>Ga0247817_10000039_pt1 | contig 188989 bp, 164 predicted proteins | sample UWRJL212509R1_FD_178010 | JGI IMG/M metagenome (GOLD analysis project Ga0247817, IMG submission 178010) | Plant litter microbial communities from Arlington Agricultural Research Station in Wisconsin, United States - UWRJ-L212-509R-1 | ecosystem: Environmental > Terrestrial > Plant litter >... | reverse complement strand
ACCAACTTGTTTGTGCCATTCTGCAATAACACCTTCTTCCATGGTGTCGCTCATCTTGGGCATACGGATTACTTCTGCCATATCGGTATTTGTCGTATTTTAGTTTCTTGGGTATTACAAATAGATTTGAGTCAAATTTACAACAAAAGGCTTACGAAGCACTTTCTTTTGTTATTAAATTATAACGCTGCATTCGATTTAATTAATCTTTAATACAGCCATAAATGCTTCCTGCGGTATTTCTACATTACCAACCTGACGCATACGTTTTTTCCCTTTTTTCTGTTTTTCAAGCAGTTTACGCTTACGGGAAATATCACCACCATAACATTTGGCCAATACGTCTTTACGCATCGCTTTTACTGTTTCACGGGCGATAATCTTCTGACCAATAGCGGCCTGGATCGCAATCTCAAACATTTGTCTTGGTATCAGCTCACGCAATTTCTCGCAAAGTTTTTTACCCCATTCGTACGCTTTCGTTCTGTGAACAATAGCTGATAAAGCATCAACTGGTTCACCGTTAAGCATTACGTCCAGTTTTACCATGTCAGATTCTTCGTATCCTGCCAGGTCATAATCCAGAGACGCATAACCTTTTGAAATCGTTTTCAGTTTGTCAAAAAAGTCAAACACAACTTCTGCAAGCGGCAATCTGAATTGTAATTCTACACGTTCGGCGGTCAGATAAACCTGATTTTTCAACATGCCGCGCTTATCCATACAAAGCGTGAGGATCGGGCCGATGTAATCAGATTTTGTGATGATCTGCGCGTTGATATAAGGCTCTTCAATCCAGTTGATAAGGTTCGGTTCCGGCATTTCTGACGGAGCACTGATATTGATCAACTGGTCTTTTGTATTGGTGATTCTAAACTGAACCGATGGAACCGTTGTGATAACAGTCATATCAAATTCACGTTCCAGACGTTCCTGAACAATTTCCATGTGCAGCATACCAAGGAATCCGCAACGGAAACCAAAGCCAAGAGCCGCAGATGTTTCGGGTTCCCAAACCAAAGCAGCATCGTTCAATTGAAGTTTTTCCATGGCATCACGGAGCTCTTCAAATTCGGTGGTGTCAACCGGATAAATACCAGCAAAAACCATCGGTTTTACTTCCGAGAAACCAACAATGGATTCGGAAGCCTGACGGTTTAAGTGTGTGATGGTATCACCAACTTTAACTTCTTTGGCAACTTTAATTCCCGAAATCAGATAACCTACATCACCGCATTCAACCACCTGTTTCGGTATTTGTACAAGACCGAGCGTTCCAATTTCATCAGCAAAATATTCCTTGCCGGTGTTCATGAATTTTACCTTATCGCCTTTTTTGATACTTCCGTTTTTGATACGGAAAATTACCTCAATACCGCGGTAGGAATTGAAAACCGAGTCAAAGATAAGTGCCTGCAAAGGAGCCTCCGGATCACCAACTGGCGCAGGAACTCTTTCGATAATAGCATCCAGGATTTCTTTGATACCAATTCCTTCTTTTCCGCTGGCAGGAATAATATCGTCCCGGTCGCAGCCAAGAAGGTCTACCATTTCATCCTTGATTTCCTCAGGTCTTGCACCTGGCAAATCCACTTTATTGAGTACCGGAATGATGGTCAGATTATGATTTATCGCAAGATATAAGTTTGAGATTGTCTGTGCTTCTGTTCCTTGTGAGGCATCAACAAGCAATAATGCACCTTCACAGGCAGCAATTGAACGGGAAACTTCGTAAGAAAAATCGACGTGTCCGGGCGTATCAATCAGGTTCAGTGTGAATTCTTCCCCTTTGTAAAGATAAGTCATCTGGATCGCGTGGCTCTTGATCGTGATACCGCGTTCGCGTTCCAGATCCATGTTGTCAAGGAGCTGTGCCTGCATGTCGCGGTTGGACACCGTTTTGGTGAATTCCAGTAAACGATCTGCCAGCGTGCTTTTTCCGTGGTCAATATGGGCAATAATGCAAAAATTACGAATGTTCTTCATGAAAATAATTATATAGGCCGACAAAATTACACGCCTAAACTTTCAAATCCTACATTTCGCTAATCCACTGCATCATAAGTGCAGAAAGATAGCCTCCATAAGTCCCTATGGCATATCCTAAAATTGCGAGTAAAATACCGACAGAAGCAAGAGAAGGATGAAATGCCGCAGCCACCACAGATGCAGACGCGGAACCGCCCACATTAGCCTGACTTGAAACGGCCAAAAAGAAGTATGGAATCTTAAATAATTTTGCAACAATTATAATAAGGACAGCATGAACCGTCATCCAAATCAGGCCAATTGCAAAAAGCCCGGGGTTTTCTCCGACTGAGCCCAGGTCCATTTGCATACCAATGGTTGCGACGAGAATGTATAAAAACACACTTCCAAGTTTTGATGCACCCACATTTTCCAGTTTTCTTAGTGGCGTAAAAGAAAGGATGATGCCGATCAAAGTTACCAGCCCGGTAATCCAGAAGAAACCCGATGTAAGGCTGTATTTTTCAAGAAAGGGATAATTTGTTGATAGATAAGGGGTGATTTTTTCTGATAAATAATGTGCAATACCTGTCGCTCCAAAACCTACTGCACAGAGATAGATAAAATCCTTTGCGCCCGGAATTTTCTGATTTGTTTGCTGGTAAGCATCCAGATGATTTTTTATCTCATCAATACCACTGCTATCGGCTTTGAGAAAACGATCAATTTTTGTCGCAAAACCTGCACCATAAATCAAAACCGCCATCCATAATTCTGCTGTGATAACATCGACGGCGACAATCTGAGAAAATAGCCGGTCACTTGGTTTGAAAACTTCTTTTAAAGCCGTTTGATTGGCGCCACCTCCGATCCAGCTTCCGGCAATGGTTGCCAATCCGCGCCAGATCGCATCAGGACCTTCGCCGGCAACGGTTTCCGGACTGATTTTCCCAACAATAAATAAAGCGATAGGACCGCCAATAATGATTCCGAAAGATCCGACGAGCATCATTATGATAGCCGGCGGACCAAGTCGTGCCAGCGCTTTCCAGTCCATTCCCAGCGTAAACAGTACAAGGCAGGCAGGCAGCAGATAGCGGGAAACGACAGGATATAACTGAGAAGTTGCGCCATTGATGATGCCGAATGAATTAAGAAGCCCGGGTATAAAATAGCATAGTAATAAAGGAGGAATGACACTGTAAAACCTTTGCCAGCCTTTTTCGGGAAGTGACGCGGTATAAAATACCAGCGCTAAAATAACCATGAGCAGACCTAATATTGTTGCATCATTTTGTAGCATAGGAAGGGGAGTTATGTGCCGGGAATATCAAGCGCCAAATATATCAATTTCAATTTGGCAAAATGAATTTTAAAGTCAGGGTTTGGATTCGAAAATCAACGCTATCAAGCGGTAGTAAGGGAGAATGAGGAATATATAGTCATAATGTGTAATTATTCAGAGTAAATCCAGTGATTTTATGGGTTTTACTTTAAGGACAAAATACAAACCCTATTGATCAACCGATGAGTAAACAATTACAAGTGATAGCAGACGCAGAAGGAGGAGGAGGTTTTAAGTATTTGAGTTGGTCTAAACAGCGGTTTTTTATCGTTCCATTCTGCTTTTTTTTATTGTTTTTATTCCAAAATACCTTTGCACAGACCGCTGGCGGCAAGCTATCGGTAACCGGGAAAATAACGGATTCCCAAAATAACAGTGCGCTCGGCTATGCCAGCGTTCGTCTGTTCAATGCAGCGGATAGCAGTTTTGTTACGGGGGCGATCACGGACGAAACAGGATCTTTTGTGGTAGAAGTCGGGGCGGGATCGTACTATGCCTTATCCGAATTTATAGGATACAATACCCATAAAACTTCCGGCGTTGCAGTCACTTCAAAAAATTCACCCTTAAATATCGGAACGGTAAAATTGACAGCTTCTGCTAAAACGTTAAATGAAGTTGTTGTTCAGGGAGAAAAAAGTACGATGGAGCTCGCCCTTGATAAAAAAGTTTTCAACGTGGGTAAGGATTTGGCGAATGCTGGCGGAACGGGTGTCGATATTTTAACAAATATTCCTTCCGTTGCCGTTGACGTAGAAGGAAATGTAAGCCTGAGAGGAAGTAATAATGTACGTATACTAATCGACGGTAAACCTTCCGGGCTGGTAAGTCTGAAAGGTGGAAGCGGTTTGCAGCAATTACAGGGCAGTATGATCGAGCGGGTTGAGATCATTACCAATCCTTCTGCGCGTTATGAGGCTGAGGGAATGGGTGGAATTATCAACATTGTTTTGAAAAAAGAAAGAAAAGAAGGATTCAACGGTTCGTTCGATATTATTACCGGAAATCCGACCAATTTTGGCGCGGCAGCGAATGTTAATTATCGTAAGAAAAACCTTAATTTCTTTGTCAACTATACGGTTTCTTATCGAAATACGCCAGGGAGAAATTCACAAAACCAGCAGCTTTTCCGGAACGATTCCACCTTCATCACACTGAAAGAAATGGAAAGCCGTTTGAAAGGACAGAATAACAGCGCGCGTGCCGGAATTGATTATTATTTTAATGAACAGAATGTTTTGACCGGTTCTTATACCTATCGGTTAAGTAAGGGAAAACGGTTTTCGGAAATAAATTACCGTGATTATTTATCAAATTTAAGTAATCTGACAGGTACCACGTATCGTACACAGGATGAAACCGAAACCGAGCCGAATTCGGAATACGCTTTAAATTATAAAAAGACTTTTAAAAGAAAGGGGCAGGAATTAACGGCTGATGTCCGGTATCTGGATAACTGGGAGGACTCGGATCAGTATTACAACGAACAATCTTTCAAACCCGATGGAAGTGCTTCGGATGTTCCTCCGACTTTACAGCGCGCTGTAAATTATGAGACAGAAAAACAGCTTTTGTTCCAGGTTGATTATGTTCATCCATTTGCTAAAAACGGCAAACTGGAAGCCGGAGCAAGAAGCAGCTCACGGGACATGACCAATGATTACACCGTAACACAGCGAAACGATGACGGAAGTTTCAGCCCGATTCCGGGACTGACCAATGACTTTTTATACGAGGAAAATATCAATGCGGTTTATGGAATTGTCGGTAATAAAACGAATAAATTATCGTATCAGGTTGGTTTACGCGCGGAATGGACCGGCGTTACAACTACTTTGAAACAAACCAATGATGTCAATGAAAGAAAGTATGCGAATTTGTTTCCAAGCGTTCACGTGACGTATGATTTGCCGCATCAGCATGCATTGCAGCTAAGTTTTAGCCGGCGTGTCCGTCGTCCGCAGTATAATGATTTGAGTCCCTTTATGACTTACAGCGACAACCGGAATTATTTTAGCGGAAACCCGGATCTGAATCCCGAATTTACAAATGCCTTTGAGCTTGGACATATCAAATACGTTGAAAAAGGATCTATCAGTTCTTCGGTTTATTACCGCCACACCAATGGAAAAATTATCAGCATCCGGCGTGTGGAGGAAAACGGGAATTCGTATACAAAACCGGAAAACCTGGGAACAGAAAATTCGTACGGTGCTGAATTTACAAGTTCCTATACTTTTTTTCCCTGGTGGAAAACGGATGCGAGCCTGAATTTTTTTCGTGCGATCACCAACGGAACCGGATTGGATGAAGACTTTAAAAGTGATACATACAGCTGGTTTGCGCGTATGACTTCCCGTTTTACATTATGGAAAAACACGGATCTGCAATTCAGGGGAAATTATGAAGCACCGCAGCAAACACCGCAGGGGAGAAGAAAATCTCTGGCTACGCTGGATATCGCCGCAAGCCGGGATATACTAAAAAATAACGGCACGCTGACATTGAGCATAACCGATGTATTTAATTCCCGCAAATACCGGTCGATCCTGGAAGGGTCCAACTTTTATGCAACAACGAGTTCCCAGGGCAGGCTCAGACAAATTAATTTAACTCTGAATTATCGTCTGCATCAGGCTAAAAAGAAGAAAGATCTTGGTGATGAAAGTGGTAACTAGCAGATAGTCAGCTTTTGTGTAATGTTTTATTGAAATAATTTATTGTTCGTAAACGTTTTTAAGTATTGTACAAAATGAATTATTCTGGAAAGAATAACATTTGTATTTTCAAATATTATTCTTTTCGGCCGATCGTACGTAAATTGTCGGGGAAGAACATCAACCAGCGTTTTTAGATAAGAACTGAATAGTAAGGCTATGAGTACAATTGCAAGAAAATACATATTCCTGGCCGACGATGATGAGGACGACTGCTTATTGTTTGAAGACGCATTGAGAGAAGTTTGTTCAACAACTGAGCTGACGACTGCCAACGATGGGGTGGAATTAATGCATATCCTTGGAACCAGTGTGCCACCTCCGCCGGATGTTATTTTTCTCGATCTTAACATGCCTAAGAAAAACGGGTTTGAGTGCCTCGCCGAAATCAGAAATACGCAAAAACTCAAAGATATTCCGGTTGTGATTTTTTCAACTACGGGAGAGGAAGATGCCATTGATCGTCTTTATGAACAAGGGGCTAATTATTTCATCCGGAAGCCAGGCTCTTTCCCGAAATTAAAAATAGCTATCCAACAGATTCTGGCCATCGACTGGACCAAAAACAGCTTTAAAACTTTTAAAGAAAATTTTTATTTTCAGTTTTAAACAGCAATAAGCTATGTTACTTGCCAAAGGTACTTTACACTTATCTAATCGGATAAATAATAGGTTTTGAATATGAATTTGCCTGATCTGGATTTTGAAAGAGTTAAGTTGAAACACCTCTTGTTTAAAACCAATTTACGGTCAATTTTGTATGGTATTCCCGCGGATGAAACCACGGTGATCAGTCATGAAGCCTGTGCAGTAGGGCAGTGGATTTATACGTATGGTCTTGGGAAGTATGGGCATATTCCGGAGATGCACGATTTGGAACGCGTGCACAGGCAAATGCATACTTATGCTGCTACACTTATATCACTTTACAAAAATGATGAGGCAGAGAAAGCGCGGGAAGGTTTGCATACCATTGAACTCATGGCAGCCAATCTGCTCACATTATTATCGCTGGTTGAACTGAAAGTGAAATCGGGGTATAGAGAGAACCGGGTGGATATTCCTGCGGGGCTGACAAAAAGTTATGAAGAGCTTCTTCAGTTGCAGGAGTCACTGATTGCACTGGACGAGAAAATTAAAAAGGAAGTAGAAAAAACCGCTATTGACAGGAAAAAGGCGGACGCTGCTGAAAGCCGGTTTCGGAATACAATGATGCAGGCACCCGTTGGGATGATTATCCTGCGCGGTGAAGAGCAGATCGTTGAAATGGCTAATGACACGTATCTTCAGATTGTAGACCGCATTGAGGATGAATTTGTCGGGAAACCATTATTTGACTCGTTACCCGAGGTTAAAGATGCTGTTGGTCCGATTTTACAAGGTATTTTAACCACAGGCATTCCCTATTACGGAAATGAATTTGAGATTACGTTGGTTCGAGCAGGAAAAGCGGAGCAATGTTATTTCAATTTTGTGTATCAACCGTTACTTGAAGCTGATTCTTCCATCAGCGGTGTTATTGTGGTGGCGACCGAAGTAACCCAGCAGGTTAAAGCCAAGCATGCCTTGCAGCAAAGCGAGAACCAGTTCAGAAACCTGGTCATACAATCTCCATTCGCCAAAGCGGTTTTTAAAGGCCAGGACATGACTATCAGCATTGCGAATGAAACAATGCTCAGAGATCTTTGGAAGCGTGAATTACATGAGGTGGAAGGCAGGAAACTTTTAGACGTTTTTCCTGAATTGATGGATCAGAAATTTCCTCAGATACTGGAAGAGGTTTACAAAAACGGCGTTACCTATAAAGAAAATGAAGCTGTGGCTTTTGTGGATAGCCGGGAAGGTATAAAAAAATATTATCTCGATTTTCAGTATGCCCCGATGTTTGAACTCGACGGTTCTGTTTCGGGTGTGCTGGTTTCAGTGAATGATGTTACTGAAAAAGTGGAGGCGCGCCTGCAGATCAAAGACGCAGCGGAAAGGCTGAGCCTCGCCACCGAAGGCACGCAGCTGGCAACCTGGGATCTTAATCTGGAAACCCGGAGCATCGTTTACTCACCACGCCTTAATCAGTTATTTGGACAAGAAGAATCCAAAGTTTTGACGCATTGGGATTTGAGGGATCAGGTTCATCCGGATGATAAGCATGAAATTGTTGAAAAGGCATTTGAAGTGGCGTTAAAAACCGGGATTTATAGTTATGAAGCCAGGGTAGTGCATCCGGATAAGTCGGTTCACTGGGTGAAAACGCAGGGCAAAATTATTTTTGATGAAAATAACAAGCCGTCCAGAATGCTCGGAACAATGATGGATATTACGCAGCAAAAACGGGCTGAGAAAATTATTGAGGAAAGTGAAAAACGGTATCGGGATCTTCTTAAAACTCTGCCGGTGGCTGTTTATACGGTTGATGAAAAAGGATATGTTAATCTTTATAACGATGCGGCGGTGAAATTGTGGGGCCGGGAACCCGAATTAGGCAAAGAATTATGGTGCGGCTCTTATGAAATGTATACTTTGGATGGTGAATTTCTCCCGCTTTCCGAGTGCCCGATGGTGCCAGCTTTGAGAGAAAAGCGAGCGCTAAGCGCTGAGGCATATGTAAAAAGACCCGACGATTCGCTACGTCATGTTATTGCCAATCCACAACCGATTCTGGATATCAATGGAAATGTCACCGGTGCATTAAATGTGGTTATAGACATTACAGACAGGAAAGAAGTAGAATTTGCGTTGCGGACCAGCGAAGGGAAATTCAGGACGCTGGCAGATTCTATGCCGCAATTTATCTGGACGGGTGATACCGAAGGTAATCTGAATTATTATAATCAATCGGTTTTTCAATATTCCGGGCTGTCTTTTGAACAAATTAATCAGGAAGGCTGGCTACAAATTGTACATCCGGATGACAGAGAAATAAACATACGGTTATGGCATGAGGCGGTTAAAAATGGAACGAATTTTATCTGCGAGCACCGTTTCAGGAAATTTGATGGTGAATATCGCTGGCAGCTAAGCAGAGCAATTCCACAGCGAGATGCACAGGGTATTATTCAAATGTGGGTTGGTACGAGTACGGATATTCATGACAGCAAATTGTTTATTGATGAGCTGGAATCAAAAGTTCAGCAAAGAACAAAAGAGCTGACGATCATGAATGATGAACTGGTCAGGACCAACATTGAGCTAGGCCAGTTTGCTTATGTGGCCAGTCACGATTTGCAGGAGCCGCTGCGAAAAATCCAGACATTTGCAAGCCGTATTATGGAAACCGAAATGAATAATCTGTCTGACCGTGGAAAAGATTATTTCAAACGGATGGAAGCTTCTTCCACGCGTATGCAGCAGCTTATCGTTGATCTTTTGGCATTTTCCAGAGCGAATGCGGTGGAAAAAAATTTCGAACGTGTCGATCTTGCTTTGGTTTTACAAAACGTAACTGAACAATTACAAGAGACTATCAATCAAAAGGGAGCCATCATTAAATCTTCGGGCTTGCCAACTTTACCTGTCATTATCTATCAGTTTGAGCAGCTGTTTACTAATTTGATAACCAACGCTTTGAAGTTTGTTAAAGCCGATACGCCACCAGAAATAAACATTACGTCGGGAATTATTTCAGGAAAGCTGGTTGGACTTTCGGAGGCTGATCCTGACCAAAACTATCAGTATATTTCTTTTGCCGATAACGGAATAGGTTTTGATCCGCAATTTCACGACCGGATATTCCAGGTTTTTCAACGTCTTCACAACAAAAGTGCTTTTGAAGGAACGGGGATTGGCCTTGCGATCTGCAAAAAAATTGTCGAAAATCATCAGGGAATGATCAAAGCAATAAGTGAGCCCGGAAATGGGGCTACTTTTATCGTTTATGTTCCGGTTAATTGAGCCGTAAAAAAATAATTACCGGTTCATAACAATACCGTCAAAAGCAGCAAGCTTTTCCATTTGGAATTCAATAAAGCCATCTTTCCAGGTAAAAGGTATAGCTTTTTGCTGAACCATTGAAAATATAGCGGACGGTTTGAAATCAGACTGAACTTTAAATTTCATCTGATAAACCGGAAGCGGAGGGAAGTAAGTATTTCCACTAAAACCAGTCAGGTTCACCAGGTGCAAAATCATACCATTTTCCTTATTTGAAGTCTTCCTGTCTGGTGAATTTTTACTGTATTTTTGAAGAATAACTTCCACTCTTGCCGGTGCGTTCGTCTGGATTATTTTGTCAGCCTCAGGATAAATATAATCGATTGCATCCAGCAAAATATTTTTATGTTCCTCATAGCCATGCATGTAATAAAGGCGTCCCAGATTAATCGGTAACAGAACTGCCTTGCTCTTAGGATGGTTTTTAATCGCCATGGCTGAGTATCCGATCGGTTCATGGCCGCCGATAATTTCAGGAGGGCCGGGTCTTCCTTTGGAAAGAATCGGCAGGAAGGTCTGGTCGGCCGCTTTGAAATCATAAAGCCCCAGATTAAACTTCCAGAACAGCATTTTTTGTTTTGAAAAACGCTTAAAAATCGATTTGTTATCCGGTTGCAGGTAATTCCCACTTCCTTCGTTGTCGTTATTGACAATTTTTGCACCAAACAGATCGAGTAACGTTTCCGGAGAATCAAAAAATGCTTTATTGGTGGCAATCATGTTTGAGCCCGTTGCCGACGCCTCTTTCAGCACACGCAATGATTCTTTGCTGAGATAGGTTATTTCAGGAAGAATGATCAGCTTGTAATTTTTTACTTTACTTTCCAGATTCCCGATTTGCGAATCTTCCAGGATATCAAACGGAATGTGGGCTTCTTTCAGCATCAATAGAATTCCGCGATATTCCTGCATGGTCGGTCCGCTGGGCCATGAGCCGGGTGCGATTACAGCAATTTTTGCTACTGATTTATACTTCCCAAAATACTGCTCATGCTTTTTGTGGTGCGCGTATACCGCTTTTATCACATCATAATTACGTTCATCTTCATAACCACGCATATCACCCATCATGCTGATATCCAGCCCTGAGCCATTTGCAATATTTTCATACAAACGAATCCTGACTTCTTCTGGCTCAACGGCATTATACCTAGACTGGAAAGAAATCTGCTGGATGCTGCTGTTGCTGATAATATGATCCGGATAAGAATTTACAGCATTACCAACATTATCAGAGGCCGTATAAGGCCAGTACGGTAAAACGGTGCTGCTCTGGGATTCATGCCGGATAATGTCCACATACTTATCCATGTAGGTGCAAATCGCGATTCTGTTACTTTTGGATTTAATCAGTGTGTTCAAACGGTGTGACCAGTCTTCGATCGTATATTTTTTGAATTCCAGATATTTTTGAAACAAAGGATCTGCTTTATTTTCTTCGGTTGGCAAGGTCAGTCCGTTACTGTATTCTGCAAAGCGTTTTTTGTCAAAATCATTCTGGTCAATACCATGATATTTTCCTTCATAGGGATTATTGACCTGATACCCGGGCATGTTAAGGAAAACGCCATCGATCGGAAATTTGTCTATAACTTCTTCTATAATTTTAAATGCCTTGTCTTGCACATAAGGCGCATTGATCGATACCACATACATATCGGTATTAATGATCCGCTCGCCTTTTGGCGAAATGTAACACCACTCGGGATGTGCCTTGAAAATACTTTCCTGAACCCGGCTGAAATCAAAACGGACAATAACGCGTATGCCTTTTGCGTGACATTTGGCCACCACGTCACGAAGCATGTTATTGTTTTTCAGGAATGGATTGGTGTAATGAAAATCGAGCTCGGTTGGATAGTACGCCATAATCCCACCCGCATTGATAAGAAGGGTATTGGCCGAGAAATTTTCAAGATCCCGTAAAAGTGAATCCGGATTTAGCGTTGCCGCTTCGTAAGCCGGCAGGTTAGTCTGGATAACGCGCAGATTATTTTTTTTCCACCAGGAAGTAGTATCTGTCTGCTGAATGGCAACGGGAATTTTCCCAGCTTTCTGAGCCTGGGAATATGTGCCCATGACAAGAAAATAAAACAGATAACTTAGTGACTGACGTTTCATTTGCGCTTTATTAATTCTTTTTTGAAGAAAGAAAGGAATAAATGTAATAAAGACGCTTATTGTGAAATATACTTGCTGTTGCTAAGTTATACGCTTTTAGGCTTGGCAAAAGTGATTCCAATACCCGCCAGAATAATGATTCCGCCCACGATCATCTGGGCCGAAACCTTCTCATTGATAAAAAGCCAGGCAAGTAAACCGGTTACAACAGACTGACTTAATAAACTCAGTGAGACACGCTGCGCATCCAGTTTTTGTACTGCATAACTTATTGTGAGCCAGCCGAGCAATTGACAGACCAATCCCTGAATTCCTAAAATACCCCAAACGACAGGGCTGAAATGCCAGATCGGTTCGTTGAGTAACAGACAGATTATCAGTAGATAAATGCTGGAAACCAACATGCTGTATGTCATGAAACTGGTTATTTTCATCCGGTTCAAAACCCTTTTGCTGACGATCATGTAGGTTGCATAGAGAAGTCCGGAAGTGAGAGCCATCAGAAAACCTTTGTCAAACTTCATGTGAGTAAAGGTGTCCGGCCCCATGAGTGTGATCATGCCGATAAGGGCCACTATTGTTCCGAGCCAGAATTGTTTTCCGGGACGGTTATGGAGAAAAAGAGCAGAACCTATACCAACCCAGACCGGCGCCAAGTTGGTGAGTAAAGTGGCTTGGGTTGCGTTTGAATAATGGATGGATAAATTCCAGATGGCGATATCACTGCCAAACAAAATCCCGCAGACAAAGATCGGAAGCCACAATTTTCGTTCCGGTTTTTGAAGTTGTTTTTTTAAAAGAACGTAAGGCAAAAGGGCAATCAAGGCGATCGACATGCGGTAAAATGCAGAAGAAATACCAGATACCGGCGCCCACTTTACAAGAACAGGAAAAATACTGATGGAAATAATACCGATAAGCAGACTGACCCGGGAATTAAGCATGAGGAAAAGACAGTTATCCGATAGTTTTTACACGGCCGACTTCACCGGTTGCCAATCTGACTTTAATGCCGTGGGTATGTTTTGGCGCGCTTGTTAAAATGTCTTTTACAATTCCTTTCGTCAGTTTTCCTGTACGCTGATCTTGCTTTAAAACAATAGAAACAGAAAGGCCGGTGTGAATATTTCTCCGTTCTGTACCCGATAACTCATCCATGGATTTGAAATTAATTACTTTTTATAGCTGAAAATTTTCTCAAAAGTAAGATAAATAGCCTTTGCAGCATAATTATCCCGGAATACATTTATTAATTGTTAATAAATTATACTTTTCTTATTTTTCAATTTAGGGTGTAATAGATTTAATAACAATTAATTTATATCAACTTTTTAAGTTACTTCGTAAAAAACCGGATAAATCCTTAATGATCTTTGAATGATCAAATCCTTCTTGGAATATAACAATGGGCAATTTTTAAAATTGAACACATTTTATTGCTGAGGTGTTGCCTTGATAACAAAAAGTGAGCCGGCTGCGGTTTTCCTGAATTTTTAATATTTCCGGAAATATTTAATTTTTGACGGTTTGTTTCTAATTTAATTAAACCAAGATATCTGCCCGGAGCGCACTACTGACTTTGATATGAAAAAAAGCATTTTAACCCTAACCCTCGGCGGTTTTGGAATCGGGATGACGGAGTTTGTCATCATGGGGATTTTACCTGACATCGCGAAATCGTTACAGATCACAATACCGGAAGCTGGCCATTTGGTTTCAGCTTATGCGCTTGGCGTTGTGGTTGGGGCTCCTTTGCTGATTGGATTCACCGGCAGCAAGCCACCAAAAACAATTTTGCTGCTCTTGATGTGTATGTTTACCGTTTTCAATGCCTTATCTGCTTTTGCGCCGAGTTATGAATTATTGATGCTTTCCCGGTTTTTTTCGGGTATGCCGCACGGAGCGTTTTTCGGCGTTGGAGCTGTCGTAGCCGGGCGTCTGGCCGACCAGGGAAAGGAAGCCAGATCGGTATCGCTCATGTTTGCCGGGTTAACAATCGCGAATCTGATCGGTGTGCCACTTGGCACCTTTATCGGGCATCACATCAGCTGGCGGATCACGTTTATGATCGTTGGCGTTATTGGTTTGCTGACAACCACAAGTATAAAATTATGGATGCCCGTACTTTCGGTAACCAATACGAAGGGTTTGATGAGCGAACTGAAATTTTTTACACGTCTGGATGCCTGGCTGATCGTTCTGGTTATCGCCATTGGTACGGGCGGGTTCTTTTCCTGGTATAGTTATATCGCTCCACTGCTTACCGAAGTTGCTGGTTTTGATGATGATTCCATCATGTACATTCTGATTCTTGCCGGATTGGGGATGGTTGTAGGGAATTTTATTGGTGGGAGACTGGCGGATAAATTTTCACCGTTGCACACATCCGCTGCCTTGTTATTGGCTATGGTGTTGTCGCTGACCTTTGTTTACTTCGTTTCCGATAATCAAATTCTGACGTTAATCTCTACTTTTATTACAGGCGCTGTCGCATTTGCCATGCTATCTCCGTTGCAGATGTTAATGATCAATACCGCAAAAGGCGCAGAAATGCTGGCTGCATCGGTAAGTCAGGCCAGTTTTAATATTGGCAATGCCTTAGGTGCATATCTGGGCGGACTTCCCATTGCCGCAGGTTTAGGATACAATTCTCCCGAATGGGTTGGGGCAAGTATGGCTTTTGGAGGTGTTTTAATTTCTTTGGTACTGATGTATCACCTCAAACAAGGTAAAAAAGAAGAGGCTGCGTCACAACAATTGCAACCGGCCTGATCAGCCCTTGCCGATAGAAATTTTAGTAAGAATCTTGATTTCATCAATCGTAATCGTACTGATCAGTTCGAAAAGTCCATTGATGGTTTTTAACTCAGACAAGGCCCTTCTGGCCGGCGACTGTGCTGACAATTCAATCCCCATTTCTTTAATTTCCTTCTTCCTGACCGATAAAAGCTGTATCAGTTTCTGGTTTTGGGGAAGGGATTCTTTTATAATATCCAGTCCCACATTTTCTTCCTTATCGAGTATCTTGACAGCAGTTTCAAACTGACGGTCAATTTGTTTTATCATTGGCTTAAATTCCTCCGAAAGGTAGGTTTGCCCAACCGTCTGCGCATAAGTGGACAACGAGGCGATGTAGGACGTGAGCATATGGCTTGTGGCAACAAACTGGTGATGTTCTTCCATTTTTACCTGTTGCTTTTTGGGCTCCGACAGCATACGCTGAAAGTTATCCGAAAGATTTGCCATGGCAATAATCGCTTCTTTTCTATGTAGTTTCAACTCGTTGATATCCATCGAAACACCGGTGAAAATGAGTGAAACATTATCGAAATATTTGCGGTTTGCATCCAGCGCAGCTTTCATATACTGGTTTATCTGGGTATGTTCCCAAACAGGCAGCACATAGGATGAAATGAAATAAGAAATAATGGACCCGATGACCGTATCAATAACACGGTCCTGTAAAACCGCCGTGATATGTTCCGGATTAAGGAAATTAAACCATAACAAAACATACAAAGTAATACCGATGGACGCAACGAAATAATTGATTTTCAGGAAGCTGTAAGCCGAGATCATTGCAAGCATCATGATCACAAATATGACGGTATCGTCCTTTATCAGAAACAAGGTCAAAAACCCGGCTGCGGCGCCTACAATGGTACCGGCGATACGATATAAATTCCGTTGCTTGGTGATACTGAAAGCGGGTTTCATAATGGTTACGATGGTAAGCAAAATCCAGTAACCATGCCCGACATCAAAAAATAACGAGACCAGAAATCCGATCAGAAGTCCGAGCGTGACTCTTACCGCATGACGAAAATGACTAGACTTAAACGAAAGATTATCCAGTAAAATGCGCGGATGGTATTCCTGTTTTGGTGTGAAGTCATCAGTTTCAACATCAATGTTATATTGGTTGCCCAGATCTGCATCATAGGTTGTGGCGCGATGCAGCTTTTTAACACGCTCAGTAATATCCTGCAAACTGTACAGGATCTGCCGGAGCATGATAAAATCTTCCACATTATCATGCGTCATACTTCGCTCGCGAATGCCGTCAAAAGTACGCTGGCATTTATTAAAAGCTTCGTCCAGATCATGTCTGGGGCGAGAAGGGACGCCACTTTGTACAGCCAGCCCGATTTGCTGAAGCTCCGCCGCCAGCCATGTGATGTACGTACCGAACAACCGGAGGATTTTGGAATGATCAAAGGCCCTGTGAAGATTGGCGTAGTTTTGCTGTGAGTTCAGGATACGTTCCATCAAATCAACGCTATCCAGAAACATCAGCATCAGAATACGGCTGGTATTTGTCGATTCGGAAACGATCTGGCGAGTTTTGAATAAAATTTCCCGTAATGTTTCGTGGTTTTCCCGAAGAATAACCTGCTGATGAATCATTTGATTAAACAATTCATCATAATCCGGTTTTGCAAAATAGTAACCAGCCTTGACGGAGAGCAATTTTCCAAGCTCGACAAAGTTTTCACCAAGCAGTTGCTGGATGAGTTTATAGGGGCGCAGTTTTTGTAATGCCAAAAATAGAATGAGATACCAGATTCCGCCTGCGGAAAAAATAAGTGCATTTTTTAATACCGCATCACCGCTCATATGATTGTCTACATTAAAGACAAATACAAGAAGGGCGATTAATCCGATGCTGTTTGCACGGTTTCCATAAACACCTACCAGCGAGAAAAACATACCAAAAATGATGATTTCTCCAAAGGCGATAAAATGGATGTGGCGAAGATATCCGGTTATGCAAGCTACTACGAAACAGGTAACAATAGCGATTATCAGTGAATTTCGCCGGCGGTGCAAAGGTCCCGGATTATCAGTCGTTCCGATCAGTAAAGTACCCAGTGGAAACGCTATAAGATCGCTTAAAATACCATAATGGTGAAATATCAAACAGGGAATAACCGCACCCAGCGTGAGTCTTACGCCGGTGTAGAGGTATTGACTGGAGATAAATTTTCTAAACTCATCAAGGTAATTCATGCAAAATGGGAACTGTGGCTATTTCTTTGCTTCCAATATCAACTTTATGTTTGACAAAAACGAGACCAGAAGGGAATAAAATTTTAACTTCTGCACATGTCCCTGACTTGTTATGAAAATTTGTAGAAATTGACCGAACGTTAAGAAGCTAATCTCGGTTATATTTGACAGACTTTACAAAAAACAGGAATAACGGTTTGAGAAAGCATTTAAGAAAACATGCCAGGGTTGCGCGCTATGTCATTTATAAAGAAACCCTGATTGATTTTAAAGATCATTTCTGGACATTCATAGGGTCATTCGTTGGTATCGCCTTGATTGGTTTGATAAACAAGGGAAGTTTTTCGAACACCGATACAATTTTTCTGATTGGTTCTTTTGGTGCATCTTCCGTTTTAATATATGGCATAGTAAATAGTCCGCTGGCACAGCCCAGGAATCTGGTAGGCGGGCATGTTATTTGTGCACTCGTCGGTGTGACGGTCCATTACATTATTCCTGACGAGATCTGGTTATCCTCCGCTTTCGCTGTTTCGCTATCGATCGTGATGATGCAGATCACCAAAACGCTTCACCCTCCGGGAGGAGCCACTGCTTTAATCGCCAATATAGGTTCGGAGAAAGTGACCAGTCTTGGATATCTGTATGTTTTAAGTCCCGTTCTGACTGGCGTACTTATATTGCTGCTTGTGGCTTTGATCATTAATAATATGACTTCTCACCGGTCTTATCCGAAAAATAAAAACTGGTATAAAATCTGGAAACGTAAATACAGATGATATCCTTTACGGGCACTATTTTTTACAGAATAATTGAATTATGAATACAAATACAACTTCGGCTTATCGGAAGAAAAAAGCACAAAGAACCTTCGGCGTATTGATGGCCGCAGCAATAACCGGAATTTTTTCAGCCCTGGTAGCCGATACCTTAAAAGTAATAACCGAGCATTATGAGCATGGTTTTATACACCGCCTTTCCGATAACCGGTATTTAATCTTTTTCCTTCCTTTCATTGGTTTCACAGCGATTTATATTTTAAGACATTTTTTATTCAGAAATAAGCCTAATAAAGGAATTAAGGAAGTCATTGATTCGATTAAAAATGATGGTAAAAGTCTGCCCGCCTACAAAATTCCTTCACATTATTTCAACGGATTTCTAACGGTAATTTTTGGCGGATCCACGGGTATTGAGGTTTCAACCGTCGTGGCTACGGCATCGATAGGTGCTTTATCAAGTCGTAAAGTAAGCCATTTGAGTAAATATAGAACTGACCTGGTTTGTGCAGGATTGGCTGCCGGCGTTACGGCTTTATTCAACGCACCGATCGCAGGTTTCATGTTTGCCTTTGAAGTTTTTACCAGAAAGAGAAATAAAACACATTTGGGCGCTTTGTTCACCGCAATCATGACGTCTTATCTGCTTACAAAATATTTCTTTTACAAACAGGTTTTTACCTTTGATGTAACGGTATGGCATAAAGAAGCAATTCCTTTTTTTATGCTGCTGGGTGTTTTGGCGGGGTTTAACTCAGTATTTCTGACGAAAAGCGTTTTGTTTTTCAAAAAGTTTTTTAGCTCATTTGAAAAAGATTATGTCAAAATTCTGGCCGGATCAATGATTATTTCTACGATGGTATTTTTCTTTCCGAGCTTGTACGGGGAAGGATATGCAGGGATTAAAAACCTGACTTCTGTTCCGAAGCTTGAAACAGTATATTATCTGCTGCCATTTCTGCTGGTGCTGATTCTCAAACCAATTGCTACATCTGTCACATTGGGTGCCGGTGGCGATGGTGGTGTATTTGCACCAAGTTTATTTATCGGTGCGTTCCTGGGATTGATCACGGCATTGACCCTTAATTACTTTTTTCACCTTGACCTGATCCCTTTAAACTTTATTGTGATAGGCATGGCGGCCGTTTTAAGTGGTAGTATTCATGCACCGCTCACCTCGATTTTCCTCGTGTGTGCCATTGCGGATAATTATGTCTTGTTTATCCCGATTGTCATCGCTTCGTTGATTTCCTGGTTTGTTGCCAGATTTATATTTCCTTACACAGTTTACACGTACAAGAATGTGACGTAGTAAATAAGTCAAAGCGAAAATAGTATTTTCATTTTTTAACTCAGTTTATGCATATCAGAAAAGCCATTGATCAGGATCGTCACGAAGTTTGGGATATTTTCACCGCTGTAATTCAGACGGGGGACACCTACGTTTTCGCACCTGACACACCCAAAGAGGATCTGGATAAAATTTGGTTTTCGCCCAGCATGGAAACCTATGTTTTGGAAGATAACGGACAGATACTTGGGACGTACGTCATTAAACCAAACCAGATTGATCTTGGATCACACATAGCCAATGGGTCTTACATGGTTCATCCACAGGCGCAGGGTAGGGGGATCGGTAATCTTCTTTGCGAGCATTCGCTGATTGAGGCAAAACGTTTTGGATTTAAGGCCATACAATTTAATCTTGTTGTGAGTACGAATAAGGTGGCCGTTAAACTTTGGCAAAAACATGGTTTTGAAATCATCGGGACAATTCCCGAAGGATTTAATCATGCAACGATGGGGTATGTAGATGCTTATATCATGTTCAGGAAATTGTAAAAACGCATGGCATGCTCATTTTAAGTTTTGATAAATTTCCGGTTTTGGAAACAGAGCGGTTAATTCTGAGAGGAGTCTCCGAGGATGACGTTACTGCGATGTTTCACCAGCGCAGTAAGAAAGAACTTATGGAATATATCTCCATACCTTTGCTTAAAACAAAACAGGATGCAGAAGAATTGGTAAAGAATTACCAGTTTTTATTTGAACAGAAAATCAGTATCAGCTGGGCTATTACTGTGATGGGAAATCCTGACATGATCGGCACTGTCGGGTATCCAAGAATAAGCAAGGAAAATTACCGCGGCGAGATCGGCTATTCTCTTGACCCGGCATATTGGGGAAAAGGCTATATGAATGAGGCCGTTACCGAAGTTTTGAAATACGGGTTTGATCAGTTGAAATTTCACCGGATTGAAGCCATGATAAATCCCAAAAATAAAGCATCGGTTAATCTGGTTTTAAAACATGGATTTGTAAAAGAGGCTTATTTTAAAGAGTATACTTTTTTTGAAGGTATATTTTGGGATACGGAAGTTTACGCTTTGCTTGCGAGCGAATACAGGTAGCTTATTAAAACTTTACTATTTTAATAAGTTATATAAAAATATAAAAACGCCACTGGGTTTTTGCCAGTGGTGTTTCTGTTATCTGTGAATGGGTTATTCTTATTATTTTTCAGACCAACCTAACAAAGGTAAAACGTTTGATTCACCCAAATCTGAAAGCCGACTGCCGAAAACCGATGGCCAAAAAAACTATTCAGCAATCTCTTTAACGGTTGTTATCAAAGTCACTTCCACATTGCCGCGTGTCGCATTTGAGTATGGACAAACCTGGTGTGCCTTTGCGATCAGATCATCTGCTACGGATTGTTCAACACCCGGAATATTCGCTTCAAGTGTCACCACAAGCCCAAATCCGTCTGCTTCATTTTTACCTATACCCACTTGCGCCGTTACAGATGTCGTACCGGTTTTAATTTTGCTGCGCTGGATAACAAGGTTTAGCGCGCTGTCAAAACAGGCCGCATAACCCGCTGCAAACAATTGTTCAGGATTTGTATAATCGTTGCTTGCTCCTCCAAGTTCTTTTGGCATACGAACTTCCAGATCCAGAATGCCATCCGAAGAAACTACTTTTCCATTTCTTCCGCCTGTTGCTGTTGCAGCTGCGGTATATAATGCCTTGATCATTGTATTATGGTTTAGTCTATTGATTGATTAATTATTATGAACTGCTTCTATTTTATTTATTTTATCAAGCAGGCCAGTGGCCAGCGTCCGCATTTCTCTTAACTCTTTATCGGTAAGTTCCAGGCTGCATTTAATCTGCTCGGGAATTTCTGCACCTTTTTCTTTCAGCGCTTGTCCTGCTTCTGTAAGCGAGATGATAACTACCCGTTCATCTTCTTTAAGACGTTTTCTGGTGACGATTTCACGGTCTTCCAGTTTTTTTAATAGGGGAGAAAGTGTACCCGAATCCAGCATAAGCCTGTATCCCAATTCTTTTACCGAAATTCCATTTTCTTCCCACAGCACAAGCATCACCAGGTACTGAGGATAAGTAAGTCCGATTTTTTCCAATAATGGAAGGTAATGGCTGGTAACTTTCCTGGACAGCGCATAAAGCGGAAAGCAAAGTTGGTTCGATAGTTTTAGCAGCTCCATAACTTATTATTAATTTTGTAAAATTAAATTGTATGCAATTGAATTGCAAATTTTCATGAAGAATTTATGGATATGAACAAAAAAAAGCTGCACCGGGTAAGGTGCAGCTTTGTATTTAAGTTTTTGCGATATTATTCGTCTGAACCAATTTTGGCGATTGCTTTGTCAATTTGGTAACGACCAACTCCTTCTTCACCGATCACGTCAAAAAGTTCGATCGCGCGGCGTGCGTTATCTTCTTCTTCAATTTGTTCGTTCACAAACCATTGCATGAAGTTTTCAGTTGCATAATCTTCTTCACGGCGACTTTGCGTTACAATTCTGTTAATGGACTGTGTTACACTGATTTCGCTTTGAAGAGCTGTTTCAAATATACTTCTGAACGAAGCATATTCCTGTTTAACCGCAGGTACTTCAGGAGAAACAGCCGTTCCGCCGATGGTCATAATATAGTTGAAAATTTTCAGCATATGTCCGCGTTCTTCTTCTGATTGTTTCATGAAGTAAGCAGCACTGTTTTTGAAACCATTGCGGTCGCACCATGAAGCCATTGCTAAATATTTAGCGGACGCTTCTGCTTCCATTTTAACCTGGTTGTTTAATAATATCTCTATTTCTTCTTTTAAAGAAGTGCGGGCTCTAAGTAGATCTCTCATGGTATTAGTGTTTATCTTTTGAAGTAATAAGCACAAATATCATAGTAAAGTTCGTCATTACAAGACAAACCTCTAAATTTGGAATTGGTCTAATATGAAGGCGATCAGCTATTTAGACTAATTCTGACTCTACGTAAAGGATGGAATGAAGGAGCGAATTTAATTCAATTGCGAAGTGAGTTCCGTTCACAAGTTCACGAAGCTGGATCAATTCACAAAGGGTAAGTTTCTGATTGATATTCAGTTGAGGAGCTTCAACAAATTCAAAATCAGATTCATCAGACAGGTCAAATAATCTGCTTTTGATGTCGATATTATTTACAAAACGGCGAAAGTTCAGGAAGTCCTGGATGCGAAAAGTTGCAACCATTTCACCAAAATGAATTACAATTCTTGAACTATTATCACACTGAAAACTGAAACCTTTTGAGGTACTGAACAATTCATTCGGGTGCTTCACTGTAATTTGCATTTTATATAACACTGAAATCTTCCACAAAGATAGGACAGAACTTTTAACGATGCAAGAGTTATTTAAAACCAATCTAATTATATGGAGTGATTTTTTCCTTAAAATTTAAGGTAAGATTTCAGAGGGAAACTGATTTTGTATTTTATTGGGAAAAGTCACGCCGCTCACCTGTAAAGATGAACGGCGTGATTTTTAAATATATTCCTGAAAAATTACTTATCCGCAGCCTTCGCCCAATTATCACGTAAAGTAACAGTACGGTTGAAGACCGGTTTTTCAATTGTTCCGTCCGGATCCGCAGCAAAATAACCTTTACGAAGAAACTGGAATGATTCGCCAGGCTTTGCATCGCGTAAAGCGGGTTCTGCATAACCTGTAATGATATTCAACGATTCCGGGTTAATATAATCCTTAAAATCACCTTCCTCCGAACCAACGTCTTCAACAGAAAACAAACGATCATACAAACGAACCTCCACAGGAACTGCATGTTTGGCTGAAACCCAGTGTAACGTCCCTTTAACGTTAATTCCCGTAGTATCCTGGCCGCTCTTACTGTTTTCGATATAAGTACAGTGCACTTCCGTCACTTCCCCGTTTTCGTCTTTCACCACCGACTCCGCCTGAATAATGTAGGCACTTTTCAGACGAACCATTTTACCTGGCGCAAGTCTGAAATATTTTTTGGAAGGAATTTCCATGAAGTCTTCACGCTCGATGAAAATTTCCCGGCTGAAAGGAATTTCTCTCACACCTGCGGCGATATCTTCCGGGTTGTTTTCGCTGTGACAAATTTCGGTAAGTTCTTCCGGGAAGTTTGTGATAACGACTTTCAGAGGATCAAGAACTGCCATTCTGCGCAGGGAAGTCTTGTTAAGATCTTCACGTACACAAAATTCAAGCAAACCTACGTCAATCATATTTTCACGTCTTGCCACACCTATACGGTCGCAGAAGTCGCGGATACTTGCCGGGGTGTAACCTCTCCTCCGTAATCCGCTGATGGTAGGCATTCGTGGATCGTCCCAACCATTTACATGACCTTCCTGCACCAGTTTCAGTAATTTCCTTTTGCTGGTAACCGTGTAATTTAAATTACGTCTTGCAAATTCATACTGATGGGAAGGATATATTCCCAATTGCTCAATCAGCCAGTCGTATAATTCACGGTGAGGGACAAATTCCAGCGTACAGATCGAATGCGTTACAGTTTCGATCGAGTCACTTTGTCCATGGGCAAAATCGTACATCGGGTAAATGCACCATTTATCTCCTGTGCGGTGATGATGCGCATGTTTGATACGGTACAAGATAGGGTCGCGCATCAGCATATTTTGATGCGCCATGTCGATCTTTGCCCGTAAAGTATGGCTTCCGTCAGGGAAAATTCCGTTTTTCATTTGCTCAAATAACAAACGGTTTTCTTCAATGCTGCGGTTGCGGTACGGACTGTCCTTTCCTGGTTCGGTCGGTGTTCCCTTTAATGTTGCTATTTCTTCCGAAGTAGAGTCGTCAACATAGGCCAATCCTTTTTGTATCAATTGGATGGCGTAGCCATATAAAGTATCAAAATAGTCGGATGCATATAGCTCGTTTTCCCATTCGAAACCCATCCAGCGAATGTCATTTTTGATACTTTCCACATACTCTGTGTCTTCGGTAGTGGGGTTGGTATCATCAAATCGCAGGTTGGTATAGCCCGGAAATTTTTTGGTAAGACCAAAATTCAGGCAAATACTCGAAGCATGACCAATGTGCAGATAGCCATTCGGCTCTGGAGGGAAACGGGTAATAATTTCGCTGTATTTTCCTGCCTTCAGATCAGCTTCAATGATCTCTTCAATAAAGTTCAGGCTTTTTTCTTCTTTTTTCTCTTCCGTAATCATACAGTACTGGAAATAATTTCAATTGTCAAAGTTAATGTTCTTCGCGTCAACCCCGAAATAATTTATGGGCTTTCCACTAAATATCTGTTTTTGTTCGGAAAAACAGTTTGAAATGTATACGTTTTTTCGGAAATCATCCTGTAACGCTTTTTTGTTGTCATAGATGTGCCTGACTGTGAAACTGGAAAATCATTACTTTGTTTTACTTTTGTAACATGCGTTATTTTATTGAATTTAGTTACAAAGGGACAAAATATAGCGGATGGCAGCGTCAGAATAATGCTATTTCGGTGCAGCAATTGCTGGACGAAGCGCTTTCGCTTATTTTGCGAGAAAACATTGAAAGTGTTGGCAGCAGCCGGACGGACACAGGTGTACATGCAGAACAGCAATATGCTCATTTTGATTTCATCAAAGGGATTCCCGATACCTCTTTGCTCACCTATAAACTCAACAGTCTTCTTCCTGCTGATATTGCGGTTCACAGGATATTTGAAGTGGAGGATACGGCACATTCCCGGTTTGACGCATCTTACCGGCGTTATGAATACCGGATTATCAGACGGAAAAATGTTTTTCTAAACGATACATCTCATATTTTTCATAAGCCTTTGGACATCGCCCGGATGAACACCGCAGCCTCACTTTTATTAAAGCATACGAACTTCGAAAGTTTTAGTAAAATTCATACGCAGGTAAATAATTTTCTCTGCGATATAACACAGGCCGAATGGTTGGAAAAAGATAACATGCTGATATTCAGTATTCGGTCGAATCGTTTTTTGAGAGGCATGGTGCGTGCCCTGGTCGGGACTTTATTGGAAGTAGGGACGGGCAAAAAAACGATTGAAGATTTTGAAAAAATAATTCTGGCTCAGGATAGGAGCAAAGCAGGTCCACAGGCTCCGCCAGAGGGATTGTTTCTGGTTGAGGTGGGTTATCCTGAGAGAGAAGTCAACTTTTGAAAAGTTGACTTCTCTGGGAGATCCGAAAACTTGATTTTTCTTATCATTATGAAAAAATGGCTTTTTTACGTCAAAATTTCAATTACCCACACCTTCCAGCAGCTTCTGCACTTGCCAGTCTCCAAATCCATAAATTCCCTCCCGCTTACTGAATTCTCTGAAAATGATGTTGAAATCAGAGGTTTGTTTTTCCTGCATAATATCTTTCAATACATTTTCCGGACGGTTTTTGGCACGATCGAGCTGTGCCTGTACAACTTTATCAAGAAATGGGAAGATATCGGATTTAACCGCAGATAAGGCTTCAAGTGCACTTCTGTCATTTTTTTGATAAGCAGTCCACAAATTACTCAACAGATTCAGATCATCGATTGAAAGTTGCAGCTTGTTCTGATAAGCCTCTGCCAGCTGATGATGGTCCATGATGCCAAATCCCCGCCAATCCGGTTCTTTTTCATTCACGTTTGGTTTAATGATATAAACTTTAATTGAATCTGACACAGGTTTAAGAAGAGAAACACAAAACCATAAATTAATCTGACAGAATAAATCATCTTCAAACCAGAGGTTAACCTCAGATTCAGCCGGAGTCGCTTTAATTTTTGCGAACTCCAATGCGACATCGGTAAAATAGGATTCTGTTTCTTCACCGTATGTTTCATGAATGAAATCAGCGCGGGTTTTGCAAAAAAGCTCAAAAGTTTCTCCTGTAACCGGACCGTCGATGAGGCATTCTCTGGCAATGATGATTTCTCCTGTTAGAATATCTGCCGGGAATTTATCAAGCAGTGCGTCGCCATTGAGGATATGAAAGGTTTTGTTAGACATTTATTTTGTTTTTGTTTACCTGTCCGACGGCTTTTTCCGCCGTCGGACAGGTGTGCTTGTGAGATATTTTATGAATAAATCTGATTCCGGATTCTGCTGAAATTAGATTTCTCTTTTTGTGGTTTCATTGTTCACCAGCCTGAAAATTCCGAGCGGATTGGCATTTTTTAATTCTATCGGGAGCAAGGAATCATGCCAATCCTGAAACGACTGTGGCCGGACAAAACGTAGAATAGAGTGGCGGCCAACGGAAGTAAATCGGGCATCAGTAGCAGAAGGAAAAGGTCCGCCGTGATGCATGGAAGGACATACTTCCACGCCAGTTGGAACACCGTTCATGATAAACCGCCCGCACACTGCTGAAAGGCATTGCAATAATGCCGGGTATTTTGCTGCTTCACTGGCTTCCGCCATTAAGGAGGCTGTCAACTGGCCTTTCAAATGTGAAATCGCAGCCAGTAATTCCACTGTATCCTTACAAACAACCAGCAAAGAGAACGGTCCGAAAACCTCCTCATGAATTTTAGGATTTGTTATAAAATCTTTTCCGGAAACTTTCGCCACGGATGCTTGCGACTGATTTTCCAATATTGAGGGAAGATCAGAAACTGCCAGTGCTGTAACGCCCGGTTCTGTAATCAGTTCATCACGGAGTTTATAGAAATTTTTCCTGATTCCAGCGGTAAGCATCGTAGCGGGTGCAACTTTCAGGATTTCATTTTTATAAGTTTCTTCAAATAAGTCAAGCGATTCAGACGCAACTACAAATACAAGTCCGGGATTGGTACAAAATTGGCCGGCCCCCAAAGTGACGGAACCAGCCAGCGTTTTGGCAAGTTCCCTGGTATTTTTTTCAAGATATTCGGGCATAATGACAATAGGGTTGACGCTGCCCATTTCTGCAAAAACTGAAATCGGCTCTTCACGCTCTTGCGCCATTTTGTAAAGTGCCATTCCGCCTTTTATAGACCCTGTAAAACCAACGGCCTTGCTTGCAGAATGTTTGACAAGTGCGGCGCCAACTTCATAGCCATCGTCATACAGCATAGAAAAGACGCCATCAGGCATGCCTGTCCTTTTGGCCGCTTTAACAATGGCCTGAGCCGTCAAATCGCTTACGCCTGGGTGTGCTGCGTGGGCTTTTACCACAACAGGGTTTCCGGCAGCCAGTGCAGGCCCAGTATCAACACCCGCTACCGAATAGGCAAACGGAAAATTACTTGAACCGAAGACAATGACCGGTCCTATTGGAACCAGCATCTTACGTAAATCGGGTTTTGGCGCCGGCGTGCGATCGGGTTGGGCAGTGTCTATACTCGCTTCTACCCAGGATCCTTCGCGGATAAGTTCTGCAAATTGGGTAAGCTGATTAATTGTACGCGCTCGCTCGCCCTGTAAGCGGGCAATTGGTAATCCGGTTTCCAGATTTGCCCGTTCTAATAAAACATCACCGATACCAAGAATTTCTTCGGTGATAGCTATCAGGAAATCAGCTCTTTTAGCCGCTGGAATCTGTGAATATTCATTAAAAGCTTTTTTTGCAAGCTCCATTGTTCTTGCTACTTCCTGCAGGGTTGCGGTATGAAAAGCTTCGGGAAGTTCTATGTTTTGAGCCGGTACATAGGCTTTAAAAGTATGATTGTTCTCGGATGAAAGTGAGTATCCTATAAAGTTCTTACCTGAAATAGTCATAATGGAAACTGTGATTTTGTAAAGATTGGGGAACCGAAAAAGTAGCTGCTAATAGTGTACCAAAGGATGATAATTTGCGGGCAGCAGGTTTTAAACAGTAGCTTTAAAAGCAAAAATTTGCGCCGATATCCTTTACAGATCAACGCAAATTTTTTGTAAACTATATTGAATAAAGATCAGAGCAGACGCGCGATAATATCATCAACTGAAATTCCTTCTGCTTCTGCTTTAAAGTTTCTAATAATCCTGTGTCGTAAAACTGGCAAGGCCACTGCTTTGACATCTTCAATATCCGGAGAATATTTTCCGGATAACAATGCATTACATTTTGCAGCCAGAATAAGGGATTGGGAAGCCCGAGGACCTGCGCCCCATTCCAGGTAGTCGCTTGTATCTTTTATGGCAAGACTCGATGAAGGCCTTGTTTTATGCACAAGTTTTACTGCATATTCAATTACATGATCGGTAACCGGAACACGACGAACCAGGTGTTGGAAATCCATAATTTCCTCAGCACTGATTACTTCCTTTACCTGATACCGGATATCGTTTGTGGTGTTTTTTACGATACTGACTTCCTCTGCGTAGGACGGGTAATCCAACTGGATCATGAACATAAAACGATCGAGCTGCGCTTCCGGCAGCGGATACGTTCCTTCCTGTTCAATCGGGTTTTGCGTTGCCAGAACGAAAAACGGACGCGAAAGAGAATGTTTTTGCCCCGCGATCGTCACTGAATATTCCTGCATCGCTTCCAAAAGTGCAGATTGTGTTTTGGGCGGTGTCCTGTTAATTTCATCTGCCAAAATAATATTGGCAAATATAGGGCCCTGTATAAATTTGAAATTCCTGTTTTGATCCAGCGTTTCAGAACCCAGAATATCCGATGGCATCAAATCCGGGGTAAACTGTATTCTGTTAAATTTTAAATCCAGCGAAGAAGCAATGGTTTGAATTAAAAGCGTTTTTGCAAGTCCGGGAACGCCTACCAGCAGGCAGTGACCCTGACAAAAAATAGCTGTTAATAGTTTTTTTATGACTTCATCCTGTCCTATGATCACTTGTCCTATTTCACTACGGATTTTTTCATAGGCTATTTTCATAGCCTCGGCTGCTTCAACGTCTGATTTATAATTCACAGTGAGTCAATTTTGGAATCTTAATTACAACAATCTTTTTGTGATAAGCAACGCTCAACTATCATTTCCGTTGGACAAGCCAAGGATACGGCAGTTTTTATATTCCGGTTCTACACTAATAAATACATCACCCTGCGCTTTTTTAAACCAGTCTTCCAGGGCATGGTTTCGCTTGTTGCTCAATACGATCTGAGCTATTTTTTCGTAATCGTCGCGAAGGTTTGCTGTGTGAGGTTCTGATTTGCTTTTGTACCAAAGGATACGCATCGCGCTTTTTCCATCCTCAGTACGATATGAAACCGGAACACTGATATCACCCACTTTCATAGTATCAATGGCAAAATACAAAGCCGGATCCATGGATGCGTCCAGAGTCAGACGACCCAGCCCTGTGTTACGATCCTGAATAATACCACCTGTTTCAGCTGTTTCTTTATCTTCGGAATTGTCAAGAGAAGCTTTTGCAAATTTCAATGTATCCGTTTTAATCAATACACGTAAGCTGTCCAGAATCCGTACCGCGCTTGTCATATCACTTCCTTTGTTGTAATCAGGACGTAAAAGAATATGGCGTGCATGGTATTCCGCGCCACGCGTTTCAATCAACTTGATCAGGTGAAAACCAAATTGGGATTCAATAATGCCAGACATTTCACCCGGCTTCAATCCCAGTGCAGCTCCTTCAAATTCAGGCACCATGGCGCCACGTTTTGCAAAACCTAAGTCTCCGCCATTTTTAGCAGATCCAACATCCTCAGAATAGATCGTTGCAAGCATTGCAAAATCTTCACCTTTCTCAGCGCGCTCTTTAAGCTCCTGAAGTTGTTTTCTTAATTTGTCTTTTTGTTCTCTGGTTACGGTTCCGTTACGGACAATATGGCCAATTTCAACTTCCGAAGGAATGTATGGCAAACTGTCTTTTGGAATCGCATTGAAAAATTTACGCACATCACTCGGTGTAATTTTCACATTTCCCGAAATGGTGCGCTGCATTTTTTCGACAATTTTCTGCTCCTTAACCTGTGAGCGAAGTTCAGTCTTTAAATTGTCAACACTTTTTCCATACGCCTCAACAAGATTTTTCTCAGAGCCAAAGCGCTGGATCATATAGCTCATTTTGCCATCCAGCTCATTGTCAACGTCTTTATCTTCGACAGTAACCGAGTCAATTTCAGCTTTCGCCAAAAGCATTTTGTTAATAATAAGCGATTCCAGGATCTGGCATTTTTCAGGAGCCTTTTGTCCGTTGGCTGCGTAGCTATTATACATTTCATCCAGCTCTGAACTTAATATATAATGATTATCCACCCGGGCTATGATCTTGTCAAGCATCACACCACTTTGTCCTTGCCCGAAACCTGTCAGACTAAAACAGAATGTGCAGATTGCAAATAATTGAAGTACAATTAATTTATTTATTTTCATATAATTTATTAGTTCCTAAGTTGAAATAGCAGGGCTTTTTATTGGTCAATCGTGCTAAAATACAAAGTAATAGCGGTTCAAAATGCTAATTTACGTTTAACGCTTAATTTTTTCTAATTCTTGTGCATTCACTTTCACCGGAAATTTCTGCTGCAACTTTTCCATCCATTGTTTTTCCAGCACTTTTTGATATTCATTAATCACACTTCCTCTTGCTTCCGGGAACGTTTTCAGCCTTGCCGGTTCTATTTTTTGAATCTGCATCCAGTAAGAAATCCCGTTTGCAGTGATCGTTTGCTCTCCTGTTTCCCATTTGGCCTGGCTCAGTAATGCATTATTTTTTGGATAATAACCCTCCTGAATAATAACGGCGTCGGGTATTTCAGCATTATAAGCTTTCTCAACATCTTTTTTAGAAGTACTGTAAAAAAGGAAATTTATTCTCCTGTTTCTTTCAGGTTCAACGGCCTGGCGAAAAGAACCGTAATCTTTTTCCAGGATTCTGACAATTGAAATATTTTTGCTGTTCAGGTATTTTACAACATTTCGGATGCGTTCAGAAGAGGTATTTTCTGCTTCGGAATTGGAACGATACCCGGAAACTTCAACTACATAATCCTGATTTTTTTGCAAAACTACGTAAACATCGAATAATTTCTCGATTTGTTCAGGCGACAACGTACTGACATTTTCTTTGAAAATCAGTTCATTTGCCTTGCGTTCCAACGGGTAAGGACTTTTTGATAAAGCTCTTTTTACCGAGTTTAATGTTGCGGTGTCAGGAGCCGTCACGATTGTTCCATATGCCCGTTCGGGATAACGGAAATGATCTTTATTTTTTTCATAATAGTTACGCTGTCCTGTTGAATCGGTAAGAGAACGTTCCAATACATTTTCCTCATACAGCTGAGATAACAAAACCCCCTCACGAATTTCGCTGATCTGGGTTTTAAATTCAGGATAGGATTCTTCCAAATGCTCTTTTTCATAATCAAAAAGGCGGTTTGTGAGAAAATCGTTGTAATATTTTTTAAAGATCACTTCCGGCGAAGATCCTTTTGGACGTGGCTTTTGCTGCGCTTTAACATAATTTAGAAAAGAAAGTGCGTCGTAGGCTTTTTTCTCAATTGTAAAGAGATTAGTTTGAGACCAATCGGTAGAAACCGGTTTCATGTAATCCCATTTCCCGGAAATTAAGGAGCTGTCAATGAGAGGAGTAAGAAGTTCAAACTGAGCAGGAAGTTCCTGAATTTGATATTTCTCACGTAAACGTTTAGCTGTTGCCTGTTCCAGAATGCGTCCGCGCGAATCAGTTACCACTTTCTGACGCAGAGAAGGGGCGAGGATGCTGTAAGGATCCAGATTTTTTTTATCAACTAGTTTAATGATATGCCATCCGTATGTACTTAAAACGGGTGTTGCATAGGTATTCAGTTTGCTGATGGAAAACGCTGCTTCTTCCACTTGCGGATCCATTTGTCCGGTTCCAAACGGAGGAAGTAAACCGTGATTCCTGCTGGATTGTTTATCGTCTGAATACGTTTCTGTAATCTTATCCCACGGTTCTCCATTTTGTAATTTCTTAAAAGCTTCGTCAATTTTAGCTTTTGCTGCCGCCTTTTGAGATTCTGTCGCATTTGGTTCAACGCGAACCATGATATGTGCCACGCGGACGGTTCCACGACTTGCCCTGCGGTCGTTTACTTTTATAATATGATATCCGGTTTTACTTCGGACCGGTTGGGATAATTTGCCAACAGGAAGTGCATAAGCAGCTGTTTCGAAAGGATAAACTGTTTGAAATGCGGTAAAATAACCCAGGTCACCCTTGTTTTTTGAAGCAGAAGGATCCTTTGAAAATTTTGCTGCCATATCACCAAAATCAGAACCTTCTTCAAGTCTGCCACGCATTGCGAGGGCGGCCCTGTATGCATCCAATGTATCGGCAGGCGACGCATCCTCCGATACAGCTACCAGAATATGCGACGCCCTTACTTCCTGTTTCAGTCTGGCATAGGCTTCTGTCGAAAGTTTTTCCACGAGGGCTTTATCCACCAGGAAGTTTTTCGCCAACTGATCATAATAAGAGGTTATTTCCTGCTTATAGTCATTGGTTGTGTCTCTTCCTTCATTTTTAGCTTCCAGAAGTTTTATTTTAGTATCCTTATAAACAGGCAGATATTCTTCCGGTGTAAGTTCTTTTGTGGAATCCGCAGCAAATTTATTTTTGGAATATGAATCCAGGAATTCTGTTGCCGAGAACTTTTCATTCCCGATTTCTATAAGCGGAGTTGCCTCGGAAACCGGATTTGTTTTAGGAGCAGATGTTTTACACGAACTAAATATGACTGCCGGCAGCAGCGAAAATATCAATGAATACTTGAACATAAATTACACAATTCGTAAATCAGAGATAATGATCTCTTTAATAGATTTTAATCTAACTTTAATAAGTTTTAATTATTGTATTGGAAACAAAGTTAGTTTCTTTAACCAGAGTATAAAAATTATAGTATTCTGGCATGAGTTTTGCGATTGTGGAATCACCTTATTTTAACTGATTTTCAGGGTAAAAGATACCACACTTTAATGTACGCAAGTATAGAGCAAAGTGTTTCAGAATAAATGTTTTAGGAGAATATAATCAATCTATATTGATAATTCAATAATAGTACTAGTTCTACAATGGTTGTAACTGTTTGGGCATGAATTTTATACAAAAATTCATGTACTCAAACGGATATGGCTATGGTGGTGGAAGATTCAAAACTAAATGAGTTTGTTCTGAAAATAAGTGCTTTATGGAACGAACAGAAGAGGAGGGAGGTCTTATATCTTGAGGCGTTAAAAAAGGATAGCATGGGGCCTTTGCGCAAGATGCTGACTCAAGGTCATTTCAGTGCTTTGCTTTTTCAAAAAGAGATACACTGGATTTATGATTATTTCAAATGTTTTCTGACTGATAAGGAGCTTGTAAATTCTGCTGAGGCGAATTCAGATACGGTTGCTCAGCTGCATGCTATTGAGGAAAAAGAGCAGGTCGCAGGATTTTTAAAAACAACCGAAGAGAAAATTATAAAAAGTTACAAATCTCTTTACAAATATATCGAAAGAGAACCGGAAGCAAGAAGGGTGGTGGATGAGCACCTGGAAAGAATCTCTGAATTTTATGAAATCCTTTCCAGGCTGGAAGTTGTGAAAAGAAACGAATTAAATCATCCCTTTGCTGCGTAAGTTATTTATCGCTGGACAGGAAGTTATAAACGATTCCGGCGAGTACTGCACCAACCACCGGTGCCAGAATGAAAAGCCATAATTGCTCCATAGCCCATCCGCCTACAAAAATGGCCTGACTTATACTTCTTGCAGGATTTACTGAGGTATTAGTAACGGGAATACTGATTAAGTGTATCAAGGTTAATGCCAGGCCAATAGCCAATCCCGCAAAGCCTGCTGAGGCTTTTTTATCTGTTACTCCCAGAATTACGATCAAAAACATAAAAGTCATCACAATTTCTGTGACGAGTGCTGCTTCTACGCTGTATTTTCCGGGGGAATGATCGCCATAACCGTTCGCGGCAAAATCGCCGATTACGCTGCCATTGCCCGTTACTATAACAGATAAAACGCCAGCCGCAGCTAACCCTCCCAGAATTTGTGCAAGGATGTATGGCAGCAGATCTTTTGAAGAAAACCTTCCGCCAATCCATAGCCCCACGGAGACTGCCGGATTAAGGTGAGCGCCTGAAATATGTCCAAGTGAGTAAGCAATCGTAAGTACGGTAAGGCCGAATGCCAATGAAACACCGAGCAGGCCAATGCCAACGTGAGGGAAAGCGGCTGAGATTGCTGCACTCCCGCAACCTCCCAATACCAACCAAAATGTTCCGATAAATTCTGCTGCGTACTTTTTCATAAAAGTGTGTGTTTCGTGTGAAAAAAGAAAAATGCCCGATTTTGTTGTAATAGACGGCGGGACAGGTTATAGGTAACGGTTTAAATAAAAAAGTCCCTGAACATGATCTGTTGTTTCATGGTCAGGGACTTTTTTATGACAGCTTTATTTTACATTTCGTATAGTTCTAATGGAAGATCATCCGGATCAGAAAAGAAGGTAAATTTTTTGCCTGTCAGCTCGTCGATCCGGACCGGTTCGGGATGAATATCATGCTGAATCAGTTGCTCAATAGCTTCTTCGATATTATCTACTTTAAAGGCAAGATGACGCAAGCCGGTTGATTCAGGCCTGGATAACCGTTTTGGTGGCTCAGGAAATGAAAATAACTCGATACAATATTCGCCATTGAGCGATAGGTCCAGTTTGAAAGATTGTCTTGCTTCCCGGTTTACTTCCTGATCAATCTTGAATCCAAGTATCTCAGTATAAAAATGTTTTGACTTTTGATAATCGGATGCGATAATAGCAATATGATGTATTCCTTTTAACGATAGCATATGAATGGTTTTAATTTTCGGTCAAAGGTAATAAAGATCGTGACCGGTAGTAAATAAGCAATAATGTGATTTTCGGACAATACAAGTATTTAAATTTTAATAAAGATTTTCTTTTTATACATCCGGTATAAAATCCACCATTCTATCAAAAGAATAAGTGTGCCGCTAACCAGCGAACGATAAGCCTCTCCAAAGATCAGATCATAATTGGGGCTGATGTTGATTCGGAAAGACTGGTCAATAAAGCTATCGATGGTGTGGGCAAACAGGTAAGCCGCAATGGAATTGGTACCAATCACAACCAGCGGAAAAAACCAGGATTTGAAGTCTTTTACATCCACGACGAAATAGAATGCTGCCAGTAAAAGAAGACACCAGCCGCCACTGAATAACGTCCATGCAGGCGTCCAGATCCTTTTTACGATTGGATTTATTCCTGTAAGATTTAAAGTGACGCCTATAACGAAAAGAATTGCTGCTGTAAATATAAATTGCCGGATAAGCGCGGAAGATGATGTAGCAATTTTTAACCACTTTCCTGCAATTAATCCAAAGATCATGGTGCCCAGCGTTGGTATGAAACTCAGTGTGCTATATCCGCCGCCATTAAAACGAAAAGGATTTTCGCGCGGAAAAAGATTCATGAACCATCTGTCAAATGCCCAGGCTGCGTTGGTGTTCTTGTTCCAATGTGCTGCAAAACCTTTTAAATTATGTTCCCAATCGGCAGTATTACCCGTTTCTGCCCAGTCGAAATAGGGGCCGGGCAAGGGATAGGCGGCAAAGAAGATTCCGTAGGCCAAAAGTATGGTGATCAGTGCTGCCCATTGGGTCCTTTCGGAGCGAAAGCCCAATGCAAAAAGCAACGGATAGCCAAGTCCTATTTGTGTTAAGGTGTCTTCAAAGGTAAAATTGGTTTGTGTGGCATGCATGGAGCGTAAAAATATTCCCAAAAGAATTAAAATTAAGGAGCGCCGGATGGTATGGAACCACATCATGCTATTGCTTTGCTGCCTGGTTGTCCGGCTTGCCATGGAATAGGGAAGTGCCACACCGACAAGAAAGGAGAATGATGGCTGGATGAGGTCGTGTAACGAACAGCCCACCCAGGAAACATGACTTTGGTGATAATCAAGAAATGCCCAGAATGAGCTATTGGGGAGCGCCTCCGAAACGTGGCTGAATTTTAGAACTTCGCCCATCATGAGCAGCATAACGAATCCGCGGTAAGCGTCCACAGAGGAAACCCGCTGAGGAATTACTGGTAAAGGAAAATCTTTCAACGTTAGAGTGGGTTATGATTATCAGAATTTGCTCCGGTTTTGTCCGGAATTTCAATAATATTTTCTGATTTATATATTATTGATTTTAGATATCAGTTTCGACAGTCACATTAGTATAATAAACCAAGCATTAAGGGTATTGAAAAGCAATAGAGAAAATGGTTTATCTTCTTTCTGATTACGTCTTTTGTACTACATAGTTTCATTTAACTAAGGCTATTGGTAGTAAAAGAAAAAGCCCCGCCAGATTTACCCGGCGAGGCCATTTGATATTAAAATTAAGCAATTCGCTGGTGATTATAATTTAAATAAGCACCAATAGCAAAAGCTCTGTTTTTCTTAAAGATTCATCTTTTTAAGCTCCTTCACAGCATGATCCGCAGCGCGTGCAGTCATGGCCATGTATGTAAGCGAAGGGTTAACACATGATGCCGAGGTCATAAATGCGCCATCAGTCATATATACGTTTTCTGCTCCCCAAACCTGGTTGTTTTTATTCAAAACAGAAGTTTTAGGATCATTACCCATACGTGCAGTACCCATTTCGTGAATACCGATACCCGGATGTTTTGATTCGTCGTTATACTTGGATACGTTTTTCAACCCTGCTGCTTCCAACATTTCAGCCGCATCGTTCATCATATCAACACGCATTTTCTTTTCGTTGTCTCCGTAGGCCGCATCAAATACTACAACCGGAAGTCCCCATTTGTCTTTCGTTTTTGATGAAAGCGTAAAACGGTTCTTTTCATCCGGAAGCATTTCTCCGAAACCTCCAAGGTTCATACTCCATCCGCCAGGTTGTGAAATTTCCTTTTTGAAGTCAGCACCGAAACCGTCCATTCCAGCTCCCCGGCCCCAGCTGTCGCGACTTGCACCGCCCTGGTAACCAAATCCTCTCAGGTAATCCCGTTTATCATTACCCCAGTTACGGTAACGAGGAACATAAATACCATTGGCACGGCGTCCGAAATAATATTTGTCTTCATAACCTTCAAAATCTCCTCGGGCACCCACAGCAAGGTGGTGATCCATAATGTTACGTCCTACCTGGTCGCTGTCGTTTCCAAAACCGTTAGGGAATCTTTTTGATTTTGAATTCAAAAGAATCGAGGCAGACGCGATAGCTGATGCATTAAGGAAAATAATTTTTGCAAAATATTCCTTCGTTTCCATCGTGTTCTGGTTGATCGTACGGACACCGGTTGCTTTACCCAGTTTGTCGTCATAAATCACCTCAGTAACAATTGTGTCAGGAATCAAGGTCAGGTTTCCGGTTTTTGTAGCAGCAGGTAATGTAGCAGCCTGCGTGCTGAAATAAGCACCATACGGACATCCACGCATACACATATTACGGAACTGACAAGCAGCACGACCTAATTCTGTATGGAAATCTTTTGGCTGTGTTAAGTGCGCTGCACGGCCCATGATCACATGGCGGCCCGCAAATTTCTTTTCGATCTCACCTTTTACCGTTTTTTCAACGCAGTTCATTTGCATTGGAGGCAGATAATTACCGTCCGGCAAAACATCAAGGCCATCTTTTGCACCGCTGATACCAGCAAATTTTTCTACGTAGTCGTACCAGGGCGCGATGTCGCTGTAACGTATCGGCCAGTCAACGGAGATTCCGTCTTTTGCATTTGCCTCAAAATCCGCCGGATTTAAACGATAGCTCTGGCGTCCCCACAAAAGCGAGCGGCCACCTACGTGATAGGCACGGATCCAGTCAAATTTGCGTGTTTCCTCGTATGGATTTTCCTGGTCGTTTTCGAACAAATAGCGATGTTCGGGATTTGCAGTATAGCCTGTACGCATTCCTGCCCAGTATTCTTCCTTGGCAACCGTAGTAACACGTCCGCGATGCTCAATTTCCCAGGGAGCCTGTGTTGCAGTTTTGTAATCCGTGATATGTTTGATGTCGCGCCCGCGTTCAAGCATAACCACTTTTAATCCTTTTTCGGTTAATTCCTTAGCAGCCCATCCACCGCTAATACCAGAACCAACGACAATGGCATCGTACGTTACTTCTTTTTGACCTTTTATGTTTAAATTCATGGTGAATTTTTTCTTATAACTTAATAATAACCAATAATTTAATGGGTCCGATAAGTTTTTGACTCTTACTTTTTACCCAACTATTCAGCAACAGGATTGTTACATTGCCCAGGCTTTCTGGCCAGGTTTAAGGTCGATGCAGCCATCATAACGCCCGGGAACCGGCACATATTCAAGCGCTAATGTAGCACCGGGTTCAGATGTAAAATATCCCAGTAAAGTCAGTTCTTTAATCAATTTGAAGAAAGGGACGCCCTGGTCATCGGTATATTCTTTACCAGCCTCAGTGAATTTTTTACGTTCAGCACTTGATTTATCCGAAACAACTTTTGCAGAGGCTTCAAGTTCTTTCAATATTTTGGTCTGCTCTTCAGGCGTAGCTTTTAAGAAATCTTTTTTCTCAAGTTCTCTCAACCCGGCCGCGAAGCTATCCTGATCTTTTGCTGCATAGCAATCTTTCAGCATCATTTCAATGAATTCACCAACCTTGGCATCTTTTGCACCTGGTGTATCGGTTTTAGGAATAATTATTTCAGCAATTTCAGAAACTAAATTTTTTTGATCAGCCGAAAACGGAAAAGTAAGACTTGTCGATGTTTCGGTCGACGATTTACAGCCCTCCAGAAAAGCCAGCATGGTCGGGGCGGAAAGAGTTCCTCCCATCAATAGCGCCACACGGGCAAGTGCATCACGTCTTTTCATTTTATATACTTATAAGGTTAACAATCCAAAGTGTAATAATACATTAGATTAATGCAATTCAAAACAACCCGGCTAATTTATGAAATATTCTCTATTCTTAGTCGGTTAGAATAATTCTATATAACGTAAATAAAGTTTATTGTTCTAATCGTGAGCCTGTTGTGTCGATTATTATAATCTCATTAATATTATAGCAGTCCATTTTGGCAAGCGCCAGTAAGAAGATGAAATGCTGTGAAGGCAAACGATTCAGAGAACAAGTAAATTGCATCCGCGGATATCGGAATTGTCAAAGCGCCCCATAACATAAAAAGTGCCGGCTTCCGCACCGAACCGACCGAGATCCTGCGTTTCGATAAAGGAGCAGCTGTCCAGATTTGCCAGGTCAATCACATTGATACCGCCAGTCTTGGAACCTGAAAGATTATGGTCATGAATTGAAAACGGATCGTTAACATCTCGAAGCAATATGCGCATCGTTGATCCGGGCGTAAACAGGCCTTCGCCGTGCGAATAACTTTGAGAAAGCAACTCGGTCATGCCATATTCTGAGTGAATTTCGGATACTCCGAAGCTGGCTTTAAGAATATCGTGAACTTCCTCACGAAGCAGCTCCTGCCGGCGTCCTTTCATTCCGCCGGTATCCATAATTTTAAGCCCCGGGATTCTGTTTAAAAAAGAAAGGTCCGTTTTACTTTCTGCAAGATCTAACAGAGCAAAGGTTACGCCCATTAATAAGATGCTTTTTCCGTCAGGATTTTGGGACAGTTTTTTTAATCTTTCCAGCATTTCATCCGTATTGTGCAGATAGAAATCAGAAAAAGATGAGTTCGCCTTATCAATAAAATGTTGCATCATATACACCAGAGACGAGTTGTTTCGTTCAAGGTATGAAGGTAGCAGAACCAGCAAATGGAAATTGTCCAGATGCCCGTAATTTTGCTCAAAGATGCTTGTGGAGACCGATTGGTAGAGTGGCGCATCATATAAAGCATGACGGCTGGTAGCAGTACCGGAAGTTCCGCTACTTTCAAAAATAACGGATGGTTCGGGCGTGTTGCCGGTTCGGATCGTATGATTCTTGAAAAACTGAATCGGAAGAAACGGGATATCGGTCAGGCGGTTTACTTTTTCTGTGTCAACATTCAGATAAGAGATATACCGGTTGTAAACAGGATTGTACTTTGCCTGGTATTGAAAGATACGTAAAGCGAGTGATTCAAAATCCGAGGGCTTCAAATCGGTTATTTGCTGTCGAAGTTGCTGACGTATTTCCAAAAGAGATATTTTGCTTAGAAGTTTCAATCGTAGTACTTTCGTAATAAGATGTGCAAAGTTATAAGTTACACGCTGGAAGTTGGCGTTCCGTAATGGAAAAGTCAATTATTTTAGTTAAAGTTATAATTGCTAATCGTTACTATCGGAAATTATCTGTTAGCTACCCTAAAAAGATTAAATATTAAAAATATGAAGGTAAAAATCTCCCTGTTTATTACTTGCGCGATTGCCATGGCAAGCTGTGTTGACATACCGGATTTTAATAATACTCCCGAAATAGAATACAACAGCATCGATCACTTTAAAGGCGAGGATTCTTTTGGGAATCCTGTGGAACAAATTACAGTAACGATTGATTTTCAGGATGGAGATGGTGATCTGGGTGCGTCACTGGAAGAAAGAAGCGACAGTGTAAAATATTCTGATTGGGGCAACTATGAGTTAAAAACATTTGTGAAAGAAGGTAACAGCTGGGTAGAGCAACAGAGCAGCATTGATAGCAACCAGTTTTTTCCAGTGCTGAAAACGGATGGTAAATCAGGTCCGATTAAAGGAACGCTGGATTTCAGAACGACTGCTCCTTATTTTGGAGGCGCAAAACTCGTTTATCATAAATATAAGGTAAGAATCAGGGATCGTGCTTTAAGAGTTAGCAATCAGGTTGATACGGACAGCATTTTATTGCCGAGAAATTAATAAAATCGAAGGTTTGGGAATTTAGTCTCAGAATACTTTGTCAAAACAGAGATTTCGAAGTTTTTTAAAACCTCTTTATGTGTTCCATAAGAACAGGTAATGAGGTTTTTTTCGTACATGACAGGTTGGTTTTAAATATTTTTGAAGACAGACTTAATCGCCGCATATGTGCACTTGTTCAGGAGTGAAAGGTAGCCAGATAAAGAATTTGGAGCGTCTTTTAAGCCTTGATCGGTAAAGAACCGTATATTTAGATTCTTTATCGGATGGTGTCAATATGCATACAGCTTTTACGAAAATTTATTCTTCAACCACTAAACTCTTATGGGGTATTTTTCTTTTACCTGTGGGTATCACGTTTGCTCAAAACAATACGCAGCGTGACTCCATTACCATAGCAATTTCTCCGGAATACGACGATGTGGGAAAGCTGCACCGGGTTTTTATGGGAGAAAATTACCGTAAACTCTGGGCCACTCCGGTTCCTATGCGTATTTTAAACCTGAAAGGAGAACGTGGTGGACTGGAAATTGTAAAGCTTGGCGGAGGTAACCAGACGCGTTCCCTCCGGTTGAAAGACAGCACAGGGAAAGAATGGGTTTTAAGAACGATACAGAAGTATCCTGAACGCGGGTTGCCCGAAAATTTAAGACCTACCATTGCAAAAGATATTGTACAGGATCAGGTTTCAACGGGCCATCCTTTTGGTGCGCTTATTGCTCCACCGCTGGCCGATGCGCTTGGCCTTCTGCATTCCAATCCTGAAATTGTTTACGTTGGAGAAGATCCTGGACTTGGTGAATATCAAAAGGAGTTTGCCAATGCTGCCTATCTTTTTGAAGAACGAAATCCCTTTGAAACTGAAAAAACGGATGCTACCGACAAAGCCCAAAGAAAGGTGGAGCGGGACAATGATACACGATTTAATGAAAAACTGACACTTCGGGCCCGGTTGCTGGATATGGTGATTGGCGATTGGGACAGGCATGAAGATAACTGGCGCTGGCTTCCTGAAAAATCAAAAGGAGAAACCTTGTACACGCCGGTGCCCAGGGACAGGGATAAGGTTTTTTATAAAACATCCGGCGTTTTACCCTGGTTTCTTTCGCATCAATGGCTAAAATCCAATTTACAGCCTTACACGGAAAATATCCGCGACATAAAAGGATGGAATTTTAATGCAAGATATCTTGACCGCTATTTTCTCAGTCAGCTGGATGAGAAGGACTGGAAGGAACAGATAAATTATGTGCAGGAAAAACTGACACCTTCGCTGGTCGATAGTGCTATGAAATTATTTCCCGATAGTGTTTACGCAGACCGATCTACTGCGGAGCTTCAAAAAGCGATGTTGGGGCGGATCAGGAACCTGCCTGTTTATGCGCTGGAATATTTTAAGTTTTTATCAGAAACCATAGAAATTTCACTATCTGACAAAAAGGAATTTTTCGATATACACCATACCGGAAACGGGGATATCGATTTAACGATTTCGAATATCAGGAAAGACGGAACAATTGGCAGGAAAATTTACCACCGCAAGTTTGATCATCACATAACCAAAGAAATCCGATTGTACGGTTTTGCCGGGGAAGACGTCTTTTCTGTAAACGGTAGCAAAAAATCCCCGATTGTCGTGCGTATGGTCGGCGGCGATGATATCGATAAGTTTGAAATTGACAGCAAGCTTAAAAACAAAAGCAAAATATATGTCTATGACCGGTCGGATCAGGAAAATATACTGCCTCCTTCTTCCAAAGCGCGGCTGCGGCTATCTGAGGATACTATTGTGAATACCTACAACAAGCGGAGTTTTTTGTTTAACAGACTTGGCCCGCTTTTCCGTGCAAACTATAATATTGACCAGGGAATTCAGCTGGGTGCAGGAATGATCTTTGAAAAACAAGGATTCAGAAAAGCGCCGTATGCGTTTAAAAATGAATTCTGGGCAAATTATTCTACCGGCAGAAAATCATTTATTCTGGATTATGTAGGAGATTTCAAAAAGGTATTTGGGCATAATGATTTTGAAATAGACGCGCATCTGTTGGGACCTAATAATTTGAGCAACTTTTTTGGTATCGGCAATGAAACGCGGTTTAATAACAAAGGGGACAGGAAAATGCCGTATTTCAGAAATCGTTACGATTATTTGACGGTTGATTTTAAAATCAAAAGAACATTACAGCAAAATCTGACTGTTTTTGGTGGCCTGTCAACAGAATTTTACACCAGCAAATCGTCATCTAATACGAACCGTTTTTTCAATGATTTCAATGAAGCATTTCCTGAATATGAAGTTTTCAAAGACCGGTTTTATGCAGGTTTAACGGCAGGGTGGATTTATGATTCAAGAGATAATGTCACGATGCCATCCAAGGGGATTTTCTGGAATACGACGTTATCCTTTAAGAAAAAAGTCGATGGTAATTACGAATCCTATGGTAAGTTCAAAACGGAACTTAGGCATTACGTTGGTACTAAAAACGGTAATTTCGTTATGGCAAACCGTATTGGCGCAGGAACAACCGTTGGTGATCCTACATTTTTCCAGCAGATGCAGCTGGGAGGAGTACGAAGTTTAAGAGGTTTTCATACCAACCGTTTTACTGGCCGAACCATGGCGTATCATAGTCTGGATTTACGGCTGGATGTATTGCATTTTACATCCTACATTGTACCTGGTACTTTGGGATTGATAGGCTTTAATGACGTCGGGCGTGTTTGGGAACCGGGATTGTCCTCCAAAAAATGGCATGATGGTTATGGAGGCGGAATTTATATTGTTCCGGCGGAACTGATTTTAATCCAGGCAGCCATCGGGTTTTCCAAAGACGGATCTTTACCCTATATCTCGGCAGGGTTCAGTTTTTAGTGTACAGTTAAGTAAAAAATGACGCTAGTGAAAGCTCAGCAAGACATTGAACACGTCGAAACACTTAGTATAACAAGAAGAAATTAGTGACTGAAATTAAGTCTAGTCCTGGACTGTTTCCTCCATGATCTTGGCTGGTATCATAATCCTGAACGTAGTTCCTTTACCAACTTCGGAGTTTTTTACAAATAGTTTTCCTCCATGGTAATCTTCAATGATACGCTTGGCCAGTGTAAGGCCTAAGCCCCATCCACGTTTTTTTGTACTGAAACCCGGATTGAAAATCTTGTTTGCATTGGCTTTTGTCATACCTTTTCCGGTATCCTGGATGTCGATCAATATCTCTTTGCTGTTTGGCGGAGCCTGCAATGTGACATGAATTTCACCGATTCCACTCATTGCATCAACTGCATTTTTACAAATATTCTCGACAACCCATTCAAAAAGATTTTTATTAAGAAGGGCGGTCTGGTCTTCCGCAAGCTGATCGTGAATGAAAAAATGCACTTTGGAAGATACACGTTTTTGCAGATAAGTTATGAAGCTGGAAACAATCACTGAAACTGATTCCTGTTTTAAAGTCGGAACAGAACCGATGTTGGAGAACCGGTTGGTAATCATTTCAAGTCTGACTACATCTTTTTCAATTTCATCTGCTATGGATGAATCGATATTTGGATCGCTGCGAAAATATTCAACCCAGGCCATCAGGGATGATAACGGCGTTCCGAGCTGATGCGCTGTTTCTTTTGCCAGACCCACCCAAACTCGGTTCTGTTCCGCCTTCCTGGCTGCACTGAATGCCAGATAGGCCAGATAACCAATCAGCAGCATGACCGAGAGTTGAATAAATGGGTAGTATCTTAACTGTGTCAGCAGAAATGAATTACTGTAATAGATATAACCGACCTTCCCTTCTCCCACCTGAACCGGAATAGGAGGGTGTTCTTTTTTCATTTTTAACAATTGGGTTTCAATAACCCTTTCTTTTTCTCTGAGCGAAGCATTGTTGGCGAAAAGAATATTCTTGTTTGGATTGGGGAAATTATTTTCGTCCACGTAAATAGCCGGAATCTGATAAAAATTAACAGCATCCTGGATTACGCCCATAACAACGTTGAAATTTTCGTCATCCGGACTGTTGATAATATATCTTAATCCTTCCCCATATAACCGTACTTCCCGTTCTTCCCGTTCTTCGAGCTTGTCGACCAGGTCATTCGTATAGAACAGAGACCCGATACTCAGAAACAAAAGAACAACTCCAATCAGATATTTAAGGTTGCCTTTTTTCTCATACGTTTCTACCAGTGAGCGGCGAAGCCTGTCACTGTTTAAAAGAGCCACCGGGTGTAATCGGAAACGAGGTTTGTTTTTGGGAGTTTCAGCGATCATTTATGGTTTGAAAACTTAATGAATTAGCCGTTTGATCATTAGGCTTACAAATAACGTAAAATAATCGTGCTTAGTGGATTTTATAAGCATATTCATTTGTTGTCTTTGTCATATCTGTTTATGACCAATATCATTTATTCACCACGGAAGAAGAAGCAAATTTACTTCACAAAACGCAGTTTTATTTATATGTCTTCTAAATAAAGACCACCTTAATGCTTAGCGTTCTAATTGTAAATTTTGTGCTGTATTTTTGTAAATCGAATTAGACCTAGTGATGTATAATCATTTCAAATCAATAAGTTTATCACATCGGAATGCCCCACTTTCCATTAGAGAGCAAATAGCTCTTTCGGAGGACAGCGCAAAGGGTATTATGCTTCGCTTGAAGGATTTCTTTGAAGTTTCCGATGTTCTTGTCGTTTCTACTTGCAATCGTACTGAAATATATTACTCTGCCGCAGAAGACCTTAATGAGGATATTATAAAGCTTCTTCTCATTGAGAAAGGGATTTCTGATACTGAGCCTTTTCTGGATTATTTTGAGCGTTTTTCTCAGGGTGAAACTGCTGTTCAACATTTGTTTGAAGTAGCAACAGGGCTTCATTCGCAGGTTGTAGGCGATATGCAGATCCCGAATCAGATCAAACATGCGTATCAATGGACTGCTGATTTAAATCTTGCGGGGCCGTTTTTGCATCGTCTTTTGCATACCATTTTCTTTGCCAACAAACGTGTCGCACAGGAGACTTTCTTCCGTGATGGTGCCGCTTCGGTTTCTTATGCCGCTGTGGAATTACTGGACGGTTTGATGCCAAATCCAAAAATTCTTGTCGTTGGACTAGGCGAGATTGGTTCTGATGTTTGCCGGAATCTGGCGCAGAAAACAGACGCCGACGTAACGATCATAAACCGTACGAGAAGCAGAGCTGATGTTTTGGCTCAGGAGCTTGGCTTTAAAGTAGCTGATTTCGAAAATATAGAAGACGAAATTTCACATGCTGATATTATCGTTTCATCCATAGCACGTGATGAGCCATTCTTTACTAAAGAAATGATGGTTCGCTTACGTGGCATGTCCTTTAAATATTTCATCGATCTATCGGTACCACGCAGTGTGTCTCCGGAAGTTGAAGAAATTCCGGGCGTTATGCTTTATGCTATTGATTCCATCCGGTCAAGGGCAGACGAAGCGCTTTCCCGCCGACTGGAATCGGTTCCTCAGGTGAGAGATATCATTAACGAGGCGGTACATGAATTTAATGACTGGTCGAAGGAAATGATTGTTTCGCCTACCATTCAAAAGTTGAAAGGTGCTCTTGAGCAGATACGTAAGGAAGAATTAACCCGTTTTACCAAAAATCTTAGTGATTCAGAACTGGAAAAGGTTGAGCGTATTACCACAAGCATGATGCAAAAAATACTCAAACTACCTGTATTGCAATTAAAAGCAGCATGTAAAAGAGGAGAAGCAGAAACGCTTATTGATGTTTTGAATGATTTGTTTAATCTGGAAAAACAAACTGAAAGTCACTGAAATTACGGCGTAAATTATATAAGGAACCCCGGATAACTTAAAAGTTTCCGGGGTTATTTTTTGGTCAAAAAAAAGATCGGATCGCTTTTTGCGATCCGATCTATGCATTACCTTACCCTCCACAATATTTTTATAAAGAAATCACAGGGATACGATAAACGGTCCTGCGATGGTGAGAACTTCTTTCATAGTTAATGGTTCATCAAATGCCTCCGTGATGTTGGCAAATGAAATGTTTTCCAATCCTGCGATACCTGGTACATTCAAGCCACCTTGTACGACATTACCTTCCGATATTTCGCCTTTGTAAGTTCCGTCAGGAAATCCGGCGTCGTTGGTAATCCAGCCTTTAATCGACTTGTCATTGGTAATTTTACCAAGTATTCTTCTTACGATTGAAGCGTGGCGCGCTTCCACAGAATGTACCTGAAGCGCATATTGAAGAAGTGCAGGAGCTGTAATCAAATTTCCTGCCTGCCCTTTGTAGGCGCGAACGCCTGTATCTTCAAATGCTTTTGCTAATGTTACAAAAGTACCGAAGTCTGTAAATGCAGGGAAAGCACCTTTTGCAGTAAAGTCAAACGTAGGTTTTTTCACTGCGTCTGCTGCAAGCGCAGTGGCAAGAAATTTAACGTGAGCTCTTTCGTGCTGACCTATTTGCGCAAAAACAGCTTTATATTCACCAGGGATAAGTCCCGCTGTGCCGTTACCAATTTCGTAAAATTCGTTTTCAAGATATTCAAGCGTCAGTGCATAGTTCAAAACCTCCGTTGCAGTAGCTGTTGCTCCGTATGCTTTGTTCACGATCGTTGCAAAGGCAGTAGGAACGGCAGCAGCAGCAAGGGTGCTTCCAATACGGTTCATAAACGTACGACGCGTGGCATGCTCCAGGCGATTAATTGCATCGCCGTCTATTTTTTGTATGCTGTCAAGTATATTAAAGATATTCATGTCTGTTGGATGTTAAAGTGGTTTAGATTAAACTGGTAATTGTCCGTAGCCAATTTTGTTTACTACAAACGGTTGTACCGATGGAAGGATTACCACAGGAGGTAATGCTCCGTCAAATCCATCGCTTGTTGAAACGATATCGTCACCAGCAAAAGCAGCGGTGTTAGGTGCCAGCAAATCGCGGATTGCGGATGCATGACGCGCTTCAACAGAAACGATTTTTCCAGCCAACAATAAATAATCAACACTTTTAATAAACTTTCCAGCTCCGTTGTAAGCCTGAACTCCTGTATCTTCAAATAATTTTGCAGCTCCAAGAACACTGGCACGATTAGAAAAATCGATCGATGTGAAATTTGGTGTTAATCCTTTAATCGCAGCGCTTCCCAGTGCGGCTTTGAAAAATTGTCTGTGTACAATTTCATGGTCGCGGATGTCAGAAAGAATGGCTTTTTCCTCTGGCGTAATACCAATGTAAGGAGTAGTCAATACCTGAATGTAGAAAGCAGCTTCCAATTGTTCAAGGGCATAAGCGTAGTTAAGGATACCAACATCACCAGAACCTAATTCGACGGTTTGATCTGATTCCAAATCATGGTCAGTACATGCACCAAGAATGAATGCTCCGGTAGCGGCAGTAACTCCCGCGGATCTTAAAAAGAAGCGTCTGTTTACTTTCGCCAACATTTGGTTGTCGGAAGAAACCGGATTGTCTAATAAGGTTTTTTTCATAGTCGTGATAGTTTTTCATTTGATCCGAAGATCCCAGCGTTTGTGTTGATAAGGTTGAATTTTAACAGACTTACGAAGAATAGTTTCGAATAGATTTTTCAGACAAAAAAAAATTCAGGAAAGAGGCAATATTGTAAAAGTTGGATTTGTATTCCTGCGTGATTTTAACTGTAAAATCCTGTATTTCATTGGATAATAGACAGATAAAAAATATTTATCTTTTTTTTGAAAATTTATGATCAGGTTGATTTTATTGTGGAAAGGGTAATATTTTTTTGACTGATGGATCCCGTTCAATAAATTATTAAACCAAAATCTGCTGATTATCGAATCATGAACAATCTTTGTATGCAGGAAATGTTCGATTCTTTTTGACTAATTTGCCGGTCTGGCAAGATCCGGTCGAAATTATTTTTCGTATGTATTTTACGTAAAAGACTTACAAGTATATTAGTACACCCTTTACCTCCATCCGTTATGGCGTTTATAAGCGCTCGAAGCAAAGTAAGTCACCTGTTTTTTAAGAAATGGGAAGTGGGTTGCAGGTGCTCCGGGTTCTCCCTGAAATTAGCTTTGGTTTTAACGCTATTCCTGTTGGCCAGGGAAAAAGGAATTGCCCAGTCAGAACATTTGAGTCCTTCCGTGGAAATTGGCAAATATCTGGGTACCAACGATACAACGCCTTTTTGGCTTCGTGCAAACGAATTCGGGGTAGTGCCACTAAGAATGCCAACTTTTACAGGAAGGGCCGGATTAAGATATGAATCCGAAATTGCCTCAGATTCAGCAAAAAAGCTAAGAAGGAACAGGATCCGATGGGGAGCAGGTGCTGAAACGGTATATAATATGGGCAGAGGAACGGAAAAACTGTATCTGCCCGAAGCTTATTTAAAGATCAGATGGAGGCAACTGGAATTTTGGGGAGGCAGAAGAAAAGAAGTTTTGGGAATTGTAGATAGTACACTCAGTACGGGTTCTTTTACCTGGTCGGGGAATGCGATGCCGGTTCCAAAAATTCAGCTTGGTTTTCCTGATTATGTGCCTATAAAATTCCTGAAAAATTTTGTTGCGATAAAAGGAATGTTCTCGCATGGCTGGTATAACTCTCCTTATATTCAAGGTGCCTATTTGCATCAAAAAACATTATACGGAAAGTTTGGAAAACCCGGTGGGAAGTTCAATATCCAGATCGGAGTAGTACACAGCGTAACCTGGGCTGGCCAGGCTGATTATCTTAAAGACAGTCCGTTTGCGATTGATGGTAAGCTTACCTCCGATTTTGGCGATTATTTATGGGGCGTGGTCATTGGGAAGATTCCAAAAGTGTATCGTAATAAGCGTTTCACAAGTTTTGACGGAGAAAATCGTGTGGGTAATCATGTGGGACAATATGACCTGGCACTTGAATATAAATTGCCGGATTCAAAGCTGCTTTTATATCATAACCATCCATTTGAGGACGGATCGGGCTTACAATTGCAAAATATTCCCGATGGGTTATATGGTTTAAGCTGGAAAAGATCGACCTCATCGGCTTCATTTATCCGGTTTCGGGGCGTGTTACTGGAGTATCTGTTTTCAAAAGACCAGTCAGGCGCAGGTTTTGACGTTCCCGGAACTCATTTTAAAGGAAACGATAACTATTTTGACCACGCACAATACGCAGAAGGCTGGTCTTATTTTGGAAAAGGAATGGGCACTCCGTTTCTGCCGCCTCGCAGTGAGATCAATCAAAAGGAGTACGGCGGAGGAGAGTTTTTTCCTGATAACCGTGTAGTCGTATATCATGCCGGACTGGAAGGAACAGTATCAAAGGCGATTCAGTGGAGAACAAAAATTTCTTACAGCTCTAACTACGGAACGAATAATCGCCCTTTTAATCCAACTGCAAAGCAATTTTCATATCTGCTAATGGTTGACGCACCCTTATTTAAATGGGGAAATACCCGACTGATCACCAAGCTGGCCATTGACGAGGGGGATTTGTATCCTTCATCGGCGGGAGGATATATTGGCATCAGGGCAACGAGCTGGGGAAAACGAAAATAGGTATTTTACAAAAAGGGAAATGGTTGAAACGTTAAGCGCTTCAACCATTTCCTTTTCGAGAATATATTTCAATGAATCTATTTCATACTGCTGGCTTCATTATAGCCTGACAGGAAATCTGTAAAGTGATTGTAAAACTGGATACCGATGATAACACCAAGTCCGAGGGATCCCAACCAGACTAATGTTTTGGATATGCTGGTATCTGAAATCTTAAAAAAGAAGTTTTTACCTATTACAACAAGACAGAGACTGATAACAAATAGAACGTATAACATGATTTTGGATTTTTTTTGGAGTTGATAATAATCTGAAATTGAGAGATATTTGTCGTTTTTAATTTAGCTTGTCAGCAATTTCACCGTCTAGTGTCCTTTCAGTACTTCTACTCATACTTCCATTCTGACCGAACGTGGCTTTATCTGCTGGTTTTGTAATTTTCGAATTGATATCCAAAGCATTACCTGCGTCTGGTTTACCGGATGGTGATTCAGGAGATTGGTAGTAATAAACAGATTCGGGATTGATTTCTTTTTCTGAACAGCTGGCAAAAAGGAAAGAAACAAGAACAAGAGCGGAGAATTTTAAAGCAGTTTTCATGGGGATTGAAAAGTTTATATGATAATTATTTGTTTGAATCGTTGTCCGTGATGACATTGCAAAGGTGTGGGATGAAAAGTGCAGTTGAAATTTGTTGTGACCAACCTGGTGAATCGGATGACGAAAGATGAAAAGTAAATTGTAAAGCCGTTTGCAGCAGGTTTAGGCTTATTCTAAATCAGATTTCGGGCTTCGTCATTTAAGTTGAGGTATTGGTCATAAAAATTGAGGGCTTAACGGGACCGATGTTACATTTAAGCCGTACTATTTTTAACAGAATGACAAACAAACTTTTACCTGCAAATAGCAAAACAGGTATTATCCTGGGGGTTCTTACGACTGCCAATATAATCAGCGCCTGGGATTACACCGGATATTTTTCTCAATGGAATGCGATCGGTCTGCCTCTTACCGTACTTTCAAATTACGTCCTCTATCTTTTTGCCTATCATGTACTTGTCCCCGTGCGGCGTCTTCATGTTTCACGGATTAAGTTCTGGGCACTTTTTGTTACAGGCGTATTGTTGTTTTCGGCCTCCTCATTTTTGGTGGCAAAGCTTATCATTTCTGAAAGTGAGTATAGCGCATCGGTAGCACATGTTGGGGAGGTATTGGGCACTGGCAATAAATCCGTTATGCACACGGATTCTACCATGAACAGGGATTATATTATGGGTATGATAGTTGTCAATCCCTTCACATTATTGCTATACGTTATTGTAGCAAATTACCACAGACGCAGCCATTGGAGGCTCAGACTCAGACGTTGGTGGGAAAATGAAAAGTACAGTCTTTCCTGGATCCACATGGTTTGGCTGGTACTGGGCTGGATACTTTGGCTTTTTCTGACAGTTTTTTCAAATATTTTTTCTGGCAAACCTATTGTATGGAGCACAACGTTATGGATGGTTTTACCATCGGTAATATTCTTTTACATCAACCTGAAAACCAGTTTCAGCTTATTGATAAAAAATAAGATTGTCCTGGCCTTGCTAAGCAGTGTGACGCTCTGGGTTATTTTGATCGTCGTTAAGGTCATCTGGTTTTTTGTTTTGACAAAAGGTTTTGGGCTGCCTTCTATTCTAAATGGAGTTGATGTTTTCCAAACCATACCAACTGATGGAAAGTCATCGGCTTATAAATTTGGCAGGGTTTTCGGAAAAGTTGCGAGTATTGCCAATTCCTGGGATCTGGTGATTTTGCTGATCAGTTTTATTTATGGTTATGCCAGAAAATCTGAACAATACCAGCAAGACCTCCGGGACCTGGCGGAAAGCAGGCAGAAGGAAATGCTCAAACAAAAGGTGCTGGAAAAAGAGGTTTTGGATGCCAGATTACAATCACTGAAATATCAGATCAATCCTCATTTTTTGTTTAATAGCCTGAATTTTCTATATTCCCAATCGCTGTTACTATCGGATGATCTGGCGCGTGCAACCATGCTTCTTTCTAAAATGATGCGTTATGGTTTGCAGGAAAATAACGATGAGGCGAAAGTTTCACTGGCCGACGAGATTGAACATTTACATAACTTCATAGAATTTAACCAGCTCCGTTTCTCGAATCACCTGCAAATTGATTTCAGCGTTCAGGGCCCGGTACAGATACGCAGGATAATGCCGTTGCTTTTGATCACTTTTGTTGAAAATGCCTTTAAATATGGAGAACTGCATCAGAAGGAATTTCCGTTACAAATCCATTTGAAAGTGGACTCGGAAAAACTTGTATTTTTTGTGAAAAATAAAATAAGAAGCGGTCCCAAGGAAGATTCCACGGGCATTGGAATTGAAAATATTAAACGAAGGCTGGCGCTTGGATATCCTGGAAAACACATACTATCGATACAGAATGATCCGGAATTTTACACCTCTGAACTAACCATTATTCTTTAAATTTTGAAAATATGAATTTACGCTGTCTGATAATTGACGATGAACAAGCAGCACTCAATGTTCTTACAAATTATATTGCTAAAACCCCTTTTCTTGAACTAAGAGGTGCTTTTCTTGACCCAATTCAGGCACTGGAAATAATTTATACACAACCTGTCGACCTTATTTTTCTGGATATCCATATGCCGGAGCTTTCAGGTCTGGAATTTATAAAACTCCTTCGTGGGCGAGCCAAGGTGATTCTGACCACGGCTTACAGTCAATACGCATTGGAAGGCTATGAGCTTGATGTTGTTGATTATTTACTGAAACCCGTACCATTTGATCGGTTTCTGAGAGCGGTTCAGAAGGCAAAAGATACTTTAACGACAAAAGAAGAGACTTCGGTTTTACCAGTTACAGTCGCAGCGGTGCCGACGGTTACTGCTTCGGACTACGTATTTATTAAGGTTGACAGTAAAATTATGAAAGTCCGCTTCGAGGATATTTTATACATTGAAGGCTTGGGGAATTATGTCAGTATTTACACAAAAACAGGAAGACTGGTGACGCTTTCAACTATGAAAGAGGTGGAAGAATATTTGTCTGAAAGTTATTTTACGCGCATCCACAGGTCGTACATTATTGCGTTAAACCAAGTTGAATATGTAGAAGGAAATCAGATTTTCTTAAATAAAAATACGGCTGTCCCGTTGGGGGAAACGTATCGGGAAAAATTCTTTAAACTTTTGGAAGAGAATATGATGAACAAAAAATAAGGGGAATTTCCCCTTATTTTTTACCTGATCTTTTTATTGGCCGGCCGTATTTCTGCATCTTTTCTTTTGCATGGTCACGACGGACATTTACTTTTTTATTTTTATCAATCTTTTCATGAAATGCTGCACCCACAGTTCCCCGCTTGGGCAATTTTACGTCAAGCGTTTTCATGTAAATATGTGGTTTTTCCAATTCCGTCAGTATCTCCGAAATTTTCAGATTTTCAGGTAGCGAAAGCATCGGAATCTTATAGTTCATCAGATCTTCGATATTTTCCTGAAATTCTTTTTCTTTTTCAGTAACAAACGAAATCGCAATACCCCTTTTGTCGGCACGTCCTGTTCTGCCGATACGGTGAATATAATTTTCGGGAACTTCGGGTACGTCAAAGTTGAAAACGTGGGAAACTTCGGCCACATCAAGCCCTCTGGCAATAATATCCGTTGCGATTAACAGACGATAACTACCTTCGTGGAATTGTTTTACACTGTTAAAACGGTGATTCTGCTCCTTGTTGGAATGTATAACCCCGATTTTCTCCGGAAACTTGGTTTCCAGCTGCGCGTATAACTGATCTGCAAGATGTTTCGTGGCTGCGAAAACCAGCACTTTCGACATGGACTCATCTTCACTCAGCAGCAGTTCCAGTAAATTTACTTTAGTGTAAAAATTAGGAACATCATAAGCCATCTGTTCAATGTTTTCCAATGGCGTTCCAACGGGTGCTGCTTCTATGCGGACCGGATCGTTGAAATAGGTTTGCATCAGTGTTTCCACCTCAGGAATAATGGTGGCAGAAAACAACAGATTTTGCCTTTTTTGCGGTAAAATGTCCAGGATATTTTTCAGCTGCGTACGAAAACCCAGATTGAGCATTTCGTCCACTTCGTCGATCACCAGTTTTTTGATATTTTTTGTTTTCAGTGAACCGTTCAATGCAAGATCAACCAGCCTTCCCGGTGTAGCAACCACGACATCAGCGCCGTTTTTAAGCTCGGCCATTTGTACCTTGATATTGCCACCGCCATAGACGCCCACAGCCGTCAGCGTCATGTAAGCCGCCAGCTTTTTGACCTCTTCCACCACCTGAACAACCAATTCCCTGGTTGGCACAATGATCAGAAGCTGAGGAAGCCTGTCTTTGGAATATTGCATCTGCCGCAATGTGGGCAGTAAATAAGCGAAAGTTTTTCCTGTTCCCGTTTGGGCAATTCCACACACATCTTTCCCCGACATCATCACGGAAAAAACCTTTTCCTGAATGGTTGTGGGCGTTGTATAACCCAAGTCCGCCAGTGCGTTCAGTAAAGGTTTTGTGAGATTTAATTCTTCAAAAGTCATAACACTACTGCTAAATAATCCGCAAAGGTAATTCTATTATCGCGTACATGACGACTTCTGCTCAGAATATGCTGAAATAATAGGTTGTTACATCGTGATTCTTAATCCGTAATACCAGGTCTGGTGTAAAGCCAGGCCCACCAGATCAGTATAAATTGCAGAGGCAAGCGCAGCAATGCAAGCCATAAATATGGATTTTCCTGTCTATAAAAACTGACAGCCATTTGAATATTTGCCGGAAATACGGCAATGAGCAGCAGGGTAATAAGCCAGGCTCCCCAATAACGAGTGGCCGGAATGGCCAGTAAAATGGCAAACAATAATTCACATGCGCCGCTGAGATAGACCAGTTGCAACGGATAAGGAAGAAACTTCGGCATAATGCCCAGGAAAACTTTGGGTTTTAAAAAGTGCATAACGCCTGTAAACACAAAAAAAGCAGACATCAGATAGAGAAAGAACTGTTTCATAAAATGGATTTTTTGAAGCTCGCAGCATTACCAAATTCTCATACCGGATTCTAATATATCGATTTCGCCTGGATATATTTGTCAATTGGTTTATTTTGGTTACATATCTTCTTCCCTTTCCCTGTAATGAAAGTTGTTTTCACTGTTGTAATTTGTTTAATATCTTTCTCACGCGTTTTGAGTCAGTCGGTTTTGGACTGGCGTCATGATTATAAATTGCAAAAGTCTGATTTTCAAGCATCTGGAAATGGATTTCGTGGAGATGTTTATACTGTATATGTGGCAGTGTCAATTGGTTTTGGATTTCAAATGAGTAATTATGAGTTCATGTTTTCCAAAAACTTTAATTCGAAAGTTTCGACAACTATTAACCGAAGCGCTTCTTACATCATGGCATCAGATTCTCTCACAGAAAATAAACTGTTAAAATTTGCGCAGGTTGAATTTGACCTGGCCGAACTGTATTCCAGAAAATTCAGGAAAATGATGTTTGAAAATAAGAAGGCGTTTTCTGAAACAGACTTTTACCAAAAACTTTATGAAAAAGTTCAGGCAGAGTACGCAGTCAGAAATTCACAACTTGCACAAGATACCAATATGGGCATGGCGGAACTTAGATTGCAGGAAAGTCACGATCAGATTTTACTTGAAATAAATGAACTGGCTGATTTTTGTAAAACATGTAAACCGAAAAAAAGAAAGGCGGGAAAGGAAAGCTGATATTAAACATCACACGCCAGAGATCTGATCCTGAAAAGATTCCCCAGTTGGGAACCTTTAAAAGGAATAAAATCCGGCTTGAAAATAAATTGAAATACCAATTAATTCCCCCCCTTAAAATAGATTCTGAGCGGAACGATTAATCCACATAAAAGCTTTATTATCTTTGCGGATTGGCAGCTGATAAGATCGTGTCATGGCGGCCATAAAAATTAATAATAGCGTAAATGAAACTTGCAGGACAATTAAACCGGGTTGTAATCACAGGACTCGGTGCCATAACTCCCCTTGGGAATAATATCAATGACTTCTGGAATGCTTTGGTAAATGGAGTCAGCGGTGCAGGTCCGATTACCAAATTTGACACTACAAACTTCAAGACTAAATTTGCCTGCGAAATTAAAGGGTACAATCCCCAGGACTTTTTCGACAGAAATGACGCCCGGAAATACGATCCGTTCACACAATATGCCCTGGTTTCCGTTGCAGAAGCAATCGAGAATGCCAATATAGATTTTGATACCTTGAACAGAAATCGGATCGGTGTGATCTGGGGTAGCGGAAACGGCGGAATATATACTTTTCAGGAAGCGGTTTCTGAATTTGCCACCGGCAATGGAACGCCTCGTTTCAATCCATATTTTTATCCTAAAATGATTGTGGATATTGCTTCGGGATGTATTTCTATCAAATATGGCTTGCGTGGTGTGAATTTTACTTCGGTTTCTGCTTGCGCAAGTGGAAATACTGCCATCATTGAAGCTTTCAATTTTATTCAGTGGGGCAAAGCAGACATGATTATCACCGGAGGCTCTGAGGCACCGATTTATGAAATATCCATTGGTGGATTTAACGCGACCAAAGCGTTGTCGACAAATAATGCGAATGCAGAGACGGCCTGCAAACCATTTGATCCGGCCCGTGACGGGTTTGTGATGGGCGAGGGAGCGGGTGCCATAATCCTGGAAAGTTATGAGCATGCCATAGCGCGCGGTGCGAACATTATTGCCGAAATCGTAGGAGGAGGCATGACAGCCGATGCTTTTCACCTCACAAGTACCCATCCGCAGGGGGAAGGTACGTCGATGGCGATGCGGCTTGCTTTGGAAGAAGCGGGTATTACGGCCTCTCAGATCGATTATCTCAATGTGCATGGTACCGCATCTCCGGTAGGTGATATCAGCGAATTATATTCCATTGAAAGTGTTTTTAAAGCCAATCCGAATGTGAGTATCAGTGCGACTAAATCCATGACAGGACATTTATTGGGTGCTGCCGGTGCGGTAGAAGCGATTGCCTGTATCAAATCGATTACAGATAACATCATTCCGCCAACCATTAATACGGCAACTCTGGAACCGGCATTTGATGGAAAATTTGATTTCACTCTTGGCAAAGCCAAAAAGCGTGATGTACATTATGCGATGAATAACACGCTTGGATTTGGTGGTCACATTGCTTCCAGCGTATTTAAGAAATTTGAGGACTAATTCCTGAGAATTTTGAGCAAGGTTCTAAACCAGGCTGAAAATAAAAATGGCATCCGAAACCGGATGCCATTTTGTTTATAGATGAAGTGTAATCAGTCTAGCGGGTTCTCAAACGGCCTGATTTTTTGTCATAAGTTCCCAAAGGAAAGCTTAATCCGGCATTGATTCCCCAGTTATTATTTTTAATGTTAGCGGAAGATTTGGCTACATCCAAAAGCCCGACGCCATAACGAACGTCAATATTTAACCAGATTTTTCTCGTCAGTTCATAATTGAAACCTGCACCGCCGGTAACACCCAGGTCAAAAACATTGTAATTTCTGTTATTGGAATCTCCGTTGATATTGTCTCCATTCTTATTTTTTGCTCCTACCAGGAAGTTAAGACTTGGACCTACAAAAAGTTTTGGGCGCAAGCGATCACCGAAATGGCCAAAAAAGAATGTGAAGAACAACGGAGCCTGGATGTAGTTCAGGTTAATTTCATCCGTTTTGTTATTGATTTGAGCGCCTAGCTGGGTGAATAATAATTGTCCGCTGAAACCAAACCCGGTTTTTGAGCTATAATTGTAAAAACCACCAATGGTGAGCCCTGGTTTCCAGTCATTATTTGAAACGTCGCCGCGTAGGTTTGCTATGGAAACACCGGCAATCGGCCCGATCGAAACATTTTCCTGAGCAAAAGCGCCAGAAATTCCGATTGTAAGTGTCATTAAAAGAATAATACAATTTTTCATATAAGTTCGATTTAGTTAATTATAATCGTACTTATCAATTTATGTACCAGAAGGAGACTGAAATGCAATTTTTAGGTAGTTGGTTTGTAATCAAAGCAATATAGGATGTGTGCAATTTGTAGGTAGGGGAGATTATTGGAAAGTTGTGGTGAGATATACACAGCTTTCCAATAAATGGTTAATTAAAAATCATCATCGTCATCGAAAATGGTCATATTCGGGATCTGATAGGTTTTTAGAAAAGTTTTAAGAATACTCGGTTCTTTCCATTTTTTGAGCGTATTTTTAATATCCTTGATCTCTGCTTTTACTTCGTTGATATTGGTATTAAATTTCACAACGGCGGTAGTCATAGAATTAACATGCTGCGGATTGAGACCGCATAGATAAGATATCTGCTGCTGGATTTCCTGCTTTTCCTTTTCAAGTTCTTCGACTTGTTCTTTCAAAACCAGATTGTAATAGGTAAGTTGTTCCTTACCCATATTTTCAAGATGATCCTTATCAATTCTTTCGAAATCGATCTGCAATTTCAACAGTTCCAGCAGGTTGTTTTCCTGGTAGGTCTGCGTTACTTTTTGCATAATTTCAGTTTTACGAAGCTTTTCCGCTTCGTCCGTTTCCAGGTCAGGATGAAAAGCTTTTACGAGATCCATGTAAACCTTTCTGACCGACTTGGATGTTTTTTGTTTTTGTAAAATTTGACGCGCTTCTTTTTTCTCTTCCTGATGAAGTCTTGCTTTTTCAGCTCTCAATTCTGCTTTAATCCGCTCCTGTTCTTCGGGATCGAGCTCGTGAAAAACCTCTTCTTCGGCAACCTCGTTTTCTTCTGCAAGCAACAAATCATCGTTAACCAGCTGTGAATTGGCTAGTTTTAATTCTTTAAGTGCAGTTTCAAAATCGATTTCACTGTATTTATTAAAAATCGGAAGCAATTCTTCAAATTTATAATTGACGATCAGGTCAAGAGAAATCTCGGAGATCAGGTAGGCTAATTTGGTAAGATATGCTTTTCTGTATAAATCTTTTTCGTACATCCTGTCCAGATGGCGAACCAGCTCAACCCGGAACGACTGGAATTCCATCACAATCGGATTGTATTCTTTCTGAACTCTTTCTATCAAAAGGTGATAAGTATTGCGCAACTCAGGAATCAGAATATCCAATTGTTCAATTCTCTCGGATAACTGATTAAATTCTTTCTGACGTTTGTTTAAAATCGTCTTTGGCTGCCCGATTCGCAGCACACTTGATCTTTGCATAATTTTATTTTAAAGTATTTCAATGGCATTTAAGCCGGTATTTGCCTTGTTATTGGTTTCTGATCTTTATATCTGCTGGTTATTACCCGTCCTACGGTTTTTTCACTGTCGGACGGGTAATAAAATAGACTTCTCCAAAAATCTTCACCGTCGGACTGGTAAATATTAAACCCCAGCAGTCCTGAAATAAGTTAACAAAAATCACCATCAGGATAATTCCTAGAACCCAAGTTCCTGATAAGATATCAGGACAATGGCCACCACGGCCAGAGCAAGGCCAAGACGGTTAAGATTATTCAGCTTTTCCTTGTATAATATCCAGGCTGCAAAAGACGAAACCAGCATAGTAAGAATATTATAAATGGGAAAAACAAAAGCAGCACTGTTACCAAACGATCCCAATGCAAGCAATAAAAAGTAAAGCGAAAGGAAGTTAGGAACACCAAGTATTAACCCGCCGACCACACTTCTTAGGGTAAGCTTCTCTCCGCCAAACAGAATTTTATATAGTAACAGCAGTGTTCCGATCAGAATCGCGCCGGAACAGGCGATAATCATGAAAAGCGTGGTCTGTTCGGGACGAAAATATTGCATCGTCAGGTAATTGATCAATGTATTGTTAGTTCCGCTTGCCAAAAATGTAAAAACGGGCAACAGCCAAACGTAAGATAATGCTGATACTTCCAGAGGTTGGCCGTGTTCAAATTCCGTACTTTTTTCCTTTTTCTGAATAGCGCCCAAAGCAAGTGCACCGAGCGCAATGACGAGCCCGGTGTAATTCAGGAAAGTAAATTCTTTGTTCGTGTTTTTGAAAACAAAAAGTCCGAATAAAACAGGAATTACAAGCGACATATTACCTGCAAGCGACGCTGCGGTAACACTTACTTTCTGCGCCGTCAGACCAATGGACATGAAGGCTATTACAAACAATGTTCCCAGTGCGAGTGTTAAAATTGTCCCTTCCGAATCCCACTGGATTTGCTGAAATGCCTTAATGTCCGGTGTCAGGAAAAGTCCGGTAATCACGCACGCGTAATAATTGAAAACAACCGCATGAAAGGAATTTACCTGATACTTCGGATAAGACCGCATGATCAGATAAAGTGCCACTGTGAAAAGTACGGAAAGTAAAAAATATAACATCGGAGCTGACTTAACGTAGGTTTGAAAGTACTTCGTCAATGACACGTGGAAAATGCGCATGTTCCAGCACATGGATTTTATCCGCAACGCTATCCGGCGTATCCGTTTCTGTCACGGTACAGCTGGTTTGAAAAATAATATTTCCCTCGTCATAATTTTCGTTTACAAAATGGATCGTGATGCCTGATTCTTTTTCCTTGCTGGCAACAACCGCTTCGTGTACAAAATGACCGTACATGCCTTTTCCTCCAAATTTCGGTAGCAGGGCAGGATGGATATTAACCATTTTATCGGGGAAAGCTTCAACAAGTGAAGCAGGAATGAGCATCATAAAACCCGCCAGAACAATCAGATCCGTTTGGTTATTTTTTAAAATCTCTAAAATACGGTTTGATTCGTAAAACGTTTTTCTGTCGAACACCACCACGGGAACATGCAGGCGACGTGCGCGCTGGATAACTCCGGCTTCCGGATTATTAGTAAAAATAAGATTAACCTGCACATCGGTACGGTCCGAAAAATATTCACAAATCTTTTCAGCATTTGAACCTGAACCTGATGCGAAAATGGCAATACGTTTCATTGAGTCGAAAATATAAATTTGAAAGTGTTGAAGAGAAGGCTTTAACGATAAAGTTGCTTTCAGTCTTTCAATGTTATTGATAATAATTTGGCAAAGCTATAAAAAAGAACGGCTTCCGGGCTGAAACCGGGAGCCGTTCTTTATGCGTTAACATTTTTACTTTCCAATTTTTAATAAATTTTGGTCAGCTCACTTCTGGCGATGAGTTTGCCTTTCCGGTATGATTCGGTTTTCAAATCCCAAAGTACACCCGGCGCACGCCAGGAAATTGTGTTCATGTCAATCGTGATGCCGAAGCCCATTTTTGTTTCCATTTTCATATCAGATGTGATTTTGTAGGTGTCAAATGTTCCGGCCGGAACCGTTATTTTTTCCTGACTATCCACATTTCTGTTTGAGATAAGCATATTGAAATTCATCGCCATAGGCCCGGATGTTCCTTCGCCCTTCATGGAAGCGTCTTTCAGTTTTTGTCCTACCGTAAATTTGTTCGGAAATTCGATGTTGGTGGAAGTGAATTTCATCTGAAAACTTTCAAATGATTTCATTTGTTCCTTGTTGATCATCGAGCCTGCATCGAGAAACAAGGTATTTCCGTCACATTTCATTTCGTACGAGTTTTTGAATTCCGATTTTCCTTTCGGATTAAATGACTCCATATCAACACTGATCACGGACATTCCCGCCTGAGAAGTTACCTTGACGATTTTGTAGGTCATGGTGCCGGTCAGTTTTCCTTTTCCGTCGTAGTTAGCCATTTCAAAGCCACTGCCGGCTTTCATGGTTGTTCCCATGCATTCCTGTGCATAAGCACCGGTAATTCCTGAGATTAAAAGTATAATCAGGAGTAAAATTCTATTTTTCATTGGGATGTTCGTTTAGGTTATTTACTGGTTCGATTTAATATTAATTTTGATTGAACGCAAGTAATTAATCCCCATTATCAGAAGCTTACAGATTTTTAACCAGATAATTTATTTGAAGGTCAGGCCCAGGCCATTGTTATAAGGCCAAGCAGCATAATAACTTTACAAAGCGAGCTGATTTTTTTAAAATCCCGGCGCGTGTCCGAACGGCTGAGCGAATACACAAGCCAGCCGATAGGAAATAATAAAAGAAGGAATAAAACGGCAAGAACCGGATTATTCAACGTATGTGCCATGAAAAATAGGGTGGTCACAAAAATAAAAATGATGCAGTACAGAAAATGTTTGGTCCTCCTGATTCCCCAGATAATGGGAAGCGTCCGGCAACCATGCGCTTCGTCTCCGCGAATATCTTCCATATCCTTGATGATCTCACGTATTAATGAAATGAAAAAGGAAAAAACGGCATAGATGAATACGAGCTGGCGGTTTTCGGGAAAGCGGATTGTTAGGATCAGCAGCGTAAACCCGGTCAGCAGCGAGACGATAAGGTTGCCAATAAAGGGAGCACGTTTATAACGCTCGGAATAAAACCAAAGCATGGTAATGGAAATCACATTCACCAGAAAAACCCAGTGACTGACCAATAGCCCCAAAACTGCCCCAAGGACATTCAGAACCTGATGAGCGCCCATGGCCCAGCGTCTTTTCAGATACCGGCCGACTACCACGCGTTCGGGTTTGTTAACAATATCGATTTTTATGTCAAAATAGTCATTGATAATATATCCCGCAGCCGCAATACAAACCGTAGAAAGCGAGAGAATAAACATGTCGGGATCACTGATGATGCTTTTCCAGTCGTGCCTTGGGCCAATCAGTAAAATACGCGTAAAATATTGTGTGATAGCCACAATAAGCAGATTGCTCATGCGGACCAAACGCACGCTTCCGGTAACAAAATCCCAAAATCTTACTTTCGGTCTTACAGACACATCCATGGGGGTTATAAAAAATAGCAGCTGAATAAGACATTAAAATTATTCATTTTATGTCAATTAAGGAATTAATAAAATCTTTCTCTTACACTTCGGGATAAAAAACCGCTGATTTTGTGTTAGCTATGAATTACCCGTCAGTTTAAAAAAGTTCGTCATACTTTACCTTTAAATTATTTCACTAAGAACATAGAAATTTAAAATTATGAAAATAGGCATTGTGTGCTACCCAACCTTTGGGGGCAGTGGTGTAGTCGCTACTGAACTTGGGAAATCACTTGCAAAAGAGGGCCATCAGGTACATTTTATTACCTATTCACAACCTCAGCGACTGGATTTTTTCAATGAAAACCTTTATTACCATGAAGTAAATATACCGGCTTATCCATTGTTTCAATATCCTCCTTATGAGTCGGCATTGTCGAGCCATATGGTGCATGTTGTAAAAATGGCAAAACTGGATCTGCTTCACGTACATTATGCCATTCCGCACGCGTCGTCGGCGTATCTTGCAAAACAGATTCTTGCGCAGCAGGGAATTCATATTCCTGTCATTACCACCTTACACGGAACCGATATTACACTTGTAGGAAAAGATGAATCCTATGAGCCGGTAGTAACGTTCAGCATTAATCAGTCAGATGGTATTACAGCCGTTTCGGAGTCATTGAAAAATGATACGTACAAACATTTCGCTGTAACCAAGGATATTGAGGTTATTCCTAACTTTATCGATCTGGATCGTTTCAGCAGACAAAAGAAAGATCATTTCAAACTTGCAATCTGTCCGAATAATGAAAAACTGATCGTGCATACGTCTAATTTTCGCAAGGTGAAACGTATCGACGATGTAATCATGATTTTCCATCAATTACGGGATATTACACCAAGCAAATTGTTATTGGTAGGAGACGGGCCGGATCGTGCACGTATTGAGCGCCTATGCCGTGACCTGGATATGTTGTCTGATGTCCGGTTCCTGGGAAAACTGGATGCTATTGAAGAAGTACTTTCCGTTGCCGACCTGTTTCTGATGCCTTCGGAGTCTGAAAGTTTTGGACTTGCTGCGCTGGAAGCGCTCGCGTGTGAGGTTCCTTTGATAACTTCAAATGCAGGTGGTTTGCCAGAATTGAACATCCCGGGAGTAACCGGCTTTTTGAGCGATGTCGGCGATGTAAATGATATGGTGAAAAATGCGGCTTACATTTTGCAGGATGAAAACCTTCCACGGTTCAAGGAAAATGCTTTGGCGCGTGCAAAAGAATTTGATGTGGCGAAAATATTGCCTCACTACGAGTCTTATTATGAAAGAGTTATAGAAAATAGCAAGGCCGCTGTTTAATGGCTTGCAGGTATGGTATTTGTAGTCGGGCTTTTGTCAACTACAAATACCATTACTATGCTACCGAATATCACATATACAAATTATAAAAGAATTGTCATCATCGGCGCGGGGTTCGGAGGACTCACGCTGGCGAGGGAACTTGCCAAACGTGATGATTTGCAAGTTGTTATTCTTGACAAAAATAATTACCACCAGTTTCAGCCGTTATACTATCAGGTCGCCACGGCGGGCCTGGAGCCGAGTTCTATTTCTTTTCCGCTGCGGAAAATATTTCAATCCAAAAAGAATGTGCATATCCGGGTTACCGATGTAACCGCGATTCATACTGACCGAAAATCCATCGAAACGGGTTTGGGCGAAATTACCTATGATTATCTGGTGATTGCTACCGGTGCAACGACCAATTATTTCGGCATGAAAGAGATTGAGGAACGCGCTCTTCCTATGAAATCCGTGGCTGAGGCTTTGGCATTACGAAATCGAATGCTTCAAAATCTGGAAGATGCATTGGCTGTGGATACCGATGATGAACGTGAAGGTTTGATGAGCGTCGTGGTTGTTGGCGGAGGGCCAACAGGTGTGGAACTGGCCGGAACGTTGTCGGAAATGAGGAAATTTATTCTCCCCAAGGATTATCCGGAGCTTGATTTTTCTCTGATGAAAATTTATTTGCTGGAAGGTCTTGATAAGCTGCTGCCTGTGATGTCTCAGGAATCTTCTGATAAATCGCGGGAGTATCTTCAAAAAATGGGTGTGACAATTCTTACCGGTCAGTCCGTTGCTGGATATGACGGAAAACATGTAACCACGAAGCAGGGAATGCGTATCCGTACCGACAATCTGGTTTGGGCAGCGGGTGTGAAAGCGAATGTTTTGAACGGAATAAATCCTGATATTCTGGTAAAAGGTGGGCGGATTAAAGTGGATGAATTTAATCGGGTGGAAGGTTATACGGATATTTTTGCAGTCGGTGATGTAGCTTCCATGCGAGAAGGTAAATTTGAAAATGGGCATCCGCAGCTGGCGCAACCTGCTATTCAGCAAGGAAAAATGCTGGCGAAAAATATAGGAAGGGCATTGGACAACAAATCGCCTGAGCCTTTTAAGTATAAGGATCTTGGCTCAATGGCGACGGTTGGCCGTAATAAGGCGGTTGTTGATCTTCCTTTTATTAAGTTTCAGGGATTTTTTGCCTGGCTCACCTGGATGTTTATCCATTTGGTTTCTTTGGTTGGAATTAAAAACAAGGTGTTGACTTTTATCAACTGGACCTGGAATTATTTCACCAGAGATCAATCACTGCGATTGATTTTGAAACCTAAAACAGCACCTCCCGGTTATGTCGAAGATCCAGAGCCGGAACGAATGAAAGCAACTGGTGTGTGAGTTATCGTACCGGGGTTTAACCGTCCGTCAATAAGTTTAACCATTCCTCAAGGGTATTGGATGATTACACAGGTTTTCGTTATATTCGTGTGTTATTTTTGGTGGATTTCTCGTTATAGTTGAGATATAAAACTTTTGAAAGATGAAAATTGTATTTAATATTCTTGTCATATTCTTCCTGTTATTGGCTTTTGTGCCGGTATTTCGCCGTTTTATGTTTCATTTATTAGTTGGAAGACAATTGGTAAAGGAGCAAAAGAGACAGGCGAAGGCATATGAGCAGAAAGCAAAAGCGGGAATTCGTGTGGATGTTGTGCCACCGGATGCCAATCAGTCACGCTTTCGCGGAGGAGAATATGTTGATTACGAAGAGGTCAAATAGTGAAAAATATTTTTTAATTGAAATTTAATTGAGCGCGGAATCTTTGGATTCCGGGCTTTTTTTGTTTGTATGGATTTACCCAGTCGGAGTGTAAGTGTGCTGGCCGTTTGTAAAGTGTTTGGAGGGCGCGTCGCTATTGCTCGAATCAGTTACTATAACTGTATCAATTTTACCTGTTAATTGTATTGAGAATAATGGATTAAAGAACCGAGACTTATATCTGGTGGAAAAAGTTATTGAAGAGAATCAGGTTGCTTTTCTAGCTAAATGGGAAGATTTTTTGAAAGATTAAAATATGAAAACCATGAAAACCATGAAAACCATGAAATTTTTCGATTACAAAGCAAAAAAGATATTGGTTACGGAGACAGAAATATGCGTAGTACTTTCTGGCGGAGGAGAATCTAGCTTGCCAATTTGTTGCGGACTTCTTTTAAAAGAAATAATCATCAATCACTTACTTATACTCATACCGATTTGTAATCAATCGGTATGTTAATTGTCTGTTCTTAGAAACATTCTCTTGAAAAAGGCATTGCAAATGCTACACCAAAAAAAACACCGATTCTAAATCGGTGTGAGCTCAATAAAAAAGCCCGGTGTATTAAACCGGGCCTTACTATTATTTCTAATCCTAGCGGCTGAGATACAAATTACGTTCTCCGTAAATTTTCTGGAAGAACTCATCCTGCAAATCATCAATGAAGTAGATCGCTTCACCGGTTGATTTCATCTCTGGTCCTAATTCTTTATTCACATTCGGGAATTTATTGAATGAGAATACCGGAATTTTGATCGCCCAGCCTTTTTTAACGGGATTGAAAGTGAAATCAGATAATTTTTTATCACCTAACATCAGCTTTGTTGCGTAGTTCACATACGGTTCCTGGTATGCTTTACAGATAAACGGTACCGTACGTGATGCACGAGGGTTTGCCTCAATAACATATACCACTCCGTTTTTCACTGCGAACTGGACGTTGATAAGTCCTTTCACGTTCATAGCCAACGCTATTTTACGGGTGTGTTCATTGATCTGGCGGATTTCGTCTTCTGTTAAATCGAAGGGAGGAAGCGCAGCATGGGAGTCTCCTGAGTGGATACCAGCTGGTTCGATATGCTCCATCACCCCGATAATGTAAGCATCTTCTCCGTCGCAAATTGCATCCGCTTCCGCTTCAAGCGCACCTTCAAGGAAGTGATCCAGAAGGATGTTATTGTCAGGAATATCGCGAAGAATTTTTACAACGTGATTTTCAAGTTCCTTCTCGTTGATCACGATTTTCATGTTCTGCCCACCCAGTACATAACTTGGACGAACCAGAAGCGGGAAGCCTAATGTGCGGGAAAGTTCAACGGCTGCATCAGCAGTTCTTACAGTTCCAAACTTAGGGTAAGGAATTCCAAGTTCTTCAAGTAAAGGAGAGAAGCGTCCGCGATCTTCCGCCCAGTCAAGTGAATTGTAGCTGGTTCCGATGATTTTGATGCCGTATTTCTCTAATTTTTCAGCCATTTTCAAAGCCGTTTGTCCACCAAGCTGAACAATTACACCTTCTGGCTTTTCGTGTTCGATGATATCAAAAACGTGTTCCCAGAATACAGGCTCGAAATAAAGTTTGTCAGAAATATCCGGATCGGTAGAAACTGTTTCGGGGTTACAGTTGATCATGATCGTTTCATAACCAGCTTCTTTCGCAGCCAAAACACCGTGCACACAAGAATAATCAAACTCGATTCCTTGTCCGATACGGTTTGGTCCGGATCCTAAAACAACAACTTTCTTTTTATCAGTTACAATCGATTCGTTATCAGGAGTTTCCTGAGAAGAATTGAAAGTTGAATAGTAATATGGTGTTTTTGCTTCAAATTCAGCAGCACAGGTATCTACGCATTTGTAAACACGTTTGATGCCCAATTCTTTACGTCTGTCGTAAACCTTACTTTCTTTTGTGCTTAACAAGTGAGCGATCTGGCGGTCGGCATATCCTTTTTGTTTCGCTGTCAGGAAAAGATCCTTTGGCAAATCAGACAGTTCGAATTTCTCGATTTCATGTTCCAGTTCGATAAGTTCTTCGATCTGACGAAGGAACCAGGCATCGATTTTGGTAAGATTCTGGATTGTTTTGAAAGACAAACCGATCTTGAACGCATCGTAAATGTGGAACAGTCGATCCCAGCTTGGATGTTGCAAGCTATATTTGATAGCTTCCTGATCCCGTAATTCACGTCCGTCTGCACCAAGTCCGTTTCTGCGGATTTCAAGAGACTGACAAGCTTTTTGCAATGCTTCCTGGAAGTTACGTCCGATACCCATTGCCTCACCAACCGATTTCATTTGCAATCCAAGTGAACGATCTGCACCCTGGAATTTGTCAAAGTTCCAACGAGGCACCTTAACGATCACATAGTCAATAGACGGTTCGAAGAATGCAGAAGTACTTCCTGTAATCGGGTTGATCAATTCATCAAGATTGTATCCAATCGCCATTTTCGCAGCGATTTTTGCAATCGGGTAACCTGTTGCTTTCGATGCAAGTGCAGAAGAACGGGAAACACGTGGGTTGATTTCAATCGCGATAATCTGATCGTCAGCCGGATTTACAGAAAACTGAACGTTACATCCACCTGCAAATTTTCCGATCCCGTCCATCATTTTGATAGCCAGGTCGCGCATTTGCTGGTAAAGTGTATCAGGAAGCGTCATGGCAGGTGCCACCGTGATGCTGTCTCCTGTGTGTACACCCATCGGGTCAAAGTTCTCGATAGAACAAATGATAATAAAGTTTCCTTTGTTATCACGTAAAAGTTCAAGTTCATATTCCTTCCAGCCCATCGCACTCTGTTCTACCAGTACTTCGTGGGTAGGAGAGGCGTGTAAGCCATTGGTAAGCGCTTTATCAAAGTCTTCGGGTCTTTCCACAAAACCTCCGCCTGTTCCACCCAATGTAAAAGAAGGACGGATTACCAGCGGGAAGCCGATTTCCTGTGCAATTTCTTTTCCTTCCAAAAATGATCTTGCTGTACGTCCTTTACAAACGTTCACATCAAGTTCAAGCATTTTCAGACGGAATTTTTCTCTGTCTTCTGTGGTTTCGATCGCTTTAATATCGACCCCTATAATTTCAATATCGTACTTTTTCCAAATGCCGGCTTTATCGCAATCAATCGCCAGGTTCAAGGCCGTTTGTCCACCCATTGTTGGCAAAACTGCATCAATAGGTTTTCCAAGTGCCCTGTGTTTTTCAAGAATCTCGATGATATATTTCTTCTCCAACGGCAGCAGATACACATGATCAGCGCTGATTGGATCCGTCATGATCGTGGCAGGATTCGAGTTGATCAGTACAACTTCTATACCTTCTTCACGAAGTGAGCGGGCTGCTTGCGAGCCAGCGTAGTCGAACTCACAGGCCTGACCAATGATGATGGGACCAGAACCGATAATTAGAACGGACTTGATATTCGGATTTTTGGGCACAGTAAATGGTAATTTGTAGAATTTTGGAAATAACTTTTAATAACTTCGGAGCGTCCCTGGTACTTTTTTTCTTTTGTTCAAAAGGGGTTCGTTCAAAAATTCCACAAAGTTAATTCACATATTGGAAAAAGAATACTGAATGTCCAAAAAAAGTGTATACTCCCCGGCGACTAAATTGTGTGAAATAATCGCCTGGGGGTGATAATTAAGAAGTAAGTTTGGTGATGAGCCTTTTTAGTAATTTATTGTATGGGAGATATTGATAATAAGTTGCTTTATCGACTTATTTTAGGTTTTGTGACGGCAACGATTATCAGTACAATTGTTCATGAATATGGACATTTTTTTACTGCAAAATTCCTAGGTTACGATGCCAGAGTAAGTTACGGATCCACAATCTGGTATAATCAGGGTTATCAGGATTTTATTGACAGCCTTACAAGAGACGAAAGGATCAGGATCAGGACCAATGAATATTTCCCGCGAAAAGATGATTATCTGGCTTTAATGAAAAGGATAAAAGACGAAGCTTTTTTGATCACCCTGGGGGGACCGGTGCTTACCATTCTCATAGGAACGCTGGGTTTGAGTCTTGCTTTTATTAAAAAAAGAAGTTTTACAGAGGCTTCGCTTTCAGTGAAACAGTGGGTCATACTATTTACGGCTTTGTTCTGGTTACGCGAACCTGCGAATTATATTCTGGATGTACTGGTCACAATCCAGCGGGGTAGTTTTCCCGGCCGCAATGATGAAGCGATTTTGGCTCATTATCTCGGATTCGATGCGTGGTCTATTTCGTTTGTTTTGGCCGTTATTGGTCTGGGGTTGGTAACTGTTTTGTATAAGAAATTTATTCCAGATCCGGATAAAACGACATTTCTGCTGGCAGGGCTCTTAGGTGGCTTGGGCGGGTATCTTTCGTGGCTGTTTATACTCGGACCGATTTTTATGCCATAGCTTTTAAGGATTTTTAAACTATTGATAGGGAACCATAGAAGGAGCTGAAATGTCAAAATCACGCAGTCGCAATGGTGTATTTCCCTCAATTCCATACCGCATGTTGGACGAGGTTTCGGGAATATTCGGGTAAAAGCCTATACGTAATTGTAACGTGTTGATCGAAAGGTTTTCATTTCTTAATCTGATTCCAAGTCCATATCCCTGATATACAGGCGTATCCCAAAGATGCAGTTTGTCTTGTGTGACCAGTCCGAAATCAGCAAAAGCGTAATAGGCAATACGAAAACCTAATAAACTTTTCTCAGAGAAATAAACCGTTTCAAGACCGATTGTGAATTTCTTGGTTCCGATTAACCGGTCGCTGTTAATTCCCCGAATCCCGTTTTCCTTACTGATATTGATGTAATCTACCGGGTCCCGGTTAAGCCCCCTGGTGTATCTGACGGTTAAAAATTGTCTGAAATAGCTGTAACGGAAAGGGATCAGTTTGCTGATGTAATTTACTTGGGCACTTATGACACCCGGTTGATTTGAGTGGTTTTTAAAGTAGGATCCTATGTTCACTAACCCATACAGATATCCCGCGTTGCGTGGAAGATAATGTCCGGATGCATATTGAATCCCTGCGTATCCCCTTTCTCCAAATTCTGTATTTTCCTGACCAACTGTGACTGCTAGTAAGTTTCCGACGGGAACATCTTCTGTTCTACCAAAACCATAGATAAGTACGTCTCGTTTATAACTCCGGTTTGAATAGCCAAAACTCATTAATGTGGCACTGCGATCCCAGTAAATAATATTGGTATCCGCGCGGACCTCGGGGCGCTTTGTGAAATTGTATTTATTATGACGCAGGGCAAAAACCAAACGTGACTTTTCACTTAGGGAAGAATTCTTGAAAGGAAATTTGAACGATCGCCCTAACCAGACATCGTAATAATAATATCCGGTTTGGTATCGACTTTCTTTATCAAGACTGTCAAGATCCCTTTTAAACTGTCGCAGCACGGCACGACCTGCTTCTACGGATCCGGCATATTTTGTTTGTGTAGTAAGAAATGAGCGAGAAAAGGCAATGGATTGTATTTCCTGATCCCGTTCGTAAATAAAACTTGCCTGACCGGTTATGAAGGTCTTGCCAATATATGGGATGGTGTAAATTGTTCGGAACTGGAATTTTCGGATAGTGTCACCGGCATCGTAGCGAATTTTGGTAAGTTGTGAATGCGTAGTCCCATTCACGTTGGTATTATTTAGACCGAGACTGAACTTATTGGGTTTGCTGGGGCTTACGGAAATGTTCCAGGACCAGGAATCCTGAATCAGGACAACGATATCAGCCATCCATGTCACATCGGTTCTTGGAACGACAATGATCCGGGCATCCGTTATAGTCCCGTTTTTTCTTAATAAACGCTCATTATCCCGTAACACACTTGCCTGGATTTCGTCACCTTCCGAAAACCTCAGAAATGATTTTCGGATGATGCGTTCCCGTGTGTTGGTGTGGAAATTTTTACTGAGAAAGCGTTCAAGTTGTTTTCCTTTTCGGGTTGTGTCATAGATGGATTCTCCCAGGACATCAAGCTGTCGGATGATGATTTTACGGATAACCATTCCTTCGTATTGAGTAAAGGGATTGGTTTCAATAGCCTTGATTTCGCCTTTTTTACCCTGATTGTAAACATCGCGAAACAATAATCTGTATACCGACCGGGAGAATTTTGTTTTCGACATACGAATTTTGAGGTTCGTATAGCGTACACTATCCATATTTATACCACCATTCCTGAGGCTGTCAATGCTCTGAGCCGAAGACATGGTGGTAATCAACAGGAAAAGTAACAAATATCTAAACATGGGCACATAGTATGATCACATCATTGGACAATATATAAACGTACGAATGTTAGATGTAGTAAGATTAATCCTGATTTTCTGATTTGTAAGATTATAGTGAAAGTTGGTTAAGGTAACTAAATTGTAACTAATTCCCAGCCTGCTGGATTGCTTTAATTACTAAGTCCGTCTGGTTTGGAGAAGGTGCTTTTTTCGTTGCAAATTTTCCGTTAGGTTTCACAATGGCATAAGTGGCCGCGTCGAGCGGATTCAATTTGATCAGCAGTTCTATTAACTGGTTGCTATTGACAAACATGTGAACGCCTTTCAATTGATGTTTCACAATATATTGTTTTACCAGATCTTTTGAAACAGTCGTTTCCTCATTAGGCAAATGAATATAAATGAATTCTACATTGGTTGGAAACTGATTACGCAGAGATGCGGCGTATTCAAGATCTTCACGGCTTTTGGCATCGTCAATATTCCATTTTAATAAGTACAACGTCTTTCCGGCATAACGATCAATAATGTTGTTGAACCATTCATTACCGCGTCCTTCCGATTCAGCCAGCCAGTATTCAGGCAGCACTTCTGTCGGGGTAGGTTTAAGTGCGTTAAAAGCAATAATTTTATTAATATTAACACTATCCTTTACTTCCAGATTAACGAGTTCATCAAGCGACTCACGAAATTCCGGAGATTTGAGCCGTGTACGGATATAATTATTCAGAAGGATCTGATTTTTATAAGGGTATTTATGAAAATTTTTTGGAAGATAACGAGCACTCAGGAAGTCGGTGCCGACGCTGTCAAAAAGTGCCTGGTTAGATCTGCGATCGGCTTCGAAAGCAAAAAATAAGTCCAGTTTGCTGCTATTCCTTTTATATAGATTGTTCAGGAAATCCAGCTCTATTTTTTCCGCCTTTCCTCTTTCGATGATGCCGTTCAGTTTTTCCGCTTCGTCATCATTTAGTGCACCGGCATTGTCGCGGATCATGGTGGCCATTAACTTTACCTGCAAGGAGCTGGTTTTGTTGCCCATCGCCAGGCTTTCTTCTTTTTTTATATCGGCATAATTCCCAAAACGATCGGACAACGAAACCCGCTGGGCAGTTAAAGGACCTTTATTTAATCTGCTCAAATCGGTAAGTGTTTTGTTGCTGGCCGGTATTTCGAGCTGGTTGCTAAGATAATACTCATAGAGATTTTGAGCGCGTTCGTCCTGCGTGATGGACTGTACCCATTGTGTAAGTATAGGATCAGGAACCGTGGTCGTCATTTTAGAAATAACAGAATTCCTGACTTCTGCCCGATTGGCAGAAGCGTTTTCAGCATCAGAAGGACTTTTCTCCCAGAAATTCTGGTAAAATCGGGTTCCCAGCACCGTATTTCCTGCCAAAGTTTTATTTAATGTAGAAATATATTCAGGGTACTGATTATTGGCAGCGGCATTAACACCAGCGAAGTAAAACAGTTTCTTCGCTTTTAATAAAGAGTCTCCGTCAAATGTGATTTGTATTTCCCCTTTTGAACCCAGAAAAGTAGTACCGGCTTTTCCGCTGTAATCCAGATAAATCTCTTCATTAGGGAAAATAATCGGAAGGGAAACCCGAAAAGTGCCATCCGCTTGCAGATCAGCTCTTTTGGTTAATTCTGAATGTGGTTGAAGAATGTTATTTCTGGAAAAAGTGATGGCAGAAGCTTGCCTGTACAAGCGCCCGGTAAGGTTAAGTATCCTGCCTTTTATTATTAACGAATCAGTCGATGCAAATCCGTCGAATGAAATACAAAAAATGGTAACGAGTAATGTCAGGGATAATTTAGTTCGCATGTTGATCAGTAATTAATAACGAAAAATACTGAGGCTTTCACAAGGAACCAAATTTGTGCTATAAATATCAGGACGGCATTACGCAATAAACTTCTTAGTCATTCCCGTAGCGAACATTTATTCCATGATATTTTTCCTGCGCATGATAATCCCTCCGTAACGGATGCCCTTCCCAGTCTTCCGGCAACAAAATTCTACGCAGATCGGGATGGTTTTCGAAATGAATACCCATCAGGTCAAAAGCTTCTCTTTCGTGCCAGTCGGCAGTTTTCCAGATGTGGCTCACCGTAGCCACCGAAGGAAGCGGCTGGTCTGGTGTGTTTCTCGGAAAAATGGTTTTGATCATAAGATCGAGGCCATACGGAATCGACGTCATATTATAAATCAGTTCCATAGTGGCTATACCCGGTCCATTGTCGATTGCTGTGATACAAGCCAGATAATCGAAATACAGCCTTTTATCTTCAAATAGAAACTGACAGATTTCAGAAATTTTCCCGACCGGAACAATCAGATAAGGTTGAAGCCCTTTTTCTTCGGACTCAATTTCCTCACCGAATTCTAAAATAAGCAACTGTTTTATTTCTTGAAAAGTCATTTCTTTTTGTTTAAATAAAAGGGTCAGAGATTAAAGAGAAATCGGTAGTTATGCGGGGATCCCTTTCTCCATTTCTAAAAATAATTCTGGTGCAAGCGGATGTTCGCCACGGATTTTTTCCTGTAATTTCATAAATCCACCAATCAGTGCTTCCGGCCTGGGCGGACAACCGGGAACATAAATATCTACCGGAATAATGCGGTTGACTCCTTTTACCACATGATAGCCGTGCTCCCAATACGGCCCGCCGCAGTTTGAGCAGCTTCCCATGGAAATTACATAACGCGGCTCAGGCATTTGTTCATACAAACGTCGGATACGGTCAGCCATTTTGAAGGTTACTGTTCCGGCTACGATCATCACATCCGATTGACGGGGGGAAGGCCGCGGCATGATGCCAAATCGCTCTAAATCATAATGTGAGGCATAAGTTGCCATCATTTCTATCGCACAGCAGGCAAGGCCGAAACCCATAGGCCACAGCGAAGAAAGACGTGCCCAGTTCATCAGGTCTTCGGCATTTGTAAGTATGATTCCACCGTCGCCGGTTTTTATTCTTTCACTCATCCGTTATTCCTTTCAATAGTAATCCTCTGGTACAATATTTGCTCTTGAATGAGCTAATGTGTTCACGGGCAAAAGTAGTTATAATTGGTAAGAAAAAGTCCTTCACATACGTTAGATTGCAAACACTTCAATTAATCCCGATATGAAAAACAAATTACTTCTTAGCATTCTTTTTTCTGCTCTCTTTCTAAACATGGCAACGGCACAGGATAGTTCTGATACGACTGCTGCCGGTAAAAAATTCAGGAGCGGAATGGCAGTTTATGCTGAATTCGGTCTTCTGTCAAACAACAGTTTTAAATCGATCAGGGACCAGATGAGGACCTTGGGTATCAAACCTTTTGAAAACCTGATGGCTTCGGTTGTGCTGGCCAAAAGAATAGAAACAGAAAAGTTTTTTGCCGAAAGCAGGTTAATTCTGATGAACAGTACTAAATTCAGCAATGATGAAAATGTAAAAAAAGGTATTTTCCGCGGCATCGGAATTGGTGTAGATGCGAGTCCGAAGTTTGTAAATACTTCGCATTGGAATGTTCTTATTCCTATTGGCTGGGATCTGATGTTGTACCGGTTACGGGTTAAGGATGACAAAACCGCCAGTTTTAATCAGATCGTCCAGAATCCAAATGGTTATCAGTCTGTAAAACTCCATACCGGCAGTTTTAATTTACATGCGGGTGTGGGTGTGGATTACAAAATGAATTTGTTTCCCAAAGTTTATGATAAAGTTTATATCAGCGGAAAAGTTACCTATCACCTGCCGGTGGCGCGAATGGGGAGATGGCGGGGCGACGATGTGAAAGTAACGGATTTGCCTTCCTTTAAACCCAACCAGTTGTATGCACAGATTGGTCTGGTATTTTTTCCGAAACATTCACACAAAATGTGGGGCAGAATGCATTAAGTTATAAAACAAAAAGACATCCACGGATGTCTTTTTGTTTTATAACTTAATCTTATTTTAAGACTTTTTATATCGCTCATTTACCTGCTTATACAAATCTGCCGGTACAGGCGATTTTACCTCCGGGATGAGCGGCTGCGGGCGAACCCAGTCCAGATATCCTTTCACCCATGCATAGGCAAGTCCCAAAACAAGTATGGCTACGAAAACAGTCATTTCAGCCATCGCAAACCACCCCCATTGTCCGTTAGTCTGCGCTATCAAATCTTCGTTGCCAAAAACAACTGCCCAGGGAAAAAGAAAAAGGAGCTCGATTTCAAAAAGTACGAAAATTAAGGCAACCACATAAAAACGCACATTAAACTGGACGTTGGCATTGCCCATCGGATCTTCTCCGGATTCATAAGTGGTGAGTTTTTCTTCATTAGGCTTGTCAGGACGCAAAAATTTTGCAACCGTCAAAACAACCCCAATCAATACCAGAGCGGCAATGATAAACAATAAGATATAGCCAAAATCAGTGAGCATAACGCGGGAAACGGGTTTCTGCAAAGCTAATGATTTTTGAGAAAGACACGGACAAAACGGCCTAAGAATCTAAACTCTGAATGCATTAATAAAAAATTGCTTTTACAGAATACTCAGAATTATCGTGCGCAGGCTCAATCCGATAACGAGAATCCCAACCATGAGCATCAATGGCTTCCGTTTAATTTTTCCCACAACCAAAGCACCGAAAGGTGCCGCGATAACACCGCCCACGATTAGTCCCAAAACGACCTGCCAACTGTTAACACCATGAAAAATAAGGAAAGTAATACCACTGGCAAAAGTCACAACGAATTCAGCAGCATTAACAGATCCGATGGTATAACGAGGGTCGCGGCCTTGTCCGAGAAGTGTAGAAGTAACGATAGGTCCCCATCCGCCGCCGCCGATAGAATCCAGAAAACCACCTGTTGCGGCTAAAATGCCGATACGTTTTGTTTTATTTTTTACAAAATTCTTTTGAACGGCTTTGCGGATAATGATCAGACCGAGTATCAGCATATAAAATGCAATGTAAGGCTTGATGAGGTTACCGTCGATTACGTCAGAAAGAAGATATGCGCCAGTGACAGCACCCAGAACGCCTGGAATGAGAAGTCCTCTGAAAAGCTTTTTGTTAATATTTTTAAAACGGAAATGAGAAATTGCCGAAGCGCCGGTCGTAAACATTTCTGCCACGTGAACACTTGCGCTACTCACAGCGGGCGTAACACCCAGACTTAATAAAAAGGATGTGGAAGTAACTCCATAAGCCATTCCAAGAGCTCCGTCCACCAGTTGTGCCGCTAGTCCTACCAATAAATACAGTGCAAAGTCACTTGCTAAAAATGTATCAATACTGCTTTCGGTAATGGATAATGTACCGTTTAAGAATAGGAAGCCAACAAATAAAACAAATACACTGATTGGTAAAATATACCAAACCGGCCTTGTTGGAAGCTTTAATGAAAGAACTTTTTGCAGCATTACGATTCCTGATTATAGTCAATATATGTAGAGTCCGTCTGCAAAGCTACTAAAACCATTAAATCTACCAAACTAATAGAGTAAAATAAATTATAAATTAATTGTTTGAAGGAAATAAAATCAGGGACTTACTTATCAGGAAATTATTGAAAATGCCAGGGTTTATTTCTCACCAAAAAAATTAAACCCTGGCATCTAGTATCCGGAGAAATTGGAATTGTTACTCGCTTATTTCATTAAAGCCAGACAACTTTCTGCTCGGGTATATGCTCCTGACCGATAATATTTTTGTATAACTCCGGACGACGTGCTTTGATATATCGGTAACCGCCGGCTTTTTCAAGTTTTTCGGGCGTTAGTGTGGCGATGGCTATTGCGTTGCCCAGCTCGCGGCATTCGGCAATAATATCGCCGTAAGGGTCAAGAATCATCGAACACCCGTTTTTAAGCTGATCATCATCCATTCCTACCGGATTTGAAAATACGGCGTAAATGGCATTGTCATAAGCTCTGGCCGGTAACCATTTCATCAGCCAGCCGCGGCCTTTGGCTCCATCAAATTCCATTCTTAGCGAGGTTGGATCGTTTTCTCTGTTTTTCCATAACGCAGGATCAACAAAGCCAGCACCCGGACGAGTCGAGGGCGTACACATGGTTACATGCGGCATAAAAATAATATCGGCTCCAAGCAGTTTTGTAGCTCTTACATTTTCAATAATGTTGTTGTCATAACAAATCAGAATTCCACATTTCCAGCCAAAAAGATCGAAGGTGACATATTCATTTCCGGGCGTCAGATGCGGGTTAATGAAGGGATGAAGTTTCCGGAATTTAGCAACCAGACCGTTCTCATTCACGCAGACATATGCTTTATACATTTTGTCTTCTGCATCTTTTTCGAACAGTCCTGCTAAAATTGTGATGTTGTTTGCTCGTGAAATCTCAGTGAGTTTTTTAATACTCGGACCGTCCGGAATGAATTCTGATAGGGCCAATAGTTCCTCTTTTGATAAATTTCGGGCAAAAGTATAGCCCGTTACAGAGCATTCATGAAAGGCAATCACCTTCGCGCCTTTGGATGCAGCCTGTTGTGAAAGTTGATTAATTATTTCAAGGTTATAAGCTTTGTCGCCGCTTCGGTTCTCGAATTGTGCGGTTGCAATTTTTATGTTTTCCATCGCTTTAAATTCTTTGGTTCATAATCCAAAAGTACAGAGCAGGAAAAATGTAAAATTGTACAAACCCGACAGCAGGTTATTGCCTAGGAAATTGCAATAAATTGGCGGCCAGCAGCGGAGTTTGGTTCAAATACTGTCCTGGTGTAATCCCCGAAATGTTTTTCATCTCGCGGATCAAATGTGCCTGATCAAAATAACCTGAATCATAGGCCAGATCTGTTAAAGAGTGCCCGGGCATTTTGCGAAGCAGCTTTAAAAAATATTGAATTCTTGTAATACCGGAATATCTTTTAGGTGATAAACCGATTTGTTCTTCAAAAACCCGCTGCAACTTTCTCTCCGTTATTTGTAAGGAAGAGGTTAGCTGAGCAACTGATAAGCAGCCATTGTGCTGATGAATTAATTGAACCGCATCAGAAGCCAGCCGGGAAGAAGCATTTTGTTCACAGATTTTCCGGATCAGAAAACTTTCCACACAATTAATTCGTGACGATATATCAGTTAAATGAAGGATACTATCCACCATATTTTCTGAGTCGGCAGGATAAAAACAATCCAGTCCAAGAATGCTGTTTTTGAGCTCGGAGGCTGAAATTTTAAAAAGTGCAGAAGCGCCGAACGGGTGAAAAACGGTAATGATCATCCCTATTTTTCCTGTCGAAATAATATCCTGAAATGCATCCAGCTGGCCATAAACAAAACTTTTGGGAAGAACCTCTACCTTTTGGCCGACAGATTCCTGATACAAAAAGTGATCCTGATAATTGAAAACCATTCCGGTATTCCCGTCAGAAAACATTCTGTGGTTGGTCATTCCTTTCGTGTCATTTTCAATGATCAGAAAATGTTTTACGATATGAGAAAGGCTCGGCGACGGACTTATCTGCATTTTGATTTAACAAAGAGAAATCTAAATTAAATGAGAAGTATCACAAATCCGTATTTTGTTCGTAAAAGGTAGTTTTTCGACTAAACTTTCTTTGCCCAATAACTTTGTCCGGTAAAACCACTTTTTGTTAATAAGTCAGCGGCTATTTTGCTTCTTTTACCGGTTAGGCAATAAAAAACAATTGTTTTGTCAGCTGGTATTTGGGTTATATTTTCAGGAAGATCTGGTAAGGGGATATTCACACCGCCGATAAAATCTTCTTCAAATTCGTATTCTTCCCGTACATCCACCAGATAAAGTTCTTCCGATCCGGATTCAATCATGCTTTCAAGATCTTCCAGTAGCATTTCTGGACGTTCAGGATTTATGGGTGCCCTGGCAGCGGGGATTTGTTCTTTTTTTACGGGAAAATTTTCCGATCTGTTAAAACGAAAAATGGTATTGGTATTGTCCAGTGCATTCAATACAAGTAACTTACCGGAAAGAATCTCACCTATCCCGCAAATCACTTTTATTGCTTCGTTGGCCATATAACTTCCTATAATCCCAGGCAGAATTCCGATCACACCAGCTACTTCGCAATTGTCGCCTTCTTCGGCTTCGGGAAAAAGACAGCGATACGTCGGGCCGCCTTGGTAATTAAATACTGAAACCTGACCTTCAAAACGGAGAATTGAACCAAAAATCAATGTTTTGTTCAATTCCACACAAACATCATTCGCAAGATAACGGGTCGGGAAATTGTCTGATCCGTCGATTATCAGATCGTAACCTGAAATGATTTCTTTCGCGTTTGATTCGTCCAGACGCACAGGAATTGCTTTCAGATTGACATAAGGATTCATGGCGGTCAATTTCCGAACAGCCGTTTCTGCTTTTCCTTTTCCGATATCCTCTGCGGAATATAAAATCTGACGGTGCAGGTTTGTGACATCAACGGTATCATCATCCACAATGCCTATTGTCCCAACTCCTGCGGCGACCAAATATTGCAGAACCGGACAACCCAAGCCACCCGCTCCAATAACAAGGACTTTCGCAGCTTTCAATTTTTCCTGTCCGGCAATACCCATTTCGGGTAAAATTATCTGGCGGCTATATCTTTTTCTTTCTTGTGGTTCCATTTTTTTTAAAATTACACAGAGTTACACGGAGGTAAAAAAGAGAGCCATTGAGTTTTTAATTATTCTCTGTGTATCTCACGGTATCTCTGTGGCTCTCTGTGTCACCTAACAAAATACTCGATCCCAATCTTTCCAAACAGGCTCATATCCCTTTGACCTGATCATTGCGGCGATTAATTCCGGGCTTCGTTCGTCTGAAATTTCGAATTGTTCCAGCGATTCAGGCTCAACGGCATATCCGCCGGGATTGGTTTTTGAACCTGCACTTATGGACGTGATTCCCAATTGTACACAATGATTTCTGAACTTTTCAGATTCCCTTGTTGATAAAGAGATCTCGACTTCTTCATTAAACAAACGATAAGCACAAATGAGTTGCACCAATTCACGATCATTCATCTCCACCTTCGGTTCTAGTCCGCCGGAAAAGGGTCGGAGCCTGGGAAATGACAAGCTATAACGCGTTTGCCAGTATTTTTTTTCAAGATAATTTAAATGCAAAGCAGTGAAAAAACTATCCGTCCGCCAATCTTCCAAACCGATTAATACCCCCAATCCCATTTTATGAATACCAGCCTGACCTAATCTGTCGGGCGTTTCCAAACGGTAATTAAAGTTAGATTTTTTTCCTTTTGGATGATGCTTTTTGTAATCTTCTTTGTGATAAGTTTCCTGATAAATCAGCACGGAAGTCAAACCCAATGGAATCAGTTCTGTATATTCTTCGGTGTCCAATGGCTGCACTTCCATTGAAACCTGAGCGAAAAACGGACGGATCAGTTTCATTACTTTTTTGAAATATTCAATATGTACTGTTTGATTCGCTTCGCCCGTAACAAGCAGCACGTGCTCATAACCAAGCTCTTTTATGACGGCTACTTCTCTTAAAATCTCGTCATCGGAAAGCGTTTTTCTGCGTACTTTATTATCCAGACTAAACCCGCAATACGTGCAAATATTGGTACACTCGTTGGAAAGATATAACGGAATATATAATTGAATAATTTTTCCAAAACGTTTTTGTGTCACCTGCTGACTAAGCTGCGCCATTGGTTCAAGATAACGGGCAGCGGTGGGGGAAACGAGCGCTTTGAAATCTTCCAGTGTTCGTTTGGAAGTATTCAGCGCGTGTTCTACATCCGTTTTTGTTTTGGAATAAATACTTTCCTTTACCTCGTCCCAGCGATATGATTCGAATAAATCTTTAAAACTCATCATCTAAAAAAGCGGTTAATGGACTGCTCGCAACTGCGAAATTTCCTTTTTGTGCAAGTCTGGCGTGAAAAGCCATGCGTCCGGCTTCGACTGCCATTTTAAAAGCAATGGCCATCTGAACGGGATTTCCTGCAACAGCAATGGCTGTATTGACCAAAACCGCATCCGCACCAATTTCCATTGCTTTTGCAGCATCCGAAGGCGAACCGATGCCAGCATCCACAATGACAGGGACATTACTTTGCTCGATGATAATTTCCAGGAAATCAATGGTTTTTAAACCTTTGTTACTGCCAATAGGAGAGCCCAGCGGCATTACGGCCGATGCACCTGCATTTTCCAAACGTTTACATAAAACCGGATCTGCATGAATGTAAGGCAGAATAATAAAGCCCAATTTTGCTAGTTCCTCTGTTGCCAATAAAGTTTCGATCGGGTCGGGCATCAGGTATTTAGGGTCCGGGTGGATTTCCAGTTTTAGCCAGTTGGTTTCCAACGCTTCCTGTGCCAGCTGTGCCGCGAATACGGCCTCTTTGGCTGTTCTGACGCCGGAAGTATTAGGTAAGAGGTTAATGGCCGGATGTTTGAGATGTATCAAAATATCGTCATCCGCATTATGCATATCCACTCTGCGAAGTGCTACTGTTACCAGTTCGGAGCCGGAAGCGATCAGCGCTTCTTCCATTAATTGTGAAGAATTGAATTTGCCGGTTCCTGTAAAAAGACGTGAGGAAAATTCTTTGTCAGCTATTTTTAACATAATATTTTATTGATTTTATGAACCATATTTCCCGGATTTACAGCACGGATAATCGAGCCGGAAATCGCAATGCCGTACATTCCGGTTTCCAGAATTTCAGGAATATCTTCATGGGTAATACCTCCGATCGCAATGAGCGGAATCGATTGTTCCAGATTTTTCAGGGATGCCAGCAAATTCCGGTATCCCTCCAAACCTAGAATCGGACCTAGGTTTTGTTTGGTGGATGTATACCGGAAAGCACCTAAACCGACGTAATCTGCGCCTTCTTTAATTCGATCCAGAATATTTTCCAGCGTATTGGCAGTGCCGCCGATGATCATTTTTGAGCCAACAATTTCTCTGGCAGCCGGTATCGGTATGTCGTTCAAACCAAGATGTAATCCGTAAGCATCGATTTCCCAAGCAACGAACGGGAAATCGTTGATGATAAGTTTTGCCTCGTAGCGGTCGCAGAGATTTTTAGCAGCCATTGCCGTTTTAAGAACCGTTTCATCCGGTTGATCCTTAACCCGAAGCTGTATCCAGCGACAGCCGGCATCTAACGCAATTTTGATGCTGTTGAGGTGCGTAAGCTCTTCTGTTTGGTTTGATATGAATTGGAGTCGGTCGATCATTTGATTAATTTCTTATCGATTTAATTGTGATTTATATCATCATCATATCACCGGATTCCTCAGGGTATGAACCCCGGGTTAAGATATGTGACCCCGTTGGGGTCATTGGCTCATTGAAAATCCCCGCCTGGATTATATCTCAAGAAGTACCTATTATCATTACGCGAGAAAAGCCCAATGGGCTTACATATCTTAGCACCGGGCAACGCCCTGTGATTCATGGTGGTTCATGGTGATCCACGGTGTTACCCGGTGGTTCATGGTATTGCCCGGTGATTCATATTCGATTCATGGGTTTTATTATGTTCCCGGTTAATTCATTAATAACCACATCCCGTATTTTCCGGAAATTAGAAATTGTATATTCCGTTTCCTGCCACAGGGATCCCAAAATCGCCGCTCCGTCAAAATTCATTTCCCTTACTTTTGCTACATTTTTAATGGAAATTCCGCCTAAACCGATGATGGGTATTTTCTTGATTTCGGGTTTGATATAAAGATTATTCGGCAAAGCGCCTTTATAACCTGATTTTGAAATACTGTCAAATACAGGTCCGAAAAATGTATAGCTGAAATGCAGCGAAAGATGATCTGTTTCTTCCAGATCGTGAATCGAAGTGCTTAGTAAAAAATTGCTGGATTTTAAGTTTTTCAGCATTTCCGGAGCGGTCATTTTTCTGTCTTTTTCAGTGAAATGGAGTCTTCTGATAACAAACTCTTCTGCCAGGTGATGATGCTGGTGAAGTGCAATTCTTTCCAGAAATTCAGGCTCTATTTTCGTTATCAGTGCTCTGAATTCGTCTTCGCAGCTTTCCGGTTTTCGTATATGTAAACACACCAATCCTTCCCTGAAAAGACTGTTGATTAGTGCAGCCTCGTCAGGGATAAAAGTAGGATTGGATATGGCTAATAGTTTCATTATAAATAAATTTCGCTGCCTTTGTTGGCGAACTCACGGGCTTTTTCCTGCATGCCTTCTTCCAATACAGCCTCCTCCATCAAACCATTTTTTTTAGCATAATCCCGCACATCCTGCGTGATTTTCATGGAACAGAAATTGGGGCCGCACATGGAGCAGAAATGCGCGATTTTAGCACCCTCAGCTGGTAAAGTTTCATCGTGAAATTCTTTAGCAGTATCCGGATCCAGTGACAGATTGAACTGGTCCTCCCAACGGAATTCAAACCGTGCTTTACTTAATGCATTGTCGCGGTATTGTGCGCCCGGATGTCCTTTGGCAAGGTCGGCTGCATGTGCTGCAATTTTGTACGTGATTACACCATCCTTCACATCTTTTTTATTCGGCAAGCCCAAATGTTCCTTTGGCGTCACATAACAAAGCATCGCCGTACCAAACCAACCGATCATCGCTGCGCCAATGGCCGAAGTAATGTGGTCATAACCAGGAGCTATGTCAGTCGTTAACGGTCCTAAGGTGTAAAATGGAGCTTCATTGCAATGCGCCAGTTGTTTGTCCATATTTTCCTTGATCAGGTGCATCGGGACGTGACCAGGGCCTTCAATAATTGTTTGAACATCATGTTTCCAGGCAATTTTTGTCAGTTCGCCCAGCGTTTCCAATTCTGAAAATTGTGCAGCATCATTCGCATCTGCGATACATCCCGGACGTAGCCCGTCGCCTAGCGAAAAAGCGACATCATACGCTTTCATGATCTCGCAGATTTCTTCAAAATGCGTGTAAAGGAAATTTTCTTTATGATGTGCCAGACACCATTTTGCCATAATCGAACCGCCCCTGGAAACAATTCCGGTGATACGTTTTGCAGTTAAAGGAATGTAGCGAAGTAAAACTCCGGCATGAATGGTAAAATAATCGACGCCCTGCTCGGCTTGTTCAATTAAAGTATCCCGGAATAATTCCCAGGTCAGATCTTCGGCTTTTCCATTGACTTTTTCCAAAGCCTGATAAATTGGAACAGTACCGATTGGAACCGGAGAATTCCGGATAATCCATTCACGTGTTTCATGAATATTCTTTCCTGTTGAAAGATCCATGATCGTATCTGCACCCCAGCGACAGGCCCAAACTGCTTTTTCTACTTCTTCCTCAATGCTTGAAGAAACAGCGGAGTTACCAATGTTGGCGTTGATTTTTACCAGAAAATTTCTTCCAATGATCATCGGTTCAATTTCCGGATGGTTGATATTGACCGGAATTACAGCTCTTCCCGCAGCAACTTCTGAGCGCACAAATTCGGGTGTGATAAAGTTTTTTGGTGTATTTGCCCCAAAACTATGCCCTGCATGCTGATGACAAAGTGGATTGGCTTTGCCATTGCTTTCCTTTATTTGTTCTTCAATGCGCTGGTTTTCGCGGATGGCGATGTATTCCATTTCCGCCGTAATAATTCCCTTTTTGGCATAATGCAATTGAGAAACATTATGCCCTGCCTTTGCGCGAAGCGGTTTGCTGATGTGTGCAAAACGTAATGAATCAAGACTTTTGTCATTTTTACGCTGTGTTCCATATTCGGAAGAAATGGTATCCAGCTGTTCCACATCTCCCCGGTTTAAGATCCATGAGGTTCTTAATGGTTGAAGTCCTTTTTTTACATCAATTTCAATATCAGGGTCAGTAAACGGTCCGCTGGTATCGTATACAGTAACCGATGGATTTTTCTCCGTTAAGCCTGAGCGACCGTGAATTTTGGTATCGCTGAGCATTATTTCCCGCATGGCAACGGAGATATCATGAATTTTTCCGGGAACGTATATTTTTTTAGATTTGGGAAAAGGCGTACGGGAGATAACTTCCGTATCAGGCGTTTTTTCACTTTTCATGGTTGGATGGTTTTTAGCTATAAGCCTTTGGCCGTTAGCTGTATGGATTGTAGAAAGTTCAAAGAATGTGGCAATCCGTTTCGGGACTATCCTCCTTGTGTTGCTTTAATCAGAATTATGTTATCCTTGGGATTGAGGATATGGATGGGCCATTCCGTTTTCGGGATAATGGCCTGGTTGATGGCAACGGCAATTCCTTTTCCTGAATCTGCGAAGAGGGAAGACAAAAGCTGTTCAACCGAAAAATGTTCGGGGATTTCTGTAAGCTGCTGATTGATCCTGATTTCCATTCTGAATAACGTTTTATAATAAAAACTTCAGGAATGGACCTTGCGAAAGATTCATTAAGATACAGTAGCAGTATCTCTTACTTTTCCCTATCGGCAGTACTAACTGCATCAGGTTCAAAGGGTATTCTCTCAGTCCACATACGGGACACCCCTAAAGTTTCCGTAAAGCTATTGGAAAAAATGGAGTTTTAAAATAATAATAAGCTAAACCTTATTTTTGAAGGCCGGGAAACTATAAAAGTTTTGATAATTATGCGGTAACTTTGAAGTTATCAAAATTAACACCTCAAATTGAATCTGGTTTTTTAATGGATCTTATTATCAGAAATGCTGCCCCACGGGATTTACCCGTGATACTGGAAATAATTAATCATGCAATTCTTACCTCTACCGCTATTTACGATTATGAAATCCGTACGTTGGAAGAACAGACGGCCTGGTTTGAAAAAATGGTAAATGACGGAATGCCGGTGATTGTAGCTGAATTTGAAGGAGAGGTCATTGGATATGGTTCCTATAATATTTTTCGTCCAAAAATCGGATATAAATTCAGTGTTGAACATTCCATTTATCTTGATGAAAAGTCGAGAGGAATTGGGGTAGGAGGTAAGCTTTTAGGAAGTCTGATCCAGCGGGCAAAAGAGTCGGGATTACATACCATGATTGCCGGCATTGATGCCTCAAATCGTGGCAGTATCGAATTTCACAAGAAATATGGTTTTGTAGAAAAAGGATATCTGAGAGAAGTAGCCTACAAATTCGACCAATGGCTGGACCTGGTCTTCATGCAACTCATCTTAAAAGAGGACTAATCTAAGCCCTGAAAGGGCGACATATCTTAGAATCAGGCGATGCCCGATTTATCGGGATCATCGGGAATCGCCCGATTTATGGGGATCATCCGGTGGTTGACGAGGGTAATTCGCGGCACCATCGGGCGGCGCCCAATGGTAAGTTATGACGCCCTTTCAGGGCTGGGGCGCCATAACAGAAAATTTTAGTGCGCTCGTCCAGTTTCGATGTAAGTCTCCTCATCACCCGTCGGTTTTCTGTGCCAGTAAGAAGCCAGAATGGATCCGGTAATATTCATCAAAGGCCCGAACACAGCAGGTGCCAGCCCAACGGTTGCCATTTTCCCCATTTCCTTGGCAATACCAGACGCCAGTCCGCCATTTTGCATACCGACTTCAATAGCAATCGTGCGGCAATCGCGTTCGCTCATCTTGAATAATTTTCCTGAGAAATAGCCAAGAGTATAACCCAGGAGGTTATGAATTAACACCAATCCAATCAGAGCCGGGCCGATTGTTAAAAGACTATCCCTTCCCGCAGCCGTAATGATGACAATGATAAATGCAATCCCGGACATCGAAACCAAAGGCATGGCATCATCAAGCCATTTGGCTTTTCCGCTAAACAATTTATTGAATATCAATCCTGCTCCAATTGGTATAATCACCATTTTTACAATATCCCACATCATGTGCAGCATATCGATTTGTATAAACGCACCGGCGTACAGTTTCATCAGCATGGGCGTCATAACAGGTGCCAGCATGGTAGAAATGGCCGTAATTGTTATAGAAAGCGCCAGATTTGCTTTTGCCAGATAAGAAATTACGTTGGAAGCCATACCATTTGGCGAACATCCGATAAGAATAATACCGGCTGCAATTTCTGCCGGAAAACCGCTGAAACTTGCCAATGTAAATCCTAAAAGCGGCATAATCAGAAAGTGACTTACAACGCCTATAAAAACTCCTCTTGGCATTTTAACCACACCCACGAAATCGTCAAAACTCATTGAAGTTCCCATACCAAACATAATGATCTGGATGAGTGGCGTAATCAAAATGGCGAATTTGAAGCCGTTAAATTCCTGGAAATATTGAGGATAATACAGCGCTGTGGTTACAGCTGCGAAAATGATTGTGGTGTAAGTAAAACCTTTGAGAGCCTCTGAACCACGGAAACTGATGGCCAGTGCAATGAAAAATCCAATATAAAAAGGACCTGCCTGAGAAAGGTTTCCGGAAATGGTGAGATAAAGCGCAACAAGCAAACACAAAACAGCAATGCCGGATATAAGCTTATAAATGTTCATAAAATTATGTTAATTGTGCAATTTTAAAATTGACGCATTTTAAGGAAGAAAACACAAAAAGTACACTTTCAGCTTTCTTCCTGTATTTTTATTACCAGGTTCTTTTTTTCATGTATTCATCCAGATCAGAACGTTTCATGGGAATCTCTTTCGGGTTCTTATCAAGCCATTTAAGGAAATCATCTTTCAATTTATCCGACCATTGGCTGTCGATTTGTCCCGGCGTGTATTTTCCCTCTTTCAGCATCATAATTCCGAACTTATCTCTTAAGGCAATAAATTCAGCGGTTATAACCACTTTTTCCGCTAAATGTGCAGGAATAAATACAACCCCCTCTCTCTTAGCTAATACAAGATCGCCCGGAAGTACAATCGCACGACCAATCCGGATAGGCGTATTAAGACCCGTCAAAACTACATCTTTGAGATATGACGGATCCCAGTCGCGGACAAAGGCGTTGAATCCTTCAATTTTAGAAAGGCCTTCCAGGTCGCGTGAGGATGCGTCGAAAATGACACCATTCCCTGTTTTTGCGAAGATGGAGTTTCCAAGGTTATCTCCGATCAAGGTTCCCTGGGCAATTTTACCAAAACCGTCAGCAACGTACACGTCACCTTTGGAAAGCTGGTCTATTGGCCAGGAATTCGTATTTCCGATCCGACCAGCTTTGGCACCGCGTTCCTTAATGCTTTTTTCAATATCGGGGCGCGAAGGCATAAACTGTGCGGTAAGTGCGCGGCCAGCCACGGGAACATCCTGATGGATCATCTTCCAGTTTCCGTCAAACTGACAGTTATAACCTTCGTTTTGAAGAACAACCCAGGCCTCTTCAATGGCAATTTCTTTCACCCGGCGAATCAGGTCATCAGAAACTTTTGGTCTTCCATCCGGGAATCTTTCACCTTTCCATTCCGATGTTAAAAAAATAAGCTCTTCTTTGGAAATGGTTTGTGCCTGCGCCTGGCGGGGAAAACTTAGGCTGAATAAAAACGCTGCGGCAATTATGTATTTAAATTTCATGAAGTTGATTTGATATTACTGAGGGCTGGCATGCTAAATTTGGATTGCATACCAGCCATGACTGTACTGGTTTGCAATCCAAAATATAAAGGCATACTACCCTCTGATTTACTAAAATCTATTTTAATTTCTTTTTGAAATAACGATAGGCGAGGTGATGCCGTTTAGGTCATAAACTACCTTTCCGGCGCGGATTGTAAGCTCACATTCCAGCTTTTCTTTACCGGTAATCTTCGTTCCTGTATAATCAAAGAAGCCAAATACGCCGGTATCATTCATGCTGAAATTCCCTTTAAGCACACGCAGAACGGCAACGTCGGCCAGGCCGCCAATGGTTAAACTTCCCAGCTGTTCTCTGTGAATAGCCTGTGCCGGAGCCCAGGTACTTGCTTTGATAACACTTTGCAGATCCATGCCCATGGCAAGGAATTTGGACATCACGTTCAGCATATCCTTCATGGCCGCATTCATACTGCCTGTGTGTATATCCGTGCTGATTGTGTTTGGGTAAAATCCACCTTTCACTGCCGGAATTGCCTGAGAAAAGGCAAAACTGATTCCGCCATAGCCAACATCAAAAAGGATTCCTTTTTTTCGTGCCTCGTAAACAAACGGTTTTATCTTACCTGTCTTAACATCCAGAATCGGCTCGCGGCTTGATAACTGACCAAAACAATGGGTGAAAATATCGCCGGGGCGAAGGTGCTGCATAAATAATTCTTCAATGGAAAGTACCGGTGTGCTTCCGCCAAAATCGATCATAACTGGTATGTTTGCCAGTTTTCCGGCTTCAACGGCTTTGTCCGTCGGTGTCCAGTCATGGCCGTTGAAATGGGCCAGTTTTACTCCGACAACATAATCCGGGTTTTCTTTTGCCACTCTCGCCGTATTGACCGGATCCATATCAGCAATATTCTGCTCATAAGTACCGCCACGCATACCTTCTCCAACAATATTGAGGAATGAAAGCACACGGGTTTTAGAAATATCGATCGTTTGTTTTTTGAAATCAGGGAAAGATTTCCAGCCTGCGCAACCTGCATCAACAACCGTTGTAACGCCCGTGCGGAATGTAAAACCATCTGGTGGAAGCGCATTGGGGCCATTGCTGTAAGTCTGGTCCATTTTAGTTCCGTAAAAATTGTGCGAGTGCATATCAATCAGCCCGGGTGTTACGTACATTCCTTTGGCATCCACCACCTGCCGGGCAAGTTTAGTGTCAATATTTTTTGCCACACTTTTTACAGTATCACCGTTCAGCGCAACATCCATGATACCATTGATGTTGTTTTTCGGATCTATCACATGGCCTCCTTTGATCAGGATGCTGTATTTTTGAGCATTTGCGGAAATGCTGCAACAGCTGGCCAAAAGGCAAACGGATAAAAAAAATCGTTTCATATTAAAGATTTAGGAATAGTTAATTATTTACTGCAATTCATTGTCATGACAGCCTGCGCAATTAACTCTTTACTATTTCAGAAGGTATTGCTTACCGGTTTACGGAGCCGATCAAATCACGATATTTTTGATAGTTCTTCTTTTAATCTTGCTGCCACGATTTTATCCTGCCCCGGTTTAAGCATCCAGGCAGTCACGTTAACAGCATCTTTTCCGCCGCCACCCACTTCGATCGACGGAGTTCCTTTTCGCATGGCTTCCATCAGATCTTTTCCTTCGAATTTTGTTTTCGAAGCATCCCAGCTGATTTTTAAAGTGGGCGTGTGATTTCCCAGCGGGTTCACAGTAATCTGCGTGGAAATGCCCGGAAGTGTTTTTACCGTGTTTTCAATCAAGGCTACGCTGGTTTCCCAGCCTTTCCAAAGTTTGTCGTAATCCTGGTTAATGAATTTTTCTACGGCTACGTACATGCCCAGAATTTCTTCCTTGTTTACCTTCATACCGCGACCGATATTGAAACCTCTTGGTGGCATATGCTGGCGTGCGGCAGCTATAATTTCTTTTTTGCCCATCAGTAAACCGGCGCTTTGCGGGCCACGCATAGCCTTGCCTCCGGACACTACTACGAAACTGAAACCCATGTCGTTAAACTTCCATAAGTTTTCTACAGGTGGTACGTCGGCAGCGATATCTATGGAAGTCGGGATGTTGTGCTTTTTACCGATAGCAACCCACTCTTCGTGCATAATTTTTCCCTGATCCGACTGGATATGCAGAAAGTGCATCAGGGCAGTTCTTTCGTTGATTGCTTTTTCAAGCTCTTCTACCGTTTCTACCATCACCATTTTACAACCGGTATTGGTTAACGCATGGTTGTAAACAATGTCATGGCCTTTCTGGCAGATCACTTCCGACTTCATGCCGGTATATTCCAGATGAGGCAGCTGCTGTACTTTTTTCAGATCCATTCCGGTCAGTATTCCTGCAAGGCCCAGTGTCATTCCTGAAAATGCACCCGATGTCACAACGGCTGCTTCTGAGTGGACAAGTCTGGCAATTTTTTTACCCACTTTGTCCTGCAATTCGTCGAGCATACAAAATTCTTTTGACGCATAATTAATCGTTTCAAGAACTTCGTCCTGCATCAGCGAACCGGTCATATAAGTAAGTGTTCCGGCGGCGTTGATAAATGTACGCACACCTAATTCTTTAAATAAATCTCTCGGCGCAGGTACTTTCGGGCCTATTGAAGCGATGGCCGATTGAAAAGGGATTGCTCCGCCAACCAGTCCTCCTAATAGCGGTACGGTTGAAAGACGTTTGATTAGTTTTCTTCTGCTAAGCATGATATTGCGGCACTAAATGATTAAGGGATAGGAATAAAAAAGTCACTGAGTGATCGGGGAGATCAATCTCAGTGACTTTTATTTTTTGACTAGATATAAGCGATGCAGTCGATCTCCACAAGTGAATTTCCCGGTACGCCACCATAAACAGCGACCGTGGTACGAACAGGTGGTTTTTCACCAAAACGACCTTTGTAAGCTTCGTTCATAGCCTTGTAATCGTTAAGATCGTGAAGGAATACGCTGCATTTCAAAACTTTGCTCATGGAAGAACCAGCAGCAATCAATTCTTTTTCCAACTCATCCAAAACATGTTTCGTATGCGCGGTAATGTCGCCTTCAAAATGGGCTCCTTTTCCGGCGATAAACACCATGTTATTGAATTTGGTATGCCCTGAAAACAGCGGTACATCCTGGTGGTTGACAACATTTCCTACTTCCTTTTCAGGTGCGGCTTCCAAAGCTTTTGCTTGTGAAGAAGCGATGCCAAGACCTGTTACACCAGCTACCGAGGCGAATAATTTTTTGAGGATTGATCTGCGTTCTGTTTTCATACGGCTATTATTATTTGGAAAAAAAATGAATTTGCGGCATTACTTATCCCACCAGACAACGCTGGAAAGGTCATTGGTGCCTCCTTGTCGTGTTCTGGCTTCGTTAAAGTTATCTCTGTTGTAGATGCCTTCTGAATCAGGAATCTGGAATCGGGTAGGGATCTTGCCACCGGTCAGGTTACCCGGATAGTTTGTAGGAGTCAGTTTTGGATATCCTGTACGACGCCAGTTAGAGAAGATTTCGTATTCGTCTTCCAGGAATAATGTTACCCATTTCTGAGTTCCGATTTGTTCCATTTTTTCATCAAGTGTACCGGCAGTTTTGAAAGGATTAACTTTCAGATATGCATTTATTTTAGCTTCTGAAATTTCACCGGCACTACCGAATAATGCCCATTGTTTTAAACCGGAAGTCACGGCACTGTTATATTCGGCTTCTGCGGTTGTGGTGGTGTACCAGCCGCGAAGAGAAGCTTCTGCCAAAAGTAAATGCGTTTCCGCACTGGTGAAGACCAGCAACGGTGCATTGTATTTCAAAATGGTTGCAGGATTTGGCTCTGAGTAAGAATCAAAATCAGCAGGTCGGGAATTAAAAGCTGCATTAGGCATACCTTTCTGAAGCGCAGTAGCTGTATCAGCAACATAAGGCGCCGTTGCATTGGCCTTTGTCCATACAATTGCGATAACGTTCAGACGAGGATCTTTGGTTGTTTTTAAATGATCGATCAACGTTTTGGCTAATTTTCCACCTTCTACATTATCGGCACCCGGTGATATGTAATCAGTGTTCATTAAGCCGGTAGAAATAAAATTCCTGCTTGCCGTAACTGAGCCATCCACGTAGGCTATTGTAGCGATGTCCGAATCATTTATAATAACACCTCCGGCGATAGCTTTCTGAACCCAGGTTTTTGCCATCGCTGCATCCACTTGCGTAAGGCGCATTCCCAAACGAAGCATAAGAGAATATCCGAATTTTTTCCACTTTGCAATATCTCCTCCGTAAATCAGATCAGCTTTTGCAAAAGTTGTTTTAGAAGCATCAAATGCATTGATAGATTCTTCCAGCTCCTTTAACAGATCCGCATAAATAGCTGATTGCTGATCGTACTTCGGGGTATAGTTTTTATCGGTAAGTGCTTTTCCGGCATCGGAGTAAGGGATGTCACCGTACATATCCGTAAGTCTGTGGTAAATGTAAGCTCTCCAGATGCGCGAGGAGGAAAGCTTATTTACATCGTCGGCAGATGTAGAAAGTGCATCGATCACTTGTTCGATATCAATCACTGCGCCCTGGGTTGTCATATCCGTACCACCGTACATTCCCCAGCTTGTGGTTGAATACGTATAGTTGAAATATTTATCCCCGGCAGCAGGCACTTCTTTATAGGTTGCAAAATGCTGCATGGAGCCTCCGATGGTAAGATATGCCGCGCCGGTGTAATTGTTGCTCACAGCCGAAAGTTGCGCTCTCGTAAACAGGAACCCGGGAACAACTTCAAGTGATGCATTCGGGTTAATGTTCATTTCTTCAAACCCGTTGTCGCAAGAGGCAAAGAGCAGGGCTACGGGAGCCAGATATAGTAATCTTAAAAACTTTTTCATATTCACTAAAATATTTTAATGATTAAAATTTCACTGTCACGTTCACACCAAGGCTTCTTGTTCTTGGCACACCAAATGCTTCAAGTCCCTGTGCATTACCATTGGTATAGCTTGACTCAGGATCGAAATAATTGTTTCTTTTGTCTTTGTAAAGAAGTAAAAGATTACGTCCGACAAGTGAAACCGAAGCAGATTGCAGTTTCAGGAATGACATTTTATTTACAGGAAGGTTATAGCTTAAAATAACCTGACGAAGTTTTATAAAGTCATTATTGAAAGTGAACATAGAGGTGTAGTTCTTGTCGTTATCATAGTAAGTGTCGACTTCCTCTTTCTTCCATGTTTTGCTGAAAGCAGCTCCTTCCGGCGTCACACCCGTAACGGTTAAACCGTTGTCACGTCCTGGCAGTGTTTCCTTTGGCAAACCGAAACGGTAGGCATACTGGTACATGTTTGAGTATACGATACTTCCAAACTTGCCATCTACCAATACATTCAAAGAAAAGTTTTTGTATCTGAACGTATTGGTGATACCCATAGTCAACGGCGGTATACCTCTTCCCAGTTTTTCCAGATCACCTCTTACAGCATATCCGCTGGCAGTGTTATAGACAATATTTCCGTTGTCATCTGTTTTTTTCTTGAAACCCCAAACTTCTCCGTAAGATCCGCCTACTTTGTTGTTGATCACACCACCGCCAACGCCTGTTCCCACTGTAAGGGTTGGCAGGTTTTCTGCCAATTGGATGATCTCACTTTTGTTGTAAGCCATGTTGTAACTTACATCCCATGTGAAGTTTGCCTTTTTTATGGGTGTACCGGTCAGCAATAATTCAATACCCTTGTTACTCAATTCTCCCACGTTCAGAAGAGCCTGGGTATATCCTGAGGAACCTGCGATATCACTTTTTACAATATCATTCGTCGTTTTACGATTGTAAAGCGTCACATCAAGTCCCAGACGATTATTTAAAAATCTTGCTTCAAGTCCGGCTTCGTAAGTCGTTGAGGTCAAAGGTCTCAAATTGGGATTGGGTACCAGTGAAGAGTTTAATTGCTGAACTGGCTGTCCATTATGACCACCTTGTGCCATCGCATAGCTTTGGTAGATGATATAAGGATCCACCGTTGCACCACCCACTTGTGCCCACGATCCGCGAAGTTTTGCAAAGCTCACAGCAGTTGGCAATTTGAAAGCTTCCGAAAGAATGAAAGTACCACCGACAGCAGGGTAAAAAATGCTGTTACTTGCAGAATTTAAAACAGAGAACCAGTCCTGACGGCCCGACATGGTGATATAAGCTAATCCTTTGTAACCTACATCAACCGAACCAAATAAGGAATTGATACCAGTTTTTGCGTAATACGGCGTCGTGGTTGAGGTAGCAAGGTTGGTGAAACTGTAAAAATAAGGGATGGTGAATTCCGTTCCTTTATACGTTGTTTCATCATAAATACTTCTTTGCATATTTCCCCCTGCCAAAGCAGAGAAACTCAGATTTTCGAAGAAATTGGTATTGTAGTTCAGCGTCAACATGCCATTGGTTTCCGAAGAAGTAGTAGATTTGGACTCATAGGTACCCAACGGCTGGTAAGCATTGTTCGTAGGAACAATGAATTCATATTTGAAATTATAGTAGTCCTGGCTCACGCTACCTTTTATGAACAGATTATCCAGGATATCGTAACGTATATTTGCCTGGCCCAGAAAACGATTTTTCTTGTCATCGTTTTTGAATTTGTTAATAACCATGTACGGGTTTGGTGCAGCCGGTACAGGATTCCACTGAATTTCATTGCCCGATGCATCATAGCCGGGAGCCAGACTTCTGATATCTACTGTATTTGCAATCAGGTACGTTGCCCAGTGCGGGTTATAATCCGCGTATCCAACTTTCGGGCGGTTATGGCCTTCTTCGATGTTATACTGAACAACGGTTTCGATGCTTAGTTTTTTACCAAGGTTTGCATTTACATTTAAGTTGGCAATGCGTCTTGTGAAATCAGAGTTAGGTACAATCGCGTTTGATTTGGTGTTATTCAAACCAAAGCGAAAATTAACAACTTCATTCCCGCCAGTAAAAGCGATCGAGTTGATGTAGTTGGTTCCTGTTCTGTAAAAGTTTTTCAGGTTATCTTTCTGAGGCGAATACGGGTGCATTTTACCATCTACCTGTATTACCTGTGAACCATCCATTTTAGCACCATAAGACAAACGTCCTGTACTTTTGGCCTGGTCAAGCGTAGTTGGTTTTACACCATCCAGTCCTTGTCCGTATTCATATTGCCAGTCCGGAATTATGGAAAGATTGTCGGTAGTGAAATTGCTGTTTACCTCAACACCAATCCCTTTTTGAGCTCTTCCTTTTTTAGTTGTGATCAGGATTACACCGTTTGACGCACGTGCACCATATAATGCCGCCGCCGGGCCACCTTTCAAAACACTGATGGATTCGATATCGTCAGGGTTAATACCTCCGATACCATCACCACGGTCCGTGTTATTACCTTCTCCGTTGGAAGCGTTTCCACCTCCCGGAACACTGTTATCCATTGGCATACCGTTGATTACATACAATGGCTGGTTGTTGCCACTCAAAGAACCGTTACCACGAATGATAATACGGCTTGATCCGCCAGGGCCTGTTGACATACCGGTTGCGTTAACACCTGCAATTTTACCCGTAAGCGCATTGGCAACGTTGTTTTCACGGGCTTGCGTAAACTCGCTTCCTTTTACTTCGGTAACTGCATATGCCAGTGCTTTTTTCTCTTTTGAAATACCAAGTGCCGTTACAACCACCTCATTAAGTGCTTTGGCTTCGGGAGCAAGCTGAACAGAAATATCTGATTTTCCGCCCACGGGAACATCTTGCGATGTGTAACCGACAAAGCTAAATGTCAAAACTGCCGTAGCCAGCTCTCCGTCAGGAATTTCAAGTGTATACTTGCCATCCGCATTAGAGGAGGTGCCACGTTGTGTTCCTTTTACCAAAACACTAACACCAGGAAGTCCTGAGCCTGTTTCATCTGTTACAGTTCCGGTAATATTCTTTTTAGGAGATTCTTTCGTTGAAGTTTTACTTTCGGTTGTGCTTTGTTCGCGCTTTAAAATGATGCGGTCCTGAACAACTTCGTACGTTACATTATAGGGTGAAAGAATTTTTCCAAGTACTTCGGATAAAGATTCATCCTGAAACTTGAAAGTACCTTTTTGATTGTTAAATATCTGAGGGTTATACATGAATTTAACCTTCGTCACGTTTTCAATTTTATCCAGCACTTTATCGATTTCGGCATTGGATACACGTAAGGTTACTTTTTGGTCAAGCACCCGCTGTCCGTTCACGTCGTGTGCATGAACCAGTGTAGTGAAGATCACTGCTAATATGGCTTGATACAGACTCATACGCATGATTTTCTGCAAAGCATGTTGATAATGTATTGATTTTGACATAATTTTGTTTTTGTCGGTTTGAGAAATTCGGCAAAATGATTCCCTGCTATCCGCTGCAGTGCGGAAAGTGTAATGAGCTTACGAAAGGGATGACTGAGGTCGGTGATGTTAGCGCATCATCGACTTGTTTTTTTTGTGCGTAATCAGGCGAAGATTGTAGTCATAGGCTTAGCTTCATTTAGAGTTCATAATAGTATAGGTTGGCTGGCAAATTTTCTTATTTCTTAAATCAGGAATGCTTTAAATGCCTTCTTTTGTATTCTAAATTATGATATTCCGACCGGATTTGGTCTGTATTACAGTGTGTTACTTATTCGTTTTGATAGGAGCAGCCTTTGCTGTAAATGATTATACTTGCGTCGAGTTGTTCATAGCGTGCATTAATCGTACGGCAAATCAGATCAACCTTTTCGAAAAGCGGTTCATCGGATAACGAGGCTGTGAGGTAACAATTTTTCATGATCTCAGCATCGAACAGGATTTTTACTCCGTACGATTGTTCCAGAGCCACAAAAACATCTTTGATAGGAGTTGCCTTAAAATTAAATGACTGTTTTTGAATGGGTAATTCCAGAAGTGCCGGATCTGCGATCAGGCTTCTGGTTAAACGAAGATTTTCAGGAGAAAAAACAATTTGTTGATTAGGGGTAAGTATCATGCCGCCAAGCTTGTTATCAGCTTGCTGCGTTTCCATATTTTCACCGGTTAAAGCAAATACAGACACCTTTCCTGTTTTTACAACTACTTTCACGTCTTTATCGGTATCAAAAGCGCTGATAATAAAACTTGTTCCCAATACTTTGGTAACCAGGTTGTTGGCGTAAACGTAAAAAGGTTGCTCAGGATTTTTTGCTACTTCAAAGAAAGCCTCACCGTCAAGAAAAACTTCCCTTTTTTCACCATTAAAAGACTGTGGATAACTGATGCTGCTTTTGGGCTGTAAAAGAACGGTGCTTCCGTCATGAAGCGAAACCAGTTTCGGATGGTCAGTTTCGTTGGTTGCTTTTAAGAGAGGATCCTTAATCTGGCTTATAATCTGGCTGTATAGCGGATTGTTTTCTTTTGCCGGAGCATATTTGTTGCTGGCCCACCAGCCAATGCCTAAAATGACAAGAATGGATGCGGCTATTCTGTACCATTCAGGACGGAATAATAATCTTTTCGGGTACGTTTTTTCTTCTCTTTGTTCCAGAGAATCCGATAAGCGATTTATTTCTTCGGATACTTCTTCATCTGAAACAGCATCAAAAGCATGAAATACGGTATCAAGCAAATGAGCGGCTTTATCAATCAGATCTTGTTTGTCAGGATTTTCAGACAGCCAGTTAATCCAGAAATTGCCTGCGGCGGGGTCATTGGATAATTTCCAAAGCCGAAAAGACCGGTCGACAGCTAATTCCTCTGGTTGTATATTTCTGTAATCTTGCATCGTAAGTCAGGCGTAGTATTGCGTATTCAAATAAAGGATGCACAAATCATTGGTGAATACTCTTTTTTGGAAAATTATTTTTTGATTTTTTTTAAAAGAAGAAAATAAACTACTGAAACAGCGATGTGGGAGAGCTTTGGTGAATTAGTAAATCAGGGTATAAAATATTAATATCCAGTGGCTTAGGAAAGGTATCTGACCTTTTAGCGTAGTGATGGCCTTGAATAATAAATTTGCTACCGATTGCCGGTTTACCTGCATCAAATCTGCGATTTGCTCATTTTCGAGCCCTTCATAGAATTTCAGGAAAATGGCTTCTTTCTGGCGTTTGGGAAGTTCGTTAATTGCCAGTTTTACCCTCCGCTGACTTTCAGAATAGCTTTCGCTTTCCTCGATTTCAGTTTCTATGGTTTGGTAATCTGTAATCTCATCAATTTCGTCGATACCAAGAAACGGATGTTTATTCCGGCGAAATTCCTGTAAAAGCTGGTTACGGAGCGCTTTCAGGAAATAAATAGTAACAAACTGTATATTGATTGTTTGGCGTTTTTCCCAGATATGGATCAATAATTCCTGAATCGCATCTTTAATGTATTCTCGGTCGCTGGTAAAACTGGTAGCGTAGTTGAAAAGCGTGCGGTAAAGCTTATCCGCAAGACGACAAAAAGCATCATTGTCTCCGGCTTTCGAGTGCTGCCAGAGATCCAATAGAATTTCATTTTCCAGAAGGATGCGTTGCTTTTTATCCAAGAATATACGGGGTTGCTATTGTAAAATAACAGTCAAATTATTGAATTATGAAATTTATGTGATAGAAAATATTATTTATCAGAATTATATACGGATTATTTATAGTAATTCGAAATAAGATAGTGTGATTTGTATTGTTGAGAGAGATGGAGAGAGAAGTCAGGTTTTGACTTCTCTGTAAAATTTTTAAACCTGACTTCCCTGAAAAAATCCCCAAAACTTGATTCCCTTTCTTTCCACAGAAAACTAAATGTAGGCTATACAATCAATTTCAACCAGTGAGTTTCCTGGTACGCCTCCATAGACAGCAACTGTTGTTCTCACCGGCGGCTTGTCACCAAAGCGGCCTTTATAAGCTTCATTCATCGCTTTGTAATCATTGAGGTCGTGAAGGAAAACACTGCATTTTAAAACTTTGCTCATGGAAGATCCCGCCGCGATCAATTCTTTTTCCAGTTCATCCAAAACATGTTTGGTATGTGCTGTGATGTCACCTTCAAAATGGGCGCCTTTACCTGCAATAAACACCATGTTGTTAAACTTGGTATGTCCCGAAAACAAAGGTACATCCTGTAAGTGCTCAACATTGCCAACTTCCTTTTCCGGTGCCGTGTCGGCTTTGGCATCCGCAGCAACTCCCAAACCCGCTACACCTGCTATGGATCCAAATAATTTTTTGAGTATTGATCTTCTTTCCGTTTTCATTTTTGTTTGGTTTAAAAATTCGTGTTAAAGATAATATTATGCTTTTTTCTGTTTTTTCAATGTCCTGGCATCGCCCGGTAAAGTGATTTTCCAGAGCGTTCCACCCGATTTTGTCCCACCTTGTTTGCCACCGTATTCAATAATATACAGCGAATTTCCAATTAATAATGCATCCGTTGGACTTGTGAAATTGTCGACGATCCGTGTGGTTTTAACTTTATAATTATCTGTTTTTTTGTCGTAAATCATTTTTAAATGAAGCAAGTCTCTTCCTTGTCTCCTCAACGGATTAGGATTTGCTGCACCCGCTTTTCCCCCGCCTGCGTAACGCATCACAAAACCATCCCCTTTAAATTCTTTGGGTAATGTTTTATGTGTATCAAAGATCAGCGCGAGCGGCGAGGAGTGGGCATTAAACGTACCGACGGTGACGCCCGTGGTATCGCCGTCCATAACCAATCCCGTTTTTCGATCTCGATATTCATTGGCATCCGGTCCGAGATTTTGCACGGCAGGTGTGAAAGTTACTCCCGCCGGCCGTTTAGGGAAATCAGGATCGTTGTGAAAATATTTCATAAGCCACGCAAAAGCGAATTTGCTGAGGAAAGGGTCAGTTTCCGGATTAGGCTGCCAGTCGGGATATTGCTGCGGGTTTTCAATGCCGCCCATCACCCATGGAAAGCCATAATGATGTCCCTGCCGGATCCAGAACATGTCTTCCGGATGATCATAATCGCCTGAATTGGAAACTGCAAAAAGGTTGCCCTTTGCGTCGTAAGCCATATCATAAGCATTTCTGATACCTTCGGCAAAAATAAAACCCTGTTCTTTCAACTTTTCAGTATCATCCACAAGCAACAGATCTTTTGAATCGATCGGGAAACGGTAAATTTTTGTTGTCAGGGCTTTGTCACGCGCATTGGGATAAATTCCGCCATTATCCTGCACCTCGCCGTGGTCGGTTCTTGCACCGGAATTGACAAGAATATATTTGCCGTCAGGACTAATTTCGAGCGCATTCCAGCCGTGATCAAAAGTCGTCTTGTTGGCACCATATTCAACCGTATTAAAAACGACCGTCATTTCCGGCTTTTCATCATTGGCTTTCAGTTCGTAGCGAACCATTCTTCCTTTGTTGCCTTTGTTATTGTTTACGTTAATATTTCCAGTAAGGAACAGCGTGTTCTTATGAAAAGCTGCACCTTGTAAGCGCGTAATGCCATGGTCGGCGGCGGAAAGGATTTTAAAGCTTGCGGGTTTCCCGCCTTTTTGAACGATGTGGTATACGTCTCCCTCGAAACTGGAATAGTACATATCACCGCTGACCGGATTCAGTATCAGTCTTACTGCTTCCGGCTCCACTTTCATGTAAGCTTCCACCGTAATATCATCCCTGAGCGGATGCGGCACAAGCGTTGGCTGGTCTCTGCCTCCCTGGGCAAAGATCAGACTGGGAATGGATAGAATTGTCAGCGCTAAAATACCTTTTTTAGCGATTTGGTTCAGTGAATTTTTCATGGTCAGGAATTCAGGAAAAGGTTACTCCGTTACAGATAATTTTCTCAGATAAGCAACGAGCTGCCATCGTTGTTCGGCAGTAAAAACATCCTGAAAAGGAGGCATATTTCCTTTTCCGTTAGACATTTTCCAGAATAGCGCACCATCGGTCTGCTTTTTGACCAGTGAATCATGAAAATTGGCTGGTTTTTGGCCCAGTGCGCCGCCTGCAGCTCCGTCGCCGTAACCACTCTCTCCGTGACAGGATGCGCAGTAAAGCCCGAAAAGTTCTTCTCCATTGGCCAGTGTAAGCGGTTCGTCGTGATAGGGGGTTTTGAGTGTATCGGCCCAGGCCGGGGCTATCCATCGGTCCTGGGAATGTGCAGGATGGCCATTCCCCGTAAAAGAAGAAAGGCCAACAACTCCGATGCCCGCAAATGCTAAAAAGCTTGCGGCTATCTTTTTGTATAAAATCATTTAAACGTACTTATTTATGGTTTAGGAATTATATTTCAATCATTATTTCAGGGCGTGTCTTGCTTTTTTTACTTCATCGGCTGCTATCGCCGGTGCATTATTTCCAAAGCTTTGTCTTATAAAGGTAAGGACCTGGGCAATTTCCTCATCGCCGAGAAAACTGTGGGAGGGCATGATGTTATTGTACGGTTTGCCCATCACTTCAATTGGTCCTTCAAGACCTTTCAGTATGACTTCTATTAATTTATCTTTGTCGCCGTTTACCCATTCTGATCCTGCAAGCGGTGGAAATCTTTGTGAATCTCCTTTGCCGTTTCGTTGATGACAAGCGGAGCAGTACACGCTGTAAACCTTGCCGCCGGCAACAGGTTTATCTTTGTCAAGATTGTCGCGGACTACATCCGGTGTTCTGATATGAGACATCGATTTGCGTTGGTCCATTTGTACGAGCGCAGTATTGGTAAATTTGTCTTTTTCTCCTGTGTACGTGATTTTCCAGATTTTGCCCTTTTCCGTTTCAGCAAAATAAAGCGAGCCATCGGGCCCCATAGCAATTCCCATCGGCCGGTAAGCAGCATCGCTGGTATTCACAATCGGGTCGATTCCGGCAAAACCATCTGCGAAAATATCCCAGCCGCCAGACGGCTCTCCATCCTTAAAAGGCACGAAACCGATGATGTAACCCGACTGCGGATAAGGCGCGCGATTCGTAGAACCATGGAAAGAAATAAAAGCACCATTTTTGTAACGCTCGGGAAACTGGTTTCCCTGGTAAAAAAGAAGATCATTCGGAGCCCAGTGACCGGGAAATCCAAGAAGCGGCTTTTCATACCGATCACAATCCCCAACTATTTTTCCGTCTCCGCCATATTCCGGACCGAGCATTTTTTTTTGTTGTATCTGATCAAAATAGCAGTAAGGCCAGCCAACATTACTTCCGTCTTTTACCCGGACAAATTCTTCGGCAGGTAAAACTGCGCTTTGCCAAGGGGTGTAAATTCCGGCCCATAACCTTAGCAAATCATCCCGGCCATGCTGGACGAGATATAGGTTATCGTCGGAATTATTCCAGTCAATCGCTACAACACTGCGAATTCCGGTTGCAAATTTATAACCGTCTTTTTGTATCTGATTAAGTTTATTGGCATCAAAACGCCAGACGCCGCCATGATCTTCCAGAAAGGGACAAGGTGTTATTCCGGTAGAATTTGGCATTCGGAACAATGCTTCACACGCATTGGAAGGCGCTCCGAAAGGCACGAACATATTGCCTTTGCGGTCGAATGCCAGTGGTTTGGCAATATGTTCGTGCATACCGTGGGCATGATCATCGGTAAGGATAATTTCCTGTGGACTTGTCGGGACTAATTCCCCCGGTGTTAATTTATAGCGGTAAACAACGAGTTCGGAACTGAAATAAAGATAACCGTTATGAATACGCATTCCCGTTCCGTAGCCACGTTCTTTTACGGATCCACCGAATGTTTTGATGACGTCTGCTCTGCCGTCGTGGTTTGTATCGCGTAAAGCGATCACGGATTCGTTTTTATCGGCGAACCGAGCTTTTACATAAATATCTCCATTGTCATTAACGGCAATATGGCGGGCTCTGCCCGGAAGACTATCCACAACCACCGTTGCTTCGAATCCTTCGGGCAGGAAAAGTCCGCCACTTTTTATATTAACTACTTCTGAATCAGTCCTGGTTATAAAACCGGTAAAAAAAATAACGATTAAAGAGGCTATAAGTTTCAGGTTCACGATCGACGGGTTTAGGCATGCCGAATGGAATTATGACTCGAAAATTATTTTAATTCAACGATCATTTCGATTTCTACCGGAATATTACCTGGAAGCGAACCCATGCCAACGGCAGAGCGGGCATGTTTTCCATTTTCTCCGAATATTTCTACCAGCAGGTCGGAGCAGCCGTTGATCACCATCGGGTGCTGACTAAAATCAGGCGTGGAATTAACCATACCCAGCAATTTGACAATCCTTTTTACTTTGTTCAGATCACCGCCAAGGAAACCTTTTAAAGTCGATATCAGGGAAATTCCGGTAAGGCGTGCGGCTTCTTTTCCTTGTTCTAACGTTAATTCTGTACCCACTTTTCCAATCATCTGGCCGCCTTCCGGTTTGTCTGGTCCATGTCCGGATAAGTATACGAGATTGCCAACCTGTACCGCTTTTACATAATTGGCGATCGGTGCGACAGGTTTGATCAGTTTAATGTTTTTTTCCTTAATTCGGGCCTCATAATCGATTGTAGTCTGAGCCTGGGACACAAAAGATACAAATGCGCAGCAACAAGTTAAAGCCGGAATAAGAAAGAGAGAACGGTAAGTCTTTTTCATGCAAATACTTTTAAATTGATTAATTGATACAGTTTTAATTTTATTCTTTCGGAGAAGTTGAAAGAGCAATCCCGTTCAGGTCGTACACGATTTTTCCTGCCTTTATAGTCATTTCACATTCTAGTTTCTGCTTTCCTTCCATCTTGTAACCTGTTTTGTCATAGAATCCGAAATTGCCTTCACGCATTGAAAAAATAGCGACATCGGCGATCGCATTTTCAGAAATATGACCAAGATTTTCACGTTTGATAACCTGAGCCGGCGCCCAGGTACTTTCTTTGATCACCGTTGGCAAATCTACTCCCATCACCAGAAATTTAGACATAATACTCAACATATCCTTCATGGAGCCGTTCATGCTGCCGGTATGCAGGTCGGTACTGATGGTATTTGGGTAAAATCCGCTTTTAATAGCAGGAATAGCCTGGGAATAATTAAAACTCGCACCGCCATAACCGACGTCAAAAATGATACCTTTTTTTCGTGCATCCAGTGCAAATGGCTGTACCTTTTTTGTTTTTTCATCTACAATCGTTTCACGGACATTTCCTTCGAGGAAGGTGTAAGCGTGCGTGAAAATATCTCCGGGACGAAGATATTTTGTAAATAAAGTTTCAAGAGAAAGGGGAGGTGTATTTCCTCCGAAATCGATCATAACCGGCATGTTAGCCAATTTGCCTGCTTCAACCACACGTTTAATCGGCGTCCAGTCGGGGCCGACGAAATGTGCTACTTTAAATCCGACAATATCGTTTTTATTCCTGATCGCTACGGCAGCGGCCATCTGTGGATCCATATCGCTGGTGTCCTGTTCATAATTTCCGCCCCGCATTCCTCCACCAACAATATTGAGAAAAGAAAGAACCCGGGTTTTTGAAGTCAGTATCACGTTCTTTTTAAATTCAGGGAAAGATTCCCAGCCTGCGCCACCCGCATCGACGATGGTCGTAACGCCAACCCGGAAAGTAAATCCGTCCGGTGGCAGCGCCAGCAGACCATTACTTAGATAATGATCAGGCTGGGTTCCGAAAAAAACATGTCCGTGGATATCAATAAGACCTGGTGTTACGTACATGCCCCTGGCATTCACAACCTGTTTGGCTTCTTTGGGGTCAATATCCTTTGCGATCTTTTTTACTTTTCCTTCAAAAATCCCCACATCCATAAGCTGGTTGAGATTGTTTTTCGGGTCAATGACAGTTCCGCCTTTAATAAGTAACGTGTAAGTTTGAGCACGCACAGCGAAACTGCTCAGGCACACCAGACAGAAGATTATAAAGGACTTATACTTCATAATTATATGGGGTTTAGGAATAGTATTTTCGACAAAGCCGGCGGTTTAAACAGCTGCTTTTGATAATTCTTCTTTTAGTCTGGCGGCTACGATTTTCTCTTCGCCCGGTTTAAGCATCCAGGTTGTGATGGTGAGCGTATTATTTTCGCCCGGCATGATTTCGATTGAGGGATTCCCGTTGCGAAGGTTGTCCTGCAACATTTTTACAGGCAGATTTACTTTCGTTGCATCCCATGAAATGCGTAGCGTTGGCGTATGATTCCCAAGTTCAGGAGCGAATGTTTCCACATTAACGCCTTTGACACTTTTAGCAGCATTGGCAATCAGAGCAGCGCGGTCTTCCCACATTTTCCACTCCTTTTTGTGATCCATTTTGACGAAATTATCCAGTGCCACATACATGCCCAGAATTTCTTCCTTATTTACTTTCATACCCCGACCAATGGTTGAACCACGTGGCGGCATGCTTAATCGCGCTGCCTCAATCAGGTGTTTTCTGCCCATCAGAATGCCGGCGCTTTGCGGGCCGCGCATTGCTTTTCCACCTGAAACACAAACCAGGTCAAATCCGAGATCATTAAATTTCCATAGGTTTTCGACCGGCGGTACGTCCGCAGCCATATCGATCATCGTCGGGATCCCGTGTTTTTTGGCTACTTCGATCCATTTTTCGTGCAGGATTTTACCTTTGTCTGACTGGATATGCAGGAACCACATCAGCGCCGTTTTTTCATTGATTGCTTTTTCAAGTTCTTCCACCGTTTCAATCTCGACCATCTTACAGCCAGTGTTGGTTAAAGCGTGTGAATAGCCAATGCTATGCCCTTTTTGGATGATCACTTCTGATTTCATTCCGGTGCCTTCCAGATGCGGAAGTGCTTCTACTTTCTTTTGGTCCATCCCCGTCAAAACGCCTGCGAGTCCCAAGGTTAATGCAGAAAAGCAACCCGCGGTAACGACGGCAGCTTCCGCGTGTGTTATAGCAGCAATTTTCTCACCGACCTTTGTCTGAACTTCGTCCAGGATCATAAATTCTTTCGCTGCTCCCTGAATGACTTCCACCACCTCGTCCTGCATCAACGAACCAGTCATAAACGTGTAGGTACCCGCTGCATTTACAAAAGTCCGGATGCCCAATTCTTTTGCCAGATTGCGAGCCGGAAGCTTGGCGATGAATCCAACAGATTCGATAGTTTCTTGTCCCAAAAATCCGCCTAAAAGAGGAAAAGTGGATAGATGTTTTATTAAATCTCTGCGGTTTATCATAATGTAACAGAACTGGATAAAGGTGATAAAGGTTTAGTCAAATCGCGTTTGACAGATTAACAGGGAAAGGATGCATCGAATTTGCGTTAATACTCTTTTTTGTGAGATTAAATTTTTTTATTTATCTAAATTATAGATATAAAGTTTGGTGATTATTGTTGTCCGTAATTTTTTATTTTGAAAGGAGGATGCTCTAAAAGTAGTATTTGAGAAATACTATTTCGCAAGTTGTGTTTTGTTGGGGAAAACATTTAGCTGATGCCTCTCAACTGAAAATATATTTTATAGAATTTGTTCTTTCATGACAAGCAAAAAAATGCATTCAATTGAATTCATAAAAGCATTCGCGCCGGAATTTATTCCTGATGTAGTGATGGGGGAATACGAAATTAAAGAAGCCAAGGCAAGCACAAGCCAAAAAAATTGAAGAAGCATTACATCGGCTTGGGCATGAATTACTGGCGGTTGAGTTATAAATAACCCCTGTTAAACCCCGGTCAATCCTGATGAAAACAGATATTAACCAGGGTTAAACAGTATAATAAATTCATTATTTCAAAAACAGCTGCTTTACACAAACAGGTGTGGGAATACTGATTTGCTTTTCTGTGTAAGTCAACAAACCCGTTTCACTTTTTCTTTTGAAAAATACAAGATTATCATTGTCGCGGTTTGTCACGTACACAAGTTCTCCTTTTTCATCTACCAAGAAATTTCTTGGATGTTTTCCATGTGTTTCAGGGAAACCTGTGGTTGTCAGTTTTCCTGTTTTGGCATCGACTGCGTAAACGACTATACTCTCGTGACCGCGGTTGGAAGCGTAAAGAAATTTTCCGTCCGGTGAAAAGTGAATATCGGCCGCATAACTCTTACCGTTAAAATCGGACGGAACCATACTGACGCGCTGCAATGGAACCAGTGCGCCGGTATTTTTTACAATCTGGAATGAATTTACAACAGAATTCAGCTCACAGGCAGAATAACCGAAATTACCGTTTGGATGAATTGCAAAATGGCGGGGACCGTCGCCGGATTTTACTTCTGCATACGGAACAGCACCAGGTGTGAGTTTTCCGGTTTTCTGGTCCACCAGATAAACCATAATTTTATCGATTCCCAGATCCGAGGCATATATGAATTTACCGTCTGCCGAAGGAATTACAGAGTGCATATGCGGCTTTTGCGACGGTGCACCTTTGTCCTGAATGGCATCAGCCAGTTCGCCGATACTCCCATCTTTGTTCAGTAAATAAACCGCCAGCTGCCCGCTTCCATAATTTGAAACATAAATAAAACGGCCTTTTGGATCTACGCTAACATGGCATGGACCTTTCCCTTCGGACGATTTTTCGTTTATCGGCGTAAGTTTGGCAGTAACAGGATCAATTTTATAAGAAGAGATCGTGTTGTTGCCTTCATTGGCGGCGTAAATGAATTGTTTATTAGGGTGAAATTCCAGAAACGAGGGGCTGTTTTTATTTGGTAAAATCTGTAACTCCTTGTAAGAGAAATTGCTCCGGTCAAATTCATATACATAAATACCTTCCCCTTTTTGAGAGTAAGTTCCTACATAAAGTATTTCTCTTGTTTTCGGTTTCTGTGCAAATGTCATGATTGCAGATAATAAACAGATTAAGGTAAGCGTGATTTTTCTCATGATTTAGGATTGATCTGAAAATAGTTTATTCAAAAATGAGTGTGCCAAACTTGTTAAATTCGTGAAAACTGCCGCTTGTTTTCTTCCAGGAATAATAGGCTGTTTCTGAATCATAATCGATGCGGTAGAAATTTCCACGCCATTTTGTTCCTGATTTGGGAGGAGATTGTACGATCGGGTTCATTAACGTATAAGGGATAAAAAACTCAGCCTTCCATCCTTCCACCGACGCCATACTTTTCTTCTGCCCACCTTGCGCGCTTGTTGCGTGCTGCACGCGGTTTGTCTCGTTATAAAACCAGGGTTTCCAGCCTTGTGCGCGACCTTTCAAATTAGGCACCAGTATCGCAAGTTCGTAATCCAGGGGAGAAATTTCGTATTCCAGATAAATCGGCTCAGATGTGTCCGGCCATAGAAAAACTTCCACTACATCTTCCTTGAATAAAGTACCAAAATCTTCCATAATCGTTGCCGTCAGCTTTTTGTCTGTGCAGTCAAAAAGGAAATAAACACCTTTATCAGAATATAATATTTTCACTTTTGTTGGAAATGCTTTTCCCGGAACTGATTGCTTCGGGCCGGTTTGCACGGTTAAGTCAACCCAGTTTGTAGCTGCCCAGTTGCTGGCGGTACCTTCTCCGTTTACTTTGAAATCGTTTGTTTTTTTAATAATCAATGTCGAGTCCGGAACGGCGGCGTCAACTTTGCTGGTGAGGAAGATCCCGCTTGCAAGAAAGAGCAGGGGTAAGCATTTTTTCAACATTTTAAATTGGTTTAGGAAATTAAGAATAACAGAATAGACATTGTTCACTCAGGAACAGAGCTGGCAGAAATAAGGTATTGTGATACGGGTGGGCAATTTCATTACGTTTTCAGATATTACCAAATGCACTGTCTAAATCGGTTGTAAAATATTTCATTTTAAATGAGTTGCTGCTCCGGGTTCATTCGTCCCGATAACGGCGTGCATCTTCTACAAAAATGGAAATTTCTCTACAACGGAATCGACGTGAATGGTAATTTGCAATGGGAATGATTATTTGAAACTGTTTGGAAATTAGTTTAGTAGTCCACCTTTTAAACTTAATGGTTATGATAAGCAAGCGAAAAGATCCCGATGAGAATATAATAAGTACCAGCAAGCCTATACTGGACGCTCCGATATATCCGGACTATCCTGAAAATACACCGAAGGGACGAATGCCGAAAGATGATCCGGAATTGTTGAGAAATACAAAAGTGAACAAGGACGACGTAAATTCGGAAATTGAAGATCTTCCAATTGATAATCTGGATGACGAAGAAGACGATTTGGACCGATAGTTCAATTTATAATATAATGAAGCTTTTTTAGTAGCCTTCCAATTTATTTGGGAGGCTTTTTTGCTAAAAAATGAGTATTGAAGTAAGGTTTCTGACTTATGCTGCTAATTCATTGCCTTCTTTCCGGCAAACCAATTCCTTTTCACCATTACTCACCTTTTCCTGATCAATGCGTACGCTAAACGACAATGCGACACAAAGCATCACCAAAGTGATTGCGGCCTCCTCTCTGGGAACATTAATTGAATGGTATGATTTCTACATTTTTGGAAGCCTCGCCGTTATTATCGGTCATCAGCTTTTTCCAAGTGATGCCGGCGCATCGGCATTAATTAATACACTGGCGATATTTGCTGCGGGTTTTATCGTACGCCCTTTCGGAGCCCTGGTATTTGGTCGTTTGGGTGATCTGATCGGTAGAAAATACACTTTCCTGCTTACGCTGGTGCTTATGGGAGGCTCCACTTTTCTGATTGGATTAATTCCTTCATATTCGAGTATCGGGTATGCCGCGCCGATTCTGGTTTTAATTCTGAGACTTGTCCAGGGACTCGCACTTGGAGGCGAATATGGCGGGGCCGCGACGTATGTGGCTGAACATGCGCCTCCGGGCAAACGCGGATTTTTTACAAGCTGGATACAAACCACCGCAACACTTGGATTATTTCTTTCGCTGGGGGTTATCGTTGGCACAAAAAATATTTTAGGTGCCGAAGTCTTTGCAGATTGGGGCTGGCGTATTCCTTTTTTACTTTCCATTCTGCTGGTTGGGGTTTCGATCTATATCCGCATGAAAATGCACGAATCTCCGGTTTTTACAAAACTCAAAGCGGATGGGAAAATTTCATCCAATCCTTTAAAAGAGAGTTTTCAGAAAAAGGCAAACTTTAAAATGGTTTTGCTTGCACTTTTTGGTGCTACGATGGGGCAGGGGGTTATCTGGTATACCGGGCAATTTTATGCGCAGTCTTTTCTTGAAAATACCTGTAAACTTGATTTTAACGAATCGAGATATATTTTGCTCTGGGCGATTTTATTTGCTACACCGTTTTTCGTGATCTTCGGTTCTTGGAGTGATAAGGTCGGGCGTAAATGGATTATGCTTTCGGGAATGCTGCTCGGAATTATTTTTTACCGGCCAATTTATCAGTACTTTATCGACGCGACAAACGTTGGCGAGTTTCAAAAAACAGAACTACTTTCAACTTCTGCACCTGTTGTGACCCGTGAGTTTTTGGAAACAAAAGCTGATTCTCTGATTACCACCACAGTTGTTAAAACATTGAAAGACGGAAGTACTTTTAAAGAAGTGAAGGTAGAAACTATTCATACCGACCAATCACTGGCACCGGAAGAACCCAAAATTTCCTTTGCGGACGTGACCCTTCCATCCGGCACTTACTGGATTATTATCGGATTGGTGTTTTTTCAGGTCTTATTGGTAACCATGGTTTATGGCCCCATCGCTGCTTTCCTGGTGGAACTATTCCCGACACAAATCCGCTACACATCCATGTCTTTGCCTTATCATATTGGCAATGGCGTTTTTGGAGGTTTGGTTCCTTTTATTGCCACGCTGGTTGCTTCTTTTCAGGGCTCTACACCACTTTCAGGCTTGTGGTATCCGATAGGCATTGCATCATTATCTTTTATAATCGGGGCTGTTTATATCAACAATAAAGGCGATCGTGACGTAACCGACTAGCGATTGATCAGATACCAGATTTTAGTTTTGACTTTTTTAATAAAAAAAATATGAATGCTTTAAAAAGAATTTTGGGTATTGTCTGGATTGTACTCGGGCCAGTGATCATTTTATTTTTGTTCATGCAGGCAGCTGATAAAATCGCGGCAGCCGCAGAAGGAATAGCCAGAACAAACACCACATTGCAGTGGTCTATCATTATTATCATTTTTATTCCGATCTGTGCAGGATTAATGATTTTTGGATATTACGGGCTGAAAGGGGAATATGATCGTTTGCCTGAAAGCTCTGAGGATCTTTAAAAGTGATTTACAAAATATCGCTTCATCGGTACAGCTTCTTTGTAACTCTGGAGTTTATAACTTATTGAACGGGTTGTAAAAACTTCTTCTTTTCGTGTCGGGTTTGTTATATTTATTGTTAAAGTGAATATTGTCGTGTAAACATCCGTTTCTCCGGCAGATCAACAAAACCTGAAACATGAAAGAAGAAGTTTTTATTCTAGCGGCTGCCCGCACACCTATAGGAAGTTTCGGCGGAGCATTATCCACTGTCCACGCTGCACGCCTTGGCTCCGTTGCCATTAAAGGAGCTGTGGAAAAATCGGCGATCAATCCTTCCCTTATTCAGGAAGTTTATATGGGAAATGTAATTTCCGCCAATCTGGGACAGGCACCGGCTCGCCAGGCTGCCATTTTCTCGGGCTTGTCTCCTGATGTCATCTGTACGACTGTCAATAAAGTATGTGCCTCTGGTATGAAGGCCATTATGCTGGCTTCACAGGCTATTCAACTGGGCGATGCGAATGTGGTCGTTGCAGGCGGAATGGAAAATATGTCACAGATACCTTATTACTTACCCAAAGCAAGAAATGGTTATGGATATGGAAACGGAGAGGTAATCGACGGACTGGTAAAGGATGGTCTTACAGATGTATACGACCAAAGTGCAATGGGGCTTTGCGGTGATAAAACGGCAAACAAACATCATATCAGTCGTGAAGAACAGGATGAATTTGCGATCCGTTCCTATCAATTAAGCGCGTCATCAACTGAAAACGGCTATTTTAAAAATGAAATTACGCCCGTTGAAATAATTTCACCTAAGGGTGGAGCGTCAACCTGGGTTGAGGAGGATGAAGAATTCAAGCGAGTGAAATTTGAAAAAATTCCATCACTAAAACCTGTTTTCTCACCGGATGGAACTGTGACTGCGGCTAATGCATCAACGATTAATGACGGAGCAGCAGCTTTAATTTTAACTGGTTCTGCCACGGTTGAAAAGGAAGGATTAAAGCCGGTTGCAAGAATTGTAGCCTATGCAGATGCGGAGCAAGATCCGTCATGGTTTACGACAACGCCGGTCCTGGCCACAGAAAAGGTTTTGAAAAAGGCAGGTTTAACTTTGGCTGACATTGATTTTTTTGAAATAAACGAAGCCTTTGCCGTCGTTCCTTTATACTATTTAAAAGAGCTCGGACTGGATATGGAAAAGGTTAATGTTTTCGGCGGTGCCGTTTCTTTGGGACATCCTTTAGGGGCATCAGGAGCCAGAATTGTAACTACTTTGCTTTCTGTATTGGAACAAAAAAAAGGGAGATATGGCCTGGCTGCAATCTGTAATGGAGGAGGAGGAGCTTCCGCAATAATTATAGAAAAGCTTTAAATCGAAAAATATTTTTTCTTTCCACGGCTGCACTGATTTTGTTTCGAAATTGGCGCAATCGTGGAAAGTTTTTGAAGTGCTAGCGAATCAATACTTTCAGTCGGTTGTAGAAACCGGTGCTTTTGAAAGTGAAAGTTTTATGCAGGATATAGTTACTGATAAAACTGAAACTCATCCCTACAATATAGCAGCTCATTTCGTTGATGTTTACGTACTTTTTTGACCAGGGTAAAAGGTAGTTATACTGTTCAAAATAGTTGTCTGAAATATAATATGCGGCTGTTGAAAATATATAGGTTACAAAACCTGAAAAAACCGCAACCATCAGGAATTTAACCATTTCTCTTCTTGTCTGATTGGTTTTGCGCGCATTAAATGCAAATAATTTTGTCAGAGCAAAACCCACAACGAAGGAGGCAGCATAAGCGGGCAAAATGGATTCCTGAAAAGTCAGTCCAAACCAGTCTTTAAATAAACTGCTGCAAAGTAACTGAACAACGGCCCCTGTTCCGGCTACAAGAAAATACGCTATTAAATCTTTGGAATTAAATATTTTACTCTTTGTCTTATCAACCACAGGGCAACTTGTTAGTTTTGAAATATCACATTATCGGGTCAATATTAGAAATAAAATGATCCTGAAACAAAGGCCTTCACATAATTTGATTTAAAGGAAACAATTTATACCTTATCGGAAAAGAATAAATAAGTGACCAAAATAATACTTAGCCGTCCAAGGAAATGTTCAATCCGGGAATGGTCTGGCGTGATTTTAGTTCTTAAAATAAAGTTGGTTTTTTTTAGCAATTGAACACTTTAATAACCCAAGTTTTTAATAATAGTCATACACGTTTATGAAAAGATTTCTTTTACTTTTTGCATTTATTTTTACTTTCTCAATTGCGCAGGCACAGCCTGAAAAATGGGCGCTGGGTTTTAAACTGGGTGAGCCAGTCGGCGTTGTTCTACGGAAATACGGAGATAGAAATGCGCTCGATGTTACAGTTGGAACTTACACAGGATTACTTAAAAGCAAAAAAACGTATCGTGAAGGCAAGTACTCCGATATTGGATTTATGCTGAACGGGACGTATTTGTGGTTTGTTCCGATGTTTAATGACAGAATGATTGCTTACGGCGGTGTTGGAGTGCAAATTAATTCACGGAGATATTATCCTGATGTCAATTCTAAGGTTCACACAAATAACATTTCAACGGGGCCATCATTTACGGGTGGACTGGAATTTTTCTTTGCTCAGAAACCAACATCGTTTTTTATAGAGGGAGGTGGTTTTATAGAACTCCTTCCGAAGGTATTTTATTTTAACCCGAATCTGAGCGTTGGGTTAAGACACAACTTCTAAATTTAATATCATGCGCCGGACATCTATATTATCCTTTGTTGTATTTGCTGCTCTTCTAAATTTTTCCTGTGCAAATCTTAAAAGCAGTCTTAGTAAATCTGATTCTTCCGACTCCCGTGATTATACCAGGCAGACTCCCTATGCAGGATCGTCTGCCCGGAGTGATTCCACAGGATATGGCAGATCGTCAACTTCTTACAATGCTGGAAAATCGGATATAGCCAGTGTCCGCAATGAAAGAAAAGATGAGTTGATACCAGTTAGTAATGCTGATAGACGACTTTCGGAGAATTCTGCTGCAAGAGGTAATAACCAGTCTGATCAGAATCAGCTCATGCAGTATTCAGAAATGGATAAACTGGCTGATCTGATTCTTTATGAGCTGGATATAACTGAAAAACGCAAAGACAATCTGCTGGATCGCTTTAAGAATTCCTCTTCCAGCGAGCGCGAAAATATTACACAGGAATTGAATAAGCTTGATGCCAATCAGTTGACTTTGTATAAAGCCTATGTTCAGGTTTACAAAGATGGAAAATCGGATTGGCCGGCGGTTCGTAAAAATGTAGAGAATACACTTTTAACGATTCGCGGTATAGGAAACAAATGACATGGAAACCCAGGTCATTTGTTTTTACCAGCCTGCGCCTTTTGTATTCGTTTTGATTCTGCATAAATAGCCGTCGACAGTCATATATAGTACGGAACCGTCATTTCCCCAGGCGCAATTGGAAGCAATTTCAAGTGTTTCAATTTTTCCCAGTAACTTTCCTTCTGGCGAAATAATAAGTATTCCGCCCGGGCCAGATGTCCAGATATTTCCTTCTACATCAAGTTTTAAACCGTCGGGTAACCCCGGAAGGCCCGTTTTACTCATTGGCGTTGCGTCAAAAAAGAGTTTTCCTTTTCCAACAGATCCGTCATCCTGTAAGGGATATTCCATCAAAATCGCTTTTTCCGGATCCGACTGGGCAACATATAATTTTTTACCATCAACAGACAGAGCAATTCCGTTGGGTCGGGACAGATCACTAATAATTATTTTTGTTTCTCCCTTTGGTGTAATCTGGTACACGCCAAAATAGGGGATTTCTCTTGTCGGATCGTTTTCATGTTTCGCTAAGCCATAAGGCGGATCAGTGAAATAATAACTTCCGTTGGTTGGGTGTTCGACAATGTCATTCGGACTATTAAACCGTTTTCCTTCAAAATGATCAGTCAAAGTAATTTTACCAGTATTCTTTAATGACATGGCGGAAATTCTTCTGTCGCCGTGCTCACAGGAAACAAGTCTTCCTTTTTTATCAATAAGTAATCCGTTACTCCCCGGCTCATTGCTGTATTCTCCAAGCCCGGTATAACCGGAAGGTTTCAGAAAAACCGAAAGTTCGTTTTTCTCATCCCATTTGTAAACTGTATTTTTAGGAACATCTGAAAATAGCAGATAACCCCCGTCTTTCACCCACACAGGTCCTTCGCACCAATCAAATCCCATCGCCAGAACTTCCAGTTTTACGTTTTTGGAAATGAGTTTTTCAAGCTTAGTATCATTGTAGGTTACTTTTCCAATAGTCGGGTATTGTTTTTGCGCAAATCCGTGAAAAGATAAAATTGAAAACAGATAGAAGAGGACAAGAGGGTGGCGTAAGTTCATTTGACAGAAAGTTCTGATGATGGTTACTAACCTCTATAAAGATATTCCCGCCGTGGAACCTACTGTAAATTACACTTCGTCGTTACTTTTTTTAATACGCGCCGCAAGTAAAAGGCTGCAATACGGCGTTAAATCTATGCTGTCACAGATTTCTCCCGACCTGTTATCCGTGGCAAATAGTATAGTTCTAAAATCTTTTTTACTTTCAGGCAGGGAAATTGTTTTCGTATCCTGGCTCAGGTTGTGTATGATCAAAACCGGGTCGGTCGGGTGGGAACGGACATAAGCGATCAGCTCATTATCCAGCGATTCGACTTCTTCGAGGTTAGGATGCATGATTTGTGATAAAGCCGGGTTTGTTTTGCGCAAGGCAATCAGTTTTTTGTAATGCTGATAAACGGAATCAGGATCAGTTTTTTGATAAGAGAGCGGTTGCATTGTTTTGGTTGTAGAAAACTCGGCATGCAGCCAGTTTGTTTTTTCAGGATCGGATACGTCGTCCGACCAAAGAAATGGTTCGCGAATATACGGATCCGGCTTTGTGCCCAGCATCCCGATTTCTTCTCCATAATAAATATAAGGTTGCCCCGGTAATGTCAATAAAAGGCAGGCAGCCAGTTTAATTTTTGCAAGGCTATTCCCGACAACGCTTCCAATACGTTCCTGATCGTGATTGGTGAGCATAATTGCATCCACAAACGCGGGATTGTATGCTTTAAATTGTTCATAACTTGCCAGAAGCTGGCTCACAATATTTTCGTCCCTCCCTTGAATAACAATGCGTTGCAAAGCGAAACTTAAATCGAAATGGAAAGTAGCGTTCAGGTTCTGAAGATAGGGGGCGACTTCCCAGGTTTCAGCCCATACTTCGGCCACCGTGAAAGTTCCCGGTTTTATTTTTTGAATGTTTTCGTTGAAATATTGCCAGAAATCATGGTTCTTTTCTTTTTCCCAAATGGGATAAATATGTCTGGCTGCATCAAGCCGGAAGCCATCTATTCCCACATCGGCAAGCCAGAAATTAATAATTTTTGTCAGTTCCTGTTTTAATACATCCGAACTGTAATTAAGATCCGGCATACCCTTCCAGAACAGTCCGTAATATTTTTCAGGGTCACCCGGTACTTCATGCCAGGGGTAAACCTCATCCGAATCATCGGAAGTCTGGCGTTCGGCCAGGCCAAGTTCCTCAATTTTAGAAGGGGAAAGCCACCAGTAAAAATTCCTGAATGGATTATCCTTGCTTTTGCTGGCTTCAATAAACCACGGATGCAGCGTACTTGAATGATTTACGATCAGGTCCAGATATACGACAATATTTCTTTTGTGTGCTTCGGTAAGCAATTTTCTGAAATCTTCCATAGTCCCAAACTCTGGTTCGATTTCAAAATAATTTGTTGGGTCATATTTGTGATAGCTCGGAGAAGGATGAATCGGCGTCAACCAGATTCCCTCAATACCCAGATCGGCCAGATAATCCAGTTTTGAAATAATACCATTCAAGTCTCCGATACCGTCTCCGTTTGAATCACAAAAGGACCGGACGAATATTTCATAACAAACACGTGGAATGAATTCAGGGAGTGCCGGTAGCATCAGTTTTTAATCCAAGTTTGGTGTGAAGATCTGAAAATCAGGGCTGTAAGGTTAGAAACGGTTTTAACAGCTGGTAGACAATATGAACCGGAAGCCCCATGATCGTATAAAAAGATCCTTCAATGCGCTCTATTCCTACCATGCCAATCCATTCCTGAATACCGTAACCTCCCGCTTTATCGAACGGTTGATAACGTTCAATATAATGGTTTATTTCCGAGGTTTCTAATATCCGGAAAGTTACTTGCGCCGTGTCTGAAACGGTATAAATATGATCATCAGCCAATAAACTCACGGCCGTGATCACTTCGTGTGTAGTACCGGATAACATCGTAAGCATCGAAAAAGCTTCTGCAAAATCTTTGGGCTTATTCAGGATTGTTTCGCCGATAATAACAACAGTGTCAGCCGTAAGCACCAGTTTATCCGGATGGAGATTTCTGAACATCTCTGCTTTTTGCGCTGAAATATAACCTGCCACTTCACTTGTTGGTAAAGTTTCCGGAAAACTTTCGTCGGTTGGAATCACTTCTACATTAAACTGGAATCCGGTTTCTTGTAATAATTGTTTTCTGCGAGGAGAGTTGGAGGCAAGAATTAATGATTTTGATAACGCAAACATATACTGATTTGAAATAATATATTTCTGTAAGTTGTTGATTAATAATATGTTGTTTGTTTTATGGAATATAAAAGAAAAATATTTTCAAATATTTTTCAAGAACCGGAACTTAACGTGATAAAATTCATGTTTCAACATTATATGTATATACACGGTATTACATTTGAACAATTTATGCTATGTCAATTGAAACCGATATAAAACAAAAAAAATTTCGAAGTGCTTATCAGAGATTAGCGCTGAATCTGATCTATACCAGTAACTGGATTCAATATCAACAGGTGGATGGTTTTCGGGAACATGATATTACTTCGCAGCAATATAACGTTTTACGCATTTTGCGCGGACAACATCCCAGCCCGATCAAAGTTAGTGATATTGCCGAGCGAATGCTTGATAAAAATTCCAATACATCACGTTTGATAGATAAGTTGCTTGTAAAAAAGCTGGTAGACAGAAAATCCTGTCCAAATGATCGCCGTGCTGTGGATGTCATTATTACAGAGGCAGGTTTGGCACTTCTGAAAAAACTGGATCCGGTAGTGGACGAATGGGATAACAACATGAATGCCATTACAGAAGAGGAGGCTGATCTGATCAGCGCATTGCTTGATAAAATACGTGGATCGAAAAATAACAACCAAGAATAATAACAACTAACAATAATAACAAACAATCAATTTAATTTTAATCATGACTACAATGAATTCTTTAAAATCGTTCGCTGCTTCTGTTGCCGTTTCTCTGTTTGCTTTTACTGCGGTTAATGCTGCGGATGGAAAAGTGAAGGCTACAAACCTTAAAGTTGATGCTGCTAAAAGTGATTTAGTATGGACAGGTAAAAAAGTTACTGGTGAACACACAGGTAAAATTTCTTTGAAAGAAGGTGCTGTGACTTTGGATGGCGCAAAATTGACTGGCGGTAAATTTGTTGCTGATCTTAACAGCATTACGTGTACTGACCTTACTGACAAAGAATACAACGGAAAATTGATCGGTCACCTGAAATCAGAAGATTTCTTTGGCGTTGAAAAACACCCAACAGCAACGTTTGTAGTTACAAAAGCGGTTGCAAAAACTGCCGGTACTTATGATGTAACTGGTAACCTTACTATTAAAGGAATCACTAAACCTGTTACTTTCCCTGTAACCGTTAAAACAACTGCAACAGGTGCTGACGTAACTGGTAAACTGGTTGTTGACCGTTCTAAATACGACATTAAATATAACTCAAAATCATTCTTTGATGCTTCTGCACTAGGAGATAAAATGATCAACGATGATTTCGTTATCGATATTAAATTGGTTGCAGTTAAATAATTGCTGTCCAACATTATTTGAATAACCCTCTTTGAGAAAGCCTGCTGACATATTTGTTGGCAGGCTTTTCTTATTTACCCGGTTCAGGGAGATTCCATTCCCAGTAAAAAGGGAAGTCGTCGAGAAATTTTATTCGGCCTTCGCTGGCTTTGAAACAATAGTGGCTCATTCCATTGGTAACTGCGAGATAGGCCGGTTGTAAAGTGAAATTATAACGACTTATTTGCGCAAATGTAGATTCTGTAACAGGAATAAAAGGTGCTTTGCATTCGACCAGTAAGAAAGGTAAACTGTCATTTGAGAGAATCATAATGTCGGTTCTCTTCGCGAGCGAATGATAGCGCATGCCTGTTTCAACGGCAAAAAGTGACTTTGGATAACCGTAATGATTTATTAACAAATGGATAAAATGTTGCCTAACCCATTCCTCGGGTGTTAAGGATACAAATTTTCTTCGTATTATGTCAAAAATATAAGGTTTCCCGTTTACGTCTTTAACCTTGTATTCGAAAACAGGCAGATTTAATGATTCCATAGGCGAAGATACGCATCACGTAAACCTAAGCCAATAAACACAAGAAAATGATGACAACGAAAGAACAAATCGTGGAAAACTGGCTCCCGCGATATACCGGAACCGCAGTAGAGGATTTTGGAAATTATATTTTACTGACTAATTTTTTTAATTACGTTACCATGTTCGCCGAAAAATTCGATGTGGAAGTGAAAGGGCAGGGCAGGGCCATGCAGACTGCCACGGCTAACGATATTACCATAATCAATTTTGGTATGGGAAGCCCGATGGCTGCTACGGTAATGGATTTGCTATCCGCGATCAGTCCCAAGGCGGTACTTTTTCTTGGAAAATGCGGTGGATTGAAAAAAACGCAGGTTGGCGATCTGATCCTGCCTATTGCGGCGATCCGGGGTGAGGGTACCAGCGATGATTATATGCCAAGTGAGATTCCGGCCTTGCCATCTTTCCGGCTTCAAAGCACGGTTTCGGCCAGTATTGCCAAACATAAACTTGACTACTGGACCGGCACGGTTTACACAACGAACCGCAGGATCTGGGAGCACGATGATTCTTTTAAAGAGTATTTAAGGGAAATCAGGGCAATGGCTATTGATATGGAAACGGCGACAATATTTATTGTTGGCTTTGCCAATTCAATTCCACATGGGGCTCTCTTACTGGTTTCGGATAACCCAATGGTACCAGAAGGGGTTAAAACCGAAGAAAGTGATAAAAAAGTTACATCGGATTATGTAACGACTCATTTGGAAATTGGTATTGAGGCTCTGACAGAACTTGCCAGATCGGGTGAATCTGTAAAACACTTACGTTTTGAGTAAAGGAATTTGAATTCTATGATGTATGATAACTGACCGTTTTTCTTGTGTTTGCTGAATTTTAATACGAATTTTGGTGTATGGAAAATGCATCATTATATGACCGTATCGGCGGCGAAGAAACATTAAGAATTTTAACGGACAGGTTTTACGATCAGGTATTTGAGCATGAATTAATCTCACGTCTTTTTAAAAGCGATAAGGACGAAATTAAAGAAAAACAGCGCCTGTTTCTGACCCAGTTTTTAGGTGGCCCCGGCTTGTATTCAGATGTTTACGGTCATCCAAGACTAAGAGCCCGACATTTGCCGCACGCTATCGGCGAAGAGGATGCTATCGCCTGGCTTACCTGTATGGACAGAGCGATTTCTACTTTACCAATTGCTGACGATCTGAAAAAGGAATTGTTCAGTCGTTTTCCACAATCGGCCATGTTCATGGTGAATAGCTAAGTTTTTACTTCTTATTATAAATATTTTAAACTTAATATCCCGGATATTAAGTTTTTGTTATGTATATAACTTTCTGTAAACTAGGAAGTTATATATTTTGCTTGTAACTTTTAATATAATTATTTTAAATAAAAATTACTATTTCAATAATTTTTAGGCTAATTTTGATTAAATAATTGCTCTCCTCCGATCTGAATTTAAAATTGATACGTATATCGAACATATACGTAGTATACCCTACCTACGAATAAATTCTCACGAGTCCATCTTCTCTATCAGCATGCAAAACATTATTGAATTTTTACTTCGAAGCGTTATCGGAATTATTTGGCTTACAGCGCTCATTTTAACAACAATCTTGTTGGCTCCGGTGCACGTGTTACTTATGCTTACCACCAATATTTTCCAGCGAACAGATCTCAAATCCCAATGGGTTTGGTAAGGTTGATTCCTTTGCTCTCCTGAATAAATTTTTATTCTTGGTAGTATTATTAATTATCAAGGGAATAACTGGTTTGTGGATACGGGACGACTGTTTTTACGAACCGTTCACCCTTGTTGCAACGTAATATATTTTGAAGAATAACAACATGCAAAGCTGAGGCGTTAACTTCTGAATATTTGCCGGGAAACCGTAAATTGTTAAAAGAACCTTTACAGATTTTTTGCCGGATTATACGCAAATAAGTGTATAGAGGAAGAATTGCTTACCTTTGCAGCATGAATTTTAAAGAGCAACTGACAAATTACCCCATACTTGAAATAGTAGCCCAGGCTTCCGCAGAGCTGGGTGTTGAAGCATATATTATTGGCGGATTCGTCCGTGACCTGATACTAAAACGACCAAGTAAAGACATTGATATTGTTTCCATAGGAAGCGGCATTGAACTGGCAGAGCTTGTGGCACAACAACTTGGCCCGGATGTTCATGTCAGTATTTTTAAAACTTTTGGTACAGCCCAAATTCGCCACGGAGATTTGGAAGTGGAGTTTGTAGGCGCCAGAAGAGAATCGTACAGTCCCGATTCCAGAAAACCGGCCGTGGAAGATGGCACACTTCAGGATGACCAGAATCGAAGAGATTTTACGATCAATGCCATGGGAATCAGTCTCATGCGTAGTAGTTTTGGTGAGCTGGCCGATCCGTTTGAAGGCATGCGTGATTTGCGTAAAAAAATTATCCGCACTCCTTTGGAACCGGGAATCACGTTTTCTGATGATCCGTTACGGATGATGCGTGCCATACGTTTTGCATCGCAGCTGAACTTTGATATTGAACCGGATACTTTTGATGCGATTATCAGCATGAAAGACCGGATCAGCATTGTTTCCATGGAAAGAATTTCGGACGAACTGAATAAGATTATTTTATCGCCCGTTCCGTCTTATGGTTTCAAGCTTCTTTATCATGCCGGACTTTTGCAGATTATTTTTCCGGAAATGATTGAATTACTGGGCGTTGAAACAATTGACGGAAAGGGACATAAGGATAATTTTTACCACACATTACAGGTGCTGGATAATGTTTCCGAGCATACGAATGATCTTTGGCTGCGCTGGGCGGCGATTTTGCATGACATAGCAAAGCCGGCAACCAAGAAATTTGATAAGCGGGCGGGCTGGTCGTTTCACAACCACGAAGAAATAGGCGCGCGAATGGTACCGGTAATTTTTCGCCGGATGAAATTACCGCAAAATGAAAAAATGCGTTTTGTCAAGAAACTGGTCAGGCTGCATTTGCGCCCGATCGTTTTGTCCAAAGAAGAAATAACGGATTCGGCCATGCGGCGGTTACTTGTGGAGGCTGGTGAGGATATTGAAGCATTGATGAAATTATGCCGCGCCGATATCACTTCAAAAAATCCTGATAAGGTCAAGCGTTTCCTTCACAACTTTGACATCGTTGAACAAAAACTGAAAGATCTGGAAGAACGCGATAAGCTGCGTAGTTTTCAGCCGATAATTACCGGGGAAATTATTATTGAAACGTTTGGCTTGAAACCTTCACGGGAAGTAGGGGTTATGAAAGAAATAATCCGGGAGGCAATTCTTGAAGGAATAATCCCGAACGAATATGAGCCGGCCTATGCTTTTATGCTGGAAGAAGGAAAGAAAATGGGACTTACAGCGCAATAATCAGGTTTTATTGCGATAGACTGTATTGTATAAATTTCCCTATTCCCTATTTTTGCGAACCTTTATAAATCGAACGAATCCCTTCATACTTATTAAAATGGAAAGTACACAGTTTAAGCGTTTTTTTGGAGCACTGCTTACGTTATTGGGAATTGCAGTTTTGTTGTTTGCTTGTGTGGCATTTCTATCTGAAAAACCAGTTTTAGGTCTTACTGTTACCAAATGGGAATCGGTTGTTCCGTTTTTGGTAGGTTCCGTATTTTTGCTGACTGGCGTAAACCTGATCAGCAGAATTTAAACTGACCTGACCAACGCGGCTCCGACGGTACATTCCAGACATTTTCGTTCAGAACAATAATGATTGTACCAGCCGATCAGTGCCTGAGAATCGGCGGCGGTTTTTACCTTCATACCTAATGTTTCCCATTCCCGGGTAATACGGTTGTTCTCGGATGGAATCTCAGACAACCAGCTTAATGCCTTATCCAGCAATTCGGGTATGTGCCGTTGTCTGGAATAAGCGACTAAAAGAGGAACAGCAGCATTAATGATCAGGAGATTAATGGCATCTTTGCCCATTTCAGGAACGCTGGATTTTGATAATTTCCCAAATTGAAAATGATGAACCCAGTAGTCGGACTGTTTCAGGGAAAAAAGCTGATGAAGATCTTTCACATTTCCAGCCGATGTCAAAGCAGAAAATAAGGCTCCGTTTCTGTTGACCAAATCCGCAAACTGTGAAAGACGGATGGTTGGAAAGCCAGCCGGACGAAGTCGAAGAAATTTGAATTCATGCGTATTCATCTGCAATCCTGCAAGCTGATATTTACCGGAAAGAAACTGGTATTCCCTTCTTAATTCCCTAACATATGATTCTTCTGGTTCGTCATTTTCTGCCTGTTTTGGAATTAGCCCGCCGGACCCGAAAAGCAAAGCTTCCAGCTGAATGGGCTGGGTTCTGTGTTTCTGTAAAATCTTCAACGGCACGATTTGCATTAACCTCAGAAACGCAGGATCGTTCAGTTTAAATCCAAAATGCTGCCCAATCCACTGATACGTTGTTTCTTCCCAATCCTGATTATTCAGCTGCCATAATGCGCTTACTTTGGAAGCTTTCTGGTCCAGTCTTTCCAGTAAGACTTTATCCAGCATAGAAAATTTTTGAAGTTCATTCACGCCGGAAAATTGCTCACGGCAAGGTATTCCTGTCATATCATAGGGCTGACGGTTTTCAGTGAGATAAGCATACCTTTCAAGAATGGATAGCCGAACCAGGCCTTTCAGCGAAACCACAGGAAGCAATGTTTTATCGGGTCTGTAAATTGGTGTATCATTTTCCCATACCACGTGAAGGATCACCGTTTCATAAGCATGGTCACCCGTGTGCTGATGCGTCAGCCAATCCGAAGATTTTGTATGAATTTCCACAGAACCAATCCATTCGACACCATCAATCCGGATCCGGGCATCTGAAAAGTCAGGCCCGGCATTTGCATTTTTATTTCCGGTTCTCAGAATATGAACCCTCTCACCTGAATCTGTCTGTAATTCCGAAGCTTCGAAATATTGGAATCGCCATATAAAACTGAGCAAATCTTCGTTCATAATAATCTCAGATAGCGTGTGAAGAAAAAATATACAATTCCGACAGGCTATTTTTTTGTTCAAGCCTGAATAGTTTCTGTTCTTTGTACGTATGTTTATTGGTTTGGTTTCTTATCCTGAGGAAATAATTATTGTATGCTCCGCCGTTTGTTGTCTTATGCGTTAAAATTTTCAATCTACTTTTTTGTTATTTCCATTATTTGGGTGGTCTTGCTGAAATTTGTTCCGGTGTGGGTGACCCCTTTTATGATATCCAGGAAAATCGATGCTTTCAGAGCAGATGAGGACACCGAGATTCATAAAGACTGGGAATCTTACGATAACATTTCAAAAGAAGTAGCGCTTGCTGTGGTAGCCTCGGAAGATCAGAATTTCCCGAACCACTGGGGGTTTGATTTTGACGAGATCTATGACGCGATGACAGAAAAACGTAAACGTGCGCGGGGAGCGAGTACCATTTCGCAACAGGTAGCAAAAAACGTTTTTTTATGGCATGGAAGAAGTTACATCCGAAAAGGCCTGGAAGTGTATTTCACCATTTTAATCGAATTGATCTGGGACAAACAGCGTATCCTGGAAGTATATCTCAATGTGGCTGAAATGGGGAAAATGACTTTTGGCGTAGAGGCTGCGTCTCAGCGTTTTTATAAAAAATCTGCTAAAAACCTGAACCGCTATGAAGCCGCTCGCATTGCCGCTGTATTGCCCAATCCCGTAAGGTTTTCGATAAAAAATCCTTCCGCCTATGTAAATAAACGGACCAACCAGATTGTCAGACAAATGAAATATCTTGGCGGAAGGAATTACATCGCCGATTTATAGCCGGATCAACACTTAGCTTTTTACTTCGTTGACTAACTCTTTTTTCTGTTCAAATTGGGATAAATTGTTCAGTGTAATGGTAGCAATTTCTTCCAAGGCTTCCCGCGTGAAAAATCCAAGGTGGCCGGTAATCAATACATTTGGGAAAGAAATCAAACGGGATATCACGTCATCCTGAATCACACTCTCGGATAAATCCTGGAAGAAGAGATCCGCTTCCTGTTCGTAGACATCAATTCCGAGATAGCCGATCTTGCCGGTTTTTAAACCTTCAATCGCATCCGGCGCACTGATCAATGCACCGCGGCTGGTGTTAATGACCATAACGCCATCTTTCATTTTTGAAATCGCTGCTTCATCAATTATATGGGCTGTATCAGGATTCAGCGGGCAATGCAGGGAAATTATTTCACTCTGTATCAACACCTCATCCAGACTTGAATAGTCAACACCTTTTTCAATCAGTTCCGCAGATTTACGGATATCATAAGCCAGCACTTTGCAGCCAAAACCAAGCATAATCCGGCAGAAAGCCGCTCCGATCAGACCGGTTCCTATCACGCCCACGGTTTTTCCATATAAATTAAAACCGGTAAGGTTTTCAATGGAAAAGTTACCTTCCCTTACGCGGTTGTAAGCTTTATGCGTTTTTCTGTTTAAAGTTAAAATGAGCGCAATCGCGTGTTCAGCGACAGATTCAGGAGAATAAGCCGGAACGCGTACCACTTTTATTCCTTTGTCATGCGCAGCTTTTAAGTCAACATTATTAAATCCGGCACAACGCAGCGCGATCACTTTTATCCTGTTTTTGTCAAGTATTTCAATCGTATTTTCATCTATGATGTCATTAACAAAAACACATATCGCTTCAAAACCGGTGGTTAAAGTGGCAGTTTGCTGATTAAGCGGCACTTCAAAAAACGTCAGTTCGTGCTGACCGTCTTCGTTGAACTTATTGAAATAATCTTTGTCGTAAGATTTGGTACTGAAAAAGGCAACTTTCATAAGACTTGCTTTGGTGGTAACGCAATGATGCAGGATTACAAAGCATAAGTTAGGTACTCTGCATTACAAAACTCTCATTTCAACTTTCTTATCATAGATTTCTTTGGGAACATAATCGATAATTCCGGTTTTTAAGGCATCAATCAGGCGGGTTTTTACCTGTTCACGGTTGACCACAAGACATACTTCCCGCGCAGGTTCGGGGTATTGAAAGTGTCTGATGTGTTTTTTTCTCTCTTCTGAAAGCTCCATGACAGCAAGTTCGGGCAAGATTGTGATGCCCCCGTTTTTTTCCACCATCCTGATCAGCGTTTCGATACTTCCGGAACGGTAATGAAAACTGTTTCCAAACTGACTGCTTCGGCTTAGTTCGCATAGCCGCTGAATTTGGGTACGAAAGCAATGTCCTTCCTCCAGAAGCCATAATTCATTGGGCTCGATATCGCCGGGAAGAATGTATTTTTTGCTATACAAATCCGTGTTTTCGGAAACATATGCGTAAAAAATTTCTTTATATAGTGGAATTTCCTGTAAGCCGCTATCACCGGAAAGTGAAGCTACAATCCCAACGTCCAGATTCCCGAGTTTTAATTCCGTTATGATCCGTTCGGTAATCATTTCTGAAACATGCAGTCGAATGTTGGGATAATTTTCAATAAATGGCTGCACCAGATGTGGAAGTAGATAAGGCGCGATAGTCGGGATAATGCCAATGCGCAGTTCCCCGGACAAATCTCCGTTGAAATGTTTTGCGATTTCGGTCATTTGCCGGGCTTCAAAGAGGATAGTTTTAGCCTGGTCAATAATCAGCCTTCCGATGGCTGTGGGAACGATGGGCTGTTTGGTACGGTCAAAGATTTTTACACTCAATTCATCTTCCAGTTTCCGGATCATCATCGAGAGGGTAGGCTGGGTAACATTACAATGCTCTGATGCCTGCACGAAATGGCGATGGTTATCGACGGCAACGATATATTCTAACTGCTGAATGTTCATAAATAGAAGTTGCGTAATTAATTATTTGAACAGCCGGTTTTATAACGTGCTGTTGGATACTCGTTAAGATGTTATATCAATACAATCTATGCAAAGATAGAAACTATCAGTTTGATTGATGTGGTGGCGTGCAGTTTATTTGTAGCGTACAAAGAGTTACAGGTTACTAAAAACAGCTTAAGTTGGATCATTATGGCAGACGATAAGAAAAGATTAACAACCGCTTCCGGCAAACCCTACACCGAAAATGAAAACAGCCAGACCGTTGGCCCGCGCGGTCCGGTACTATTGCAGGATTTTATTTTGCACGAGAAAATGGCGCATTTTAACCGGGAACGTATACCTGAGCGCGTTGTACACGCCAAAGGTTCAGGGGCATACGGTACTTTCACTGTAACACACGATATTTCAAAATATACCAAAGCCAAGCTCTTCAACGAAATTGGAAAACAGACAAAAACTTTCCTCCGTTTTTCGACCGTTGGCGGGGAAAAAGGATCAGCCGATACCGAACGTGATCCGCGCGGTTTCGCTCTGAAATTTTATACTGAGGATGGAAACTGGGATTTGGTTGGCAATAACACGCCGGTATTTTTTATAAAGGATGCCAAAAAGTTCAGTGACTTTATCCATACCCAAAAGCGCGATCCGCGTACAAACTGCAAAAGCGCTACGATGATGTGGGATTTCTGGTCTTTAAATCCGGAAAGTCTGCACCAGATTATGATTCTTTTCAGCGATCGAGGTACGCCGTACAGCTATCGTCATATGCACGGTTTTGGCAGTCATACTTTCTCAATGATCAATGCAGATAACGAACGTGTTTTTGTAAAATTCCATTTCAAAACACAGCAAAAGATCAAAAACTTCACGGATTCCGAAGCCGGGAGAATGAAGGGAATGGATGCCGACTGGGCACAGAGAGATCTTGTTGACGCCATTGATAACGGAGATTTTCCTAAATGGGATCTTAAAATACAGGTCATGACGGATGAAGAAGCTAAAAACTTCCGTTGGAATCCTTTCGATGTTACCAAGATATGGCCACAGGGAGAATATCCGCTGATTGATGTCGGAGTACTGGAATTAAACAAAATTCCGGAAAATTTCTTTGCCGAAGTTGAGCAGGCTGCTTTTGCTCCCGCACACGTAGTGGATGGTATCGGGTATTCTCCGGATAAAATGCTTCAGGGCCGTTTGCTCTCTTATCCCGATGCGCAACGTTACAGGCTGGGTGCTAATTATGAGCAGTTACCTGTGAACCGCTGTCCTTATGCTACCAACAATTACGAACGTGATGGAAGTATGCGTCTGGATGGAAATGGCGGGGGCTCTCCGAATTATTTCCCGAACAGCTTTGATGATATTGAGGTAGACCAAAGTTATAAAGAACCGGCCGAGGACATGAATTCCGTTGTTGCGGATTGGTATGATCGTAACGGAGAAGGCGACAATGATCACTACACCCAAGCGGGTGATCTTTTCCGTAAAGTATTTAACGATGAAGAAAGAACGGCGCAGGTGAATAACTTCCTGGGGTCATTGAGAGGTGTTTCAGGGCCAAAACGAGAATTAATCCTGAATCGTCAGCTATGTCATTTTTTCCGTGCTGATCCTGAGCTTGGAGCCAGAATTGCGCAGGGACTTGGTATTGAGATTGACCAAAGCATGTTCGCTCACAAAGCATAAAATTGATTAAAGGAATATATTGTATGTCGCAAAGCCATGGGGAATTTCCTCATGGCTTTGTTTTGCTGTTAAAAAACCATTAAAATTTATTGATAAAATGTTGTACTTTCTACAAATTCGTAACTTACGCAGACAATCTAAACAGTATCACACTTTAATAAGCTTTGAAATGAAAAAATTAACAGCAATCATGATGCTAATGTTTCTGGTTATGACCGGAACAGCATTTGCGCAAACTGCAGCACCTGCGGCAAAAGCAACAGAAACGAAGAAAAAAGCGGATAAAGAAGTAAAAGCTGCGAAAAAAGAAATAAAGGCCGAAACCAAATCTGCTCAGGAAGCGACGGGAGCCAAGTTGAAAAAGGACGGAACGCCTGACAAACGGTATGCGGAAAATAAAAACCTGAAAAAGGACGGAACACCCGATAAAAGATTTAAATCCAATAAAAAGGACTCGCTTAAAGCAGGTAAAAAACCTTGATTTACAGCGAATTATTTATTTAAAAAAGAAAGGGCTGCAATAACTTGCGGCCCTTTCTTTTTGAAATGAATAAGCGAATATTATTTCTTTTGTAAACATTCTGCGCAAATGGCCGAAAGCCGGTCGCCGACTCCTGACAGCCGGACAACTATTCTTTCTTCAAAAAAAATGTACTGAAATTTAGGGTAACGGCCTGACCGGTTGTCATTCCTGTAAACAATCAAAGCCAGGCATTTTTGATTGGTAAATATTTCATTGCAATGAATATAACCGAGGAAGAAATACACGTATTGAGCAAGGACACGGAAGCTGAATTTGAAAAGGTATTCAAATCCAATTTCAAAAATCTTCACGCATATGCGCAGACGATCGTGCATGATGACGTTATGGCGGAAGAGATGGTTCAAAATGTTTTTTGTCGTTTGTGGGAAAAAAGAGAGCAGATTCATATCCGGGAATCAGTGGGTGCTTATCTGTACCGGTCTGTTTATCACGAAAGCCTTAACTATCTTAAACACTTGAAAGTGAGGGATGCTTATCAGACTTATGTGATCCGGCAAATGGCAGACACAAATAACGCAGCCTATGAAATCGAACTTTCCGAGCTTGAAGACAGGCTGGATATTGCCTTGCAGGAATTACCCGAAAAGTGCCGCACCATTTTCCAGATGAGCCGGTTTGAGGAATTGAAATATCAGGAGATTGCAGACAAACTGGAAATTCCTGTGAAAACGGTTGAAAATCAAATGGGCAAGGCTTTGAAATTATTACGCTTAAAACTGGTGGATTTTCTTCCGGCAGCTTTGATATTCTTATTTCTGAATTAATAAAAACAAGATCATGCGAATAGAATTAAATGATAACATGGATGATCTGCTGGTGAAATATTTGCTGGATGAAGCGACTGCACAAGAGCGGAGAGAAGTGGTGGAATGGATTGCTGAAAAGCCTGTAAATCAGAATTATTTTGAACATTTCAAGCTTATATGGCTTCGGAGCAAGCAATTGGCTGTACATAGCGGAGTGGATGAAAATAAAGCCTGGATGCGGTTTAAAGAGCGTGTTGAGGAAAATGAAGTGCTGGCTGTTCCCTTGCAGCCTTCCATATTTTTCAAAATTTTGCGCGTGGCGGCCGCGATCATACTGATTACAGGTGCGGGCTGGTATGGGTATCTATTATCAATTAAAAACACGGTTTCGCAGCGGGTATCCGTCTATTCAGGGGCGCAACCATTGGTGGATACTTTACCGGATGGATCGGTGGTTACGCTTAATAAGAATACAACGATCTCCTATCCGGAGAAATTTACCGCCGGCGACACAAGGGAAGTTATTCTAAAAGGAGAAGCTTTTTTTCAGGTTATGCCTGATAAGGCGAAGCCTTTTATGATTCACGCGAATGACGTAACCGTACGTGTGGTAGGAACTTCTTTCAACGTGAAAAGTAGTGTTGAAAAAACTGAAATTGTGGTAGAAACAGGTTTGGTGGAAGTAACAAAGAAAGAGCAGAAGGTGAGCATAAAACCTGAGGAAAGAGTATCGGCAGTGAAGGATCAGGGATTGATAAAGGAAAAAAGTAACGATCATTTTTATACCTATTACCGGACCAATAAACTGGTTTGCAATGACACACCTTTATGGAAGCTGGCCGAGGTTTTAAATGAATCATACCGTTCACACATTATCGTTAGTCAGGAAATCAGAAATCTTCCGATCAATACTACCTTTGAAAAGAAATCTTTGGATGAAATTTTAAATATTATCAGTGAAACTTTTGGAATTACCGTTGTGCAGAAAGACGGGCAGATAATTTTAAAATAGGCTGTATCTTTCGGCATGATTAAAACTTTTACTCTTTTTAAAACCATGTCCGTTGTAGCATTCGTTTTTATGCTATCAGTGGATGGTTATGCCCAAAAGTTATTAAATAGTAAAGTTTCAATCAATGTCAGGCAAAGGCCGGTTTCGGAAGTTTTAAAATCGGTTAGTGAACAGGGGAAGTTTTATTTTTCTTACAATAGCAACCACATTCCGGGAGATAGTATTGTTACTTTATTTGTTCAGAATAAGCCGGTAAAGCAGGTTTTAGATGTTTTACTGACGGGAATTTATCAGTATAAGGAGACTGGCGATTATATCATTATTCAAAGAGCTGCCAGAGAGAAATATTTCCATCTTATTGGTGGTATTATGGATAGTGAGACCGGAAAAGGAGTAGACTATGCCAGTATTTATTCCAAACAGCAACTGGTTTCTGCATTGAGTGATGAACAAGGATTTTTCAGGTTGAAGCTTCGCGACAGGAATTTTCCGTTGACATTAACAATCAGTAAAATTGGCTATGCCGATACTTCAATAGTTGTCAACTCGGAGCATGAAACAGATCTGAAAATAATACTTTCTCCCAAAGCGATCGATCTGGATCCTGTCTTTGTCCGCTACTCGGAAGGCGGAGGCAGCTGGCTCGCCCGACTTTTTGTGTCTTCAAAATTACGTTTACAAAGCCGGAATATCAGCCGGTTTTTTGTGTCTTTGCCCTATCAGGCTTCGTTAACGCCTGGTTTGAGCACACATGGAAAAATGAGCACACAGGTAAGCAATAAATTTTCATTGAACATCATGGGCGGTTATACGGCGGGTGTAAACGGCGCTGAACTTGCCGGCGGGTTCAATATCTCGAAAAAGGATGTTCGGTATGTTCAGATCGCGGGCATTTTCAATGTTGTGGCCGGGCATGTGGAAGGCGTACAAATGGCCGGATTATATAACCAGGTGCTGGATTCCCTTCGCGGAGTACAAATATCAGGACTCGGGAATCAGATTAATAAATCACTTTCAGGCGTGCAGGTGGCAGGGTTGCTCAATAGAATTTCCGGAACTACGCACGGTGTACAAATTTCCGGCTTAGGAAATATTGCAAAAAACCAAGTAAAAGGCGGACAGGTCAGTGGTTTATTAAATGTGTCAGAACGTTATATCAAAGGTTTTCAAGTGACCGGCGGTATCAATTTTGCCAAAGAAGCCATATCAGGTGTGCAGGTTGCGGGTTTGGGTAATGCTGCCAGAAAAGAAATGAAGGGTTTTCAGCTGGCAGGAGCTTATAATTATGCCAAAAATCTCAAAGGTGTTCAGTTCGGTGTGGTCAATATCGCTGACAGTTCTTCCGGTTACAGTATCGGGCTTATCAATATCGTAAAAAAGGGGAAAGGTGCTTTCTCTATTTTTGCGAATGAAATGCTGCCAGTTAATCTGGATTGGAAATCGGGCAACAGAAAATTGTATAGTATTTTCACAGTAGGTTCGGGTATCGGTCCCGATGATAAAGCGTATACTTTTGGTTTTGGATTTGGAAAAGAATTTGTTTTGAACAAAAACCTTCGTTTAAGTACAGAATTTATCAATCAGAATTTCTATCTCGGTCAATGGGAAGACCTTCCTGTGTTGTACCGTTTCCAAACCGCACTTCAATTAAAACTTGGCAAGCGAATATCTCTTTTTGCAGGTCCCTCTTTTTCTGTTTTCCGTGTGGAGCAGAAGGAAATCAAGAAAGGGTATCAGTCTTTTTCCGGCACCGGAGTTTTTCGTTCAAGGATAAATGACAATACAAATTCCTGGGTTGGCTGGCAAGGTGGACTGATCTGGAATTATGGATCATTGCTTTGATAGTCAAGTTTGTATAAAACCGATTCGTCGTTTTCTGATCTCCCTCTTTTAAGTTTTTTCAATTATTTTACTCATAAAAAAAGGGTAAGCCATAGTCAGGGTGTCAATGTTGTACATACGGCAACAGATTGAATTGAAGGCCTGCAATTTTGGAATTCTGTGTGCGGTGTGTTTAAACTCCAATTTTAATTTAGACACAATGAACAAGTTTTCAGATATCATCAAAAGCACTTTATTACTTACCATTTTTTCTCTTTGGTTTTCATTTACGGTTATGGGGCAAGAGGAAAAAACAAGCCCTGCCCATGTCGGATTTATATATCCGCTTAGTACCAATGGAAAAGATGCAGCAGCTTATACAAACGCGTTTTCGCTGCACGCAATCGCGGGATTATCAAAGGCTGAAACCGGCACTGCCATTGCAGGTGTTTCACTGTTAATTAAAGATCAGGCGAAAGGCGTACAGATCAGCGGCGTAAGTAACATAATCCTGAACAATGCCTCTGGCGTTCAGGTTGCCGGGGTGACGAACATTGTAAAGCATGATGCAAGTGGAGTTCAGATCGCTGGTTTTCTGAATTTAAGTGAAAATGCCGGTGCGGTTCAGGTGGCAGGATTTAGCAACATTGCCCGAAAATCATCCAAGGGACTGCAATTATCCGGGTTTTTAAACAAAGCGGAAAATGTAAATACCCAAGTGGCTGGTTTTATGAATGTTGCCAGGAATGTAAAGGGTGTCCAACTGGCAGGGCTGATCAATGTAGCGGATAGCAGTGATTATCCGATCGGCTTGTTGAATTTTGTCAAAAACGGAGAAAAATCGATCAGCCTGACTGTTGACGAAACAGCAACAACATTAGCTTCTTTTCGTTCGGGCGGACGGGTTTTATACGGAATTTTGGGGATTGGTTATAATTTAAAAAGCGATAACAAATCCTTGTATGGGATCGAGGCCGGACTTGGTGCTCATATTCCGGTTGCAGCTAAATTCAGAATCAATATGGAGATCGCAAGTTTGACATTATCAGACTTTAAGAATGGGGATTATTTTAAAAATACGCTGCGTATATTGCCAGCGTTTAGGTTTACTCCTCATCTTGAAATTTTTGGCGGACCAAGTTTGAATTATGTAGATTACAGCAAAGGAAAAGGCGACGGACTGATGGATCATTATCTATGGAAAAAGGAGCGTGGAGAAGATTTTAGAGGATTATATCTCGGTTTCAACGCGGGAATTCATTACATCCTGTAAGCTTAGCATATGAAAGTTCAGTCTCTCCGGACTACTTCCAAATTTGAACGTTTTACACAAATCAATCTTCATAAAACGCTTCTGGTTGCAGCTTACAATGTTTTGTCCGATTTTCTTTACATTCTCCTGGCGAAGGTTTTCAGGTATAGAATTGAGGTTATCCGTAAAAATCTGAGAAATTCCTTTCCTGGAATTTCTCAGCCAAAAGAAGGAAATCTGATCGATGCATATTATCGGCATCTTGCAGATTTGGCCATAGAGCCATTTTTAATGAACAGCTTGAAAGGGGAAGATATCAACAGTTTTATCTCGTATGAAAATCTCCACATACTGAATCATCAGTTCAGGAAGGGAAAAGATATTGTTTTGGTGATGTCACATTATGGCAATTGGGAATATCTGTTCTCCCTTCCTATGGTTACGGAGTATGAAGTTATTGCCGTATATTCTCCGCTGTCGAATGATTTTTTTAATGAAAAAATGAAACAATTTCGCTCTCGTTTCGGCGTCCGTTTGGTTGAGAAAGCAGATTGGTATCGGATGATTTTAAAAAGAAAATCAGAGAAACCAGCCATATTTCTAATGATTTGTGATCAGCGTCCAGTGCCACCTCATAAATACGAAGTTGACTTTTTAGGTCAGAAAACATTCGTCCAAACCGGTTGCGATCGAATCGCGCAAAAGTTAAATTGTACTGTACTTTATCTTGATGTTGAGAAAACAGGTCGGCATTATTATAAATACCGGTTTGTATTATTATCAGAGGAAGTGAATAAGGCAGATGAAGAAAATATTTCTAAACTGTTTTATCATTCCCTGGAAAATACAATATTTAAAAGTCCGGAATTGTGGCTGTGGTCACACGACAGATGGAAAAATCAATAGCATATCCAAAAGGGCTACATCATTGTGTGGCCAGCCGGGAAGTTGTTGTATAGTTCTTCAAAAAGTGGTAGTATCTACACAATTTATCCAAATCATATTTAGCGTTGAATCGTCTTATTGGTCCATGAGTGGCATTTTTGCTTAAACAGGCATTGTTTTATTACCCAATCCAATTGTCTAACCAATTTTTCACTTAAATCAACGGGTATGAAAAAATTAGCATTTATTGGCGTTGCAGTATTATTATTTACATTTGGTTGTAGTGATGATGATGACGAGGTAACACCTCCGACAGAAGTTTTACCAACATTAAAGGTGACAACAACCCTGTCGGGTGCGAACGAGAGACCAGCAAATAATGTAACCGCAACGGGTGCTGTGGACGGGACACTGGATCAGGAAACGAATATTTTAAAATTGAATATTACCTATACCGATACGGCTTCATCGGATTCGACGGCGGGCGATTCGGCAGTGGCTTTTCTTCCAACTGCATGGCATATTCACAAAGGTGCAGCAGACACAACAGGTGCGGTAGTTATTGATTTCGGAACTACCTTTTCAACACCATTCGCATTTACAGATACATTAACGGCTGAGCAGGCGGCCGACCTTAAAGCAGGCATGTATTATGTAAATATCCATACGAAAGAATATCCGGCGGGAGCAATCAGAGGGCAGTTAGCTGCTAAGGAATAAGATTAATGTGAAGTAACATAGAGGTGGATTACAAAAAAGGGTGTCTGAACGGACACCCTTTTTTGTAACTATATATGTATTAAAATAAGCCTTTGGCTTTTTCCAGTGCTCTGTCAAGGCCGCTGGCGTCGGATCCTCCCGCTGTTGCGAAGAAAGGCTGTCCGCCACCGCCGCCACGGATTTCCTTTGCCAGTTCTTTAACGATGTTTCCGGCATTAAGTCCTGCACTTTGAACGACGTTTTCAGCAATGAATACGGATATCTGAGGTTTACCGGCAATTTCAGTACCAAACACTGCGATAAGATTTTCTACCTGCTCACGAAGTTCGTAAGAAAGCTGCTTCAGGGATTCGGCACTTGGAACGTTCACTTTTTCAACTATAAGGTTAAAGCTCTGATAACTTTTCACCTTTTCAATCAATTGCAATTTCAGCTGCTGGATTTTTTCGTTTTCCAGTGCCTCTATTTTCTTTTGCAGCTGCGTACGTTCTTCAAGAAGATTTTCAACCGCTTTCACAACATCTTTCGGACCTTTCAAAAGTTCTTTTAACTGGATAAGCGTTTCTTCCTGCTCCCGCATCAGTTGAAGTGCTTTTTCCCCGGTTACAGCTTCCACCCTGCGAACACCCGCAGAAACAGAGCCTTCCGAAATAAATTTGAAAACTCCGATTTCGCCCGTTGAAGGAATATGCGTTCCCCCGCAAAGTTCAAATGAAAACTCCGGATCAAAAATGATAACCCTTACGAAATCACCATATTTCTCGCCAAATGTGGCCGTTGCGCCCATCGCAATTGCTTCCTGGATCGGTACATTGGTCATTACTTTCAACGGAATATTTTCACGTATTTTTTCATTAACACGATCTTCAATCTTCTTCAGTTCCTCATCAGTAACCTTCGAGAAATGGGAAAAGTCAAAGCGTAATAATTCGTCATTCAGGAAAGATCCTTTCTGTCCGATATGCGTTCCCAGCACTTCACGCATCGACGACAACATCAAGTGCGTTGCCGAGTGGTTTGCTTTTATTTTATTGCGACGATCTTCGTCAATGTGGGCGACAACGATTCCTGCATTTTGAAGCGCGTCGTCCAGATTTTTATCTTTTGAAATATGAACGAAAAGATCGTTTTCCTTTTTAGTATCAATAATATTAACAACCCTGGATTCGCCATTAACATTGAAATGAAGTGTTCCCGTATCGCCAACTTGTCCGCCCATTTCAGCATAAAAAGGTGTACGGTCCAAAACGATATGATATTCTTCTCCGGTTTTGGTTTTTACCTTGCGATACTTGACAATATGGCTATGCGTTTCCTCAAAATCATAACCTAAAAACTCAACCCCGTCAGATTCACGGAGCTCGATCCAGTCCGTTGCTTCTTTGGCTGCATCCTGGCGCGAGCGGGCTTTTTGTTCTGCCAATGCATCCTGAAAACCGGCTTCATCAATAATGAAACTTTTTTCACGTGCGATAAGTGCAGTTAAATCAACAGGGAAGCCAAAAGTATCGCTTAGCTCAAAAACCTCGCTTCCGGCGATTACGTTGGTTTCTTTTTCTTTCAGAGAATTTATAATCACATCAAGACGTTTCAGCCCTGATTCAAGCGTCCGAAGGAAGCTTTTCTCTTCTTCCAGAATAACCCGTGTCACAAATTCTTCCTGAGCGGTCAGTTCCGGGAAAACATCTTTAAACTGCTCGGAAAGAACCGGGATCAGTTTATGGAAAAAGGGCTCATTGAAACCCAGATACGAATAACCATAACGAACTGCACGACGTAAAATACGTCGTATCACGTAACCTGCTTTTACATTGGAAGGCAGCTGTCCATCGGTTATTGCAAAGGCAACGGCACGGATATGGTCAGAAATAACGCGCATTGCAATGTCCGTAAACGGTTCTTCGCTGCCGTATGTTTTTCCTGATAATTTTTCTAAAACATTAATAGTATTCTGGAAAACATCTGTATCGTAGTTGGACATTTTTGCCTGAACCGCCATACACAGACGCTCAAAACCCATTCCGGTATCCACGTGTGTCGATGGGAGCGGGATCAGTGAACTATCCGCTTTACGCTCAAATTGCATAAATACCAGGTTCCAGATCTCTACAACCTGTGGATGATCATTATTAACCAGCGATTTTCCTGAAACAGTATCAACGTCAGCCTGTGGACGCAAGTCAATGTGTATTTCAGAACAAGGTCCGCATGGGCCGGTATCACCCATTTCCCAGAAGTTATCCTTTTTATTTCCAAGAATAATACGGTCTTCGCCTACGATCGGTACCCACAAATCCCATGCTTCCTGATCGAAAGGAACGCCGTCTTTTGCATCTCCTTCAAATACTGAAACGTACAGACGCTCTTTGGGAAGCTTGTAAATTTCAGTCAATAATTCCCACGCCCAGGTAATCGCTTCTTTTTTGAAATAATCTCCAAATGACCAGTTACCCAACATCTCAAACATGGTATGGTGGTACGTGTCAAATCCAACATCCTCTAAATCATTATGTTTACCAGAAACACGAAGACATTTCTGCGTGTCGGCAATACGACGTGACGGAGGTGTACCATTGCCCAGAAAGAAATCTTTAAACTGCGCCATACCCGAGTTATTGAACATCAGGGTGGGGTCATTCTTTGCTACCAAGGGAGCCGAAGGAACAATAAGGTGCTCTTTGCTGCGGAAAAAATCCAGAAAAGACTGGCGTATCTGATGCGAAGTCATTGTATGTAAGTTGGTACTAAGTCTCTTAAAAATTCCCGCAAAGTTAATGAAAATTGCTTTCTGCTTGTCACGACCTTGGTATTTTCAGTCACCCGGGAACAATTTATTTATTAGCCCTTATCACGAATAATATTGTAAGGAAGTTTTCACGTCGGCTTGGCGCCCCCGGCTTGGCGCCCCGGCTTTCGGCAGTCGTCCAAAACGTCTTTTTAGTATTAATCGGATCGCTGACGCCCGATAGCAATCCAAAATAGATCGTGATAATCTCTATTGTTGAAGAACCACTGAAAATAGTTTTGGATAGTATGTTTTTGAAATTATAAGACAAAAAAGGAGGGTAACAGTCCTGATAAAATTTTGTGAAGATCTGAAAAAACGGGAATGACCTGTGGAGAAATGGCCGGTTAAGATCTTGCTATCGCCATAGCATAAGCGCAGAATTCAGTGCCTCTTCAACACGGCGACGTGGTTTATGAAAATAAATAAGACCGTGACCAGGCAGCATCATATCCATATCAACCTTTGCGAATTTGCGGAGCGATTCTGTATAGATGGTCTTATTGAAGTCGATCGACCCGCTCCACCCGAAATCGCCGCCGAGCAAAGTTCCGATAACATCACCACTTATGACCATATGTTTTTGTTCCCATAAAAAGGAAAAAGCCGTGCAGCCCATGCTGTGGCCGGGCAGGTGCATCACCGTTATATCAAGCCCGAGAATATTGATGGTTTCTCCGTCTGTTATAATTTGATCAACAGCAAAAGGTGTGAAAATTTTGTGGTAAAGATATCCGCAGCAGCGTTCATCCCCGGCGGAAACGGAATCTGCGGTTTCACGAATGGCTATGAATTTAACTCCTCTTTTTTTCAGCATATGTCCGCCGCCTGCGTGGTCATAATGCGGATGCGTGAGCATACACACCTTGATATCGTCTGGCGAAAGATCCCAGTATCTCATATTGTCAAAAATCTGATTGAGCGTATCACCGCAGCCACAGTCAAACATGATCAGTCCCTGATCTGTTTTTGATGATGTAAGTGTTGGCATCATTCCATAAAGCGCCGGGCTGATCGAAAGTGATACCGTTTAAATCTCCGCCTACCTGAAAAATATTTTTTAAAATCTGCATAGATTCACCGGAAAAGCCTGTAAAGTTACTTCTTAACTACTCTTTTTTTGCCTGAAAAGGCTATCTGCTTCTACGCTTGAATGTTGTAACAGATCAATTACCACTAGGAAGAAAAAAAGTATTTATCTCGTAAACGTTTACGGTAAAAATGCTAAAAGGTTTTACTCAAATATTGGTTTAAAATATTGATTCATTGGTCAAAATCACTTGAATAACCTTTGAGTATAATTATCGGAAACCCTCCTTTTTTTAGATATAATCAACAAATTAAAATTGGCACCAGTCATAATCTTAAATAATTGCGGGAAATATTTTGAAGTGTGTCAGATAACAAATATTTCTTTTACACTCTTAATGTGCGACAGATGAAACCCTACTCGGAGTATTCGGCCGAAGAGTTAGCGATGGAAAATCTTTTTATCAGGTGGGTCAGGTTTCCAAACGATCCGCCCATACGCTCCTTTTGGGAAAACTGGATGGTTAAATATCCATATAAAAAGGAAACAGTAGAAAAAGCACGTGAACTTGTACTTGTAACGACCGACTGGCAACCGGAAACATTATCTAATCAGGATGTGAATTCAATATGGGACCGTATCCGGAATTCACTGGAAATAATAACAGAACGGGAGCCGGCTGAGATGGCAAGTGAATCGTCCTCCAACCTTTTGAAGCAGCGAAGTATTATTCTTGGTGTGATTTCAATGGCGGTATTGGGATTACTCTTTTTCTTCTTCCTTTCCTATATCCGGTAATTAATTTCTATACATTTTAAGGAGACTTTCCGTTTGTTACCGACAGCCCAAGTTCAGGTCAGTGGTTATTGGTATGTTTCTTTATGGATTATCGTTAGAAAGTATTTTCCCGCAGCTTTTGATAAATAACAATCCATGGAAATTGTTCTGACATCTTTCTGATTTGTTTTAGCCAATAAGGTTTTTCAAACACATTCTGAAAGGGTTGTTTATATACTTTTCTGCTCAACATAATTTCTGAAACGTGAAAAAAATATCCATTCTTGTTTTTTTGTTTTGGTGTAACAATACTTTCGCTCAGGTAAAGCAGCCGCTGCCTGATGTGCTTCAATCCATGAAACCAGCGCATCCGCGTTTACTTTTATTGAAAGGTGAAGAGCAGGCGGTATTACAGCAAATAAAAAAACACAAAGCTTGGGAGGCTATTCACCTCGGGATATTGGCAGAATCTGACAGGATTATTGAGCTTCCTCCCGTTGAGCGAATAAAAGTCGGAAGGCGCTTGCTCGGTCAGTCCCGTGAATGTTTGCGGCGTGTTTTTCAACTTTCTTACGCATACAGAACAACAGGTGATAAGAAATATTTCAAGAGAGCGGAAACCGAATTGCTTGCCGTTGCGGCATTTGAGGACTGGAACCCTTCCCATTTTCTTGATGTAGCAGAAATGACTCTGGCCGTAGCCATTGGATATGACTGGTTATACGATCAGCTACCGGAAGATAATAAAAAGATAATCCGTGAGGCAATTATAACAAAAGGAATAAATTCATCCTTTGATGATAAAAATAATTCTTTCCTGAAAGCAGAGCACAATTGGAACCAGGTATGTAACGCGGGTATGTCTTTCGGAGCTTTGGCTATTGCAGAGCATGAACCGGAACTGGCAGGGAAAATCATTAATCGTGCCATTGCTTCCATACCCAAAGCAATGGTTCCGTCCTATCAGCCGGATGGTGCGTATCCGGAAGGTTTCAGCTATTGGGAATATGGTACAAGTTTTAATGTGCTGTTTATAAGTGCCGTAGAAAAAGCATTGGGGACAGATTTTGGTTTGACAAAATCACCCGGCTTTTTAAAAACGGCAGGATTTATGGAAAATCTCACAGGGCCGACAGGACTTGCGCATAACTGGGGTGATAGTGGTTTAAAAGACGGACTTAATCCGGCGATGTTTTGGTTTGCGGATAAAAACAAAGACGCCTCCCTGTTATGGACTCAGAAAAAATTGCTTGATAATGCATCGGCGGGTTACGTTAAAAACAGGATTATTCCGGCCTTGCTCATATGGGGAACAAAAACAGATCTTAACACTGTGAAACCGCCAGCCAGGAATATCTGGGTGGGGCAGGGACCAAATCCCGTTGGTCTGATGCGGACATCGTGGACAGATACGAACGCCATTTTTGTGGGCTTCAAGACGGGTTCTCCTTCCGTAAATCATGCACATATGGATATAGGTTCATTTGTTTTGGATGCTCAGGGTGAAAGATGGGCGATGGATTTTGGGATGCAGGACTATAATTCGCTGGAAACAAAAGGGGTGGATTTATGGAATCGTGCACAAAACTCGCAAAGGTGGGAAGTTTTCAGATTGAATAATTTTGCACATAATACTTTATCATTTGACGGCCAGTTACAAAATGCAAAAGGGTATGCCAAAATAGACGCATGGTCGGATATTCCATCACAGCTTGCTGTGGTCTCCGATTTGACTCAAATGTATGACGGGCAGATTGCTTCCGCTAAAAGAGGGATATCAATAAGAAACCAGAACTGCGTGGTAGTCCGGGATGAAGTGAAAACACTGAATAAATCTGTAACGCTGCGTTGGAATCTGTTAACGGGAGCCACGGTAAAGATTATCGATGGCAAGTCGGTGGAATTGTCGCAAAATGGCAAAACGATGTTTTTAATTTTTGATACAACAGCAAAAATCCAAATAAAAACCTGGTCCACCACACCACCACATGATTACGATGCATTAAATCCGAATACACTATTTGTCGGTTTTGAAGCGGTACTTCCTCCAAATTCGGAGCAAAGTTTCAACGTCATTTTTACGCAATTGAAACAGATTCCTGTTATACAGGCTTTGAAATCGTGGTTGGTTCAAAAGAAGTAAACGCTACATCAGATGTAACCGTTCGTGAACGTATTTAACTGCCCTCTCTTCAAATTCCCAATATTAAAATATTGGATATAAGGAATTTATGAATTAATAAATCCGACTATTCGCACTCCTGTATGTACTGGTCGAAGTTTGTTTGTACAAAAGTAAATATCAATATAGTACAATATTATGTCAATTTATCATTGATATTATTCCTGTGGCATTTGCCTATCTTAGTCAAATGTTACAATTAAATATAAAAGAATAACTATTCCGGGAACGTTCCCGACAACGATTGCGTAAATAAAATTGTCCTTTCGTTTTCAATTGTCTTGCCTTTTTTATAATCTCAATATTATTCAGGAATTGTACTTTTAGTGCAAAAAAATAGACTTATTGGTTTTGTTCTAAATTATGCAATCGGTTGAAATGTGTTTTAAAAAGAAAAAATCAGATAATTTAAGGTTGTGGTGCCGTCGGCACTTTTGAAATTTCTGCCGCAAGCAATATAGTTTTTTATACCAGTTAACCTAACCGATCTACGCCTATGAATACTGCATTACTTCAAAAGAACAGGAAGCAGGTCAGCTTACAGTTTATACTTCAATAAATCTTCAATTCTTAGTTAAAAGGAAAACTGTTCCTTGGAAAAGTATATGGTTGATTCTATGTAACTATTAAGTGAAAAAATTATATCATTTACATAAGGGTATAAGTTTAAATCCGCGTCTGCATCATTGAGTTTTAAGAATATTTTTACTTAAATTATAACATAACCAGTTTATATGAAAAAACACTTTACATGTATCAGGCAATACTTATTAGGTTGTGCCGTGGTGAGTGTAATGGGCGTGAGCTTTGCAGCCAAAGGAAGCCCGTTAAGTTCTTATGCCTATAACAAAGGAACAATCATAGAAAAAACCGTCTCAGGTGTAGTCTTATCTACGGAAGACAACACGCCAATCCCGGGTGTTTCTGTTGTTTTGAAAGGAAGTAGAATAGGTACGAATACAGATGCAGAAGGTAAATTCAAAATTGATGTTCCAGACAACGCTGCTATACTCGTATTTTCTTCGGTAGGCTTTGTAACACAGGAAGTTGAGGTTGGCACTAAGAGCCAGATTTCTATCTCTCTGGCGAGCGACTTTAAGAATTTAAGTGAAGTGGTGGTGGTGGGTTATGGTACGCAGAAAAAGAGCCAGACTACCGGTGCTATTTCATCAGTATCTGCCAAGGAAATTACAGAAATGCCTATCACTAACCTCGGACAAGCTTTACAGGGACGTACTGCGGGGGTAGATGTTAGCCAGGCAGGTTCTAAGCCGGGAGCGGCGCCGAAGATCCTTATTCGTGGTCGCCGTTCATTCAATGCGGGTAATGATCCGCTATATGTAGTGGATGGGATACCTTTGTCGGCTGGTTATGAAGATATTAACCCAAATGACATACAGTCCATGGAGGTATTGAAAGACGCCACAGCCACAGCGATTTATGGTGCCCGTGGCGCGAATGGGGTTGTGATTGTAACGACAAAACGTGGTGGCATAAAGGGTAAAACCACAGTGACTTATGATACTTATTTTGGGCAATCAGAAGCACTGAACAAGCTGAATCTTTTTAGTGGCGCTGAATTTGCTGAATATGTGAGAGAAGCATACCGGTCCACTAAAAACAGCAAGGGTGAGATTATCTATACTGATGCCAATGGTCAGTATGTACCAAGCGGTAAATCTGATCCGGCGGCTGACGCAAAAATCGCGGTTTTGGGTGGTGATCCAAATGTAAAAGCAGGGATTGAGGCAGGAAGAAGTACCGATTATCAGGATCTGATTCTGAAAAAAGGGTTTCAGCAAAACCATACGCTTGGTGTGCAGGGTGGAAATGAGAAAACGCAGTTTTATATTTCAGCAGGTGTTTTTCAGGATAAAGGTATAACCGAAGGCCTGGACTATACCCGGACGTCCGTCAGAACAAATATTGACCACAGTATTAATAAAAAACTTAGGGTAGGTATTTCGTCGTACCTGATGTATAGCAACCGGAACGGAGAAACCCTGAATCCTTACAGCTTTACTATTAATCAAAACCCGCTGGGATCTCCATACAAAGAAGATGGAAGTATCAATTTTGCACCGACCAATGATGCATTGCTGACCAACCCATTGGCTGAAATTGTTAAAGGTGCCCAGGTTGACAACACCAAGAAATACCGGATTTTTAACAGCATTTATGCAGAGGTACAAATTTTGGACGGTCTAAAGTACCGGGTGAATTTTGGGCCGGATATCACCGTTTCCCGTATGGGAAGATTTGTAGGTGCGCAAACCAACGCCCGTAAAGGCGGTGACGCGCAGGCCAGCAATCTGAACCGTTTCGGTTTCAACTGGACACTGGAAAATATCCTGACTTACAATAAAACATTTGCCAATAAGCATAATCTGGGGGTGACATTGGTGCAATCCATTCAGCGCGACAGATTTGAGAACTTCGGGACACAGGTACAGGGTGTGCCGGTAGAGTCGCAGCAGTTTTATAACATGGGAAATGCAAGTACCATTTTACAAACAGTCAGTGGTTTATCGGAATGGACGATTAATTCCTTCCTTGGTCGTATCAATTATGACCTGAGTGATAAATATCTCGTAACGTTAACATTACGTCGTGATGGTTCAAGCCGTTTTGGGGAAAATACCAAATGGGGTAACTTTCCTGGCGTTGCAGTGGGCTGGAACATCAGCAATGAACCTTTCTTAAAAGGAACTTCATGGCTTGACTTACTTAAATTGAGAGCTGGTTGGGGTAAAGTGGGTAACCAGGGTGTGGCTCCGTATCAGACACAGGGTTTGCTTAACAGAACCGTGTATGCCTGGGATAATACGGGTGCATTTGGTTACAGACCAGGTACAATCGGAAATAAGGACTTGCGCTGGGAAAGTTCGGCATCTACGAACATTGGTGTTGACTTCAGTATTTTGGCGGGTCGTGTTCAGGGATCTTTGGAAGTGTATCAGACTAATACAACTGACCTTCTTTTGTCTGACCAGCTACCGGGTTCTATCGGTTTTAGCGCGGTAACCCGTAATGTCGGAGAAACCAGAAACAGGGGTGTCGAACTAGGTATTACAACTACAAACATGAATACCAAAGGCGGCTTCAAATGGAATACGGATCTGCAATTCACAAAGAATACGGAAGCCATTCTTTCTCTATACAATGGAAAGGTGGATGACGTTGGAAACAAATGGTTTATCGGACAGCCGCTGAACTCTTTCTATGACTACAAAAAAATTGGTATCTGGCAGGTAAGTGAGGCTGAGCAAGCCAAGAAGTACTATCCGGGTGATCAAAACAATGCCCTGGGTGCTGGTGTAGGCCAGGTGAAGGTTCAGGATACAAATAATGATGGTATTATTAATGCACAGGACCGCGTTTTACTCGGATCGGATGTTCCTGATTTCAGTATGGGATTAACCAACCGTTTCTCTTATAAGGGATTTGATTTATCTTTATTCTTTTTCGGACGCTTCGGGCAAAAAATAGTAAGTGGTTTCCATCAGGATAACAATGCTTTGGCAGGTCGCTATCAGCAGATTAAGGTTGATTACTGGACACCTGACAATCCGAACGCTCAATACCCGCGTCCATTCAGCAGCCAGGAGTTTCCGCAGTACAATACCACGCTTATTTATTTTAGCGGATCATTTATCAAACTCCGTAACATTAACGCCGGATATACTTTTACAAACAACATTACCAAGAAATTGGGTTTAGAATCGCTGAGAATTTTCACCAGTATTCAGCAGCCTAAAATCTGGTCGAGCTTTATTTCGAAGTATAATGGTGTAGACCCTGAAACGGATGGAACAGCTGTTAACAACGGTGTTACACCTGCTACCAGAGTTTGGACACTTGGTTTAAATGTTAAGTTCTGAGAAAGGTTTTCTTAAAGAAGTTTGTAAAAATATTAATTGACTAAGACATGAATTTTAGATATATAACAAAACCTGCAAAAATTGTTGCGATGGCAGCTCTCATGCTATCCGGGCAGGCCTGTAACAACTTACTGGATGAGGTAGTGGTATCAGGAATCGACAATAGCTATCTGAATACTCCGAAGGGGTTTGAGGATGGCGTGAATTCTGCATATTCGGCGTTGCGGATATATTACGCAACTCAGCTGGGATTGACCATGACCGAATATGGAACCGATATATACGCCACAGGTGCAGACGGTGGTTATAAAGGTTTCCATTTCTATGATACACAAATGAACCCGACGGTTGATTATCTCGCAACTTTATGGGATGAGTTTTATCGTGGGATCAATACCTGTAACGCTATCATTGACAGGGCTCCTAATGTTGCCGGTGTAAGTGATGATATTAAAAAACTACGAATCGCTGAGGTGAAATTTCTACGTGCGCATTACTATTTTATTTTATTTCAGCAATATGGTGCCGTAGACTTACGCTTGACTGAAACCGTCGTTGCCACAAAGGAAACGAAAAGATATACTGATGCTGAAATGTATGCATCCATTATCAAGGACATGACTGAGGCTTTGGCTGACCTACCTGCAACGTCGGCACAGTATGGCCGTATTATTAAACCTGTGGTTGAGATGGGATTGGCAAAAGTGTATCTGGCAAAAGCATATTCTGCACAGAAAGCACCTGATGATTTTACCAAGGCGGCTGATCTTTGTAAAAGCGTTACAGCAAACTATGGCTTTAAATTATTGGACGATTTTGCCAGTGTATTTGATGAAGGAAACCAAAAGAATACGGAGATTGTATGGGCGGCTCAATACACTTCTGATCCGCTTACCAACCTTACAAACAATACAGGAGCTGTAAACGGAGGAAATAACCTGCACCTTTTCTTTGGGATGCAGTATGATGTTCAGGCTGGTATGCAGCGCGACATCCTCAACGGACGTCCTTTCAAGCGCCTGAGACCAACCAGCTATCTTACAGAAGTTGTTTTTGGAGACAGAGTTAATGACTCGCGATACAAAAAGACTTTTAAGGATACATGGTTGTCCAACAAGCCAGGTACTTACAATACGGCATTTGATGACTCAAAAGCCAGCGTAACTTTTGCCGCCGGTGATACAGCGATATTCATTCCGGGTTTTGAAATGTCGAAAGACGAAAGAGCCAAGAAGAAATATCAGGTTTTGGTGCCAAGTAAATACTCTGAGGCTTTGTTTCCTACTCTGAAGAAGTTTTTTGATACCAAACGTCCTGACATGACCTATGAGGCAGGTAGCCGTGATTACTTCGTGTTCCGCCTGGCAGATACTTATCTGATGCTTGCTGAGGCTCAGTTAGGTGCAGGTAAAGTGAAGGAAGCAACAGATGCTATTAATGCTGTGCGTACGAGAGCAGGCTGGGCAGGTAAAAAAGATGCTATGGCGATCAAGGAATCACAGATGACCTTTGAATTCCTGATGGAAGAGCGGGCAAGAGAGCTCGCTGGCGAACAAACGCGCTGGATGGATCTTAAACGCTGGGGCAATTTGGTTGACCGCGTTAAAAAATACAATCCGCAGGCAGCAGCAAACGTAGCAGACAGACATTTGGTACGTCCGATTCCTCAGACACAAATAGACCGTAGTGCCAAAAATGCAGAAGGCGTATCTGTTTTTGCACAGAATCCGGGATATTGATCTTATTTGGTTTAGCGTTTTTCAGAAGGTCGTCATGTTTAGTGACGGCCTTCTTTATTTAAAAATGAAGAGCTAAGAATACCAATAGGTGAGATTGAAAGTGCTGCTTTTATAGGGGCTTGTTCGTGCTAAAATCGTCTTGGTATTATATGTTGATTTTACTATAAAAAACAAATAAAAATCAAATGAACAGCATAGCTAATATAAACCGCAGATTATTTCTTCGTCACCTTTCTCTCTCAGCGGGAGTAGCCCTGACCAGCTCTGCCTGGGCGGATGCGCTTATAAAAAAGGGCGATGTCAGGATTGGTTATTCGGCCATTACCTGGGGTGGGAAAGATGAACAGGCTATGGCTGATCTTTCCTCATTGGGTTATAAAGGAATCCAGTTAAGGGCAAATACCTTTGGCCCTTATCGGAACAAAGTTTCGGAGTTAAAGGATGCGCTGCAAAAACATAATCTGGAACTTGCCATGTTTTCTAGTGGTAATGTCGAAATTGACCCCGCAAAATTTGAAAGCACTGTGGATACTCACGTTGCACATGCCAGTTTTGTAAAAGCATTAGGAGGAAATGCCTTGCAGCTAACCAACAGTCTGCGCCCGAAAGATCGTGCGCCATCGGTAGAGGAATTGAAAAAACTAGCCCAGGTCATGAACGAAATCGGAAAACAAACGGCAGACCTGGGGGTTCAGGCGGTTTACCATAATCACATGAACCAATTAGGAGAAACGCCGGAGGAAGTGGATGTGATCGTGCAGGCTATGGACCCGAGATACATAAAACTGCTTCTGGATATTGCACATTACAAGCAGGGCGGGGGAGAACCACAGGATGCAGTGATCAAATACAAAAGCATAATCCATACTTTACATTTGAAGGACACAAAACCTGCCGAAACCCGGAACGGCTATAAGTTCGTAGAGCTGGGGCAGGGACGCGTCAATGTGCCGGCTGTTTTTGAATCTCTTGATAAAATAAAGTTTAAAGGCTGGGCAGTTATCGAATTGGATGGAGTGCCTGATCCTGAGAAATCGCCATTGATCTGCGCAGAGATTAATAAGAAATACATTACGGAAACACTGAAATATCCTTTGGGATGATTTGTAAATGATTCGGGAAAGAATAGTTATTAACCAAGCCGGATAATTTCATTTTTGTAAGGGTAAACGACCGAAAATATCGTTATGTATCGAAGAGGCTAAAAGAGATTGATTTTAGTCTCTTCGGCGTTTTATATGATTAACAAAATTGTAATAATCACAATGAATAAATTGAAAATTTGCTTGTCCGTAATGCTTTTAACTGGTGTCTTATTGAATGCCAACGCGCAAAAATCAAAAGATGGCTGGCAGGACCTGTTTAATGGAAAAGATCTTTCCGGTTGGAAGCAACTAAACGGAAAAGCAAAATACGAAGTTAAAGACGGCGCCATTGTAGGAACATCTGTGATGGACACACCCAATTCATTTTTAACTACCGAAAAGAATTACGGTGATTTTATACTCGAATGCGATGTGAAAGTTGACAACAAGCTGAATTCGGGAATCCAGATCAGAAGCCTTTCAATACCTGACTATCAAAACGGACGTGTTCATGGCTACCAGGTGGAGATAGACCCGAGCGACAGAGCCTGGTCGGGTGGACTTTATGATGAAGCGCGCCGCGGCTGGTTGTATTCGCTTGATATTAATCCTGACGGGAAAAAAGCATTTAAAAAAGATGAGTGGAACAAGTATCGCATAGAGGCGATCGGAAATTCGATCCGGACTTTTGTCAATGGTATTCCGGTCGCTGACGTGGTTGATGATGTGACGCCAAGCGGTTTTATCTGCTTGCAGGTTCACTCCATTGGAAACAAGGACAAGAGCTTGGAAGGTACACAGGTAAGCTGGAAAAATGTACGTATCAAAACGACAAATCTTAAACCAAGTCCAAAGACGAATATTCGTATTGTAAACCTTATTCCCAATACGCTTACAGATGCGGAAAAAGCCCAGGGGTGGAAGTTACTATATGACGGAAAATCAGTGGGTCAATGGCAGGCATATAGTGGAGCCGGATTTCCTGAAAAACGCTGGACTTATAATGATGGAACGATCACGATTGCCAAGTCTGACGGATCAGAAACTGGAAACGATATTGTAACGAAAGAACTTTACGGACCTGCATTTGAATATCAGTTTCAATTTAAATTGACAGAAGGAGCCAATAGCGGCGTCAAGTATTTTGTAGATAAAAAGTTTAATTCGGGCGGGAAATCAGGTGTAGGATTGGAGTTTCAGGTACTTGATGATGCTAAACATCCTGATGCGAAAATGGGTAAAAATGGTAACCGTACTATTGGTTCTCTGTATGATCTGATCACTTCGGAAAAACCATATAATGCCATCAAGAAAATTGGCGAATGGAATCTGGGCCGTATTGTGGTTTATCCGGATGGTACTGTTCAGCATTTTTTAAATAATCATAAAGTAGTAGAGTATGTTCGCGGATCTCAGGCTTTTAAGGACTTGGTAGCCGAATCGAAATTTAAAAACTTCGAAGGTTTCGGGCTTTCTGAACAGGGGTATCTGCTTTTGCAGGATCACGGAGATAATGTTTCTTTCCGTAGTCTTAAAATCAAAGTGTTAAGTAAATAGTTTAAAATCTTACAAAATTTCATTTATAATCATGACCAGTAGAAGAGATTTTATCAAAAAGGCAGCTTTGGCTTCTGCCGGAGTTGCAGTAAGTGTTAACTCGGTTAATGCGTCAAGTTATCGTCGCATTTTGGGAGCAAATGATCGTGTACGTGTAGGTATCATCGGTTTTTCCGATCGTTTCCGCAGTTCGTTGGCCCCAAGTTTTGCTGAACATTCCAAAGAGTTGAATTTCGAATTTATGGGTGTTTCTGATTTATGGAACCGCCGTCGTGATGAAGCTGAAAAGTTTATAAAAGGAAAAGGCTGGTCTGCCAGTGAATTTGTAAAAGCGCGTAACAACGAGGAATTGTTGGCGCGTAAAGATGTTGATGCTGTTATTATCAGTACGGCCGATTTTCAACACGCCCTGCATTGCGTTGAAGCGGTGAAGTCCGGTCGTGACGTATATGTTGAAAAACCTTTTGCAGAATCTCTTGCGGATGGAAAACTTGCATTAAAAACGGTTGAAGCTTCCAAGCAAATTGTTCAGGTTGGGTCACAGCGCCGTAGCGCACCCAACTATCATGCTGCGAATGATTTTATTAAATCAGGAAAATTTGGGGATATTTCTATGGTGGAAATGACCTGGAATGTAAACCAGCCAGGCCGTTGGAGAAGAAAAGAACTGGTTGAACAAATCAGAAAAGAAGATACCGACTGGGATCGCTTCTTGTTAAACCGCCCAAAAGTAGAATGGAATCCACGTTTTTATCTGGAGTATCGCTTGTTTTATCCGTATTCGTCAGGTCTTCCGGGACAATGGATGTCTCATCAGATTGATACAGTTCACTGGTTCTCGGGACTGGATGCGCCACGTAGCGTGGTAGCAAACGGTGGCGTTTATGTCTGGAAAGACGGTCGTACGAACGCAGATACATTCTCTGCGACATTCGATTACGGCCCGTTTGATAATCCGGATAAAGGTTTTCAGGTAATTTACTCAGCTCGTATGCACCAGGCAGCGGGGGATGTGAAAGAGTATTATTACTCAAATGGTGGTATGATTAACCTCGATACCAACAAGATTACCTCCGAAGGCGGACTTAAAGAAAAGGATGCGGCTAGTATGGGAATGAAGGCGAATCTGTTGCCGGAGACATCATTAAAAGCCGGGGACAAAATTGCAACCGATGCAAATACGGGCTCAGATCCGATGACTTCGCTTCACATGCGCAACTGGATGGAATGTGTTCGTAGCCGTAAAGAACCAAACGCACCAGCACGTGCCGGGTTTAACCATTCGGTAGCCAATATTATGTCTACTCAGGCTTTGCATACGGGTAAAAAAGTAACCTGGGATCCTAAGAAAAGCGACATCGTGCTAAGTTAATTTATTTAAACGGAGAGGTAAGGGGAGTTATGCGCTGAGTTGCGCTGAGGTATTTTGTAATTAAAATAAAACTCTGCGTACCTCTGCGCAGAACTCCATCACCTCTGCGTTTAACCTTAAACCACAATCCAAGTGAAGTTTAGATATACCAGTATTGCGATTGCTGCTTTTTCTTTGGCAGTGACCGGCTTGGTTCAGGCGCAAAAAGTAGACCTGGTCGATAATAAAAAAGACAAAAAGGTAGAAGTAAGTATAGATGGCAAGCCTTTTACTTCTTATTTCTATCCCGGCGAAGATGTTTTGAAAAAGGCGGTTTTATATCCGGTAATGACAGCAAAAGGCACGCTGGTTACACGGGGCTGGCCTTTGGATCCACGTCCGGGTGAAAGAGTGGATCATCCGCACCACGTTGGTGTTTGGTTAAACTATGAAGATGTAAACGGTAACGATTACTGGAACAACAGTGATGCCGTAGATCATGCGAAACGTGCCTATGGAACCATCAAGCATACAGGCATTACCGCGATAAAAGGTGGTAAGGATAAAGGAGAACTTTCAGTAACTGCCGACTGGGTCGATAAAGACGGAAAGCTGACCTTACAAGAAAAGACTACCTACGTTTTTTCCGGAAAAGGGAACAACAGAACCGTTGACCGTTTTACAACACTGACGGCAGTTAACGGAGATGTGGCTATGCCGGATATTAAAGACGGAATGTTTGCCATTCGTGTAGCACGCGAGCTTGAACTTCCTTCAACAAAACCTGAAATATTTACAGATGCTGCTGGTATTGCTACCAAAGTTCCTTCACTGAATAACGAAGGTATTACCGGGAATTACCGTAACAGCAATGGTGTGGAAGGGGAAGCGGTTTGGGCAAAAAGAGCGACCTGGTGTAACCTGTCAGGAAAAATTAAGGATGAAAATATCAGCATCGCGATTATTGATCATCCAAAAAATGTCGGATATCCGGCTTATTTCCATGCCCGTGGTTATGGATTGTTTGCGGTAAACCCGCTCGGTCAGAAACAATTCAGTGATGGCAAAGAGGTATTAAATTTCAAATTGAAAAAAGGAGAGTCGACCACTTTCCGTTACAGGCTTGTGGTTGCATCAGAACATCTTTCTGATGCTTCTTTGAATACCATTGCGGCCGATTTTGCCAAGGTGAAATAAAATACAATTCTTAAAAAACGAAATCCCCTTCCGGCACTTGCTGCATGAAGGGGATTTCGTTTTATTGTAATATTTTCTCACGGTTATTATTTTTCAGGGACTCTGAATACCGGATATCTCAAATATTCTTTTTCACGGTAAGGCGAGTTTTCATAAATAAACCTCAGCTGAGCATCTCCGCTTTTTGCAAAAGTTTCATCTGTTTTCGTTTTTTCTTCCAGCGCTTTTTGTAATTCTGGTGATTTGCTCAAAAGCTCGGCAGCCAGATCTTCGAAAACATAACTTGAATAACCTTCCTTGGCCTGGAGAATCGTATCAAAGAAATTCCATTTAAAAAATGAATCAACCGCCTTTGGTTCCAGTGTTTCAATAATGTAACGGTTTGTCCATTGATTTACAGGAATATACCAGTCGCCTTTTCGGAATTTAACTTTTTTCTTTTCCGAGCGAACCTCCGTATTGTTATGCCAGTAATGTCCTTCAAAAGGCTGTTTTGGTGCATCATAACTTTGGATATAATAAACTTCCACTTCTCGCTCTTCGTCTTTTTCGATTTGCGTCATTTGCACCTGATTCAGTTTTAGAAGCTCAATAACGTTATACCAGCCTTGTGGAACGATATACGCTGCCGGTTTTTGAACCACTTCCAAAGGCTCGTAAGTATCATAAAATGGTACTTTTTTGTTCAAAGGTTTGGAGCGGTTATAATGCAAGCGATCCTTACCACTTACTTTGCTTGGGTAATATTCCGGTTCATATCCTTTGAAATCAATCTCCGTAAATTTCTCTTTATTATTCTGCCAGGTTATCGCGAATTTTTCCTGCGTTTTTACCGCTTCTTTCGTTTCTTTTCTCATTTGTAGCAGTTGCTTTCTGTATTTCGCTAATACTTTCAGATTTCCATGCAGATAGGCGTAGGTCGCTTTTACTCTTTTATCATACGATTTCAGCATATGCGTTTCCGTCATGACGCCAATCGTATGGAAAAGTGCCGCATATCCAGTCGAATAACGTGGCCAGTCAGGGAATTGAACAAAACCTTTGTCCGGTGTTTGTCCCCAGGAATTAACATAGGGCGTTGACTCAAACCCTGCATCTTTCAGGTATTGATACATAAACGGGAGAAAAGTTTCTTTGTGAAACTTTCCCAATGAACCGCCAAGTTTATCCTGCTGCGCATAATCGAGCGTCATGACATACTGATAATCAGCTCCGTTACTCACATGAGTATCAACAAAAAGATCAGGATCAAGTTCATGGAAGATGGCTGCAAAACTTCGGGCATTCTTCGTATCGCTTTTGATAAAATCGCGGTTCAAGTCAAAATTGCGCGCATTACCACGGAAGCCATATTCCAGAGGACCATCCTGATTGGTACGGGTAGTAGTGTTGCGGTTCAGTGCGCCGCCAATATTGTAAAAAGGAATTATAGCGAGTACAATGCTATCCAGTTCGGGGAATTTTTCCGGGTGCATTGCGATGTCCCGCAACAAAAGCATCGATGCATCCACACCATCCGGCTCGCCGGGGTGTATGGCATTATTGATAAAATAAATGGCTTTTCCCTGTGCCTTTAACATTTTTATGTCAAAGTTTTTGTTTCTGGAATAAACCACCAGACTTAACGGTTTTCCGCTATCGGTCGGGCCCTTTTCAGTAATACGGATTTGTGGGAAATTTTTCGCCAGAAGTTTGTAATACGCAATGCCGTCTGCATAGGCAGGGGTTTCTTTGCCGCCGCTTTTCTCAAAAAAAGTTTCGTACTGAGCGTTGGCAAAAGTGGAAATAAGAAGTAAAAAGGCTGGGAGGAGCTTTCGCATAACGTTAAAAAAATTGCATAAAGACAATTTTACTGATAAGACTGTCGATATGCAATTTCTAACCCACTTAATTGACCCGATTATTCCTCTTTTTCAACAGGAATATCAGCATGGGAGGTCGCTTCATAATTATTCGCATATTTAATATCGTCGAGCCAATAAGCTGAACTAACGATATCAAAAATGATCTCATTCGTTTTTTTCTCAACCGTTTCCAGTTGCCAGATAATATTTTCAGCTTCTTCAAAGTTTGTTCCTTCCATTTGATCCCCGAAAAGTCGGTTAATCAAGTCGCGGTCAGACATTCCCTGGGCTAGAATCCTGACGATCGGAGCTTTTGGATCTTCTTCAAAAATAGCCAGACTTTCAGGATTTTCGGCTATAATTTTCACTTGAAATCTAACCGCTTCTGCTCTTGGAAACTTTCCATTATAGGCTTCGTACAGCAACTGCGTCGCTTTGAAAAAAGGGATATGCAGATCCAGTTTTGGATTTTCTTCCCATAATTTTTCTGTGAGCATCTGATGTGACAGATTTTCTATCTGGCCGTCCGTCAGCTCTTCTGCAATTAAATATTCCAGCACTAACTTTGCAGATTCGGCGGGCTCAAAATCAGTAATGGACATGAAGCACATCTCTTTCAGCTCGCTTTCCTTAATCTCATCGGGATTTTCATAATCCATTTTTGAAAGTAAGGCCTTATAATCTTCGTTGCTCCACGATCCAGGAAGTTCCTGAATAGTTGTAAAGGACGAAATCTCAACCTGAAATTTATTTTTGTCTTCCATAAATCTTTTTAATAATAGCTCAAAAAATATACGAGCCTAATAGACCTTTTCGTTTTCGCTTTCCTTTTAAATTCAGAAAACTGTCTTACGGGCTATTGGACGGTATATTCAGGATTAAGTAATCCTGCTATTGGTATTAGGAAAACTGTGCCAGCATAATGCTGTTACTATTTTTTCATCATTTTTTCTCTGACGGTTTTTTTGAAAAAATAGGCTACCGGGAAAAGTAGGGAAATGACCACCGCAGGTAAAAAGAATGATCCCAGTCCATCCGTTACGTGGTCAACAATTAAGTTGGTAACTACTATAATGTAGATAAATCCGATCATAACGACCAGCTTCAAAAACCGCACAATCCGGATAGCGAAGTCCAGATTTTTATTCGGTATGGCATTCACTTTTGGCGATGCAAAAATGTATTTGACTGAAAGCGTAATGGAAAAAAAGATAAAACATGCGATCGCTAAAACAGCGAAAAGGAAAATTTTATTTCCAAAACCGTTCGGTCTGCCCGTGATATTAAAGTGAAGCGGAATGGTATCCGGCACGCGGAAATAAGTGAAAACCGTCAATATGACCAGCGTAGCCAGGCCAAACCATCCGGCAGTATCCAGCATTTTGTCGACTTTGGAATACCCGGATTTTGAGTTTATTTTTTTAGAAATTGGAGATTTTGCCATCAGATAAATTTTGATTGCAAATTTAGCGTTTATATTGATCTATCAGGAATAAATAGGGCTCTAAAAGATGGTGAACGAAAACATCTTTTTCAGAATCCGGAAACAGCTTGAAATAGTCATCATTACCCAATAAGGTGATTGTAGGCCCGATGCGCACGTAATCTGCTGTGTGAACGTACGTTGGCGGAACAAACTCAGGCAGGGTTTTCTTCACTATTCCGGAAACAAAACCGCCCAGATATTTTTCGTAATTGCGCTGTGCTTTTTCACTTGGTTTTTTGAGTCGCCTGTAAGCATGGCGGAGTGCAATTCGGGTGAAAAACTTCTGTTTCTTTACCACAGCATCAATATCCCTGAAAGGATTCGTATTATTGAAATCGCCTAATGTCTGCACCGAGAAGGGTGTCTGAGGAACCCAGTCCGATCCGTTAATGATATTGATTCCCCAACCTCCGTCGATAAGACTTTCATATTCATAGGCATAATAAACATTTCCGGCCTTGGGTGCGGCGCTGCAATAGGTTTTAAACCGAACATCTTTTGGAATGATATTTTCTTTTTGAAGATTATACAAATGCGAGGTCATCAGGTAAGTGAGCGCACCTCCCTGGCTATGACCCATAATGATGAAGTTCTTAATGCCCTTTTTATAACATGAATCTATTTTTGGAAGAATATCCGTTCCAAGATAGGCTACACCGATCAGCCAGCCGACATGAACCGCCGCACGTGGATTATCCGCCAGGTGATATTTGAAGGTGAAACTTTTCGAAAGCTTTAATTCTCCTTTGGCCGGAACCATCGCGGCGTAAAAATTTTGGAGCCAGCTCACCGGGTTTACGGTTGTTCCGCGCAGATTGATTACCGCAACCGCCGCTTTATCATTTACCCATAGATCCCAGCGATTATCCATACCCATAACCGGAGATCGGTACGCGTACTTGAAATGAACGGGAAAAGGTATTTTATTTTTTGTTGTATCATAAAGTCTCGCATGCATTCTCATCAGTTCAATGTACTCCGGTTTATCAAATCCCGGTTTAAGCACTGTATTTTGAGCAATTGCTTCTGCTAGCGAAATCCATAAGAAAGCTGCCAAAACCAAAAAGCGGAAGCTTTTTCCGGTTTCTCTGAAGATTGTATGAAGTATGATCATCGTCGTGATTTAAGGTATAGTAAATATAGAAATTTATGTTGCTGAAAATGTACCTGAAGCTACCTTATGGTCACTTTCTGACAAAAAAAATTATGCTAAAAACATGTTCGATTTGACTTTTTTCAATTATTAGAATACCCTTAGAGTTTGGTTTATAAGCTCATTTCGTTTTTATGGCTGCTATTAATTTTTTATTTTAGCCAGTCTAAAAAATAATTTCATGGAGTTATACTATTCGTTTTCTGTTTTAATTGTCATATCTGCTGTCTTTGCTTATATCAATGCACGTTTCTTAAAATTGCCTGCTTCTATTGGTGTTATGGTAATTGCGCTGCTCGTTTCTCTCGGATTATTAGCAACTGATAATATATTTCCGCACACCTTCGACAGGATTACTACCCTGCTTCACAGCATTGATCTTACCGAAATATTGATGGGTGCGATGCTGAATTTTTTACTTTTTGCAGGAGCTATTCACATTCACCTGGAAGATCTCAAAGAACAGCGGATTCCGGTAATGGTCTTTTCGACTATAAGTGTCGTTATTTCAACTTTTGTCATTGGTTTCATGATGTATGAAATCTTGCCGTGGCTTGGACTGGGCATTCCCTTTATTCAATGTCTGGTTTTTGGTGCATTGATTTCGCCAACGGATCCGATTGCTGTTTTGGGAATTCTGAAACAAGCCGGCGTTCCGAAGTCACTGGAAACCAAAATTGCCGGAGAGTCACTTTTCAATGATGGTATGGCGGTTGTTGTGTTCATTATTATGCTGGCGCTGGCCAGGGGAGAGGAAGTCAATACCTCGTTTGTGGGAATTTCCACGTTGCTTGCCAAAGAGGCGTTAGGGGGCATTTTACTGGGCGTTGTGCTGGGATTTATCGGTTCACATGCGAACAACAAAGTGGATGGCTATAATGTACACGTGCTTATAACGCTCGCCATCGTGATGGGTGGCCATTTGGCTGCGGAAGCAATGCATATGTCTGGCCCGCTTGCAATGGTTGCTGCTGGTCTGATGATCGGTAATTATGGAAAAAACCTGGGAAATATTACGGCTACCGAGCAGGACTATCTCGACAAGTTCTGGGAGCTTATTGACGAAATCCTGAACGCTTTGTTATTCCTGATTATCGGATTCGAGCTATTGCTGATTCCTGACCTGAGACAATATTTCTGGATTGGGATGATTTCAATCGTTGTCGTACTTTTTGCACGCTTTGTCTCGATTTATATTCCGGTGAAAATAATCCCGTTCCGTAAAAAGTTTGGGAAACAATCCATTATCATTCTGGTTTGGGGAGGTCTGCGGGGTGGTGTTTCTATTGCTCTTGCGCTGTCGATCGACAATGATCTGAACAAAAATCTGCTGCTGGCAATTACTTACTTTGTAGTATTATTCTCGATTATCGTGCAGGGACTTACCGTTGGAAAGCTCACCGGCAAGATAGAAAACGCGGAAGATGCTATTATTTAATGACGGTTGTACAGGAAAATTAATTGTTTTCCTGTACAACTTTTTTTATCATTTCGTTAGTCTTGCTTAGCCAGATATCCTGTGCCTGACATGTCCAGTGTGAATCTCCTCGGAGGTAGGCTTTGTCCTTTATTTTTCTGAAATCCGGCAAAACATCGATATAAGGAATGTTAAGCTTTGGATGTGCATAAACCCGGCTGATCAGGTTATTGTACTTGCCATATTCGGGCATAAGCACCGAAACCTTATTGGGAATAATGGATAAAATAACGTGATCAAATCCCAGTTTCTTCGCAAGATCCTCACTTTTAGCGAGATTGCCGATCATGGAATTGACCGTTGAATCCGGAAGTTCGGTAAATGAAGACGTTATGTGCGGCGTGTCGGTATCGAGATAATAAACGATGTTTTTATCGTCGTTTACCAAAGTAACTTCCTTGCTCACGCGGTGAAAAAATTGATAGGTAAATGCAGCCTTCATTTCTTTCAGTTTTAGCATAAGATCATTTTGAAAGAATGCAGCATCCAGACGACCTTCCGCCGGATCAGAGGCAAAAGCATGATCCAGCTTTTGCATAAATGTAGGTTCCGGACCTTTTAATACAAAGGTCGCAGAATCGGAAATCAGATTATGGATAGGCGTTTCCATTTTCTCTCTGAAATGTCTTTCCACACATTCCATCAGCAGAATGTTGATCTTTGAAGTATCTGTTTTTAAATGGAGAATGTTATCCCAGTGAACATATTGATATTCATCAGCGAAAAAGTCGTCTTTTCCAACACGTTCTTTTTCCGTGAAGCTGTCACCGACGATGTACAAATGTATTTTTTTTGCTCCTTGATTTTTTTCCGTATAAACCTGCTTTGAACATGTTTTTACCGGATCTTTAAATTGTGGCAGATTGGACAAACGGTAAAGGTCGCCAAAGCGATATCCATCTTTTATCCATTTCCACTCGCCAATTTTAGCACTGAAAAAAGGACTTAATCCCACCAGCCAGGCCAGTGAGAATATCAGTAAAAATATGTACTTAAAATATTTCATAAACTAACGTAACTTAATCGACCAAACCTGTACTTTCTTTTCTGATTGACTGAAAATGAGTAGTTTATAATAAGATGGCAGATAGGTTAATTGTACTTTTCGTTCAGATGGAATCGGTTTGTCGCCCAACCGCTTTCCGGTCATATCAAAAATAGTCGTGTAATTCCCTGATCGGATGGTAATAAAGCGATTATCAACACCAAAGAAATGATACTGAATCTCTGAATTCGGGAGCAGGTTTTTAATCTCAAAAAGCTCCTTGCCATCTTTTGTCAGGAAAGCCGCCTTGTTGGTTGATGCTCTTAACAAGATCCAGTCAAGGGAATTTCTATCAAAAACGGTCTTGAATTTGCAGGATGGCTCCGGTCGCAGTAACTGGGTTTGGGATGTAATTTTTCCATCCATACTGATACGGATCAACTCTCCGTAAACACTTACACCCACCAGTTCGGGTTGTCCGGTAGATGCATTTTGCGTCCATGTAAAAGGACTTTCGGTTCTTGCTAAAATATCAACCGGAAATCCATCTTTTACCGCACCCGTTGTTTTAAGCAGGAATATTTTTCCGTTTTTCTGGGTAACAATGTAGTTTCTGTTTCCAATCTGGTTAAGCGCTACTACCGGACTTTGAATATTATCAAAGTGGTTGGTCACATTTAATTTGCGGATGTTTTTTGTTACACTTTCCCAAATGTACAATTCACCAAGACCGTCGCTGACGATAAAGCGGTTACTGCCATCTTCGCCGCCATCAATCATGTACAACGCAGTAATCGGATTTGCCGAAGGAATTCCCTTGGAAAAGTTGGTAATCACATGTGTGGAATCGTCTTCATCGATCGCATAAACAGACGTAGAAGTGGCAAAAATCCGTTGCTGACGGCCGATATTAAGAAAATCAACCTTGTACGCAGAAGTAACGATCGGACCATTCAGTTTTGTAATCGTCTCAGTTTTACCCGTTTTTAGATTATTAACCCGCAACAAATTGTTGTCCTTGTCGGTAAGTAAAACTTCCGAGCTGCCGTCAATAGGATTTTGAAGCGCTGTCAGTTCCGTATCGTACAAAACCGGCCATTCTATATCAATATTCAGGAAGGTACGATTAAGCACTTTATTGGCCGTTTGCCTTTTTTTAGGATTAAGCGTGATTTCGGGATAAGCGTCACTTCCTTCATAACGGCATTGCAAAACAACCGACTCTATTTTTGCTGTCAGATCAGAATAAGATTTGGCATAAGAATTCTCACCGCGTGACTGTGCTTTTCTTAAATTTACTACAAGCGACAGCTGTGCATCTGATTTTTTACTCGTCAGGATACTGTCATATTCCGGTGATTGTTTCCAGGTAAGCTGGTTTTCATAGTCCACAATGTAGTTTTGCAGTACCTGTGAATTGTTACTCATGACCAGATAAGGCGCCACATAGGTTATATAAGTGCGTGGAAAACCCGAAAACATAGAGCCGTATAATCCCGAAGGAAATTCAGGAATGGCGATGGAATAAATATCATAGCCCTGAAACTGATCTGTTGAAACATTGGATTCAGGTGTAGAAAGTCTGGCAAGTTTCTTTAAAACAGGACGTAATTTGTCATAATTAGAAAATTCCGCGAGCAGTATTTTTCCGTCACTGATGCTGTTGTTTTCTTCAAGCTGACAGAGAATAAGCTCAGAACCCAGGTTTTCAAGCAGTAAAGTGCTTTCTTTTCCAACATGATAAACAAGTTTTTCCCATGCCTCAGACTTTACTTTTTTATGCCATTTCAAAAACTGCTTCTTAAAATCAGTTTTATCCTGCACCGCGAAACGATAAAAATAAGAGGTTTGCTGAGAAATATGTTTATGGCCCTTAAAGGCAGAACCAGAACTGTTTTTCAGCCAGTTGGTAAGATAATAATCCGGCGAATCCGTGCCGTTGGAAACCAGTGAAAGTTTATTTTCGGGTTCCGTATTTTCAATATGATAATCCTGATAGTTTGGAAACGCCTGCGCAAACTGAGCGAAATTACTGCTCTGGTTGGTCGCGGGCACGATTGATCTCCATGCTTCATTTTTCAGATACAAGCTTGTTCCATAATTGGAATCATCGCTTTTCTCAAATTTGGATTGCAGATCAAAAGTTGGAATATGCAAAGAAGATGCCCTGACAACATCCTCTATCAAATCGCCGTAATAACTAAGAATCAGATAATTATCTTTTATGACATAAGAGAACAACGGACGTGAATTGGTATCATTGATATCCGTGATTCTGTTGTCCTGAAAAGTGTGGTGCAAAACCCTTATGGCATCGTGATGCGGGCTTGCCAGCCACTTGGAGTCTTTTTCGCCTTCCACCGGAATGTACAAAATCACACCCCATTCCGTGTTTGTCCGCGGATGGTATGAGTAGGTGATGTCTTTTCCTTTCAAAAAAGTATTTAACCTTTTCTGGTCCGGAGAAAGAAGATTGAGCAATGATAGATTGTCATTCGCTATGTCGAGCAACGGGAGCCGTTTCAGATCCAGATCAGCCTCGGTGGCAGTATAGGCGGAATCCTGTAAATGTTCACTGGTGATAACCACCACGGCATTGGACGGGATGTATTTCCAGGCGGCCGAAGAACCGCGCGACCACTTGTATAGAAAATATCCTGCCGGTACCAGAATGGCGACCAGCAGGATAGTAATGATTCGTTTTTTTGACACGGGCTTAATGAGTAAGCAGTTTCAGGTAATGATTATTTTACAGGAAACTGTATTTATTTATAAATATAAAAAATACTCAGTTTGAGCTTTATTCTCTTCGTTAAGCACGGATCGCTTTCACGTGCTGGTTCAGTTCCAGACGGAAGCGTAGCAATTCTTTAAAGCTGCGTATACAAACTTTCCAAAGATTCCATTTTACGATGGAAACTTCTCCCGTTTCGCGGTCTTTATGGGTAATGGGTATATCAAAAAGCTCCTGACCTGATTTTTTCGCCATTACAGACAGGAAAATGTTTGGTGCGAAGGGCTCCGGATTTGGAAGCTGATTCATTAATTTTTGAAGAAACGTACCTCTGATCAAACGGAAAGGAATGTTGCTGTCCAGAATGTAGGTTCCATAAACAAATGAAATCGTACCTCTCAGGAATTTGGTAATAAACAAACGTACGCCAGCATCGTGACGAACTTCACGATAGCCAAGAATAAACTCGGACTGATTGCGTTTTTCCCAAAGTTTATCAAAATCATCTGAAACAAACTGGTCGTCGCTATCGGTTTGAAACACAAATTGTGAATTCAATTCCAATGCTTTACGATAACCATTTACCACAGCATTGCCGTGACCGCCATTTTTTTGATTGACAACTGTAAGATTGGTTACTTCTTTTTCCAGCTTATCCAAAAGAACTTTTGTATTGTCTTTTGAACCGTCATTGATTACGATAAGTGTGGTATTATCGTTTGGAAATTTATTTTTCAGGAAACTTGTCCAGTTATGTACTACTTTTTCGATACAATCTTGCTCATTGTATGCCGGCATTACTATACTAAGAAGGAACGTCATGCAGAGATTTATTTGGTATGTTGATGCGAAATTAAAGAAAAAAGCCTGTATCCTAAAATTGGATATTTTTTATTTACTAAGCGTAACGATCTTTTAGCGAATTAATTGGTTTTTCAAAGAAATGCCAGGACAGTGACGCTACAAAAATTGTAAGTAAGGAAAAGAGACAGGCTTCAAAAGTCAGTGAGCCTTCCAGGGCAGGAAAGTTTCGGTAAATCTTATGGAGAAGCCTTACGGTAGGGTGATTCGGGCCGCTGTGATAATGGTTATAAATGAAATTATGATACAGATAAATACCGTAACTGATCCTTCCCAGATACACGCTGACAGGATTTTCAAGGAAATATCTCATACCGCTTCCATAGCCTGTCACTGCCCGGCCAATCAGGAAAAAACTGAAAACCGAAGACACCAGGCGATCAATAACCACATCGACGACATTGTGAATATTATCATACGATTTATTCCAGTACTGCATTAAAATCCAACCGATGAGTGCTAAAACGACAGGCCAGGTTTTATCAAAAAGTTTTAAAAATGTTTCTTTTTTATAAAGTTGAAGCCAGGCCATTAATCCGCCCAGTGCAAAAGAATCAAGACAGGCGGGCATGGTTACGTAAGAAACACTCCAGTCTTTTCCTGAAAAATAAAAATAGAAACGCAGCAAAACACTGCATACGCCCATTACGGCAAGCCACGGAATCAGGTTCTTTCTGGAAACAAAAAATATCAGAAAAGGGAAAAACAAATAAACCTGTTCTTCAACGGCAAGCGACCACAAGTGATCTGATGAGCCCAGCCAGGTTTGATATACGGCAATGTAAATGTTGGTTCCATACAATGCCAGCCACGCAAATTTTTCACGAACAGGCGGAACATTCAGGATAAACAGAATCGCGAGTAATAAATAGTAGATCGGAAATATGCGTATCGTTCTTCTGATCAGGAATTTACGGATATATTTTTTAAATCCTTCGGGTTGTGGTTCGTAAGTTTCTTTACTTTTAAGCAGAATCCTGCTGATTAAAAAACCACTCAGTACAAAAAATATTGTTACACCTAATTTGCCATAAGGGATAACGTTGACACCTGTATAGAAATGATCAATGAGCACGAGCGCAACGGCAATAAACCGGATTCCGTCGAGCTGAATGATATGTCCTTTTGAAGTTGCGTGCATAGCTACCAATTTACTTTTACTTTATTCTGGCCTGATGTTTCCACCGTGATCTTATCCTGCTGGAACAAAATGCCGGTTTCGTCACCTTGCTGACGAATGATTGCTACTTTGTACTGACCTTTATCCAGTTCTGAAAACGGAATTTCAGTATGGAAACCCGGTGCAAAATAGTATTGTTTCAAAAATAGCTCTTTGCGGTTTGTATTCCGGCTGCGTGATGTCGGGAAAACATAAAAACGTTTATCAGAGCTTAGCAAGATATAAATCCCGCTGTCCTGAAGACGCTGACTTTTATAACTATTGTTTTTGACAAGCAAGGCATTTTTCTTTTTCTCAAAGGTAATAGAACTGTATAATTCCGTCAATGCCCGTGAATTTCCTGCATATTGCTGCCTGTCAGCTATGGCAATTAGCGGAAGCCATTTTTGATAAAAGACAGGTGTTTTTTCTACTACGTTTCCGACAAAAGAAGTATCAGCGACAGGCTTTAAACTTTTGTCGGTATAAGTCCAGTTAAACTGGCTTGTTGTTAACATTTTCCTTTTATTACTGGCATCCACCAGGTGATAATGATAGCTGAATACGTTAAATGTTACCGTCAGAAATACGATTCCGGTAATGTACGGAGATAAAAAACTTCCACGTATCGGTATGACGACATATAAATAAGCCACCATTAAAAGAAGAACTGAATAAATCTTAAAGCGGCTGGTAATTAATCCTTCCAGACCAAAACCTGCACGTCCGTAAACGACGATAAGTCCTGTCGCTAAAATCAGCATGATAGCCCCCAGACAAAAAAGATCCGTTACCCGCTCAAATTTGACCGTATACTTTTTCTTTGTAATTCGGAACAGGATGGTGGACGCAATGGAAATGGCGACAAGGAATAAAATGATCCCCATGAAAACACACGCGCCAAAGTGATCTTTTACAGGAATGGATTCTGCGAAGGAGCCCAAAAATGCCATATATCCTTTTGCCAGTTGAAATAGTGAGGCTTTCGAGTCAGGATTTGTTTCCGGTTTTGTGTAGGTCCAGAAATAACCAAAGATGGCGACTAAGCTTGCCAGCAACCAGATCGTTAAACGTTTACGATCGCCGGAAAGAAAAAGGAGAACGGCACAAATTGGTAAAATCAAAAGTCCATTACCACTGGTTGCGACTGTTAAACCACCTGCTATAATGGATAATCCAAACATGAAAGGTTTCTGATGCACACAGAGATAAATGGTCCAAAGTGCCAAAGTAACCACACCAAAATTTTGAATGGACGCCATACCCCAATACATGTTTTCCTCAAATGCGAGCGTAAGCCAGATAAAAGGAATAGGGACAAGAGCAAACAGTGGCTTTTTATTGTTTTTCAGCAAAACATACCAAAGCGGAATAACGCATAACAGCAGCAGATTTCCTGCAATCATGAGATGCCGGTAATTGAGTTTGCCAAACATTGCGTAATCGAGCCATGCAAAAAAGCGGGTCAGCGCAATACGGTGCTCGTTATGTTGCTTGAAAAGTGCTTCCAGTTTTCCCTTGAAGGTAGTTGCATGTACAAACTGGTCAATAAATCCTTTTAAAGGATGGTCGTCCCACTTTGGTATATTGATCGCATAATAATCCCAGGCCCCGAAGTAGATTCCAATGGGGATCAGGATGATCAGGCTTACCAAGAGTGTTAAAGCCCCTTTACTCATGCAGGAATAATTAATTGATTGATATGCTCGGCTATGGAAACCGGATCGAGCTCAGAAATTTTTTGATGATAGGCCTGGCTTCCGTATTTTCTGTTAGGATATCCTTCGGCTTTCAGGCTCTTGAATGCGTTTATTTTTACGCCTTTTTCCAGTAATTGCACAGATAGCTGCTGTGCAAGACCACCCGTACTCACATGCTCTTCTGCTACCAAAACTGCCGGTGCTTTTTCGATCAGACGAATAATATCATCCGTTAATTGCAGTGGAAAATGTAAAGCGGTGATCACATTTACTTTCGATGCAAGTTCTGCGGACTGATCCAGTGCGGTTAATACATTATTGGCAATCGGGCCAAGAGCGAAAATGGTAATTTCAGGAGTTTCGACTTCGTGAACTACTTTAAATGAGCCCGAAGTATAACTATTTTCAGGGGCATTTTTCCCAAAACCCAGACGTAAATATGCAGGCTTTCCGTCAGCAACGATCTGTCTGAGGACGGGATCAACTTCATCGGCAAAACCAGGTACCCATACATTGGCATTCTGTAAACCACTCAGACATGCCAGATCTTCCAGCGTGTGATGTGTGCTTCCCATAATCCCATATCCATATCCGCCTCCGTTTCCCACAATAAAAACAGGCAGATTGTGGAAACAAACGTCATTACGGAATTGTTCCAGACACCGGTACACGATGAAAGGGGCGATGCTGTAACAAAAAACTTTATATCCTTTATGTGCAAAACCAGCGGCCACACCGACCATATTCTGTTCGGCGACGCCTGCGTTTATGAATCTTTTTCCAAGCTTGGCCTGTAAACTTTCCAAAGCAGCATAACCAAGATCTCCGGTGATGAAAATAATGGATTCGTCTTCTGTCACAAGCTGCTCTAATGCGGCTGAAAATTCTTTTCTCATTTCTTAACTGATCAGCAATTAATTGATCTATTTCACTTCTAATACTTATTTCCAGTCGACTGTAAGGTCCCGGAACTCAACAAAATATTTTTCGCCCAATCCATGAGTATAGTCGAATTTGAAAAGCCGGATTATTTTAACATCCGGCAGAATACCTCCAAATGTGAAGGTACATTTTATCGGAACTTCTGTGTTTAATTCAATTTTACGAAAAGTGTCAGCGCCGATTGTTTGTGATTTGAGTTTATACTCATTACCGTCAATGTCAATTATAGACCTTACATGAGACATTATATACCAATTTGCTGCTGACGTTTTCAAGGTCAAAGTCGCTGTAATTGTTTGATTCTTACTGTCTCCATCTACTTTTAGCAGTTTAAAATCAATTTTATCAGAATTGATTTCGGAAATAGCTTTCCCGATTTTCAATGAATTTTTTAAGGATTCATTTTCCGCTTTAATTTTTATTAACTCTGCTTTTATCTGGTCACAAGGCTGAGTTGACTGAGCAAATCCTTGACTTGCCAAAAGGCAAATTAAGACAACATAAATAATTTTCATTTTAGTGTGTGTTATCGTTATCCGGAAAAAAGTACCTATTCTAACTTCCCAATTTATTTTCTTAACTGTTTTACCAAAGTCCTGATTTCGTCCGCTGTTTTATAAGATTTAGAACCTCTTCTGATACGTGTACGAATGTATTTTGGTCGTTTTTTCGTCTCTTCAAATATCTTGGTAATATATTCTCCCAAAAACGAAATTCCCAGAATCGTCAATCCGCCAAAGAATACGATCAATACAATAACCGTGCTGATGCCCTGCGGCGTATCCGGGAAGAAAAATAGTTTTGCAAGAATTTGCCAGATAATTCCCAGAATCGATAACCCTGTTAGGGTAAATCCTGCATAACTCATGAGTTCGAGCGGTGCAAAGCTGAAAGAGAAAATCGCTTTCTTGGCCCACCAGATATTTTTCGTCCAGTTATTTGTTGATACGCCAAACATGCGTTCAGGTCTCACATAAGGAACGCCTGTTTGTTTGAAACCGACCCAGGCACGCAGACCGCGCAGGAATTGTTCTGTTTCGGGTAAATCAACCAGCTCTTTTACAACTTTTCTATCGATCATCGAGAAATCTCCTGCATCGCGTGGAATTGGGATATAACTCAAACTCTGGAAAATTTTGTAAAATGTTTTGTAGAAAAAGTGAATATGCGGTTTCATTTCACGCTGTACCCGAACACCGTAAACAACATCATAACCTTCCATCCATTTTTCGTAAAAAGCGGGAATAATTTCCGGCGGATCCTGTAAATCGCCATCCATTAAAACCACACAGTCACCCGTAGCGATTTCCATCCCACTTAAAAAAGCAGCCTGAGAACCAAAATTCCGGGAATGACTGATACCAACTACATTTGGATCTTTATCACAAATTTTGTTAATCACTTCCTCCTGATTGTCAGGAGAATTATCATTAACAAAAATGATTTCATAACGTACTTTCAGCTCGTTACATGTTTTAACGATCCTTTCATACATGTAAGGAATCGCCTGCGCATCTTTGTAACAAGCAATAATCGCGGTGATTACCGGATTTAATTTAGGATTAAGGAAGGCCGGAAGAATCCGGTCTTCGTATTGCTGCTGATCCTGCCAAGCCTTTGTTTTGGATAAACCTTCTTCGAGCGGCGTTTTTGCTTTCCAGCCAAAATCGGTTTCAAAAGCTGCCGGATCACCGAACCATTCAGCCAAATCCCACTTCCGGTTCGACATGCTTCCCCATTTTGGTTCTTGTTTGATACCAAAAGTCTGGCGGGAAGTTTCCACGAGGTCGCCAATTGTAGTCTTCCGGCCCGTCGCTATGTTATAGGATTTTCCTGATGTAACACTTGAAATTTTTAGTGCAGCATCCAGAAAAGCTTCCACACAATCTTCAATAAAAACAAAATCCCGGCTGATATCCGGAGAAACAAGAGACGGAAGTTGCCTTTGCCTTACGCTTTCAATCAATTTTGGAATCAGCCTGTCGGGCTCTTCCCAATAGCCATAAATTGAGTACAGACGGAGGTTTAATGTTTTCAGATCAAAAACCCGTGCATAATATTCCAACAGGTATGCTGCCGAAACTTTCGAAACTGCGTAGTGACTATTCGGTTCAACGCGATCGGTTTCCTTCGGCGCAGTACAATTGAATCCATATTCCGAGCTGCTGCCTGCGTGAATATAAACGGTTTCTTTTGTACAGTTTTGCAGGATATTGGCTGTACCAATTACGTTGGTTTCGTAAGTCAGGTTTACGCTGCTTTGTTTGCTGTAAGCCCCGTAAGCGGCCAGATTAAATAGCGTTTGCGGTTTGTATCGGTCAAAAACTTCACGAACAGAATTGTCGGAAAGTATATCGCAGTGTATAATGTTTTCAAACGGAACATTCAATAATTTTAACCGCCATGCTTTTGTTGCATCGTGGGTCAGTGCATAGCAGTCTTTTCTGATCTTGAAGATATCGTTGAAAAGATTTGCACCAATAAAACCACTGGCTCCAAATACGAAAATCGGTCCTTTAAGTTGTTCTATTTTATCGCGGTAATGCGGTAAATGATCAAGCATTCGTAAGTTCATTAAGATAGCGTTCCGTAACTTCCTGAGTGGCCTGCTGATATAAATCAGCATTCATCGGCAGATAATGCCATTCAAGTTTATTCTCCATGTAGGAAACTCCTTTTCCCTTAACCGTGTGCGCGATTATAGCTTTGGGAAGTCCGTTTTTATGGGTTTTTAATTTTGTAATTGTCTGATGAATCGTAAGAATGTCATGCCCGTCGATTTCTACGGTTTCAAAACCGATTGCACGCCATTTTTCAGGTGAAGCTGTTTCTCCCAAAACCTGATCCGTAGCGCCAAAACCCTGCAAACCGTTTTTGTCAATAAACATGAAAAGGTTATCCAGCTGATTTTGAATTGCATAATGTGCAGCTTCCCAGGTTGTACCTTCGTTGGTTTCGCCATCGGAAAGTAACGCAAACGAATAACTATCCTCTCCGCTGATTTTCGCAGCATGTGCAATACCGGTCGCAATCGGTAAGCCGTGGCCCAATGAACCGGTTGCAAACGGAATACCTTTGTATTGTCCGGGTGCCGGATGGGCTGGTAAAGTCGTTCCGTCCAGGTAATAAGTGGCCAGATCTTCATCTGTAATTTCACCCAGTACATTCAGGCATGCATAAAGTGCCGCAGCCGCGTGCCCTTTGGATAAAATAAAAGTATCTTCTTCTGATTTATTTAAAAATAGAATGGCAATCATTAAGTCAATGCAACTTAATGAGCAGCCGATATGTCCGGCATTAGCCCGGTTGTAAAGTCCCAGTATTTTCAGACGCAATTCACCGCTGATTTGTCTGGGTTCGTTTAATACTTCATTTGCGGTCATGGCTGATTTGAATGTTGATGTTTGCTGTAAAGTCAGGTACAAAGTAACGAGCAAAATTGTATTATTAAGTGCGCAATATACGAAATCTTATTTGACGGTTTTGCCAGAAGAAGTCACTTCTGCTATTCTGAACCATATCGAATACCCTTTAAGTTGATGATTTCCAGGGTGTCTTTTTTAATTTTACGTTTAATTAATATTCTGTCCACTTGCGTCGTGTCCATCACCTGAATATAATTTAAACTTTTTGGAAGGTAGAGATTTGTCAGCTGTGCATCCTGAATGGAATAGGGCAGATAGGTGCGGTCCATTTCTGATAAAATCGGCAATTTGAAAGCCGGATACAGAATGGTATCGCCTTCCTGATAAACTTCTTTAATCTTTTGGGCGGCTTTATAGTAAGGATTTGGCACGCGCGGTACCGCAAAGCCACCGTATTTAACAGAACGGTCTTCATAAAACTCCTGCAGCCTTTGCCCTACAAAATAGAACTGGATGGCAAGGAAGAAGAATATCAGCAATCTGAATTCTGTCGCCAGTGTAGCATAATACTGCAGCAACAAACTTACCAGAATGATAACATACGGAAACGAAAAACCGGAATAACGTTGCTGGATCCCGTTGGTATGTCCGCTTTTAAAGGCCATAACGATCAGGAAAAGCGTAGGAATAAGGGACATCATATAAAGCAGAACCAATCTTCTGCGCTGCAATTTGTCCGCATTTTTATGAATATCATATAAAAATGACATTGCGAAAATGACTACGGAAAGGATGCAGAACTGGATTTTGTTGCTGGTATAAACCAGAGCGCTTAACAAAACTATGATGTAAGGCACTCTTGGAACAATAAATTCGTGCAGTTTTATTTTGTCTTTTAAACGATACCAGACAATCAGGAAAATCCCCACAGCGATGGAAACCAGCGCATTTCGTTTCCCTAATAGCGACTCAGCCATTCCATTGGTGAATATGACAAGGTCGGAAAACATGGGCAACGACTTGGTATAGACATTGATAAATGTTGCCGGGAAAACGCCAAAAGGATTATTGCCGGGCCTTGTTTCGGCCATTCTTTTGTAAAGATCAGTCTGGTAATTGAGCGTGTAAAATGTATATTTTCCGCCTCCGTAAATCAGCCACCAGGTAACACCGGATAGGGCTGCAACGGCCGAAATGGCCATTTTGATCCAGCCACTTACGGATCTTAGATAAAAAAGCGCGTAAAGTCCGTGGACTAAAAGCACGACAATGGTCAGGAAGTGGCAAAGTAATCCCAATCCCGCAGCGAGAATGTATCCGATGTAAATACCGATAGTCGCCCTGTCTTTTGAATTGCTTTCAATAATGCGCAGAAAAAGATAGGTAGACAAAAGGGTTAAAAAGAACGTAAGCGAATAATTTCTGGCCTGATGGCTATATGCAATAAAAAAGGGTTCTATCGCCACAATACCGGCAGCAATTAATCCGGTGTTTACAGAGAAAAACCTTCTTCCAAAAACATAAGTAAGACCAATAATTAAAACGCTGAAAACGACTGAAAACAGCCTTGCTGAAAAATCGGAAAGACCGAAAATCTGCGTCCAGAAATGTAAAAGGAGATAGTAAAAGGAACTGTTTCCGATATCGCTGCGGGTCATGGATTCGTAATAATCCGCCAATGTTTTCGGCGCCCAGAAATCTGCCGGGGTGAAAGCACGGGGATAAAAAGTCTCCTGATACGTAAAAGATCGTAAAACCTTTGGTGGCTGGTAAGTAAGAGCAGGCGTTTTCCAGAATTCAGGAACGGCTAATTTCCTTGTTGAAAATGCTTCCTTCTGATTCGCCCCTTCGAGTACGATTCCCTGGCTTACCACCATGGTACTTTTTTCATCAAAAAAGATACTGTAAGAGTCCAGGTGATAGAGACGCAGCGAAATACCCATGATAAGTATGACTGCAAGTGTTAACCAGGATTGTAAATTCTCTTTCTTGTATGTGTGCACCATGTAATTTGTATCGGAAGTTAAAGTCGCGAAATTAAGGAAATTTCCTATGATTAGGCACTTTTACATTTTAAGGATTGTAAACTCCACCCGCCGGTTTTTCTGACGCGTCGCTTCCGTAAGATTGCTGGCGATAGGTTTGGCCGGCCCCCAGGCTTTTGTTTGAATACGAAACGCACCGACTCCTTTTGAAACAAGATATTTTTTTACTTCCAGAACACGATCTTCCGAGAGTTTTATATTTTTCTTTGTATCTCCCTGATTGTCAGTATGTCCTTCCAGTAAAATTTCCATTTCGGGATATTCATTCATGATCCCGATGATCCGGTCGAGCTCTTGAAAGGATGGCTCCGTGATGTCCGCGCTGCTTTGCGAAAACATGTTATTGGCCAGTCTTATTTGCTCGCCAGGCTTTATTGGCTGCAAAAAAAGATTTTTACGGATCGTTCTGAAACCCGTTTCACCAGACAAATCGACTTCTTCAGTGGTTGAAAAATAGCCTTTTTGCTCGGCCGTGATCATGTAAGATTCTTTTAATGGCAGGATCAGTTTGAATTCGCCGGATTCTCCGTCAAAGGAGGTTTTGGAAAATGTTTCTCCCGATTTCAGGAGTTTTGCAGTAATCTCGGCCTTGATCGGTGTTGTGCTTTCAAACTCGTATACCGATCCGTTAATTACAGCAATAGGATCCGGCTTTATTGACGGAGAAAGCTTAATTCTGAACAGGTCTTCTGCTCCGATACTGTTATCAGAGGAGCTGAAATAGCCATACTCGCCGGAAGCCGGAATATTAAAATAAACGTCAAGTTTTGGCGTATTAATGGATGGTCCCAGATTTTCAGGCTTTGACCAGTTCAGCCAGGTGTCATCCAGACGGTGCGATAGGAATACGTCTCCGCCGCCATAACCGCTATGTCCGGAAGAAGTGAAATAAAGCGTTTTGTTATCAAGAGCCAGAAACGGAGAGTTCTCGTCACTTGCACTGTTAAGAACGGGCCCCATATGTTTTGGTTCGGACCACGTATCATCTTTCTGAATAAAAGAAACGTATAGATCTTTTCGTCCTTCTGAATCTTTTCTTTGAACGGACATGATCAAAACATTGCCATGCGGGGAAACCGCAAATTCGGAATCCTCGTGGTTATTATAAAGATTCTGGATTTTAATTTCTTTGGGGAAGCTCCATCCGTTTTTCGTATAAAATGATTTGGACAAGCCATAGACCAGTCCGCCACCGGGAAGATAGGCGTTGATAAGGTATATCGTTTTACCATCGGCAGATATACTGATAATGGCATTGTCGCCCGGTGTGTTTACCGGAGGGCCGAGGTTGACAGCTTCTGTCCAGTTATTATTTTTATCAAGCGTAGAAAACCAGGCATCCTGTTTTGCAGCCGAGCCGGTATTTCCCTCGTAATCACCTCTTGTAAAATACAATGTTTTTCCGTCAGCCGAAACAATGGGGTTAATTTCCTGTCCTTTACTATTCACGGCTTTTCCCAGATTTTCTTTTTTCTGGTCCTTTAAAACATCAGGTGCCAGGTTAATAATCGCTTCAATTGGAATATCGTTTGTGGAAATTCCGATGGCATCGATCTGATTAAACCCCGTTACTTTTGAAGGGTCTAAAATAATTTTTACGGCATTGGTTATCAGGTTCTCCTGTTTGGTGAAAATGCGGAGCATTCTTCCCTTGACCTGAAGCGGTGCTGCTTTTTCGTCGTAAATCAGAGATTCCTTTCCGCTTTCGCTGTAAGCGTAAACTCTTGTAACAGATCCCGGATTGAAATTTTCAGCAATAGCAACTTGTTTCAGTGCAATGGATTTTGAAAAACCCACTTTAATCCATTCTTCATTTCTCCCGTTGGCCGTTGCCGGAGACCAGGCGCAAAAACTATTGCCGAAATCGGGTAACTTATTGGGTTCTCCCAGAATTTGCTTGGACCTAAACCCTTGTCCATAACTATCGTTTCTGTATTCTGAAGAATATCCAAGAATTTTATCTGCCCAAAGTACTGGTTGCTGGGCAAGCACCTTTCCGCAGACCGATAAAACCAGTATGCTGTAAATCATTAACTTTCTTCTCACTAAGCTCATTCGGGGCGCACTTGCTTGTTTTTTATTCATTTTCACAATGCAGAAGCAGATTTCTATTTGTAAAATCAGTTTCCGATTCGGGAAAATCCAATATTAATTCAATTAGTGTGGTGAATATTATAATAATTAAAGGTAATGCCAAAGGTTTAATACTGATTCTGGAAAATTACAAAAGGCAATTAGTTTTTCGTTCCCACGAGCAATATCCAGTCCCAGTCCGCCTGTTTATCCGGCGGTATAATGGCTGCCAGTTCAGAGCGTTTAAATTCACCGCCGGTCCATCTTCTTCCTGTACGCGGACTATACCAGACCGCCCGGAATTCATTTCCTGTCAGCTGTGTCAGATCCAGATTGAATTCCCGTGCTGTGGGAATATACAATATGGCCATCCGATGGTTTGAAATCGTTGCAACCGTTATCTCACTGGTTTGGGTCGTGTCCTGTACGAGTTTAATTTCGGGATCGGGTTGTATCAAATCCCAGGGTATTCCCTGCAGAATCTTAGAAAACCTTACCATATATTCTCCTCCATCCCGGATAATATTGACTTTCCAGGTTGGATTGAAATTTTTGATCGTGCTCATATGGCAAAACCCGGCCGCCGAACTTAGCAGCGATTCGTATGCCTGTTTCCTGATCAACGTCGACTGATCGGCAATAGGGAATTCCGAATTGGCTATCAAAAACGGACTTTTTATACTTCTTCCGATATTCTTCTGCCAGGTAGCAAGCGCAGCATATTCTGAATCGGTAACGGTGGAATCCGGAATAAAAACTTTCAGATCCGTATGGTTCTGATCCAGAGAATCGGGTGGCGTGCAGGTGGATAGGGAAGCAATCAGCTGATTTTCCGAGTTGGCACGCAAGCTTTCCGTTAACGTTTTGGACACAAAAGCTTTCTGGTTTTCTTCCTCACTTACGATCCAGAAAATATTGGCATATTTTGAAAATCTTTTTCCTATAAATTCTCCATAACTTCGGCAGGATGCTTCGCCCTGGGACTCAAAAAGCATATTCCAGCTTTTCCGGGAAACGACAAGTCCGATTAACAACCCACGTTCCTTTGCCGCTCCTATTACTTTTTCAAGATAATCAAAATAGGCTTTATTGGGTTTTGTAATTTCATTGTTAATCTCAAACGGCGCTACCTTGTGAAAGTTTTTTTGCGTCGGCAAGGCCGGTAAAACGTGGATCAGAACGGTATTGAAAGACTGGGATTTTCTAATATCCAGATATTCAACTGCATTAGGGTAATCCAGTTTCCGTAACAACTGCCAGGCAACATCGGCTATAACCAGAAAAGAAGCATCGTTTTGATCTGATAAATGTTTCCCGGCCGCACTTACTTTGAGAGGATATTTGTATTCCGTGGCAGTGGGAGTTGCGGATGCGTTTGCTGTGATTTTAAGCGCCAGAAACAGGCAGATGATGGCAAAGGAGCGTGCGATCATAATGCCAAAGGAGAATTATGCCTTCGGCGAAAATGGAAATTCTGGCAGTATTTATTCATGTAGAGCGGGGTTAGGGTTGTTATTAGTTTTTACGTAATTCGGCAATCGTTTCATGCGGATTGGAAGAATTAAAAACAAAACTTCCAGCCACAAGTATATCGGCACCATTTTCAACGAGAAGTTTGGCATTGGTATTGTTTACACCACCGTCAACTTCAATTTTGAAATCGCAGCCAAGTTCTTCACGCATGTAATTCAGCTTGTAAATTTTGCGGTATGTATTTTCTATAAATTTTTGTCCTCCAAAACCCGGATTGACCGACATAATCAGAACCAGCGATAAGTCTGGCAGTATCTCGGATAAGACTTCGACGGGTGTATGCGGATTTAAGGCAACGCCAGCTTTTACACCTAATTCTTTAATTAACTGTATGGTACGGTGCAAGTGAGTACATGCTTCGTAATGAACGGTGAGGATAGAAGCACCAGCATCACGGAAACTTTCAAGATAGCGGTCAGGCTGCTCAATCATCAGATGTACATCCAGCGGTTTTGTCGCGTGGCGGTTCACTGCTTCACAAACGGGAATTCCGAAAGAAATATTAGGTACAAACATGCCATCCATGATATCCACATGAATGTAATCTGCTTCACTGTTATTCAACATTTCAATATCGCGTTGCAGATTAGCAAAATCTGCGGCAAGAATGGAAGGGGCAACTGCAGCCATTGTGAAAAAGTAATAATATTTAAATCCGGGACGAATTTACAGAATTTATGCCGAAGATGTAAATAGGAGAAAGTCAGGGAGGAAATAAGAAGTTATCTGATCGAAGAATCTTCATGGAGTGGAGCCTATTGTTATACTAAAAGTAGAATTAACTGTAAATTTGCGCAGAAGTGGTTTTGGCAAAACAGCATTTTGCCAGATACAAATTATAACACAAGCGATTAGCTGATTTTACCATGAACCCGGAAGAACGCATCAACGAACTTATACAGCAGATTGATCACTACAATTTTCAATACTATCAGGAAAGTATTTCCGAAATATCGGATTTCGATTTTGATCAGTTATTGAAAGAACTGGCAAAACTGGAAAATGAATTTCCGGAATTTAAACGCAGCGATTCGCCGACGCAGCGGGTAGGCGGCACAATCACCAAAAACTTTAACGCCGTATATCATCGTTATCCGATGTTGTCGCTCGACAATACTTATAACGAACAAGAGCTTAGAGATTTCGATGAACGTGTTCGGAAAGGATTGGACGGTGAAGCCTACGAATATATTTGCGAATTAAAATTTGATGGAATATCGCTGAGTTTCACCTATGAAAATGGTATCCTTGTCCGCGGTGTCACAAGGGGTGACGGAACGCGCGGGGATGAAATCACCAATAATGTGAAAACGATTAAATCTCTTCCGTTACGCGTAAAATCAAAAGAAATCCCGCCAATTTTTGAAATCCGCGGAGAAGGTTTCATGCCGTTTCAATCTTTTCAGAAGCTGAATGAAGATATGGAGGCGTTAGGGGTAAATCTTTACGCCAACCCACGAAATGCAGCTTCCGGTTCTTTCAAATTGCAGGATTCGGCAGAAACGGCACGGCGCGCGCTGGATTGTTATATTTATTCTTTTCTGAGCGATGAAACTGTTTTTGCAAGTCACGAAGAAAGTTTGCTGGCGCTCAAATCATGGGGCTTTAATACTTCTCCCGGCTGGCGAAAAGTAGATACAATTGATGATGTGATTGCTTACATCCATGAATGGGAAGAAAAACGAGCCACGCTGCCTTTGGCAACGGACGGAATTGTTATTAAAATTAATTCTTTTGAGCAGCAGCGGGAGTTAGGTTTTACAGCAAAAAGCCCGCGCTGGGCGATTTCCTTTAAATACAAAGCTGAGAATAAACCGGCAGTTTTGCGTTATGTGAATTTCCAGGTAGGAAGAACAGGAAACGTAACGCCCGTTGCAAATCTTTGTGCGGAAAGCGAACGGACTGTGCCATATAACAAAGTAAAAGGCGTACACTTATCCGGGACTTATGTAAAACGTGCGACACTGCATAATGCCAATGAACTGGAACGTTTGAATGTACAGCTTGGCGATACCGTTTTTGTTGAAAAAAGCGGTGAGATTATTCCTAAAATAACCGGTGTTGATATTTCAAAACGAGCGTTATTTGTCACGGAACCCATAAAATTTCCTACGAATTGTCCTGAATGCGGTTCACTGCTGGCCAGAAACGAAGGTGAGGTTGCCTACTATTGTCCGAACGACAGTGCTTGCCCACCGCAGCTAAAAGGACGGATTGAGCATTTTATTCACCGAAAGGCTATGAATATTGATAGTCTGGGTGAAGGGAAAATTGAACTGCTTTTTGATACGCAGCTGGTAAGAACGCCGGCCGACTTATATGATCTGACGTATCAGAAATTATTAGGTCTGGAAAAAAATATTGTAAACGAGGAAACCGGAAAATCCAAAAAAATAAGTTTCCGTGAAAAAACGGTTGAAAATATTCTTAAAGGTCTGGAAACATCAAAAACGGCTCCTTTTAAAAATGTGCTTTTCGGACTTGGGATTCGTTTTGTAGGTGCAACGGTGGCAGAAAAATTAGCGACGTATTTTAAAAATAGCACCGCACTTCGCGCTGCAACGTATGATGAACTGATTGCGGTTCCTGAAATCGGGGGCAGGATTGCACAAAGTGTGATCGCTTATTTTTCTGTTCCTGAAAATCAGCTGGTAATGGAACGCCTGGAAAAGGCCGGTTTACAATTATCCACCGACGAGAAGCCCGTTGAAATGGAAAGTACGATGCTGGAAGGCAAAACTTTCGTGATTTCCGGTGTGTTTGCCAATTTTGAGCGAGATGAACTGAAACATAAGATTGAGTCAAACGGCGGGCGTGTTTTGAGTGGTGTTTCAGGGAAATTAAATTACCTGCTGGCAGGAGATAATATGGGACCTTCGAAGCTTGAAAAGGCCAGGAAATTGGGCGTCACAATCCTTTCCGAAGAAGAATTTTTAGGAATGATTGAAAAATGATGAAGGAATTTGAGACAGGTAACTAACTTTGTGTTTTAAAATCAACAATTATATAAGAAAATAATGCCATTGGACGAACGTTTCAAAGGAGTCGGAGCAGCGCTGATTACACCCTTTGATGAACAGCAAGAAATTGACTACGCTGGTTTACAAAAGTTAATCGAATTCGTGTCTGAAGGAGGAGTGGATTATCTTGTCGTGCAGGGCACAACCGGAGAATCTCCAACAATTTCATCGACAGAAAAAGACGAAATTCTGGCATTTTCAAAGAAGCACAACACGAAAGGTTTGCCTATTGTGTATGGCTTGGGTGGAAATGATACCAGAGCGGTACTTGAAACGATCCGAAAGACCGACTTTGATGGCGTTGATGCAATTTTGTCCGTTTGCCCTTACTATAACAAACCTACGCAGGAAGGAATAATTGCCCATTTTACAGCCATTGCCGATGCCTCTCCGGTACCTGTTTTGCTGTATAATGTTCCGGGCCGTACGGTTATCAATATGAAATCTGATACGATCCTGAAACTTGCCGAACACCCGAATATTATCGGGATTAAAGATGCAGGCGGAAGTATCGAACAAAGCATGGAGCTGGCGGCTCATGCGCCAAAGGATTTTATTCTGCTTTCCGGTGACGACAATCTGGTAACAACTATGGTAAGCGTTGGCTGGCATGGCGTAATATCTGTGATCGCAAACGCATTCCCGCGTGAGTTTACAGACCTTACCTGGCATGCCCTGGAAGGAAACTTCAAAGAGGCAGCTGCTTTGCAACTTGCTTTCCTCGAATTTGATACCTTGTTATATATAGAATCAAATCCGGTTGGTATCAAAAAATGCCTTGAAATAAAAGGGATTTGCGGCTCGGAAGTACGTTTGCCTTTAATAAAAGCATCGGCTCCGTTAAGTGAAAAATTAGAAAAAGCGATGGTCAGAGAAGGATTTATCTGATACCTTCAATATATGCAATAATAGACATCATAGGTTGAAAAATCTATGATGTTTTTGTTTCGGGTTAAATCACTTAACCCATATTTCTGGAACTGTAACCGATATATTCATGATCACTTTCTATCCCGGTCCGTCAAAAGTTTACCCTCAGGTTGAACAGTATTTGTCGGATGCTTATCAAAGCGGTATTCTGAGTGCCAATCACCGCAGTGAATCTTTTATGCTGATGCTGAAAGACACGATTGAAGCCATGAAATTGAAACTGGATATTCCGGCCGGTTATGAAGTTTATTTCTGTTCGTCTGCCACAGAATGCTGGGAAATCATAGCACAGTCGCTTGTTTCAAAGAAAAGTCTTCACGTATACAACGGAGCATTCGGAGAGAAATGGCTGGAATATACCCGGAAGATAAGGCCGGATGCAAGCGGTTTGGTTTTTGATTTAAATGGTGTTCCTGAGATATCGGATATTGTTGCGGATACAGGAAATGAAGTGTTATGTCTTATGCATAATGAAACTTCCAATGGCACTGCACTGCCGTTTTCGTTTTTCACGGAATTAAGGAAAAAAACAGACCAGGTTATTGCCGTAGATGCTACTTCGTCCATGGCCGGTGTGGAATTTCCCTGGCAGGATGCGGACGTGTGGTATGCGTCGGTACAAAAGTGTTTTGGGTTGCCAGCAGGATTAAGCGTCCTTATCGTTTCGCCCCGTGCTATTCAATACGCCGAAAAAATAAATGACAGGAATTATTACAACAGCCTTCTTTTTATCCGGGACAATTTTCTTAAAAATCAGACTCCGTACACCCCCAATGGACTGGGTATTTACCTGGCAGGTCGTGTGATGGAACAGGTTGCGCCGCTTTCTGTAATATCAAAAGAAACGAAGAAAAGAGCAGAAGACTGGTATACGTTTCTATCTGAAAAAGGATATGAAATTCTGGTTGATAATAAAATGGTCAGATCCGATACGGTTGTTTCCGTTACGGGTAATAAAGAAAGAATCGCTTTCCTTAAAAAAGCTGCCAAAGAAAACGGCATTATGCTTGGCAACGGTTATGGCGCGTGGAAGGAAAATACTTTCCGTATAGCCAATTTTCCTGCCATTACTTCTGGTGAAATTGACCAGCTGAAAAGTTTTCTGAAAATTAATTCCCCTTCGGCGGAATGAGTAGTAATGTCCGGGGATTGTATTTATAGTTAAAAAGTCGTTTACTCATACAGGAGAAACCCATCGTGTTAATAGATATGTTGCATCAATACCAGACACAAACAAAATGTCTGGTAGCGCTCGATTCCATCATTTTTGGATTCGACGGTCAGGAGTTAAAATTATTATTAGTCAAACGTGGCATTGAAGACGAGCATCATACCTGGTCGCTTATGGGGGGATGGGTGCAGCCGGACGAAAGTCTGGAGCAGGCATCGACCCGGATTTTATTTGAGCTGACCAGTCTCTCCGATATTTATCTTGAACAGCTTCATACGTTTGGAAATCCCAGACGTGACCCCGTTGAGCGTACCGTTTCGGTAGCATATTTTGCATTGATCAACGTTGAAGACTACGATAACAAGATTTCAAAAAACTTTGAGGCACAATGGTTTTCTATGCAGGAGCTCCCCCAACTACTTTTTGATCACAGTGCGATGGTGGAGATGGCGATTGAGCATTTGCGGTATAAAGCTTCCCAGCATCCTATTGGTTTTGAGTTACTTCCGGAGAAATTCACGATTCCTCAATTACAAAAATTATACGAAGCGATTTTCGGAACGGAGCTTGACAAAAGAAATTTCAGCCGTAAACTGTTATCGACTAATTTGCTGATAAAGCTGGACGAAAAGCAAAAGGGATTCTCCAAAAAAGGTGCGTTTTACTACAAAATTGACGAGGAAAAGTATAAAAAACAGTTTAATACCTTCCTTAATTTTTTACCAAGCGGAAACAGCTAGGGATATTTAAATCGTTAGCGTGGCAAATAAAAGGTTGTGTAAGCAACTGGTTTTGCTCAACTTTGCGGCATAATCCTTGAATTGGTGTCGCAATGTTTAATTTCAAAGAAATACTTTCCGTCTCGCTGATTCTTTTTTCAGTGATCGATGTATTGGGTTCCATTCCTATTATTGTTGATTTTCGCAAGAAACTGGGGAAGATCGAGTCGGAAAAGGCTACGCTTGCTGCGGGAGCCATCATGATTGCGTTTTTGTTTTTGGGAGAACGTCTGTTAAGTCTTTTTGGGGTTGATGTAGCTTCTTTTGCGGTTGCCGGTGCCATAATATTATTCCTTCTGGGACTGGAAATGATTTTGGGTGTCAGCATTTTTAAACACGACAACATCAGTGTAAGCGCAGCCTCGATTGTCCCGATAGCCTTCCCGATTATTGCCGGTGCCGGTACAATGACAACGCTCCTGGCTTTACGTACAACCTATGAAATTAAGAATATTCTGGTCGGAGTGGTACTTAACCTTTTCTTTATTTATCTGGTACTGAGGTCATCCAACTGGATTGAAAGTAAACTGGGGCAAGGTGGGACTGATATTTTGCGCAAAGTTTTTGGCATAATTCTGCTTGCGATTTCGATTAAACTTTTTAAAACCAATTTGGTTTTATAGGCTTTCGGCCGTCAGTAATCGGCCTTCGGCAGTTGGGTAATGGCAACATTATCTGCTTTTATAAATAATAAATCATCAATTTTTTTAATACAATGCAACAATTAGATAGTCTTAACCAGGTAGCTGAATTTCATAAAACGTTTAAACATCCGATTCTGGATACACCGACCATTCCTTCGGAAGATCGCAGTCGTTTGCGCGTTGCCCTTTTGGCGGAAGAATTGAAAGAGCTGGAAGTAGCTATTCTTGAAAAAGATCTTGTTGAAATCGCAGATGCGCTTTGCGATTTGCAGTATGTACTTTCAGGAGCGGTTCTGGAATTTGGACTGGGAGAAAAATTCAGGACTTTATTTGATGAGGTACAGCGTTCCAATATGTCCAAAGCCTGTGTGAGCGTGGAAGAAGCGGAGGCGACTGTTGCTCATTATAATGCGAAAGGAACCGAATGTTATTACAAAGAAGACAATGGAAAATATCTGGTTTATCGCACAGCGGATGATAAAACATTGAAAAATATCAATTACTCGCCAGCAGATCTTTCCGGAATCATAGCTTCATAAAGCACTAATTCATAGCCGTTTTTCATTTTAATTTTAAATAAAATGTCTTCCGTTCTCAACCGTTTTCTAAGTTATGTTCAGATCGATACGCAATCTGATCCACAGTCTACAAGTTTTCCAAGTACTGAAAAGCAACGGGATCTGAGTAATCAGCTAGTGATCGAATTACAGGAATTAGGGATTGAAGATGCACATCTGGATGAGCACGGCTATGTTTATGCGACCATCCCGTCAAATTCGGATAAAGAGGATATTCCCGTGATCTGTTTTTGTTCGCATGTCGATACTTCTCCGGACGTGACGGGTGCCAATGTGATGCCGATCGTTCATCAGAAGTGGAATGGTTCTGATATTGTTTTGCCAGATGACCCGTCACAGGTGATCCGGCTTTCGGAGCATCCGGATCTGGCGAATCAGATCGGGCATGATATCGTTACAGCGAGCGGAACAACCTTATTGGGCGCGGACAACAAAGCAGGCGTTGCGGAAATTATGGCAGCGGCTGAAATCCTGATGAACGATAACCGAATCAGGCACGGAGCTATTAAAATACTTTTCACACCCGACGAAGAAGTAGGACGTGGGACTGAAAAAGTAGATCTGCAAAAACTGGGTGCTGATTATGGCTACACGGTAGACGGCGAAGCGGTAGGAACAATGGAGGATGAAACGTTTTCAGCTGATGGGGTTAAAGTTACCATTCAAGGCGTAAGTACGCATCCGGGATATGCCATTGGCAAACTGGAAAACGCGTTAAAAATTGCAGGAGAGATTTTGGCTTCGTTACCAAAAACTACCCTTTCGCCGGAAACAACAGCGGACAAGCAGGGATTTATCCATCCTGTTCACATGGAAGGAATTCAGGAAAAGGCAGTGCTGGATTTTATTATCCGGGATTTTACAGAAGCGGGACTGCATGAAAAGGAAACTTTGCTGGAAGATATTGTCAACAACGTATTAACGCGTTATCCACATTCGCGAAGTGAATTTAAGGTTACGCAGCAGTATCGCAATATGAAAGAAGTGCTGGATCTGCATCCGCAGATTATTGACAATGCTACCGAAGCAATGAAACGTTCGGGTTTAAATCCGATCACCCGGAGTATCCGGGGCGGCACGGATGGTTCCAGGTTATCCTTTATGGGTTTGCCCTGCCCGAATATTTTTGCAGGCGAGCATGCATTTCATTCCCGTTTGGAGTGGGTTTCGGTGCAGGATATGGAAAAAGCAGTGGAGGTTATTGTTAACCTGGCCCAGGTTTGGGAAGAAAGAAGTTAGTATAGAATTAATGGCAAAAAAGACGAAATTTTATGTAGTGTGGCAAGGTAGACAAACCGGTGTGTTTACCGATTGGAAGGAATGTGAAGCACAAATTAAGGGTTTTGAAGATGCCCGTTACAAATCTTTTGATTCAATACAGGAAGCCGAAACAGCGATTCAGCGGAATTATTGGGAGTATGTTCAGAAGAAGGAAAATGCTGCCAAAGCCATTGCCAAAATTGCGCCTGCCAATATCGGGCAGCCTATAAAGAATAGTATCGCTGTGGATGCGGCGTGGAATACGGCTACCGGCGACATGGAATACCAGGGTACTTATCTGCAAACCGGCGAGCGACTTTTTTTACAGGGTCCGTTCAAGGATGCTACGAATAATATCGGGGAATTCCTCGCGATTGTACACGGCCTGGCTTATCTGCAAAAGAACAATAGCGAAATTCCCATTTACTCGGATTCCAGAACTGCTATCAGCTGGATCAAAAAGAAACATGCGAATACAAAATTACAGCTGACACCCCGCAATAAGCCGGTTTTTGAAATGCTGCAAAGAGCAGAACGCTGGCTCGCAGCAAATACCTATCCGAATAAGATCCTGAAATGGGAAACAGAATATTGGGGTGAGAATCCAGCCGATTTTGGAAGAAAATAACAACCGGAATAATGGGGAAGAATTCATTTTTCAAATTCAAACAATTTACGGTTCAGCAGGAAAAGTGCGCGATGAAAGTATGCACGGATGCCTGTGTACTGGGTGCCTGGGCTGATATCAGCAGTGCCGAAAGGATTTTGGATATCGGTGCCGGAACAGGATTGTTGTCTCTGATGGTGGCTCAGCGAAATGAAAATGTTAGTATCAACGCCGTAGAACTGGATGAGGGCGCCTATATTCAGGCAACAGAAAACGCAGTTAACAGCCCCTTCAATAATCGGATTAAGATCTTCAATCAGGCCATCCAGGATTTTCATGTAGAGAAACTTTTCGACAGTATTATTACCAATCCTCCGTTTTTCCAATCTGATCTGAGGTCTCCGGATCTGAAAATTAATCAGGCGCACCATGCCGCATCTTTAACTTTTGAAGATTTGTTGGAGTCGGTGGACAGGTTGCTGACAAAAGATGGACAATGGAATATCCTGCTTCCAGTGGATGAAGGTATTGTTTTTCAGGAAATGGCTGAAAAGTCAGGCTGGATTTTGATAAGAAAATTGACTTTGTTTCATCAAAACGGAAAGAAACCTTTTCGGCGGATTATGGCCTTTCAGAGGCATAAATCTGCTGATTATCCGGTGATTAACACTGATTTATTTATATACGAAGATGATGGTAAAACCTACCATACAGCGTTCCGGAAATTAATGAAAGACTTTTATTTGATATTTTGATCAGGAAAAACACGAACTTTGCACGTTAATACGGGTGTGTAGGTATCACCCTTGTACATATTCATGACCAATTCAGCTATTCAGATTTCCGTTGTTATCCC
>Ga0247817_10000038_pt1 | contig 191762 bp, 167 predicted proteins | sample UWRJL212509R1_FD_178010 | JGI IMG/M metagenome (GOLD analysis project Ga0247817, IMG submission 178010) | Plant litter microbial communities from Arlington Agricultural Research Station in Wisconsin, United States - UWRJ-L212-509R-1 | ecosystem: Environmental > Terrestrial > Plant litter >... | reverse complement strand
AGGCAATACGCCTTCCTCCTTAGCTCAGTTGGTTAGAGCATCTGACTGTTAATCAGAGGGTCCTTGGTTCGAGCCCAAGAGGGGGAGCAAAATTAATCCTGGTAGAAATACCGGGATTTTTTGTTTTTATGCTTTTCCTCATTTTTTGAAGTTTAAATAATCCAGTCATAAATTTTTACGAATCATAAATTCCAATTTTCATATACTTACCGTTCAGACCATCATTCAATTTGAGCAATACGAAAAGCTGCAACGACTGGAAAGTAAATATATACTCAATAAGCTGGAGAATGATCTTCCATCGCATCTAAAATACCACACAATTGAGCATACGATGGATGTTATAATAACACTTGATATTGCAAAACAGGAAAATGTATCCAATCACGAACTAAATACACTTTCTGTCGCAGCGGATATTTTGATACAGCGTGAAAATCATGAAGATCTTTCCTTTAAAATGATAGAGAAGTTTTGCTACAATTTGGCTATTTTTGGCGGTGTTTTCCTAGGACTCGGCATCGGACTTTCAATCAGAGGCGGCTGTACTTTGGATGGAATCGAAGTTTTAGCGCTTTATACCGGAAGGTGGATCAGTTTTACGACAAGCGAAATCATCTTCGGATTAAATATCGTTATTTTATTATTGCAGAGGGCGGTGTTTTAAAACGAAGAACTAGCCATTGATACTATAAAACTTATCCGCTTTAAGAATGATTTCTACTATCGTCCGATGGATTTTCGGAATTATCATTGTTAGCATGATTGAAATTTGATACTGTCTTTACAAAATCTTTCGCACTGCTATCAGTATGTGCTTTGTCGTTTATATTATATTTTTCCGCCAATTCCTGACTGCCGTTATGATTGTTCGGATCGTTTGATTCATGTTCAAATGACGCGTTTCCCGGAGTTTTTTGCGATTCATTTGTAGCGGCCCGAGAAGCGTTTTCAATATTGAATTTTGTTTTGTCAACAGAATTTCCGCTTTTGATATTTCCGTTTTCTGAATTTTCCATGATTTTGTTTTTAATTGAATCCATCAAAGATCATCAATAATGAGAATAATATTTTTATACGATTTTCGATAAAAATTATACTTTCACAAAACTAAAATTATATCAGTAATCTATTGAAATCTGTATATTTACGTTAGTTAACAGGCTCCGTAGTTCAACGGATAGAATGGGAGTTTCCTAAACTTTTGATCCAAGTTCGATTCTTGGCGGAGTCACAAAAGCTGCACATTTTAGTGTGGCTTTTTCATTTGTAATTGGGGCAACTGCCTTATTGTTACGGTTCGATCGTGTACATAGATTTGTAAAAACCTAAAAAATATTTTATGAAACACTTTTTAACCTTAGCAATTTTATTTTTCCTTTACGGAAATAGCAATGCGCAGACGTTGGGCGAGTTTAAACCCAAAGATCAATCATACGGACTGGGAAAACTTAAGAATAGCAATAAGAAGATATACATCGCGAATTTCTCGGTGAATTTCCAGATTTACAACGAGAAAGAAAAATTCAAGCAAGGCGGACGACAGCTCGGAGGTACTATGAAAGGTGATGCGAAATCTGAAATATCCGTTGGATTAGAAGGCCTTGATGAAAAAACCGTTCAGGATATTACCGACAAATTGTACCAGGATTACATCGGAAAGCTTAAGGCAAAAGGAATGATTATAGTTTCGGCTGATGAAGCTGCAAAAACAGAATCTTTCGAAGATTATATAAAAGTTTCCGGCGGAAAAGTCAGCATGGCCGAATTACCCGGCGTAATGTCAACTTCTCCAACAGGATTCGAGTTTCTGATTAAAGGAGTTGATAAAAAAGGAAAGACCAAAAAAGGCGGATTTCTGGGTAATGCGGCAAGCCGATATCCAAAAATAGGGAAGGATCTTGGTGATGCAATTGTAAGCAATGTTAATATTACGGTACTGTTTGTTCGTGATCAGCAGGCTTTTCAAGGAAATGGAGCGAAACTTAAAGTAAAAACCGACCTTAGAATCGTTGCTAACGACGCTATTGTTATGACTGATAATGACAGCTGGATTAAAATGAAAGGTGGAAATACCGTGACAGCAGTTAATAGTACAGTTGATTTTTATCACGGCAAAATGGGACTCGGATCAACAACTGTTTATAGTGGTTTGCTTGGAAAAGATCTTTCAATTGGCGGCGTTGTCGATGGCGAAACTATTACCAGTTATGCCGCCGGAAGTTTCGATAACGGAATAAAAACAATGTATGGAACGTATTTCAGCGTTCGGGACGGAAGTAACACAAACGCTAAAGTTGTTTCTGTTGATCCGGCGAAATACTCAAAAGGCGTATATGAAGGAGCAAGTAAATTTCTTAATTTTCATACGGATGAATTCCTGAAATCATTCTGATTTTATGTGGATGTTTTAAAAGCCAGGCGTTCAACTTGGCTTTTTTTTATTTCTTTTGATGTACATGAAGTACTATTTGGAAATTTATTGACTGATTATCCGCCAACAATCTCACCTCCGTTGACATGAATAATTTGTCCAGTAATATAACTGCTGTCTTCACTTGCCAGAAACACAAATGTTGGCGCTACTTCAGAGGGTTGGCCGGCTCTTCCCATTGGTGTGTCTTGACCAAAATCTGTTGTTTTGTCAAAAGAGGAAACAATCAAAGGGGTCCAAATCGGTCCTGGAGCAACCCCGTTAACTCTTATGCCTTTTTTTGCCAGCATTACTGAAAGTGATCGCGTAAATGATACAATAGCACCTTTTGTACTCGAATAATCTAAAAGATGTTCGCTGCCACGATATGCAGTTACAGATGTAGTATTAATAACTGTATCGCTTTTCTTTAAATGTTTTAAAGCTTCTTTCGTAACATGAAAAAAAGGATAAACGTTCGTTTCAAAGGTATTTTCAAGTTGTTTTTTTGTAATTTTTGCTATTTCAGTTGCTTCCCAATGCATTGCTGCATTGTTGATAAGGATGTTTAGCCCGCCAAGTGTTTTTACTGTTGTCTGTACTGCTGATTTGCAGAATTTTTCCTGTTTCAGATCACCTTTTATCAGCAAACATTTCTGCTTCTCTTTTTCAACGAGTACTTTCGTGTATTCAGCGTCGTCCACTTCGTTAAGATATATAATGGCAATATCTGCGCCTTCACGGGCAAAATGCACTGCTATACTCCGGCCAATTCCACTATCGCCACCGGTAATCAACGCAATTTTGCCTTGAAGCTTTTTACTTCCAATATAATTTTTATTAATGATCTCGGGCTGGGGATGCATTTCGACCTGTTTTCCAGGACGTTCCTGGCTTTGTACAGGAAATTCTTTTGGCTTTGCCATGATTATTCTGTTAAAATGGTACTTAAAGTTACTCTATTTTACTAAAGCAGTAAACACCTTTAACATTGTGAAAACATAATCGAGAACTCTGGAATACAAAATATACAAAGATGAGCAAAACAGATACCGTGAATCTTCAATGATACATTCAATGAACTAAATAGCTCAATTTTTTTGCCGATGCTGATAAATTGCGACCAACAATCCGGTTTGCATTTTGCGTGCACGGCGTTTTAGAAGATCGGCATTCTCGCCTTCAAAATTCTCGCCAATGGTCGAAAACCAAAGCTCAATCCATGTTCCGAAATGAAAGGCTTCGATGTTGTTTCCGGATTTATCATCAACTTCCTGGTGTGCTGTTATCGGATTTCCAACATAACTTTTACCACCAAATACATTCATGTACCAAAAATCAGTTATGTGTTTAAGATGCGTTTCCCAATCTGAAATTATCGGATTAAAAATAGGCCCGAGCGTTTCATCAACACGTACTTTATCATAAAATAATCGTACAAGCAGCGCTACATCTTCACGATTTGAAACATCGTTTTTCATTAGATTTTAAATATTTTAAAGGTGCTAAATAAAAGCTAAAAGTAACCATTTCGAGTGCTAACAATAGTATATTCAACGGTATTTTTTCGTAAATTAGCATAAAAGCATAAAAGCATAAAAGCATAAAAGCATAAAAGCATAAAAGCATAAAAGCATAAAAGCATCCAAATCAATCCTAAGACTATGAACGACAATTTCAAACCAATACTCGACGCAATGATAAGCGAAGGCTTTTATCAGTTACCCGACACAAATCCGAAAACCGGAAAGCCATTCGATTATAAAATTACGCCGTATTCGCTAAACACAAAATTGAGTTTCAGGTTTGAAAACCTGGATCATTTTTTAGAATTTCTAAAACGCGGTGACTGGAATCCAACTGAAGATAATGTAACAGTATTGCATGCTACTTTTATGGAGCTTGGGTTAAAAACCAACGAATTCTTCTATGTCAACTTTTTCGAAAAAGGAAAAGATCTTGAAATGTAGAGAGAATTAAAAATAAGCACATAGTAATTAAAACAAAAAAACCCGCCAAATTATCAGCGGGTTTCTTTTTTGGGTAATTCGATAATGATAACAAGCTTTTGAAGATTGGTGTATTATCGAAACTAACAGATTTAGATGCGTGAGAATCTGCATTCGACTCAGACAATTGTTGCGATTGACGTCGTCGTTCTTTTTTAGCAATTTTTCTTATTCGTATGTCAAAGATAGAACGATCGTCTAAATATCAATTTATATAATTTTTAAAACAGCTTATATTATTTATATGAAAAAAGCCTTTCTTTTTACGGAAAGGCTTTATCAAGTTGGTTGTTTTTAAGTGGGCTGACTAAAATTAGTTGCCTTTATCGTATGCTAAATCAACAGCACCGGTTACATTAAAAAACAGTGAAGTAACTGAATTGTAACCTGGGAATTCCATGCTATTGTTTCTACGTGAAATTGTGTTTGTTGCTGTATTGAAATTGTATGTAGTTGTAACATCAGCACTTCCTGAAGTGTCTTTTGTTGTAATTACATTACCATCTCTGTCATAAGTTCCTGAAGTTGTTTTAGTCTGACATTCTAAAGAAACATTTGTAGCGTTCATTACGCTGTATTTAAAAACCTCAGTGTAAGTTCCGTCACTTTTGAAGGTAATTTTAGAATCACCATAACAGCTTGTTTCGCTAGCAAGGTCTGTTGATGTCTGACCATCTTTATTCAAATCTTGTGCTTGACCAACTACAAATGAACGTAAATTGAAATCACCTAAAACACCTACATTAGAATTAGCTCCGTTCTTAACGTCATTTGCGCTAGTTCCGTCAGATTTTTTAGTAAAAGTCAAGCTTAAATTCCCTGTAAGGTTAGCCCAAACCTGAGTTACAGTATTGAATCCAGAATATTGACCGTTGTTTTCAGAACGTGTCAACGTTTTTGCATTAGCGTCAAAAGTATAGTTTACCGTAAGTGCACCAGTTCCTGATGTACGTGTTGTTGTTACACTATCGCCATCTTGAACGTAAGTTCCTGTAGAAACTTTAGTTTCACAGCTAATATCAGCACCAGTTGCGCTTGAAGTACTTGCGCTGTAGCTTTCTTTGTAGGTTCCGTTTGCTAAAAACTGAATCCATGTTTCAGATTGACAGCTTCCTTCAGAAACTAAGTTTGTTGAACTGTCGCCGTCGCCGTCATAGTCTTGTGCATTTGGAACTACAAAAGATGTAAGTTCATAAGTACCTGTTAAGTCTGAGCTAACAGAAGTCGTGCTATCGTCGTCTTGAGAGCACGATGCAAGCGCTAGGCATCCAGCCGCTGCAAGCATCAAAGAGTGTAAATTTTTCATTGCAATTTATTTTAGAATTAATTATGGGTCAAAATTACTGTGGTAGTTGGTTTGAATCATTACGTTATTTTCAACAAACCTTATACAATTTCATTTTAATCATAATAAAATTTTGTTAAAGGACTGAATTATTGCTAATAACGCAATTGGTATTTTATTGAAGTTAAGTGTTTTAAGGTTTCACTATTCGATAAATCTATCATCGTTATAAAACTAGCATTATATCAAATCTTTCACACAAGATTATTATATCCAAAAATTCTGCAATGTTTTCTTGTAATCGTACAATAGTAAGCACATTCGATTTCATCAACTTTGTAAACGCTTAAATTAAATACACTATGAAACCAATTACAATCCCCGAAAATCCTTACATAAAAGCTGATAACGGTAGCGTTGCCATTAATTATCAAGGGCAAAGTCACAAACTTCAGATACATAACATTGCAAATGTATACCTTAAGAAAAGCAAGATGACCTATATTCCGTCATTCATGAATACCATGTTTTCCTATTACGAAAAAAGGTATAAGCTTTACATCCGTACAAATGACAGCAGTGAGATAAGAATCAAAGTAAAAGCGGGAGAAAGACAATATTTCCTTGGCTTAATTTCACACATTCGAAATGAAAAAGCGCGTATTGCAACCAGCTTAGCGTCTTAAAATATAATTACCAACCAACCAAACTACTCTTACTTGAAAAGTCTCCAATTGGAGGCTTTTTTATTTTTCGTACTTTTGAAAGATAGAGCCAACTTTCAAATCGAAACAAATTGAATCCACAATCCATAAAAATCCTTCATCTCGACAGTAATCATCCGCTGTTGCTTGAGCAATTGCAGATAGCTGGTTATACAAATGAAGAAGATTATAAATCAACGAAAGAAGTTATTGAACGAAAAATCCATAATTATAACGGCATCGTGATCCGAAGCCGCTTCAAGATCGATAAAGATTTTCTGGATAAAGCCACTAATCTTAAATTCATTGCTCGTGTCGGCGCTGGCTTGGAAAGTATCGACATTGAATACGCTACAAAAAAGAATATCAGCCTCATTGCTGCTCCCGAAGGCAATCGAAATGCAGTTGGAGAACATTCACTTGCGATGCTGCTTTCGTTATTTAATAAACTTAATAAAGCCGATCGCGAAATTCGTACAGGGCATTGGAACAGGGAAACCAATCGCGGACATGAACTCGACGGGAAAACGGTAGGAATTATTGGTTATGGAAACATGGGAAAGTCGTTTGCCGCCAAACTTCGTGGTTTTGACGTAAAAGTCTTATGCTATGATATTTTGGAGAATGTTGGCGATTCAAATGCTGAACAGGTTTCATTGAAAGAACTGCAGCAACAATCAGATGTTCTGAGTTTGCACGTTCCCTGGACGCCCGAAACGGATAAAATGGTAAATACGGCTTTTATAAATGACTTTTCAAAATCATTTTGGCTTATCAATACATCACGCGGCAAAAACGTTATTACGGCCGATCTCGCCGATGCATTGAAGTCCGAGAAAATTCTAGGCGCCGGCCTTGATGTGCTCGAATATGAGAAGCTTTCTTTTGAAAATCTGTTCGATGAAAATGAAATTCCAAAACCGTTTGAATATTTGTTGCAGTCAGAAAATGTGATTCTTTCTCCGCACATTGCCGGCTGGACATTTGAAAGCCATGAGCGGCTCGCGCAGGTAATCGTAGATAAAATTAAAGGTCTTTTGGGAATCTTTGTAAATAAAATTTAAGTTTGGAGTTAAACGATATTGCTTTGTTCTATTTTTTTATAAATTAGGCGCTCAAAACAGATTAATCAAAAACAAAAACAAAACAATGGAATCACAAAAAGTGGATATGTTCATGATGATGAACTCTAAATTCTTCGAAAGTTATCATTTGAACGCTATCCGAGACCGGCTTTTACAACTTGATGAATCCAAATGGGGAATGGTTCAGACACTGCAATTTAAAGATCCTACAACAGCGTTAATCATTTCATTAGTTGGAGGCGGGCAATTGGGAATTGACCGGTTTTATATTGGCGATACCGGCCTTGGAATCGGTAAATTACTTACTTGTGGAGGTTTGGGAATCTGGACAATTATCGACTGGTTTCTGATAATGGGCGCAACTCGTGAGAAAAACATGCAGATGTTTCAAAGCGTTTCGTACTAATAAATGTCGGCAAACAAATTATATCCGTTAATCGTATTACTTTGTTTGCTGGGCTTTATCTATCTTTTTTTTAATTTTCAACATACCGAAAATGCTTTTGAGGTTTGCATCCTGAAAAGAATTACTACGGTTCCGTGTCCGTCCTGCGGTACAACCAGAGCAGTAATTTTGTTGCTGCGCGGCGAAATTATAGCATCATTGCTGATGAACCCGCTTGGAATTATCGTTGCTTTAATGATGGTTCTTTTTCCGGTTTGGATATGTATTGATGTGATTTCTAAAAGGCAGACATTTTACAATTTTTATAAAAAAACCGAAACTGTTATTGTGAAAAAATGGCCGGCCGCAATCTTAATTTTTCTCGTTCTTATAAATTGGATCTGGAATATTTATAAAAATATATGATACAAGAAACTACATTTCCCTACAAGCCCAGCGAACATGAGTGCGAAAAAGCATCCAATAGCTACGTCATGTCGCTCGTTGCAGTTGTTGCCGGTTTGCCGTTACCGATTGTAAACCTGATCGCTACTTTTTTCTTTTTCATAGCAAACAGAAAGAGCACTTATTTTGTACGATGGCATTGTACGCAAGCCTTGGTTTCGCAAATGGCGTTATTGGCAATGAACAGCGTTGGTTTTTGGTGGACAATATCAATCGTTTTTGGAAACGAAAATGTAGATAACAGCTACTTCGGGTACATCATTACAATTTTAGTATTTAATCTTTTGGAATTTATTTCAACAATGTACTCGGCTATACAAACCCGAAAAGGCATACACGTACAATTGTGGTTTTTTGGAAATCTGACCAATTTAATCTGCAGGAAATAATGGTAAATAAAACAATCACACAAGGAATTATAATTCTCGTTTTGTTCTTCGGAATTTGGTTTGGATTGTCAAGGCTCGATTTTATGCGTTATTTCCACGTAAGTGAAGCCCGGAATAACACCGAAAAAAAGTTAGGCGATCTTATTTGGGGACAAATCTCAGAAACTGAAACCATTATCAGAAACGATTCTGTGATAAAAGCAGTAGATAAATTAATCGTACCGATTTGTGAAAAGAATGGCATTCAACGCGATTCGTTAAAAATCCATATCATCAAAAATGAGGAAGTCAACGCGTTTGCACTGCCAGATAATCACTTGGTAATTTATACCGGGCTTATTAATAAATGTGATAAACAGGAAGCTTTTCAGGGTGTAATCGGGCATGAAATTGCGCATTTAGAAAACAATCATGTGATGAAAAAATTATCGAAAGAAATTGGATTGTCAGTATTGTTAGCGGCAACGACAGGAAGAGAAGCCGGGACAATATTATCAGAGATATTTCATTTGCTGTCTTCGTCCGCATACGACCGTTCATTAGAAGAAGAAGCGGACATGCAAAGCGTACATTATTTGATAAAAGCAAACATTGATCCTGTGCCATTGGCAGATTTTATGTATCAGCTTTCTATGGAACACAAATTGCCCGATAATTTTTATTGGATTTCAACGCATCCTGAATCCGAAGCCAGGGCAAAGAAGATTCTGGATCATATCAAAGGAAAAAAAATCAAAAAGCAACAAATCCTGAAAGACGCAGAGTGGCTCGATTTCAAAAAAATGACTGGTACATTATAAAACAAAAAACTCCCTGAAACTGAATCCAGGGAGTTTTTTTATGTAAGAACTATCTACTATTGAATAGTAAAGTTGTCAAAGTATAAATCGTAAGCCGCGCCTGAACCAACTTTAAGAGCAAAGAAATTTGCTGCTTGGTTAGTTAAGTTCAACGTAGATGCAATTGTTGAAATGTCTAAAACAACCAATCTCCACTCACCGCCAGTATTGATTACGCCAGTATACTGATTACTTGGAGCTACTGTCAAAACTCTGTCTGTAGTAAAATCACCAAGATTATATACTACATAAGTTCCGTCCGTTTTGTATACATTTATAGAAACTGTCTTAGCAGATGTACCTTTAATGTAAAAATGGATTTTCGTTGGAGTTGTTGGTAATCCAGCACCGGCGAAAGAAGTAAATACGTAATCATTTGCAGAAGGCGTTCCTGAAATTCTGAAAGCAGCGCTTCCGTTTCTTCCGTTTCCTGGGCTTTGGGTAGCATAACTTTTCACACCGAAACTATTTACGCCTGCAAGAAATGCCGGGTAATTTTCGAAGTTACTTCCAGGGAAAGCTAAAGCTGCAGATGCACTTGGTGGCTCAAGACCTGGTTGTACAGGCGGCACAGCTGGCGCAGTAATTCTTGGGCTATTTAACTGTACGTCCTGAATAGTTCTGATCATGAACTGATAATCGTTATTATATCGTGTCATTACACCACGAATTTTTCCGCTTTTACTTGGAACAATATCACCTGCAAAAGTTGCATACGAACTTCCTCTTACGATAAGTTCTGTACCTTCTCTGTCAACAATTTTATGGTTAGTTGAACCGCCCGGGCTTGGCAATGATATATCATAATAAGTCTTTCCGTTTGAAGCATCTGTAAATTGTACGCTGTCAAATTCGATAAGCATGTTCAGGTATTCATCTGACATTGCTTTTGCAATAGAAATACTGTCTTTGATGAATTTTTTCTCTTCGATTTTTTCGCAAGATGCAAACAATACGCTTTTGAAATCAGTAGATAAAATTCGACCTACTCTGCTGCCGTAACGGGAACCGATGAGCGTTGCTCCGAAATCCTTACCGATGTAACGGTTTTTCAGTTTGATATAAACTTTTCTTCCTGGCTCATATCTCGTATAAAGATTGTAAGAATCTACAGGTATGCTAAAAGCTTGTGTAGTATCTGTAGTTATGAAAGAAATAGTCTTGAAAAAGTTTCCTCCTTCATCGCTTGAAGTAACATAAGCTTCAATAACGTCATCTTCAGTATATTCTACCGATGTAGCTCCGGCAGTTGCTAAAATCACTTTCGCGTCTTTAGTAACAGGAATTTCCCCGCATTCTCCACTCAAATCTGGAGTAGAATAATCATCGTCATTTACACAGCTTGTAAAAACTGAGATAAATGCTAATATTAAAATTAATTTTAGTGCTTTCATAGTATTTTATTTTGAAGAGTAAACATGTAATCCGTCAACCTGGAATAATCCGTCTAAAGCTGTATTTGATCCAGAACCGGTTGCTTTAAATCCAATATGAATTATTCCGCCTTGAAAAGGAGAAAGGTCAATAGCACCAGCGTTCACATATACGTAACCTACAGTATTCTGGTTTGCAACAATAGCATTCATTTTTGTCCATGTAGCAGTTGAAACATCTGTTCCGTTATAATCAGTAGAAACAAAAACTTCAAGTTTGTTATTTGCGCTGGTAACAAAATTCTGAGCCGAACGGAACGTGAATTTAGGATTCTGTCCCTCAGTAATATCAATTGCCGGAGAGACTAACCATCCAACATTTACAGCATCAGTTCCGCCAAATGTGTTAAACTGTGCATAACCGTCGCCGCTGAATGTTCTGGCAGACCATCTGATTGTTCCTGCTTCAGCATAATTTGTCCATCCTGGTATAGCAAGAATAGTACTTGCAGGGATATCGAAATCTTCGGTAAAGAAAGGAACTCTTGTTTCAGGCAAGGCAGTATCATCATCCTGAACACAGCTTGTTAACAATCCTGCAAATAATGCAAGCAGGAAAGCCGATTTAATAATTATTTTTTTCATTTTCAATTTTTTTAGAAATTTAAGTATAGATTCACGAAGAAAGTTCTTCCGTATCCATAAAAATATTTTGGTCCGAATGCACGAGTTCCGCTTGCAAGATCTTGTTGCATATCAGGGAAAGTTGCTTTTCTTGACTGCTCAAATCCACCAGTTTTATACTCAATATCGAATACGTTATTGATCGAAGCAAAGAAACCAATTGTGTTTCTGTTTTTTCTGCTAACCAACCATGATTTTCCACCGGTTAAGTTCACTAACGTAAAGTTATCGAATTTTTCCTGTTTTAGGATATTGCGAACTGCATCTTCTGTAGCTCCAGGAAATCCAACACCTGAATTTTCACTTACAGCGAAATTAGATGTTCTTAAAATGTTTGAAACATCAAGGAAGTTATCTGCCAAGTAGTTAATGTTTGCTCCAATATTCCAGAAATGCGGATCTCTGTACTCAATTCCTACAGAATAAGCTTGTTGTGGCATGCCCGGAAGTCTGTAATTTTTAAGTTTCGTTTGTCCGAAATCTAAAATTGGATACTCTTTTGATTCACTTGCAAGCGCATCATCGTTAATCTTAACGTTCGGGTTGTTCGAATACGTGTATTGTCCGTATGAAGCAGCACCTGTAAGTTTAATAGTAGAAGTCAATTGGTATTCAAGTCCTAACTCTGCACCGATGTTTCTTCTACTGATATCTGTTACGATCTCACTGATAAATGAATCTGTATCAGCGTTTTGGTCTTCAAAAAGGCTTTCAGCATAGAAGAAAGATAATTCGGTTGCATTATTTACTTGCGACATGAAACCTGTAAGTCTTCCTTTGAATTTAGGCATTCTGATGATATAACTTGCATCAAAACTTGTGATGCTTTCGCTTGTTAGATCTGGAGTAATATTGTTGTTTAGCCTAGCATTAGCAAAGGTGTTTCTAAGATTTGGTGCTTTTGTCATGTAAGCAGAATTGAAGTCGAAAAACTGTCTTCCGCTAATTTTATAAGTAAATCCACCTTTAAATCCGAAGTTTTCGAAAATTTGTGATTCACTGTCTCCAAACGAATTATTAGCATAAATACCATTTCTGTATAAACCTTCTCTTTTGTATTCTGAACGAGAGAAAGATTGTGCTAAATAGAAATCGTATTTTCTGTAGCTGAATTTGAATTGTGTAAAAGCATCATAATTTGTGCTGAATAAGTTATAGTTATAACCATATTCGTCTCCAACACCAACTTGTCTGTTTGGATTGTTAAGGTCGGAATGTTTTGCTTCACCGCCAAAGAACGGATCAATGTCAAGGAAATATTCTCCACCCATTAAATCTAATAGATTCTGGAAATTATGCGACTTTAATTTTTTGAAAGTCACTCCGGCATTCATGATAATGTTGTTTGATAACTGTGAACTTAAGATAGAGTTCATGTTAAACAAGTTGTCATCCGTTCTGTCTTCATACAAAACATATACGCTACGTCCGGGAAGTGCGCTTTTTGTATTGGCAAGATACATTTCATTCCAGTCGATTTGTGAATTAGCAAGAAACTGTGTTCTAAGTTTTTCTGCTTCTTCATAATCAGGTGTCCAAATTGCGTTATTACCAACATAAGTTACTGCATTTAAAGCATAACTTGGAAGTTTCCTGTAGTAAGTTGGATCTACGTTATCTCCATTTTGGAAATCAAGTCTTGAGTTTCCGATTGACCCGAATTGGTACGAAACGTTAGTGTTCAATTTCGTTTTTTCGCTGATATTCCAGTAATGGCTTAAGATGAAAAGAGGTTCTTCAACATCTTTATCCCTGGAATTTCTTTTCTTTCCGTCTTGATAACCCCAAAAAGAGTTGTATTTTATGCCCATTAGGTCATTTACCTCTTTTGAGTTTGGAGACGATTTACCTCTGCTGTTCTGAGCATAGATAGAAGTAAAGTTGATGCTGTGCTTGTCGCCAATTCTTTTTTCGATACTTGCGAAGAATGAGTTTGCGCTATAATCAGTTCCATCAAAATAACCTTCTTTTGCCCATCTTCTTGAAGCTGAAATTACATAAGCCCAGCCATTTTTGTCCATTCCTGAAGCATAAGTAGCCATGGTTCTCCATGCGTAATTAGTATTTGTTCCAGAGAAAGAAACTCTTCCGCCTGGTCTGTAGATGGAAGCTCTTGTATTAATTTCCTGTGTACCCAAAATTCCACCGAAAGTATAATCAGATGGAGCAGAACCCATTGTGAATTCCTGGTTTCTGGTAGCATCATTCAATCCGCCCCAGTTACCCCATTGTGGCCTGCCGTCATAAATTTTATTCATAACGACACCGTTAATCATAGTGGTTCCGTACTCGTTATCCAAACCTCTGATTCTAAAACGGGCTTGTCCCCAGTTAAACGCAGCTGCTTGGTTGTAAGTGTCGCGCGTAGCTTGTAAAAGTCCGGCCGTGCTTTCTGAACCGCTATTGTCATCACCTAAATCATTTTCGGTAATTGTAATAAGGCTTAATTGCTGCTCTTCCGTTTCATCTTCTTCTAAAACAACAACTCCCAAATCTAAATTCTGTCCTGAAACAATTTCTAAAGGAAGCATTTGAATTGTAAATCCCGTTACATTGACCTTTAAGATCTGTTTTCCCGGAATAACATTTTGAATGACAAAAATTCCCTCTGCATTTGTCGTGGCGGTAAGTGTCGTGTTTTCGATTGTAGTAACAACACTTTGCATTGGTTTTTGTGTTTTAGAATCAACAACTTTACCAGTAACGGTAGGGTTTTGCTGAGCCCAAACAAAAAAGACCTGCATTACAAATAAAATACTAATAACAAGTTTTTTCATAAATAAAATTAAAATTAATTCACGTTTGTCAAGATTAATTATTTCTTAACGGACGCAAAAGTACATTATTAATTAATATTATTTACTTTTGCTGCCAAGTTTGTGTTAAACTTGACATTAAATTAATATACGATTTATGCGAATTACTAAAAGTATTGCCCTTTTTGTTGTTTTATTTTCAATAACTGTTGCCAATGCGCAGCAAAAAAAGTTTATTGTGCATACGGTGGCTTTTTACAATTTTGAGAATTTATTTGATACAATTAATCAATCTAATATTGATGAAGAATGGCTTCCTAATAAAGGATGGACCGGAAAAAAATACAAGAAAAAGCTTCATAACCTTTCGGTTGTGCTTTCCGACATCGGAACAAATGAACAGCAAAAAGAAATGCCTGTCCTTATTGGTGGTGTAGAAATTGAAAACCGCGGTGTTCTTGAGGATTTGGTTAAACAGCCTTTGTTAGCTAAAGGAAATTATGGAATTGTACATTTCGATTCTCCGGACAAACGCGGAATTGACGTTGCGTTACTTTACCAAAAAAAGCATTTCAAGCCAACAAGCTATATCAATGTGCCACTTATTTTTTACAGAGGTCAAGAAAAAGAGTCTAAAAAAGATAAAGACGATGTTGCAACGGATGACAAAATTGAAATCACCAATGATAACCGGTTATACACCAGAGATGTTTTGCTAGTTACAGGTTTGCTTGATGGCGAAGAAATAAGCGTATTGGTAAATCACTGGCCATCGCGTTCTGGTGGAGAGAAAAAAAGCAGCCCATCGCGTGAAGCCGCCGGAAAATTAAATCGCAAAATAATGGATTCTATCTTTAAGCTAAATCCAAATGCGAAAATCATGACCATGGGAGATTTTAACGACGGAAGCTACAATAAAAGCATCAAACAAGGAATTGGTGCAAAACTGAAAAAATCAGAGTTAAAGCAATTTGATATTTACAATCCGTTTGAACAAATGGCTAACGAAGGTCACGCAACATTGTTTTACAGAGATTCAGGAGATATTTTCGACCAGATCATGGTTTCGGAAGCATTTGTAAAAGACGATTATAATTCATTCAGATATTGGAAAGCCGGAATCTTCAACAAACCGTACCTTATCCAAAAAGACGGACAATATAAAGGATATCCGCTCCGACATACCAATAATGAAGTCGGATACAGCGATCACTTTCCGGTATATATCTATTTAATTAAGGAAGTAAAATAAACACAAAGCCGTGAATTAAGACTCACGGCTTTTTAAATTCCATTCATGAAAAAACTATTGCTTTTAGTAGTACTGATTTCCTGTAAAAGTTTCGCGCAGGATACGATCACAACGGCACAAATTAAAAATTACATCGGTAAAGAAGTCTGGGTAAAAGGAACTGTCGCCTCTGTAAAAATGGCTTCAGAAGACAATATCAACTATATTAACATTGATAAGGCATTCCCAAATAATGTGTTTACAGTTGCTATTACGACAAAATTAGCGGAAAGGCTCAAAATCAAACTTGAATCAGCAAAAGGAAAAAAAATCCTCGTAAAAGGAAAAATCACATCCAATGAAAAAGATCCGGGACAAGTGCCGCAAATATTCAATCCAATGCAGCTCAAACTAAAATAAAGCGTAAATTTATACTTCAAAATATAAAATATGCCTGTTTCAAAACCGTTCAGCCTGAACAAATGGATCGATGAAAACCGCCATTTATTAAAACCACCAGTCGGGAATAAAAATATTTATACCGATTCTGATGATTATATCGTAATGGTTGTCGCTGGCCCGAATGCCCGAAAAGACTATCATTATAACGAAACCGAAGAGCTTTTTTATCAACTCGAAGGTAGCATAAAAGTAATTATACAAGACGAAGGAAAACGCGTTGAAATGGATTTAAACGCCGGCGACATGTATTTGCATCCCGCAAAAACGCCGCATTCACCGGTTCGTTCCGCAAATTCAATCGGACTCGTAATCGAGCGCAAACGTGCCGGACAAGGTTTTACCGACGGATTGCTTTGGTTTTGCGACAATTGCAACCACAAACTTCACGAGGTTTATTTCGAACTCAACGACATCGAGCAGGATTTTCTGCCGCACTACCAGCATTTCTACAATTCCGAAGAATTACGAACCTGCGATAATTGCGGAACCGTAATGGAAACGGATCCCCGATATATTTAAGCGCTTTGTTTTTCAGGAGCAATTTCCTGCTGTCCGCTATATCTTTTGCTTCGTAAACTCCGCAAAAGGATGCCGCTTCCATCAGGGCTAGTTAACAGTTCCTCAATTTAACCCCATTATTAATTATTAATTATCCATTATTAATTACTTTTGCGTCCGCAAACGTTATAATACAAAATATATGACAACTACTATCGCAGACCAATTCGGAATGAAAGAAGCCTTAGAACAATTAGGCGTAAAAGCTATAAACGAAGGAACTTCAACAGGGCAAAATAATTTTTCCAACGGAGAAATCCTGGAATCTTTCTCTCCGGTTGACGGACAATTAATCGGAAAAGTAAAAACTTCAACGCCCGAAGATTACGAAAAAGTAATGCAAACCGCTACCGAAGCTTTCAAAACATTCCGATTGATGCCAGCGCCACAACGAGGAGAAATCGTTCGACAGTTTGGTGAAAAACTACGCCAAAAGAAAGAAGCTCTTGGAAAGCTGGTTTCCTACGAAATGGGAAAATCACTTCAGGAAGGTTACGGAGAAGTTCAGGAAATGATCGATATCTGCGATTTTGCAGTTGGTCTTTCACGCCAGCTTCACGGTTTAACAATGCACTCAGAACGTCCTGGCCACAGAATGTACGAACAATATCATCCGCTTGGAATCGTCGGGATTATATCAGCATTCAATTTTCCTGTTGCCGTTTGGTCTTGGAATACCGCTTTAGCATGGATAGCCGGAGATGTTTGCGTTTGGAAACCTTCTGAAAAAACACCATTGTGCGGAATCGCATGCCAAAATATCATCGCCGAAGTAATCAAAGAAAACAATCTTCCGGAAGGGATTTCGTGCTTAATAAACGGTGATTATAAAATTGGCGAATTAATGACTGCCGATAAAAGAGTTCCACTTGTTTCTGCAACTGGTTCAACCCGAATGGGAAAAATTGTAGCTCAAGCAGTAGCCGGGCGTCTTGGTAAATCATTACTCGAATTAGGTGGAAACAACGCAATAATCGTTACTCCTGATGCCGATATCAAAATGACAGTTATCGGAGCGGTATTCGGAGCCGTTGGAACTGCAGGGCAACGTTGCACATCAACACGCCGTTTAATAATCCATGAAAGCATTTACGATAAAGTTAAAGATGCGATTGTCGGAGCCTACAAACAACTTCGAATTGGAAATCCTTTAGATCAAAACAATCACGTCGGACCGCTAATCGACACGCATGCTGTTGAATCATACAATGAAGCTCTTGAAAAAGTTGTTGCCGAAGGCGGAAAAATTCTCGTTGAAGGCGGCGTTCTTTCTGGTCAAGGCTACGAAAGCGGATGTTATGTAAAACCTGCAATTGCCGAAGCTGATAATTCTTTCGAAATCGTACAACACGAAACTTTTGCTCCGGTTTTATATTTATTGAAATATTCTGGTGAAGTGGAAAATGCAATTGATGTTCAAAATGGTGTTGCACAAGGACTTTCGTCTGCAATTATGACCAATAATCTTCGTGAAGCAGAACGTTTCCTTTCAGTCACAGGATCAGATTGTGGAATTGCAAATGTTAACATCGGAACTTCCGGTGCTGAAATCGGCGGAGCTTTCGGAGGTGAAAAGGAAACTGGCGGCGGACGTGAATCAGGTTCTGACGCATGGAAAATTTACATGAGAAGACAAACGAATACAATTAATTATACTACAAGCCTACCTTTGGCACAAGGAATTAAGTTTGATTTGTAAGAAATATCGTTATAATAAAAAAGGGTTGTCTTTAATCAGACAACCCTTTTTTATTATGCGTGTATCGATAAATAACAAACAAGCCAAAAAGCACCGCTACAAACACCAAAACAACAATATTGTTGTCTAATGGCATTCCGGGTGGTCTTGGGGGGCCTAGTGGGGGAGTAGGCGGCCCTTCTGTCGGTGGTCCAGCAAAGCAAAAACCGAAACAGAAGAATAGTTTAAAAAATAAAAACTTATTCTGGTCAATTTTCATATGCTACAAAAATATACAATTTATTTCTTTAACAAAATGCGATATGCGTTATTGTCAATTTCATAACATTTACGTTTATCGTTGAAATTAGATTTGAAAATTGACATTTTTTTTGCCAGATTCTTTAAGATTATACGATTAAATTCTTAAAAATACGCACGTAATTGAACACTTCCTGTATGAATTATCTTGCTTTCTTCGCTTTTTCTGCCTTGATAATTCAAATTTACATCTAAAAATTGAGTAAGATTTTTCTGGATTAACAGGCGCCATGACATATTTTGCCCAGGCTGTAAACCTTCAAGCATCTGATAGGCAACCGGCGCCATTTCATCGCCTGCGAATTTATTTTGGTATAAAGAAAATTCTCCATTCATGGTAAACTGCTTTTCGCTGGCATATGTAAATGACGTTCCAAATCGATGCTGATCGAGTTTTTCGAAATCACTGATCTTGTTTTTCTTCGTCTGAAATTCATAAAACAAATCCCAACTTGCATTTTTTGAGAATAAATACGATACTTTCGGCTCTAATTTATAACCATTTAGCTCGAAATTTTTAGCACCATAATTTTCAGAAACCGTTGATGATGCCAACGCCTGAGCGCCCATATTTAACAGCCAGCTTTTTGCATATAAATGCGTGTACTGCAATTGATGCGAGCTGGTATTGCTTTCCTGCGAACCGACTGACAACAAGTTTTTAGCTTTTGCACTCAAAAAAGTATAGGTTATTGAGTGTTTTTGTTTTCCACGATTGTAAAAAAAACTGTTCCTGAAACTAAGATTTAATCCCAATAAATCATCATCGCTAGAAGCAAACGGATTAAAATCAAAATCACTACCGTTACGCTCCAATTTCCGCTCGGTTAGAAACGAAGTCTGATTGTAGAAATAAGATAGGAATTTCCTAAAACCTTTTTCGTTCTGCCACTGCAGCGGATTTAAAGTCAAGGATTGCGAAAACTTATTCTGATGGGTTTTCCGGAAAATCTGATTCGGTAAAAACACACGCACATATTTTGCCTGATCGGTAAAAACTGCAATTTCAAATTCCTCTAGTTCCTGGATTCCGTTTTTATTGTAATCGTTCCATGTATAAACGCCGAGTCCGGGATCAACTTCAATGTATGAAAATTCCTGTTGCGCAATATTTCCGGAAGTGGTTTCATAGGCTGTACTAATTTGTATCAATTGATTGAAAAAACGATCGTTATACAACAATCTCGAATTTAGCGAAGGCTCGTCTTCTCTGGTTTTATCTTCATATTTTAGATTTCGGTAATTGGCAAATAAGGTCAAATCGCTTTTTTGCGTCTGGATTAATTTTGATTTCAGATAATACGAATGGGATGTATTTACGCGCTGTACAATTCCGTTTTGCAAACTATCATTTACACGATTCAGATAGCCTAATTCTACAAAAACTTTTGTGCTGTCACCACGTCCGACAAACGCTCCATATTCTGAAAACCGCTGGCTCAAAACGGATAATTGGTTGGTCGCTATCAATTTTTCATTGTTGTCCTCAAGCCGGTATGAGCCGCCAACCCAATTGTTTTTAAAATGATATCGCGCTTGTGTTTGATTTCGTAAGAATCTTGAATTGGCATAATTTCCGTCACTTTTTAAAAAACTCCCATTTTGCTGAAGCGTAAAGTTTTTAAGCTTAAAATTCCCATTTACAACGTGTCTTGTTCCAGAAAAGCTTTCGCTAAAATCGAGTTTTTCCAATTGATACGTGAAATATCCTTTTTCAGGAAGCTGGAAGGTCAAGCCTGAAATCAGTAAGCTTTGATTGCCTTGCGGATTCGTCAAATTCCAGTCGCGGTCAAATTCTATGGTAAATAAACGCTCAATTGTCTGGAATTTTTTCTCTACATATTGATAATTCGCAAATGCATCGATGTTCCATTTTTTAGAAAGCAAGCGTTGTTTCATATTTAGTTTTCCGGCAACGCCCTGATTATCGCCGTCGTCGATACTTGAAAATAGATTCCGGTCATTGTTGCTCAAGCCAAATTCAAAATCAACATTCGTTTTTTCGCTTGGATTGTATTTTCCCATGACGGTTGCAATCTGAATTTTCATAGGAGCAACCAAACGGATTATCGGCTGATAATTTCCTTGTAAACTTCCGACATATTCATAAATCCTGCCGCTTCCCGTTGTTGACAAAAGTTTGTAATCTCCCAGATTATTTCCAACCAATGAAAATTTCACGTTATACAATTCTACTGTTTGATCGGTGGATTGTTCAAAATATTCTACGCCGTTAGAAACTGTTTTTTTATACAAAATTTTATTCTCCGAAAACGTGTCAAGATAAGCCGATGGAGCGGTCATTAAGTCGGGATTATCTCCGGCGTTTACCAAAGTCTGGATTTGCTCTGTAGATAGATTTTGTTGCAATGGCTGGTTTTTCACATCATTTTCAGAATACAAATAACCGCCGATACTCCATTTTTCCTGTTCATGGGTTGCTCCCGCATAGGTAACGAATCGGGTATAATTTTTATCGGAATATTGATATTCTACATTGATACGCATTTCTGAAGTTATCGGAAAAAGAGATGTAAAAATAATTTCGCCTGCGTTGTAATCTATTATATAATCATTGTTTTCGCCTCGTCTCAGCAAAATCCCGTTCACGTAAACGCGTTCTGATCCTGAAATTACCAGAATATACAATTCGCCGTTTGGGCCTTTAAGTTTATACGGACCTTGATTTCCTTCCTCGCCAACAAAAGTGCTTCTGGCATATTGCCCTCGAACCAAAGCCGCTGAAGCAAAAATTGTAGTTTTCTTTTCTTCGGTCCCCAATTCAAAGCTCGCGGCAAGTCCTTGTACTTTTTTATTGAAATTCAGGAATTTTGATTTTCGGTTTTCGAGAAATAAATCTCCGGCTCGAATACTCCATTTATCAGCAAATAATTCGATGAAAATTTGGTCAAATTCATCCAATTTTTGTGAATATCCGCCTTCCTGAAGCGGAATATTACTATCTTGAATCGAGGCTCGAAGGCTAACTTTATCGGAGATTTTGCCCGTAATCTGTAAATCAAGGGACGAATTTACAACGGCATTTTGATTATTTCCGACAGTAATCCCGCGCGTAATGCTTCCCGAAGTATTTAGTCCGTCAAATGGGACAAATTTCTTGATCGGATCTCGGGAAACCTGATAGAGATTGTTCGAAACAATGCGTCGTTGATCGTAAATACTGTATTCTTTCGTGAGAAATTCCGGGAATTTTAAAAATCGTACTGTTAAGGTATCATCTAAAAAAGGAGCATTTTCATTTAAAACAAGTTTGCCTTTTTGAAAATCAATTTTATAAAATGATGGGTCGATTGTCGCTCCGTTTTTATCCTGAAGCTTGAAGAATTCCGGATTTACGCTTACGCTGTCAATGGAAATCGTATCGCGAGAAGCCATAATTTTTTTGTTTTTGTACGGAGTCGTAATTTCCTGAGCCTGAAGTCCGGAAAAGCAACTGATGACAATCCAAAAAAATATCTTTTTCAACATAAAGAAGTATAACGCCTAAATGTCAAAAGTAGTGTTATTAATTAGAAATTTTGATAATTAGAAAATGTCTCGACTTGAGTTAAAACTTAGGTTTAATCGATAAGACACCATCAATTATCTAATTTTCCTTCGTTACGATCTGCATCGTTTCGCGACTCACTTGCTTTAACAGGACATCTTTATTTTTTTCGACCATTTTTGTCGCTTTTTCATCGAAATGCCGAATCGTATATAAGGACACGTTTTCATTATAGGAAACCTTGAATTTTTTGGAAAGCAGGCTTTTCAATTCAGCGAAATTCCCAAATTTATCTTCAACGCAAACCGAAAAACTAATTGCCGAATTCTGGATCAGGCTTACTTTCATTTTATATTTATGAAGCAATCCAAAAATCTCGCTGATGTTTTCTTCCATTATAAAAGAGAAATCTATCGATGAAAGAGAAATTAGCAATTGTTCCTTTTTTACGATAAAACACGGAAGATGCGGTTCAAGATCTTGTCCTTTTGAAACACTTGTTCCGGGCAAAACCGGATTTATAAATGATTTTACGAAAAGCGGAATTTCCTTTCTTTGTAAGGGTTGCAACGTTTTCGGGTGAATTACGGTTGCTCCGTAAAACGCAAGCTCTATCGCTTCCCGGTAAGAAATCTGGTTCAATAAAGTAGCATTTTCAAAATAACGCGGATCAGCATTCATGACTCCGGGAACATCTTTCCAGATCGTAACGCTCTCGGCATTCAGGCAATAGGCAAAAATTGCGGCTGTATAATCGGAACCTTCGCGACCAAGAGTTGTCGTAAAATTATTCTCGTCAGAACCTAAAAATCCTTGTGTAATATTTAGGGTTTTGCGTTTTACATTTTTGGAAATATTCTTTTGAGTTACATCCCAGTCAACATTTGCGTCACGGTAATTGCTGTCGGTTTTTATAAAATTCCGAACATCGATCCAATGCGTGCGGATTTCCATAAAATTCATGTAATGCGAGAGAATCGTCGTAGAAATCAATTCACCCATACTTACGATTTGGTCGTAAACGAAGTTGTAATTTGGAGATTTATTATGGCTCAAGAAGTATTCCAGGTCAGAAAACAGCTTATTCACATCCGTAAAAACGGCATTTTTTTCATCATCAAACAAATCCATTAAAATCTGGTTGTGGTATTTTTTTACATCCTGAACAGACGCCTGCAGTTCTTTCGATTTGTCGAAATAGTTTTTGATGACAATTTCAAGCGCATTTGTCGTTTTTCCCATCGCTGAAACTACCAGCAAAACGTCTTCATAACCAACGGTCTTCAAAACGCCATAAACATTTTTAATACCTGCGGCATCTTTTACTGACGCGCCTCCAAATTTGAATATTCTCATGTAACTTAATTTGCTTTTTTCAATGCGGATTATTGTATTCAACTGGAATCAAACGTTATGTCATGAAATGATTCATCTGTTTTAACAATTTTGAAACAAATATACAAAACAGCTAAACTATCTGATAAAAATCGTCTCAATTTCACAAAAAACCCGATATTTGTGCGCAACTAACTACAACGATTTCGGAATGGAAGAACGCAACAGAACATTAGGCGAGTTTATTATTGAAAAGCAAAAAGACCATCAATATTCCTCGGGAGAACTATCAAAAATTATTAATTCAATTCGTTTAGCAGCAAAAGTTGTAAACTATAAAGTTAACAAAGCCGGACTTGTAGATATCATTGGTGCAGCGGGCGAGCAAAACATTCAGGGCGAAGACCAGCAGAAACTTGATGTTTATGCAAACGAGGTTTTCATTCAAACATTAATCAATCGTGAAATTGTTTGCGGAATCGCGTCTGAAGAAAACGACGACTTCATTACTGTCGAAGGATTAGACAACAGCCATAATAACAAATATGTGGTTTTGATGGATCCGCTTGACGGTTCGTCAAACATTGATGTAAATGTTTCGGTAGGAACGATTTTTTCGGTTTATAAAAGAATTACGCCAGTTGGAACTCCGGTTACGCTTGAAGATTTTCTTCAGCCGGGAACTGCTCAGGTTGCTGCCGGATATGTGATTTACGGAACTTCAACGATGATCGTTTATACGACAGGACATGGCGTAAATGGATTTACTTTGAATCCGGCGATTGGTACATTTTACCTTTCACACCCGAATATGAAATTCAAAAAGGACGGAAATATTTATTCAATTAATGAAGGAAATTACGTGCATTTTCCACAAGGTGTAAAGGATTACATCAAATATTGCCAGCTTGAAGAAGATGATCGTCCTTATACTTCACGATATATAGGAAGTTTGGTTTCAGACATTCATAGAAATATGATTAAAGGCGGAATTTATATTTACCCGACAAGTTCAAAAGCCCCTAAAGGAAAGCTTCGATTGCTTTACGAATGTAACCCAATGGCATTTATAGCGGAACAAGCCGGCGGAAAAGCTTCGGATGGTTTCGGAAGAATCATGGAAATTCAGCCTACAGAATTGCACCAACGCGTACCGTTTTTCTGCGGAAGCTATAATATGGTGGAAAAAGCTGAGGAATTTATGGCGAAAGCGAAGTAGGTAAAAGAAAAATCTATGAAACTCAATTATTATCTAATCGTTTTTATATTATTAAGTGCTGTAGGTTACAGCCAAAAAAATACTATATATGTCGAATATGGCGTAAAGATAGCTGATGATAACGGCTCGTTTACTAATGATAAAATGTTTGCAGATATATTCATAAATGCTGTTTATGAAGCTGATAAATTAACTTTTGGATTGATAATTACAAAAGAAGGTTCTAAATTTTATGAAGTTGACACAGGTATTGAAAAAAGTCATGGAATGACAATGGCTAAAGTGTATGCAAATTACATGGGAGTGGTCTATAATATAGAAAGCGAAATATTCAAAGAGTCTCAATTATTAGGAAATAGTACTTATACAAAAGAGAAAAAAACAGAAAATTGGATAGTAACATCTGAATCAAAATTAATTGATAATTATTTATGTTATAAAGCGACTAATACTTATATAGTTGTTAATTCAGTAGGAACTTTTAAATTTCCTGTAACAGCATGGTATTGTCCTAAACTGCCCTATAATTATGGGCCAAACGGTTACGGAAATCTTCCTGGTCTCATACTGGAATTGCAAGTTAGGAATGTAAATTTTAGCTTCAAAAACTTAGATGTTGATTCAGACATGGCTTTTAATACTGATTTTTTAAAGAAAGCAACAATACATTCCGAAGAAGAATTAAATAAAAAACTGGATGAATTTAATAATTTTGAAAGGAATTAAATTGTATAAAGAACTATAAATATAAAACAAAAACCATCAAAAAAAGAAGTAATTAAGTCATGCTTAATGATCTTCATTTTTAATGGTTTGTATTAAAGGAAATCTGTTTGTTTCCCTGAATCCTTATTTATTCATGTGCTGCATTTCGAAAAGGAACGTGTCCAAATCAACATTCAATACTAATAAAGACAACGCTTTATCTACAATATAATGAACGTTTCCTGGTGTAAACCCTAATGCTAAAGCAAAACGCGTCAGGATCTCTTTTTGTTTTGGCCCAAGAATGTGATCGGCATAAACCATTCTCGACAAATCATACAAACGCTCTAATCTCTGCGTATGTAAATAAGGCGGATTGATTGGATATTTCATCGGATTTTCAAGAATTTCGGCGTATTCTTCAGTTGAAATTTCAAGTTGTGTTGCCAATTTATCAAGGAAATGTCTTTCTTCTTCGCTCAAATGACCGTTTTCCATCGCAACTCTTACAATGGAAGAAAAATGACCTTTATTTCTGTTTTTAAATCCGCTATCAAATAAATCTGAAAATGACATAGTTGTTTCGTTTTAGTGTTGTGCAAATATAATTCTATTTCAATTTTAATTAAAGATATTGTGAAAAGTTTTCAATTCACGGTACGAAATACCGCATAAAATACAAATCTACTGTCAGTTCAAAAATCTATTGAAATAAATTGTAAGTTTGAAATCCCTAAATCAAGTTAAACAATTACAATGTCTGAATTCTGGATCTATTTTGAAATAGGACTGCGGCATATTTTGGATATAAAAGCCTACGATCACGTGCTTTTCCTGATTGCGCTCTCAGTTCCTTATGCGTTTAAAGATTGGATACGCGTCCTTATACTCGTTAGCCTTTTTACGCTCGGCCATACATTGGCACTGCTGCTTTCTTTATATGGAATTATAAGTGTAAAGCCGATGTATATCGAATTTCTTATTCCGATTACGATTTTGATAACGGCATTTTTTCATCTTTTTACTGCCGGGAAGAACAACAAAAAGGAAAGCATCAGCATTATTGCTTTCATTACGCTGTTTTTCGGGATCATACACGGACTCGGATTTTCAAATTATTTCCGGACAATTTTGCCTGAAAAAGGAACTGATAAACTATTACCATCACTTGAATTTGCACTCGGAATTGAAACGGCGCAAATCATTGTTGTTTTGATAGTTTTGATTTTATCGTATATTGTGCAGACTATTTTTCGCTTTTCAAAACGCGACTGGACTTTGGTGATGGCTTCGTTCGTAATTGGTGTGGTTTTACCGATGATTATTGCCAGCGAAATCTGGTAAATTTAACGTTTACGACTTAAGAATTAGATAAAATCGGCTTACTTTCGCCAAATTGAAAAGATGCTTTATCAATGAGTACAGAAAAATTACACAAATACGACACGGCATATCTTCGCATTGCAAAAGAATGGAGCAAATTGTCCTATTGCAAACGCAAGCAAGTAGGAGCAATTATCGTAAAAGACCGCATGATTATTTCTGATGGTTATAACGGAACGCCGAGTGGTTTTGAAAATTGCTGTGAAGATAATGAAGGTCTTACGAAATGGTATGTTCTTCATGCTGAGGCAAATGCAATTTTAAAAGTAGCGCATTCTACACAATCCTGTAATGGCGCCACCTTATATATTACGCTTTCACCTTGCCGTGAATGCAGCAAACTAATTCATCAATCCGGAATAAAACGCGTGGTTTATCAAAATGGCTATCGCGATGATTCCGGAATTCAATTTTTACTTAAAGCAGGAGTTGAAGTAGCTCACATTCCTGAACAAGAATAATGAAAAAAGACAATAATTATACTCCGCTCCTGATTTTCGCCACACTTGCAATTGGTGTTATTTTGGGAACGATGCTTAATTTTCCTGTTCCGGGAACGGGTTTCTCGTCGAACAGCCACAAAGACAAACTAAACAAACTTATCGATTTTATCGAAAATGAATATGTTGATAAAATTGACACTGATTCTGTGGTCGATCTAACCGTTAACAGCATTTTAGACAAACTCGATCCGCATTCGGTTTACATCGCAAAAGAAGAAATGCAGGAAGTTACCCAAAGCATGAAAGGCGATTTTGTTGGTATTGGGATTAATTTTTACATGTATAAAGATAGTGTCGCAGTAATAAAACCGGTAAAAGGCGGTCCTTCGGATAAAGCCGGAATTCAATCTGGTGACAGAATTCTTTATGCCGGAAAGGAAAAATTATTCGGTAAAAAATTCTCTTCCGACAGTTTGTTCAATTACCTTCAAGGCGCAGAAGGTTCTGAAGTTGAGTTGACGGTTTTTCGCAAAAGCGAGAAGAAAAAATTTAAGGTAAAAGTAAAAAGAGACGTGGTCGCGCTAAATAGTGTCGATGTTTCATTGATGCTCAACAAAAATACCGGCTACATTAAAATCAATCGTTTTGCAGAAACAACCTATAATGAATTCCACGCCGGATTATTAAAATTAAAAAAGCAAGGTGCAAAATCAATTGTAATTGATCTTCGGAATAATGGCGGTGGTTATTTGGAAAAAGCAGTAGAAATTGCGGATGATTTCCTAAAAGACAAAGAATTGATTGTTTTCACGAAAAACCGTGGCGGACGAAGCGATAAAACATATGCCACCAAAAAAGGCGATTTTGAAACCGGAAATGTATATGTTTTAATCAACGAAAATTCAGCGTCAGCAAGCGAAATTCTTGCTGGTGCAATCCAGGATAATGATCGTGGGATAATTGTTGGAAGGCGTTCATTCGGAAAAGGTTTGGTGCAGCGAGAAATGGATTTTAACGACGGTTCAGCTGTGCGATTAACGGTTGCAAGATATTACACTCCAACAGGACGCTCGATTCAGAATTCATACAAAAGAGGTGATAAAGATGCTTATTTTAAAGATTTCGATCATCGATTTGAAAGCGGCGAATTGTATAAAAAAGACAGCATTAAAATCGCAGATACGTTAAAATTTAAAACACCAAAAGGCAAAATTGTTTATGGCGGCGGCGGAATAGTTCCTGACGTTTTCGTTGCTCTCGAAGCAGAACATGGCGAAGAAAGCCTGACATATTTAATGCAATCCGGAGTTGTGGCTTATTTTGTTTTCGAGGAATTAGAGAAAGACAGAAATACTTATAAAGGCTTAAGCTATACGGATTTCGTGTCCAAAATTGAAAAAACCGACCTGTATTTCAATAACTTTGCTAAATACTTGATAAAGAATGATGTGAAAGTCAATTTGGATAAAAACAAGGTGATGGTTAAACGCTATATAACAGCAGAATTTGCGCGACAACTTTTTGGCGAGGAAAAGTACTTCGAAATGATCCTAAAGGAAGATGCAATGATAAAAGCAGTATTTGAGCAGAAATAAATTTTATTTCCGGATACTGTCGTGAACCTGGCTTTGCGTGTTATTATTCCATTCTGTCAAGATATCCGTTGCAACGGCAGCGCCACTTCCGGAAGCAATTGGCAATTGGCTTCTCCAGCCGGCCAAAGTCCCAATTACATAAATTCCATCAGTAACTTTGTGATCTGTATTTTTTAACTGGATTCTGTTTTTTTCGGGAATTGCTTTTTTATGAGGCTCGATATATTCCATCAAACCTTCAATATAAAAAGTATTTGAGGAACCAATTCCGATTACAATGTTTTTTGCGTGGAAACTGTTTTTATTCGTAACAACGGTAAAATTCGGGTAATTCCCTTCGATTTTTAAAACTTTTTCATTTGGGATCTGCTCAATGTGCGGATACATTTCAGATAAATGGGAAATACTTTCCGACAATAATTCTGAGCCTAATTTCCCGGGTGGAATTCCGTACACATTATTATACAAACCATCTTGAAGTGATGAAGCTTTTTGATGTGTTAGGATTCCGATTTTTTTATCGGCGGCAAAAACTTTATTCTTCGCAGAACCTAAAACCAGCGCACAGGACATCCCCGAAACTCCGCCGCCTATAATTAAAACGTCAAACATGTAAAATTAGTTTTTTGTTTTTTCCTCGATGGCTTTTGACATACGGAAAATCAATATGATAAAAACGGCACAAAAAGAAGCTACTACACCGATCAAACCAACTAAACTGTCGCCTTGAAGCAGATTGTCAAAATCCAACAGTGTAATGTTGAAAACAATCAAAGCAATAGCCAAAACGATTAATATGGTAGTGAAAATTTTCATTGTAATATAATTGTAGAAAATTATTAGGAAGTGAAAGTAATAAAAAAGTTTTTAGATGAACAATGCTTTAACATTAGCGGCGAATAATTTAACAGCAATCGCTAAAAGCACTACACCAAAGGTTTTTCTAACAACACCAAGTCCGTTTTTGCCTAATATTTTTTCAATTTTTGAAGACGATTTTAGTACACCATATACCAATATGATATTCAGTACAATTGCAATGATAATGTTTATCGTGTCGAATTGTGCTCGTAATGATAATAAGGTTGTCATGGTTCCGGCTCCGGCAATCAGCGGAAACGCAATTGGGACAATGGATGCAGAACCGGCTTCTTCGTCACGATAAATGCGGATTCCGAGAATCATTTCCAACGCAAGGAAAAACAAAACAAAAGAACCGGCTACAGCAAATGAATTCACGTCAATGCCAATCAGGTTCAATAATTCTTCCCCAACAAAAAGGAAAACAATCATGATTATTCCGGCAACAAGTGATGCTTTTTCAGATTCAATGTGGCCGTGTTTAGTGCGTAAATCAACAATTACGGGAATCGTTCCAACAATATCGATTACGGCAAAAAGCACCATTCCTACTGTAATTATTTCCCTGAAATCCAATTCCATATACCTGTTTTTTGAAAGTGCAAAAATATTTCAATTATCACGGAAATGTGCTAATTTCGAGTTAAATTTTATCAATCAAAATTATTTCTAATAACCTGGTAAATAGTATTTTAAATGTTTAACATAGAAATCTAGAATCTCCAATCCAAATTCTAATTTCTAATCCTATCTTTGCAAAATGTTTCAACTCGGAAAAACCATAGTTTCAGAAGATATTATCGAAAAAGATTTTGTCTGCAATCTTTCGGCCTGCCACGGCGGTTGCTGCGTTGATGGCGATGCCGGAGCACCGCTTACTACTGAAGAAACTAAAATCCTAGAGGAAATTTACCCGAAAGTAAAACCATTTCTTCGTAAAGAAGGAATAGCGGCTATTGAAGCGCAAGGAACGTGGTTAACAGGAACCGACGGCGATCTTGAAACGCCATTAATCGATGATAAAGACTGCGCTTATGTGATTTTTGATGGCAAAACCGCGCTCTGCGGAATCGAGCAAGCGTATAATCAAGGAGTTATTTCCTGGAAAAAACCTGTTTCCTGTCATTTATATCCGATCCGCGTCAAAGATTATACAGAATTTGCGGCGGTAAATTATGACCGTTGGGATATTTGCGATGCGGCCTGTTCTTTGGGTGCAGAATTGGAAGTTCCGGTTTATAAATTTGTCAAGGAAGCACTCATCCGGCGATTTGGCGAAGACTGGTATAATGAGCTTGATAAGGTTGCTCAGGAAATCAAAAACAAGCCTTTTCGCGGATAATTTCGTGTGATTTGTTTTATTACTAATTTCTCTATATTTCATTGGGCTTCACTTAAAAATTATATTTATAAATTATTGAAATACAGTATTTTATAAAATACAATTTTTTCACAGACAATTTTCTTCGTTGTTAAAAACTCTGCTCGATTGTGGATAAGTTTGACTTTTTTTGGCTTTTTTAAACCATCAAAAATGACAATCTTTGTATCAGTCAGAAATGACAAACCAAGCCCAAAATAACACAGTAAAAGTCAAATGAATATGTCAATGATTGAACCAATTTTACAGGAAAACAAAAACCGTTTTGTGATTTTCCCGATTAAGCACCACGATATTTGGGAATGGTACAAAAAAATGGAAGCGAGTTTTTGGACAGCCGAGGAAATTGATTTATCTCAGGATTTAAGCGACTGGAATAATAAGCTGAACAATGAAGAAAAATATTTCATTAAGCATATCCTTGCGTTTTTTGCCGCTTCAGACGGAATCGTAAATGAAAATCTTGCTGAGAATTTCGTAAACGAAGTGCAATATGCCGAAGCAAAATTCTTCTACGGTTTCCAGATTATGATGGAAAACATTCACAGTGAAACCTATTCGCTTTTGATCGATACCTATGTAAAGGACGAAGCTGAAAAAGACGAGTTATTCAATGCATTGGAAGTTTTTCCGGCTATTAAAAAGAAAGCAGACTGGGCGTTAAAATGGATCGAATCCGATTCGTTTGCTGAAAGGCTAATTGCATTTGCAGCCGTTGAAGGAATTTTCTTTTCGGGTGCATTTTGTTCTATTTATTGGTTGAAAAAACGCGGGTTGATGCCGGGCTTGACGTTCTCGAACGAATTGATTTCACGTGACGAAGGTGTTCATTGTGATTTCGCCGTGCATTTGCACAATCACCATTTGGTAAATAAGGTTTCAAAAGACAGAATCAGAGAAATCATTATTGATGCATTAAACATTGAAAGAGAATTCATTACAGAATCGCTTCCGGTAAGTTTAATCGGGATGAACGCCAACCTGATGACGCAATATTTAGAGTTCGTAACCGATCGCCTTTTGGTAGAATTGGGTTGCGCCAGAGAATACAATACTACGAATCCGTTTGATTTTATGGATATGATTTCACTTCAGGGAAAAACCAATTTCTTTGAAAAGAAAGTATCTGAATACCAAAAAGCCGGTGTTTTGAACAGCGGTAGCGGAAACGATTCGGATTCACAAAAAATTAGTTTCGACGCCGATTTTTAATTACCAGCCTTTAAAAATGAGCCATTAAGAAATTAAGATCCATTAAGTCTTGATTTACTTAATTCCTTAATGTTTCAAAAATGCGTATTTCGGAGCAAATGTTCCGGATTAAGCAGATACCTAGCCCCGATAGAAGTGAAAATCCTTTTTTGTTTTGTCATCCCGAGCGCAGTCGAGGGACTTCTTCCAAAACAAAAAAGATTGAAACGAATAGCGGGATTAGCTTCAAAATAAAAAACAATTTAATAATCACAAATAACCCGAAAACAGCGAAGGGATTTGCTGTTTCACAAAACCAAAAGCGTATGTATGTAGTTAAAAGAGATGGAAAGAAAGAACCGGTAATGTTCGATAAAATTACCGAAAGGATTAAGAAATTATGCTACGGACTAAACCATTTGGTTGATCCTGTGAAAGTTGCGATGCGCGTTATTGAAGGTTTGTATGACGGCGTTACAACATCCGAATTGGATAATTTAGCTGCAGAAACTGCGGCTTCAATGACCATTGCACACCCGGATTATGCTCAATTGGCGGCCAGAATCGCCATTTCAAACTTACACTCAAACACTAAAAAATCATTTTCGGAAACAATGGACGAAATGTTCCATTATGTAAATCCGAGAACCAACCAGGAATCGCCATTGCTTTCGGAAGAAGTGCATAAAGTGATTATGGATAATGCTGAATTTTTGGATTCGCATGTCATTTACAACCGTGATTTCAATTACGATTACTTCGGATTCAAAACGTTGGAACGATCGTATTTATTAAAGATCAACGGAAAAATCGTCGAGCGTCCGCAGCACATGTTAATGCGTGTTTCTGTCGGAATTCACTTAGACGATTTGAAAGCAGTTATAGAAACCTATGACTTAATGTCGAAAAAGTTCTTTACGCACGCAACGCCAACGCTTTTCAATGCGGGAACTCCAAAACCTCAAATGTCTTCGTGCTTCCTTCTGGCGATGCAGGACGACAGTATTGACGGAATTTATGACACATTGAAACAAACTGCAAAAATCTCGCAATCCGCGGGCGGAATCGGTCTGTCAATTCATAACGTTCGTGCGACCGGATCGTATATCCGCGGTACAAACGGAACTTCAAACGGGATCGTTCCGATGCTTCGTGTTTTCAATGACACTGCGCGTTACGTCGATCAGGGCGGCGGAAAAAGAAAAGGGAGTTTCGCAATTTATATCGAAACCTGGCACGCTGACATTTTCGAATTTTTGGATTTGAAAAAGAATACAGGAAAAGAAGAAATGCGTGCGCGCGACTTGTTTTTCGCTATGTGGACGTCGGATTTATTCATGAAACGCGTTCAGGAAGACGGCATCTGGACCTTGATGTGCCCGAACGAATGCCCTGGATTATATGATGTTTACGGAGAAGAATTCGAAAAATTATACCTTTCATACGAAGCGGCAGGAAAAGGAAGAAAAACCATTCGCGCTCACGAATTATGGGAGAAAATCCTGGAATCTCAAATCGAAACCGGAACGCCATACATGCTTTACAAAGATGCGGCAAACCGTAAATCGAACCAGAAAAACCTTGGAACAATCCGTTCGTCAAACTTGTGTACGGAAATCATGGAATATACTTCCAAAGATGAAATTGCGGTTTGTAATCTGGCATCCATATCACTTCCGATGTTTGTTGAAAACGGAAGTTTCAACCACGATTTATTATTCAGCGTTACCAAACGCGTAACCAGAAACCTGAACAAAGTAATCGACAGGAATTATTATCCGGTTATTGAAGCTGAAAATTCAAATATGCGCCATCGTCCGGTTGGATTGGGCGTACAAGGATTGGCCGATGCTTTTATCCTATTGCGTTTGCCGTTTACAAGCGATGAAGCGAAAAAACTGAATCAGGAAATTTTCGAAACATTATACTTTGCAGCTGTAACGGCTTCGATGGAAATGGCGAAAGAAGAAGGTCCGTATTCTACTTTTGAAGGTTCACCGATTTCTCAGGGAGAATTCCAGCACAACCTTTGGGGATTGAAAGATGAAGAGCTTTCAGGTCGTTGGGATTGGGCGGCTTTACGTAAAGAAGTTGTGAAAAACGGCGTTAGAAATTCACTTTTGGTTGCGCCAATGCCAACAGCTTCAACGTCACAGATCTTAGGAAATAACGAAGCTTTCGAGCCTTATACATCGAATATTTATACGCGCCGCGTACTTTCAGGAGAATTTATCGTCGTAAACAAACACCTTTTGGAAGATCTTGTAAAGCAAGGTTTATGGAACGAAGATTTGAAACAGGAAATTATGCGCCATAACGGATCGGTTCAAAATATCGACCGTATTCCGCAGGATTTGAAAGATTTATACAAAACCGTTTGGGAAATGTCGATGAAAGATATTATTGACATGTCGCGCCATAGAGGTTATTTTATCGATCAATCGCAATCGCTAAACTTGTTTATGCAGGACGCCAATTATGCAAAACTCACGTCAATGCACTTTTATGCATGGCAATCCGGATTAAAAACCGGAATGTATTATTTGAGAACGAAATCGGCTGTTGACGCGATCAAATTCACATTAAACAACGATAAAAAATCGGAACCAATTGCTCAAACCGTTCAAGCTCCGGTTCTGAAACAAGAAGTTGCTGCACCGGCTGTTGAGGTTGAAGCAATCAATGCTGATGATTTCCGCGCTATGATTGAAAGATCGAGAAGTGCTGAACCGGATGATTGCGAAATGTGCGGCTCATAATACTTCATCAACAAATATGAAAATACAACAGCTATCATTGTGATGGCTGTTTTGTTTTTAAATTCTTTAAGGAATCAGAATATATGAACTCAAACCAGTTTCAGATTAGTGAAGAAATGTATGCAACGCATGCGCAAAGAATAGCCAATTTCTTTATCGATTATTTCTGCCAGCTACTGTTGCTTTTTTCGGCGGTATTTGTATACATTTTCATTACAGCACTTTTTGGATCTAAAGAAATTCCAAACTTCGAAGGAATGGGAACTCTTGCAGAATATGCGATTGGCCTGGTCTTATTGCTGGTTTACTATAACGTACTTGAAATTCTATTTGCGAGAACAATTGCTAAATTTATTACCAAAACTATTGTTGTTGATGAATTTGGCGAAAAACCGTCGGTCAATGCAATCTTGACAAGGTCAATTTGTCGCGCCATTCCACTGGAGTTTTTGACATTTTTAGGAACGCCTTGCCGCGGATGGCACGATTCCTTTTCGGATACTTATTTGGTGCAAAAAGATCTGTTGGACAACGCAAAAGCAGTATTTCATTCCGTTGCAGAATTAGGGAAATCAGAAGAATAATTACAGTCGTAAATTAATAAAACAAACATGAACTGGGAACAACTTTTATCACTTAGAAAGCAAGGCGACAAAGGAAAACGCCTTAGAAAAGAGCAGGAAGATACACGTCTGGGCTTTGAAGTCGATTATGACCGTATTATATTTTCATCTGCTTTTCGAAGCTTGCAGGATAAAACCCAGGTTATTCCGTTGTCAAAAACTGATTTTGTCCATACTCGACTTACGCATAGTTTGGAAGTTTCTGTTGTTGGCCGTTCTTTAGGAAGATTGGCCGGAAAGAAAATCATTGAAAAATATCCGCATTTACAGGAAATCCACGGTTTCCAGGCGAATGATTTCGGGGCAATCGTAGCTGCCGCTTCTTTGGCGCATGATATTGGAAATCCGCCATTTGGACATTCGGGAGAAAAAGCAATCGGCGAATATTTTTCAATCGGAAATGGTAAGAAATTCAAGGAAAAGCTCACCGATAAACAATGGCAGGATTTGATCGATTTCGAAGGAAATGCAAATGGATTTTCAGTATTAACTGCAAGTCGTCCCGGAATTGAAGGCGGTTTACGGATTTCATATGCGACATTGGGAGCATTTATGAAATATCCGAAAGAAAGCCTGCCGAAAAAACCAACATCGAATATCTCAGATAAAAAATATGGTTTCTTCCAATCGGACAAAGATTTCTTTAAAGAAGTTGCATCAGAATTGGGAATGATAGCCAACAAGTCCGGAAATGATATTGGTTTTGAAAGACATCCGCTGGCTTATTTAGTTGAAGCTGCAGACGATATTTGCTACACGATTATTGATTTTGAAGACGGTATAAATCTCGGACTCGTTTCTGAAGATTTTGCTTTAGAATATTTGATAAAGCTTGTAAAAGACACTATTGATACGGCAAAATACAATACGCTTACAACAAAAGAAGACCGCATAAGTTACTTGCGGGCGCTTGCAATCGGAAGTTTAATTAATGACGCCGTAAATGTTTTTGTAGAAAATGAATCGGCAATTCTGGAAGGAAAATTTCCTTTCGCTTTGACTGATAAAAGCAAGTACAAAGCGCAAATGGACGATATTATAAAAATCAGCATAAAAAATATTTATCAAAGTCGGGAAGTTATTGAAAAAGAGCTTGTTGGATATCAGATTATTCAAACATTATTGGATAAATTCATTACCGCTTTCAATAATAAATCTGAAAATAATTGCTCAAATTACGATAAATTATTGCTGAAAATGTTGCCAGAAAAATTTCTTGAAGAGAAAGAAAATCTGTACAAACGTTTACTGCACATTTGCCATTATGTGTCGCTTTTAACTGATGGAAATGCATTGGAATTATATGAAACCATCAACGGAAACAAACGCGTTTAAAAGGAAAAGTCATTAAAGCAATCGTTTATAATCTGTGCTGATTTGTGCAATTTGTATTGAATTTCTTAAATAATTTTAGAAATTATACACCAATCCAACACCAATCATCTGCTTTAGCTGAATCTTCGGCCCGACGGTAATTTGCTGGCCGGCAACTTCTTCTTTTGCCTTGATATCATCGTCATAAAGCACGTGGATCCCGATGTTGGCCTTTACATATTGATTTACGATCAAGTCGAGCGAAGCCTGCCAATCTACATCAACGTTTCCAAATTTATTGATGTAATCCGAGTACAGATTCAGGCGGTTTTCAAAATTAATATTCTTAAAAATTTCTCGCTTAAAGTGAGTTGTAACTAAAAAACCAAGTTCTGTTTTCGTCTTTTTTCCTTCCCGGATTAAATCGCCATTTATATCATAAACCGCTCGTTCAACTCCAAAAGCACCTTGATTTGCAAGTCGTTGGTCTAAAACCAAAGTGTTTTTCATCGTCAATGGCGAGATATAAATATTGACTTTTTTCTCCTTATTGGCATATTCGGCTCCAACTCCAAGAAAAGTATATGCCGGCGCAAAAGGTTTCGAAATCGCAATTTCAGTATTTGGATAGTTGTAACCGTTAGTGAATTGCGTGTTGAAATTAAATTTCGCCGAATGGTACCAATTTGACAATGTATCTTTTCTGTAACCAAAAGTCGAATTGAACTGCAATGCATCATCGGTTTTTCGCAATTCGACGCCGTCTTGTTTATTCACGCCATAACGAACGATCAATTCATTGCCCCATTTTGTATTTTTCCTTGTATAAATCCGCGTGAAATTTCCTTTAAGCAATCCCGAAATGGAACTTACACCACCGGCACTCCAATTTACAAATGCAATTTCACTCAAATCAAATCCAATAGAATTTTTTGCCTGCCAGGGCGAGACATATTCCGGAATCTGAACAATGATCTGTTTTTCTACGGTAATTATCGTGTCTTTCGTTTGTGCAATTGTGGAAAAACTTACGAATAATAGTAGGAAAAATGGAGTAAAATATAAAAATCTCATTTTGGCGGCACTTTTAAAGCTGCAAAAATCGGATATTTTCAATAAACCGAAAAGTGTTTTTCTAAACTTTTTACGTCAATTCCACTATATCGTTGTAGCTCGTCTATCGTACCGTGTTCGATGAATTCATCTGGAATCCCGAGGATTTTTATAGAAACAGAATAACCGTTCGCTGCGGCAAATTCAGTAATTGCGCTACCGAATCCGCCTTTGATGGTGCCGTCTTCAATCGTAATTACAGACTTAAAACCAGCAAAAATCTGATGCAGCATCTTTTCATCCAAAGGTTTTACAAATGCAAAATCATAATGAGCAATTGTATCCGGATTTCCAATATTTTCTATGGCTGAAATTACGTTATTTCCAATTGTTCCGGTTGATAGAACAGCGGTTTTACTTCCGGGTTTAAGAAGATTTGCCTTTCCAATTTCTATTTTTTTATAAGGTTTTTCCCAATCCTTAACCACACCTCGACCTCTCGGATAGCGAATCGCAATCGGATGATTTAAAGTCAATTGTGTTGTATAAAGAATGTTGCGAAGCGCAATTTCATTCATCGGGGCATAAACAATCATATTCGGAATACATCTCAAATACGCAAGATCGAAAACGCCGTGATGCGTCGCTCCATCTTCGCCAACCAATCCTGCACGATCGAGGCAAAAAATCACGGGTAAATCCTGCAAGGCTACGTCATGGATGATTTGGTCGTAGGCGCGTTGCAAAAATGTCGAATAAATATTACAATAAACGATCATTCCCTGTGTTGCCATTCCCGCTGATAATGTTACGGCGTGCTGTTCTGCAATTCCGACATCAAAAGCGCGTTCCGGAAAAACATCCATCATGAATTTTAAAGAACTTCCTGATGGCATTGCCGGAGTTATTCCGATTATTTTTTCATTTTTTCTGGCCAAATCCAATACTGTCAGACCAAAAACATCCTGATATTTTGGAGGTAAATTTTCTTCTGATTTTAAATGGATTTCGCCTGTGGTTTTATCAAATTTTCCAGGCGCATGGTATTTTACCTGATCCATTTCGGCTTGTTGCAAACCTTTGCCTTTCGTTGTGATGATGTGGAGGAATTTGGGTCCTTTAATTTTTTGAAGACGCTTTAATTCTTTTATTAACGCAAAAATGTCATGGCCGTCAATTGGTCCTGAATAATCAAAATTCAAGGATTTGATCATGTTGTTCTGACGCGGATTTTTGCCTTGTTTTACAGCAGTCAGATATTGCTTCAACGCTCCAACGCTTGGATCGATTCCGATAGCATTATCGTTTAAAATCACAAGTAGATTCGCATTTGTAACGCCGGCGTGATTCAGTCCTTCAAATGCCATTCCGCTTGCAATTGACGCATCGCCGACAACTGCAATGTGGTGTTTTTCCAAATCGCCTTTTAAATTTGAAGCAATTGCCATTCCCAAAGCAGCCGAAATCGCGGTTGAAGAATGCCCGGTTCCGAAAGTGTCGTATTCGCTTTCACTTCTTTTAGGAAATCCTGAAATTCCGCCCAGCTGTCGGTTTGTGTCAAACTTTTCACGCCTTCCGGTCAGTATTTTATGTCCATACGCCTGATGTCCAACATCCCAAACCAATAAATCTTCAGGTGTATTAAAAACATAATGCAGGGCAATAGTAAGTTCTACAACGCCAAGACTCGCGCCAAGATGGCCTTCTTTTACAGAAACGATATCGATAATAAAATCGCGCAGTTCGATTGCCAATTGCGGAAGCTGCTGTTCTTTAAGCTGGCGTAAATCAGAAGGATTTTGAATGTCTTGTAACAAATTCGTATTGGTTTAATGGATACAAATTTACGGTTTTAATTGTATCTCTTATTCCGAAATAAGCGAATCTTTAGTGATTCTAAACAGAACTTTTCCATTGCTTTTCACGGGATAATCCTTGTTGGAATTTTCCAAATCAGGATTTGCTTTTCGAGGCTGTAAACTATTGGTTTCTGAAATCATCGGTACGCCCATAGTTACATGTATTTTGCTTTCATCTTCAATTTCAACTGATTCTATTTTTTGCTTGTTCCCGTCGCTGTCCGTACAACTAAATAAAGTCGTGCCCATACAAAGTAGAAGCGCCACAAGAAATAATTGATTAAAATATTTCGGAGATGTAAAAGGCTTATTTTGAATTTGTAAAGTAACTACATTGGATTTCATGCTTTGAAATCTACCACAAACAGTTTCCCCATTGAGTACCAGAAAATAATCTTCAATTTCATCCTCTGTCATTTTTGTAAAATCAATTACACTTTTTGAGCAGTTCTGGCAGAATTTTCCCGTAGTATCCGGAAGCATTGCATTCCAGTCTTTATCGCAAGGTTTTGGAATCGTAATTTTTAATCTGCTTTCCATATTAATTACTTTCCTGTTTAAACGAGAAGTTAGGACAAAATAGTATTTTTACCGAATGGAAAACATTTTCACCGACGAATATTTTATGAAAAAAGCCTTGCAGGAAGCTGAAATAGCATTCGAAAAAGGCGAAATTCCTGTTGGTGCAATTATCGTAATCGACAATAAAGTAATCGCAAGAAGCCATAACCTGAATGAAATGCTCAACGACGTTACGGCTCATGCCGAAATGCAATCGATAACCGCCGCAGCAAATTTCCTTGGCGGAAAATATCTTAAAAACTGTACGCTTTATGTTACGCTCGAGCCTTGTCAAATGTGTGCCGGAGCTTTATATTGGAGCCAGATTTCAAAAATAGTCTTTGGAGCATTTGATGAACAGCGCGGATTTACGAAAATGGGTACGCAATTGCATCCCAAAACTACCGTCGTTAGCGGCATTCTGGCAACAGATGCAGCAGGTTTAATGCTGCGTTTCTTCGCTGAAAGAAGAAAATAAAAGCCGCATTATTTTACTCGGAATTTTCTTCTTAAAAATAATCAATCCGAATTGCAATATTGTTTCATTTTAACAGTTATGGCACTAATTGGCGACTGTTAATTTTTTACCTTTAACAAAAGCCAAATCGTAACCATAAACTTTATCAAAATGAAAACAAAAGGATTAATCTGTGTGTTTCTTGCATTTTTTGTGTTTCAAGGCTGTGGCAAAAAGAAAGCCGCTGATTTTAATTCGGATTTTTCCTTGTTTAAAGAGTACATTACGAATTTTACAGGCGGAATTGTTTCAGCAAAAACTGACATTCGCGTTGTTTTCGCTTTTGATAAAAAAGAATGGAAGGCCAATCAGGTTTTAGACAATGATTTGTTCGATATTTCTCCGGGCATTGACGGAAAAGTAGTTGCGCTTTCGCAGAATACAATCGCGTTTATTCCGGAAAAAAAGTTGAAACAAGATACAGAATACCAAATCACGCTTAAGCTTTCCAAAATCCTGAAAGTTCCAAACGAGCTAGAAGATTTTAATTTTTCGATTAGGACCATCAAGCAGGATTTTATTGTAGAAACGCACGACATTCAATCGTATAACAAGGATTTTCAATATCTGAATGCGACCTTAAGATTGGCCGATGACATTGATGTTGTTACCGCTTCCAAATTAATTTCGGCGGAGCAAAACGGTAAAAAGCTTAAGATAAAGTTCGATAATTCACAAAAAACCGGTACTGATTTCAAATTCATAATTGACAGTATTCAAACTCAAAATTCTGCAAGCGATTTACTGATTACATACGACGGTGATGATTTTGACATTGAGCAAAAAGGCAAAATCAATTACGAAGTGGCCGCAAAAAACGAATTCAAGGTCGTAAATGTTGAAATTCCCGATGGAGATAATAAATCCGTTCTGATTAATTTTTCGCAACCGCTACAGCGAGGCCAGGATTTTTCAGGTTTAGTTTCGATTAAAAACACTTATAATCTTAAGTTTTCAACGCAAGGAAATCTGTTGAAAGTATATTTTGACAATGAAAAACCACAGCAAATTCAAACCCAGCCAGCAGTTTCCGCAGTTGATACAGTGGCGGTCGAATATTATGAAGAAGATTATTCCGAACCCGAATCAAATCCGAATGGCGGAATGGTTTTGCTTGAGGTTTTTCAGGGAATCGAAAGCGAATATGGCGGAAAAACAAAAACGACGTATTCAGAAAATATCACTTTTGATCAGGTAAAACCAAATGTAAAAGCATTAAAAAGCGGAACAATACTTCCGAGTTCCAACAACCTGAAACTGAATTTCGAAGCCGTAAATCTTAAAGCGGTCGATATAAAAGTCTACAAAATTTATAAAAATACAATCTTGCAGTTTCTTCAGGATAATGAGCTAAACGGAAGTCAAAACCTGAAGCATGTTTCGCAGCCCGTAGCAAAAACCACATTGAATTTACTGCAAAACCGCCTGGTTGATCTTCATAAGCGAAACACCTTTGCACTCGATTTATCTAAAGTCATAACACCTGAGCCCGGCGCGATTTACCGAGTGGAATTTTCGTATAAAAAAGCATATTCTGTTTACAAATGTGCTTCAAATACAGCGTCGCAAAATGACAATCAGGAAGAAGAAGTTGATGAGAATGATGTCAATTACAGCAATTCCTACGAAGATTATTATTATGACGATTATCAATGGCGCGAACGACAGGATCCGTGCACCGATTCGTATTACTACAACACGAAATTTGCAACCAATATCCTGGCAACAGATTTAGGTGTGATTGTAAAACGCGGTGGCGACAAATCGATTTTTGTTGCTGTAAACAACATTGTAACTACGGCTCCAGTTTCAGGCGCAATTGTAGAATTATATAGCTTTCAGCAGCAAAAAATTGCTTCAGGGAAAACAAATTCAGACGGAACCATTACTATTCCACTTGACAAATTTGCCTATTTTGCAATTGTAACCAAAGGCAAAGAAACAACTTATGTAAAACTTGACGACGGAATTTCATTATCGGTCAGTAATTTTGATGTCGCCGGAGAAATGTTGCAAAAAGGCCTCAAAGGATTTATTTACGGCGAACGCGGCGTTTGGCGTCCGGGCGATAATTTGTATTTGTCATTTATATTGAATGATGCGGCGAATAAGCTTCCGAAATCACATCCTATTAAATTCAGATTATCCGATCCAAATGGAAAAATCGTTTATCAAACGGTCAAAAAATCAAATGAAACCAATCATTATGTTTTTGCAGTTCCGACAAATTCTGATGCGCCAACCGGAAGTTGGGAAGCGCAGGTAAGCGTCGGCGGAGCGAAATTCTACAAGAACGTCAAAATCGAAACGATCAAGCCAAACCGTCTTCGTATTAAAAATACTTTCCGAACCGCAGTGCTTTCGTCGTCTTATCCAAACATGGCAAATCTGGAAGTAACCTGGCTTCATGGCGCAATTGCAAAAAACCTGAAAGTAGAAATGCAGGCGAAATTCTCCCAGCAAACTACAGCTTTCAAGACTTTTCCAAAGTATAATTTTGACGATGTTGTCAGGAAATTCAATACTGAGGAAATCAATGTTTTTTCCGGAAAAACAAATGAATCCGGAAGAGCTTCGGTAACTATCGAGCCAAAATTACAATCTCAGGCACCCGGAATGCTCAAAGCGTCATTCATTACGAAAGTCTATGAAGAAGGTGGCGATTTTAGTACTGATGTAATTTCGACAACTTATTCGCCCTACAAAACCTATGTCGGGATTAAATCTCCGGAACCAAATAAATACGGAATGCTGGAAACCCGTGCAAACAATCGTTTTGACATTATAACCGTCGATGAAAATGGCCGCCCGAAACCGGTTCGCGATCTGGAGGTTAAGATATTTAAGGTAGAATGGCGCTGGTGGTGGGATGCTTCTCAAGATAATTTGTCGAATTATAACTCATCAAATGCTACGACGACTTACAAAACATTCCGTGTAAGCACCGATGCAAGCGGAAAAGCAAGTATAAAATTTGCTGTTACCGATGAAGAATGGGGACGCTATTTAATCCGGGTTTCAGATGCAGCCGGCGGACACACAGCAGCACAAACTGTACTTATTGATTGGCCATCATGGTCCGGAAAAACCAGGAATAATGAAGGAACTTCGCCAAATATGCTTGTGTTTTCTACCGATAAAAAGAAATATGCAACCGGAGAAACTGCGTTGGTTTCTTTTCCGTCAAGCGAAGGAGGACGTGCCTTGATTTCCATCGAAAACGGAACTAAAGTATTAAAAACGATTTGGGCAAAAACCAATCGAGGTGAAACAATGGTCGAAATTCCGATTACGCCTGATATGGCACCAAATGTTTACTTTAATATCACATTATTGCAACCGCATGCGTGGACCGAAAATGATTCGCCTATTCGTATGTATGGAGTTGTTCCGATTGAAGTTATCGATAAAAATACAATCCTGGAGCCCAAAATCGCAATGCCGGATGTGTTGAAACCCGAACAGCCGTTTAACATAAAAGTAAGTGAAAAGTCGGGCAAAGCAATGACGTATACAATCGCAATTGTTGACGAAGGCTTACTCGACCTAACCCGATTTAAAACGCCAAATGCCTGGGATGCTTTTTATGTCCGCGAAGCGCTGGGCGTAAAAACATGGGATATTTATGATAATGTAATTGGTGCTTACGGCGGAAAAGTAAACCAGATTTTCAGCATCGGTGGCGATCAGGATTTGGGCGGTGGAAAAGCTAAAAAAGCAAATCGTTTCAAGCCGGTCGTGATTTACCTTGGTCCATTCCAGCTGGAAAAAGGCGGTACCAAAACGCATCAGGTAAAACTACCGCAATATATTGGCTCGGTTCGAACTATGGTAGTTGCCGGCGATGCGGCTTCAAGTGCTTACGGAAGCATTGAAAAAGCTACTCCGGTCAGAAGCCCGTTGATGACATTGGCTTCTGTGCCGAGAAAGATTTCGCCTTCGGAACAAGTTACCATTCCGGTTACGGTTTTTGCAATGGAGAATAACATCAAGAATGTAAACGTACAAATTAAAACCAGTAATGGTCTTCGCGTCATCGGAAGCGCATCACAAAATGTGTCGTTTGCACAACCTGATGAAAAGCTCGTTTACTTTAATCTTGGCGTAGGAAGCGCTACCGGAATTGGTAAAATCCAGATTGTCGCAACGTCAGGAAAAGAGAAATCCGTTTATGATGTTGAAATCGATATGACAAATCCAAATCCGATTACGAACACATTTACGGATGTCATTCTCGAACCAAACAGCTCAAAATCCATTTCATGGAAATCGTTCGGGATTTCCGGAAGCAATAAAGCGCGACTGGAAGTTTCCTCAATCCCAACAATTGACATCAACAGGAGATTACAATACCTGATCACGTATCCGCATGGCTGTGTAGAGCAAACAACTTCGGCGGTTTTCCCGCAATTGTTCCTTAATGATGTTGCCGATCTTGATCCGGCGCGCCAGCAAAGCATACAAAAAAATGTTACTGCAGGAATCAATCGCTTGGGAAGTTTCCAATTAGCAAATGGCGGGTTCTCCTATTGGCAGGGAAATCCTGTCGCAGATGATTGGGGAAGTTCGTATGCAGGGCATTTCCTGATTGAAGCTGAGAAAAAAGGCTATGTCCTTCCGATAAATGCGAAGTCAAAATGGATTTCATTCCAGCAAAAAGAAGCGCGCCAATGGCGATTGTCAGCCAGTTACGGAAATGATCTCGCACAAGCATACCGACTTTATACACTGGCATTGGCCGGCGTGCCTGATCTATCTTCGATGAACCGCTTGCGTGAAACCGCAGGAATATCAAACGAAAGCAAACTCCGACTTGCCGCCACTTATGTTTTATCCGGACAAAAAGCAGCCGGAATAGCGTTGTTCGCAAAAACGAGCATCGACGAACAGGAGCAAAGTCCGTATAATTATTACTATTATGGTTCTGCTGAACGCAACCGGGCAATGGCTCTTGAAACATTATTGTTGCTCGGACTAAAACAACGCGCATTTGAAACAGCGATTAAATTAGCGAAAGAAATGTCGAGTGATGAATGGATGAGTACGCAAACAACGGCCTACAGTTTATACGCAATGTCAAAGTTTGCGCTTTCCAACGGAAGCAAAGGAATAGACGTGAGTTATTCCAAAGACCGAAAAACACTTGCTGTCAAGACCGGAAAAACGTTTGCCGACCGTAACCTGATTGTAAAATCCGGGGCAAATGCAGTTACGATACGCAACAATAAAAACAATACGTTGTATGTTCGGGTACTGAACTCCGGCATATTGCCAATAGGACAGGAGCAGGTGATTCAAAATGGTCTTTCGGCTAATGTCGTATTCAAGAATCGGAAAGGTAGCATCATCAACGTTTCGAAAATTGCGCAGGCAACCGAGTTTGTTGCAGAAGTTACCATTACCAATCAACGAAACGAGCGTGTTGAGAATGTTGCGCTGTCGCAGATATTGCCATCCGGATTTGAAATCGTCAATACCCGTTTTACCGACTATGGCGATGCGGTGAATAATACCGCTGATTATATCGACATTCGCGATGACAGGACCAATTTCTACTTTCCGCTAAAAGCGAATGAAACCAAGACGTTCCGGGTATTGTTGAACGCATCCTATTTAGGCACCTATTATCTACCGGGAGTGCAATGCGAGGCGATGTATGATCATTCGTTCCTGGCTCGCACAAAAGGACAATGGATTCAAGTCGTGAAATAGACATCCGTGAAAACCAAACTAAAGATATTTTTTCAAAATAGCATCAACAAGATAAAACGCAACCGTATTAAATCGGCGGTTGTGTTTGTTTTGCTGGTTGTATATTATTTCTCGCTTCCGCGTAAGTTATTCGATGAACCGTATTCTACCGTAATCGAAAGCAACGAAGGCGAATTGCTTGGTGCAAAGATTGCCAAAGACGGGCAATGGCGTTTTCCTGCGCAGGACAGCATTCCCCAGAAATTCAAAACCTGTATCGTATATTTTGAAGACCAGTATTTTTACAATCATCCCGGATTTAATCCGATGGCGATGGTAAATGCGGTCAAGCAAAACCGAAACGCAGGCAAAGTCGTCCGTGGCGGAAGCACGCTCACACAGCAGGTCATACGCTTGTCGCGTAAGAACAAAAGGCGTACCTATTTTGAGAAGTTCCTCGAAGTGATTTTGGCTACGCGGCTTGAACTTCGCCATTCAAAACAAGGAATTCTTGAGCTTTATGCGGCACATGCTCCTTATGGCGGAAATGTAGTTGGACTTGAGATGGCTTCGTGGCGGTATTTCGGAGTACAATCGCATCAGTTATCGTGGGCAGAGTGCGCGACCTTAGCGGTATTGCCAAACGCACCGAGCCTGATTTATCCGGGCAAGAATCAACTCAAACTACGCGACAAGCGTAACCGTTTACTGCTAAAACTTAATAAGGAAGGCATCATCGACCAGCAGACCTATGAGTTGGCGTTACAGGAACCGTTGCCTCAAAAGCCATATAATCTTCCGCAGATTGCGCCGCATTTACTGCAGCGCATTGCCAAGAATCAAGAGGGAACGCGCATTAAAACGACAATTGATGTTGCTTTGCAAAACCGCGTGAACCAAATCGCGAAATACTATTACAACCAGTACCGGCAGAATGAAATTCATAATCTTGCGATCCTGGTCATTGATGTGAAAACCCGGAATGTGATGAGTTATGTTGGAAATTCACCAACCCATGCCAGCCATCAAAAGGATGTGGACATCATCAGCGCGCCCAGAAGTACCGGCAGTATCCTGAAACCGTTGCTGTATGCGGCAATGCTTGATGAAGGACAGCTGTTGCCCAACACATTGATTGCTGACGTTCCGACACAGATTTCAGGCTACAAACCCGAGAATTTTAACCTGACGTTTGACGGTGCAGTCCCGGCGCATCGGGCATTAGCACGGTCGCTGAACATTCCGGCGGTACTGATGCTGCAGGATTTCGGAGTCAGTAAGTTCTATGAAGAACTTCAGAAATATAAGCTCAAGGACATTTCGCGAACGCCCGACCATTACGGATTATCATTAATATTAGGCGGCGCCGAAAGTAATTTGTGGGATTTGTGCCGAACCTATGCCGGAATGTCATCAACTGTAGATTATTTCAATACGAATCAAGGAAAGTACCGTTCGAAAGAATTCGCAGAGCTGAATTATGACAGCAGTTTCACACCTGATTTCGGTAAGCAGAGCTACACCAAAACCATCCTTGGCGCCGGTGCAATCTGGCTTACGTATAATGCGATGGAAGAAGTAAACCGTCCGGAAGGCGATGAAGCCTGGAAGTTTTATGACAGCTCGCTCAAAATTGCCTGGAAAACCGGAACCAGTTTCGGGAACCGCGATGCGTGGGCAATCGGCACAAATTCGAGATATGTAGTTGGCGTTTGGGTTGGAAACGCGTCTGGCGAAGGCCGGCCGGCATTAACAGGAGTTTCAAGTGCCGCACCGATATTGTTCGACGTGTTTAACCTGCTTCCGCGAAAGCGTTGGTTCGAAACGCCGCTAAACGATCTGGAAGAAGTCGAAGTCTGCGAGCTCAGTGGTTATCTTGCCAAAGACGGTTGTCCGACGATGAAGCAAATGGTGTCGCTGAAGGGTAAAACAACTGCCGTTTGTCCGTATCACAAGACCGTCCATCTTGATACATCAGGACAATTTCGCGTGGACAGCAGTTGCGAAGCTGTAGAGAACATCGTAACCAAAAGCTGGTTCGTGCTGCCGCCGGTAATGGAATGGTATTATAAAAACCAGCATATCGGATATCGTGCGCTGCCGCCATTTCGTAGTGATTGCGCGGGAACACAGGCTTCTGTAATGGATTTTATCTACCCAAAAAAGAATACAAAGATCTATCTTACAAAAGATTTTAACGGGAAAGTGCAGCCGGTAATACTAAAGGTTGCCCATACGAACAATGACGCCAAGCTATTTTGGTATGTGGATGAAGTGTATAAAGCTACGACCACCACTTTTCATGAATTGGCCATTCAGGCTTCAACCGGAATGCACATCATAACGGTTGTTGATGAAGATGGAAACGAGATTCGCCGGAAAATTGAGGTAGAAAGGGATTGATATCGGATTAGTAAACCCGCTGTTTTACTGCAGAGGCATACAAATTGTTGCATATATCCTGACAATGGGGAATTTCGTCCTGCGCTGCCGCGGAAGGATTTCCCCATAGGGGATTTTGGCGCTGCGTTGCCGCTGATGGATTTCCCCATTGGGGAATTTCGTCCTGCGCTGCCGGGGAAGCTTTTCCCCATAGGGGATTTTGGCGCTGCGTATCCGCGGAAACAAATCCCTTAAAGCAGGTAACGGTCGGTTTAAAAACAAAAAAACCGCCAATCGTATGAAAGGCGGTTTTTGTATTTAATCCCTGATCTCATTTCCTTCTTTATCGAAGAAGTGATATTCGAGAAAGGTGTAGGCATCGCGCGGAATGATCTTGATCCACTTTTTGTGTTCGAAGAACCATTTGGAACGCATCGACGGAAACCCTTTCGCCAGGTATGCTGCCACAAAAGGATGTACGTTGAGTACAATTTTCTTATGTGTTTTTAGTATTCTTTCGAGATCGGCTGTGATTTTGTCGATGATCAGGATTGGAGCTTCGATTTCCCCGTTTTCATTATTGGGATCTTCTTCTCTGGTCTTGATATTGACTTCTGGCCTAACTCTTTGTCTTGTAATTTGTACCAGTCCAAATTTACTTGGCGGTAAAATCTTGTGTTTTGCTTTATCGTCGCTCATTTCTTCCCTAAGGAATTCGAACAACACCTTGCGGTTCTCGGGGTTCGACATATCGATGAAATCTATGACAATGATTCCGCCCATGTCGCGCAAGCGCAATTGTCTTGCGATTTCTGCGGCAGCGATCATATTTACTTCCAGCGCAGTGTCTTCCTGATTTGTGGCTTTGTTTGAACGGTTTCCGGAGTTCACGTCTATAACGTGCAATGCTTCGGTATGTTCAATTATCAAATAAGCGCCTTTACTCATGGAAACGGTTTTGCCGAATGAGGTTTTGATCTGTCGTTCAATGTTATATTTCTCGAAAATAGGTGTGTCCCGCGACTGATAATGCTTCACTATTGATTGTTTTGAAGGCGCAATTTCCTGCACATAATCCTTCGTTTGGTAAAACAACTCTTCGTCATCTATATGAATACCGCTGAAAGTATCATTAAATACGTCTCGCAAGATCGAGGAAGCCCGGTTAAGCTCGCCCAATACTTTCGACGGATGATGAGCAGTTGGTAATTTTTTACACATTCCCGACCATCTGTCGAGCAATGTTGCTAAGTCCTTTTCTAATTCTGCGACTTTTTTGCCTTCGGCTACTGTACGGACAATAACGCCAAAACCTTTCGGTTTGATGGATTGCACGAGTCGTTTAAGACGATCTTTTTCTTCTTTTGATTCGATTTTTTGTGATATCGAAACCCGGTCAGAAAAAGGAACGAGAACAATAAATCTGCCTGCGAGGGAAAGCTCGGAGCTTATCCTTGGCCCTTTGGTAGATATAGGTTCTTTGACGACCTGTACTAAGATGGATTGGTTGGCGCTTAACACGTCGGTTACGACACCGTCCTTGTTGATTTCTTTTTCGAACTGGAAACTTTTCAGCGAGTAGTCTTTAATTTTACCCGTAGTAACCAGTTTTATGAATTTCAGTTGAGAAGATAGGTTTGGACCTAAATCGTGATAGTGTAGGAAGGCATCTTTTTCAAAGCCTACATTTACAAAAGCGGCGTTTAGACCGGCAACCGGCTTTCTGATTTTAGCAATAAATATATCGCCAACCTGGAAGTTGCTTTTTTCTTCTTCTTTGTGTAATTCTATGAGTCTTCCATCCTTTAATAAGGCAAAATCTACGGCATCAGAACTGGATCTTATGATTAATTCTTTATTCACACTGTAAATTTTTATTTTAGGGTTCCAGGGTTTTAGGTTTTGCGTATTGGTTTTACCCTATACCGTGAACCATTAACCTCTGCCCGAAAATGATTGAACAAATTTGTTAACAGGTATTATCCCGGTGAAAAAAAGAGCCGTTAGATCATTAGATTTATAGACTTGCCGTCTAATCCTCTATTTGTCTAAGATGTCTGATTTTCGATTTCAATGAACGTTTGATTTTAAAAAGAAAAAAGTAGTTTAGAACTACTTTTTCTTTTTATGACGGTTAGCTCTCGCTCTTTTTTTACGTTTGTGCGTTGCTACCTTATGTCTTTTTCTTTTTTTACCACTTGGCATAGTTGGTGATTTTGTGATTAATAAATGGTTTATTTTGCTTCGTTATTCGTTTTAACTCCTTCTACAAATACTTTTGCAGGTTTAAATGCAGGAATGTTGTGTGCAGGAATTTTAATTGTGGTATTTTTTGAGATATTTCTACCTGTCTTTTCAGCTCTGGTTTTGATGATAAAACTTCCGAAACCTCTTAAGTAAACGTTGTCACCTGTTTCTAATGAAGTTTTTACTTCCTCCATGAATGATTCAACTGTTGCTTGAACGTCTCCTTTTTCAAGGCCTAATTTTTCTGAAATTTTCGCTACGATATCTGCTTTCGTCATTTTCTTTCGAATTTATAATGTTGTAATAATTTTGAGGTTGCAAATATATGAATTTAAAAAACAATTAATCAACCTAAATGATTAAAATTTAATTACATAAACTTTTACTTTTGCGGTCTATAATAAATTTATGAAATTCTCTAACTCTTTAATTCAATGGTATTTACAGAATAAACGTGATTTGCCTTGGCGAAACACACGAAATCCATACCATATCTGGCTGTCTGAAATCATGCTCCAACAGACAAGAGTTGCACAGGGAATGCCGTATTTTTTTGCGTTTACCGAAGCTTTTCCAACGGTTTTCGACCTTGCAGATGCTTCAGAAGAGCAGGTTTTAAAACTTTGGCAGGGACTCGGATATTATTCCCGTGCACGCAATCTTCATAAAACTGCACAATATATTGCGTATGATTTGGATGGAATTTTCCCGCAAGATTACAATTCACTTTTACAATTAAAAGGGGTCGGCGATTACACCGCTGCGGCGATCGCATCATTTTCCTATGATGAAGCAGTTCCGGTTGTTGACGGAAATGTATTTCGTGTATTGGCGCGTTATTTCGATATCGAAACGGATATTTCTACACCATCGGCAAAAAAGGAATTCCAGAAAATCGCATTTGAACTAATGCCAAAAGATAATCCGGCACTATTCAATCAGGCAATAATGGAGTTCGGGGCGTTACAATGCGTTCCAAAAAATCCTGATTGTGGCATTTGCGTCATGAACGACAGTTGCCTGGCTTTACAGAAAAATAAGGTTGGCCAGCTTCCGGTAAAACTTAAAAAAACAAAAGTGATCAATCGGTTTTTTAATTACCTTATTATAGAAGATCAAATCGGGAATACCAAAATACAAAAACGCGGTGATAAAGGAATCTGGCATAACTTGTATGAATTTCCATTAATTGAAACTGAAAACGAAGAAAGCTTCGATGAATTTGCTGCAAGAATCATAGTTTTTTTTCCGAATTATAAAATTGAATCTGTTCGTGAATTCAATTCGAAAAGCCAAATCCATAAGCTTTCGCACCAGCATTTATACATAAAATACTGGAAAGTTGTGGTTAACAGAATTCTTCCGGACGCAATCGATTATGAAACTTTAAAGACTTTTCCGTTCCCGATCGTGCTGTATAATTTTATCGAAAAGGAATTTTTCAACTAATTCAAAAAAGTGTATATTTGATTACCTTTAAAATCGGAAGTTATTATGAACAACGGAACCTTAAATAAAGTTATGTTAATTGGCCACTTGGGTGACGATGTAAAAATGCACTATTTCGACGGTGGAAACTGCATCGGAAGATTTCCGTTGGCGACCAATGAAGTGTATGTGAATAAAACCACAAACGAAAAAATCACGTCAACCGAATGGCATAATCTTGTTGTTCGAAATAAGGCTGCTGAAATTTGCGAGAAATATTTAACCAAAGGTGATAAGATTTATATCGAAGGCCGAATCAAGTCGCGCCAATGGCAGGCTGAAGACGGTTCTACAAAATACACAACCGAAATTCAAGTTACGGAATTTACATTTCTGACAACCAAAAAAGAAACTGAAAACGCAAAGCACCAGCTTTCGGAACCTCATAAAAGCACTAATTTTGATCCGAACGGATCGCTTCCAGAGAACGATTTACCGTTCTGATTGTCTAATTAATCCCATCGAATTTGGATCCCGAGCCTCCCAGTTTAGCATTTTTTGAACTTACAGACGCCAATCTGATTATTGGTTTTGTAGTCATTTTTATACTGCTTTTTTGTGCCGCAATCCTCTCCGGAGCCGAAGTCGCGTTTTTTTCGCTGACACCAAACGACATTACAGCTGCATCTGAAAGGGATGTTTCAAAAGCCCAAACCATTTCCACATTACTGGAACGTCCCAAGAAACTATTGGCGACTTTGCTCGTTGCCAATAACTTTATCAACATTTCAATCGTTGTGCTTTTCTTTTATATAGGAAGAAATGTTTTTGCCGCAATCGCCTCTGAAACATTAAAATTTATCATTGAAGTTATTTTTGTGACTTTCCTGATTTTATTTTTCGGCGAAGTTTTACCAAAAGTCTATGCGAATCGTAATAATGTAAAATTTGCATTGATGGTTTCCGGACCAATTTCAGTTTTAGACAAATTGCTTTCGCCGATTTCATTGCCAATGCGATCGTTGACATTATATTTGCAGGAGAAATTAGGAAAGCAGAAATCAAGTTTTTCAGTCGATCAACTCTCGCAGGCACTTGAGCTAACTTCTACAGAAGAAACCTCTACGGCGGAACAGAAAATTCTGGAAGGAATTGTGTCGTTTGGAAATACCGACGTGAAGCAGGTTATGAGTCCACGAATTGATATTTTCGCACTCGAAATCAACGAAACATTTTCTGAGATTTTTCCTAAGATTGTTGAAACAGGATTTTCAAGAATTCCGGTATACCGGGATAATATTGATCAGATAGAAGGCGTTTTATTCGTAAAGGACGTTTTGCCGCATATTGACAAATCTGAATTTGAATGGACGACTTTGTTGCGCGAGCCGTTCTTTGTTCCGGAAAATAAAAAACTGGACAATTTGCTAAAGGATTTTCAAAGTATGAAAAACCACCTTGCGGTTGTCGTAGATGAATATGGCGGAACTTCCGGCTTGGTTTCTCTAGAAGATATAATCGAAGAAATCGTGGGCGATATTAGCGATGAATTTGATGATGAAAACATCAACTTTTCGCAAATTGATGAAAGAAATTTCCTGTTTGAAGGAAAAATTGCGCTCAAGGATTTTTACAGGATTGTTGATGTTGACGAGGTTCTTTTTGAGAAAACAAAAGGCGAAGCGGAAACTTTGGCCGGATTAATTCTCGAGATTTTAGGCAATTTCCCGAAGAAAGGACAAAAATTATCATTTGGAAAATGTCAGTTCACGATTGAAACGGTCGATAAAAAGAGAATAAAACAACTGAAAGTGACGTTAGAATAAGGCCTAGCCCTGATGGAAGTGAAAATCCTTTTTTGTTTGGAAAATGTTCTTAATGAAAACACTTAGCTGATAAACAAAAAAGATTGCAACGGACAGCAGGAATATGCTTCAAAAAAAGAATTAAATGTTGAAAAAAAGTAGTACGATTTTGATTTTAGCCGTAGTTTTTCTTTCGGTTTTTGGATGTAAAGATGAAGTTTTGCCGAAACCAGGCGGACAGTTGCGATTAGATTATCCTCAGGCAAAATATTTCCCGTTTGAAGGTGCTTGCCCGTTTACGTTTGATGTTAATTCGGATGCGATCGTAAAAACGGAATCGTCGTGCAATCTTACAATAGAATATCCGAAAATGAAAGCGACTATTTATATGAGCTATAAACCGGTTCAGGGAAATGTTCAGGAATTCCTGCGAGATGCGCAAACGCTGATTTACAAGCACGTGATCAAGGCGGATAATATTATTGAGCAACCGTTTATGAATAGAAAAGACAAAGTATATGGAATGTTTTACAGCGTTACCGGAAACGCCGCAACGAACGGGCAGTTTTATGTTACCGACAGTACCAAGCATTTCATTGAATGTTCGGTTTATTTTTATGCAAAACCCAATTATGATTCGATTTATCCGGCTGCGAGTTATGTGAAAGACGATATGCAGATGATTATGGAAACGATGAAATGGAAGAAGTAGTTTTTAGAGTAAAGAGCAATGACCGTTCGCTGTCACTCACTGCAAGATGCAAACTGCTACGCTTTTATATTTGTTTGTGATAAACGATTTATAGATTATAAAAAAAGGAACTCGAGCGAGTTCCTTTTTTGTTTTCTAAAACCATTAGGGAATTAAGAATATTAAGATTATTGTGTTGTTTGTTAAGCAGATGCTGGTTTTGAACAATGTTTTTTGCCTGAACAACATGCTTTTGCTTCTTTTGGTTGCTCGGTTGTTGATGGAGAAGAAGTTGTTGACGCTTCGTCTTTTTTGCCTTTTTTGCTTTTTTTCGATTTCTTTTCTTTATCCTGATACAGCATTGCGTGATCGCCTGATGATTTTACGTCTGAAACTTTATAGGTTTTTCCGTCAGCTACCGATTCTACTTTTTGAACCAGTTTTTCCGGCGATTGTTTTGCGTTATCATATTCGACTGTAGCGGTTTTTTTGTCGAAATCAACTTTTGCGTTTTGAACACCGTCCATAGCAGAAAGTTCTTTTTCGATTTTTGCAGCGCACATTACCTGACAGCTCATTCCCTCGATTTTGAAACTGGCGGTTTCCACTTTCCCAACAACTGCAGTGGTTTCCGTTTTTGTGTTTCCGATTTTTGCAGCTGTTTCTGGACTTGTTGCTTTTGATGCCATGTCTTTACAGCTTATGAAAACTGTTCCAGCAATTGCTATAGCTAAGAGTGATTTTGTGAAATTCATTTTTATGTTTTTAGGATTATTTCCGAACAATTTTTTATTTAAAAGGACATACAAAAATAGTAAAAAAAGGAGTTGAAAGTCATTTAAAATCAGGAATTTTACGACGTAAAAAACACAAACAATGGAATCAAAAAACACAAAGTGGCTATTTCTGGTACTTCTTGCGCTCGTTTGGGGAAGCTCGTTTATACTGATAAAGAAAGGTTTAATCGGGCTAAACCCGTTTCAATTAGGATCAGTTCGCATTATTTTTGCAGCTTTGTTTTTACTGATTATCGGATTTAGGACATTGCCGAAAATCCCGAGAATGCAATGGAAATATATTGCGTTAACGGCTTTGTTTGGGACATTTATCCCGGCGTTTTTGTTTTCAATCGCGCAAATGCATATTTCAAGTACGGTAAGTTCAATCCTCAATTCACTCACGCCTTTAAATACGCTGGTTTTGGGGGTTTTGGTTTTTGGTTTAAACTTTAAGCGCAGCCAGATTATTGGCGTTGTAATTGGATTGGCAGGAAGTTTACTGTTGATTTTAAACGGTGCTGCAAATCATCCGGAACAGAATTATTTTTATGCAATTTTAATTGTAATCGCATCACTCTGTTATGCAACGAATGTCAATCTCATCAAGAAATATTTGTCTGATTTGAGTCCACTCACAATTTCTACCGGGAATTTTACCGTAATGCTGATTCCTGCAATTATCATTTTGTCCTGCACGGGATTTTTCGATATTGTACACGTTGAAAAAGTACAACATTCCGTTTTCTTTATAATGATATTGGGAATTGTAGGAACCGGAATTGCAAATATTATTTTCTTTAAGCTGATACAGATTTCTTCGCCGGTTTTTGCAACTTCAGTGACATATTTAATTCCGGTTGTTGCATTCTTTTGGGGATTGTTCGATAATGAAATGCTGACGCCGACTCAAGGCTTAGGGGCTTTAATTATTTTGGTAGGTGTTTATATGTCGGCTAAGAAATAATAAACACAGATTTCACAGGTTCACACAAATTAATCTGTGCTAATCTGTGAAATTTGTGTTTAATAAAAAAGGCTATCCGAAGACAGCCTTTAATTAAAATTGTTTAAATCTGATTATTGAAAATCTGCGTCGGTAACTCCTTCGTTGATTTTTACTTCAGAAATAGTCAAGTCAATTTCGATACCGATGTTCATAGACGTTTTAAAAGGAACTTTTATACCTTTTACATCACGATAGTCGCTAAATGGCGTAACCATTGTCATCTTTTGGCCCGGAGCTACTTCTACTTCCTGGCTTTCCTGAATTTTCAAACCGGTTTTAACGTCATATGCCAACATGTTATCGCCATCTTTAATGATATAAGCATCGGCACCATTGATGTTCTCAATTCCTGAAACTTTCAAGGCGGTATTTTTCATAAGAGCCAATTCCGGGAAAGGATTTGCGTAATATTTCATAGATGCGATGTCAGTTTCGTCCATTGGCATTTTTTGTGGGCCTTGTGCGCGGTATCCTGTTTTTCCGTCAAAAGTTTGCTTAAGAGTCATTCCCTGAACTATCAAACCTTCAGTTGATTTGTTAGCCGAAGTCGCTTTTTTGAAATATTCAGCGGTCATTCCCTGAGCGCTTCCAGTTCCCTTGAATGAAATTGTTTTTACAGCTGTAACTGCTTTTTCGCCACCAATAGCTTTGATATAACTGTCGAATACTGTTTTTGCAGTTACACCAGCAGGAACTTCTTTTTTAGCAGCCGGTTTTTCAATTGGGTTACCAAATTTGTCGAAGTAAAAGATTGGAATTTTTAATTTTTCCAATGAAGGCAATACTTCAGAACCTTTTCCTACGATAACGATTCTTGAATTGTCTGCAAGGAAATATTTATTTGCAACACGTTTTACATCCGCAGCCGTTACAGCAGAAATATTTTTGATGTAATTTTCGTAGAAATCATCAGAAAGACCTTGTGTTTGTGTACGCAATGCATAAGCTGCAACCGTTTGTGGTTTTTCAATTTGCATTACGAAACGCCCGATGTAACCCGCTTTAACGTTGTTCAACATTTCGTCAGTAACGTTTTCAGTACGGATTCTTTTCAATTCTTTCATGATCTCAACAACAGTACTGTCAGTAACAGCGTTACGAACCTGTGTTCCCGAATGGAACATCGATACATATTTATTACCGCTTATATTTGAGTTTGCTCCATACGTCCATCCGTGATCTTCTCTAAGGTTCATGTTGATGTAGCTGTTAAAATCACCACCGTAGATTTGATTTGCAACGATTGTAGCAAAATAATCAGGATCAGTCATTTTAAGGTTGCTCACGTTTACAACTGAAATTTCAGATTGCACCGCGTTTGGCATGTCTATAAAGTTGATTTGCGTGTATTGAACGTCTTTAGGATCGTTATAAGTAACTACCGGAGCAGTTGCAGGTTTCCAAGAACCGAAAAGTTTCTCAACTAGTTTCTGAGTGTCTTTGAATTTTACGTCACCAACGATTACCAAATAAGCGTTTCCAGGAACAAAATACGTATTGTAGTTTGTTTTTACATCTGCTAAAGTTACGTTGTTCAATGTAGCTTCTGATAAATACTCTCCGTTTGGATGACTTTTGCCAAATGTAAGTACGCCTGTTACTCTTTCAGAAACAGCAGGAACACTTTTTTCGTCAGATTTTAATCCTTCGATGATCTTGTCACGTTGCTTGTCAAATTCTTCCTGAGTGAATACCGGATTCAAAGCTCCGTCAGCCATTAATTCCAACACTCGTGAAGCATATCTTGAAAGAGAGCTTGCATAAGCGCCGTCTGCCCCAAAATTAATGTTGGCTCCAAGGAAATCTACTTCTTCGTTAAAAGCATCTTTAGAGATTTTTGTCGTTCCGCTACCAATCATTGCGCTCGTTAGATCGGCAACGCCTTTTTTATCGCCTTCTGCGTAAGGTGCATTGTCAATAGAAAGATTGAATGACACGCGTGGAAGTTTGTGGTTTTCTACAACCATTACTTTCAGTCCGTTTTTCAACGTGAAAGTTTGAGGCTTGCCAATTTTAATTGTTGGCGCCGTGCCTTGTTTTGGCTGAGGTATAATTTGTGCTTGCATAGTTAAAGTTAAGAACAAGCCTGCTAAAAATAATATTGATTTTTTCATGGTGCGGTCTTAGTTTTGAGCTTTGTCTTTAGATGGAACATAATCCAAAACCAGCCTTTGGTTTGGGTTTAGATATTTTTTAGCAATATCTCTTATTTCCTCACGAGTGATAGAGCGATAGATTTCCATTTCCTTGTTTACAAGATTAACATCTTTATATAAAAGGTAGTTTGTTGCAAGGTTTTCAGCAACACCTTCGATACTTGAATTGCTGTTTACGATTTGGTTCTCGTATTTGTTTTGCAATTTCTGCAGATCTTTTTCAGAAATCAATTCGGTTTGAAGCTTTACGATTTCAACATCGATTTCTTTTAGCAAATCTTCCATTGTGTGAGGAGCTTGTGGCAATCCGTAAAGAATATACGTTCCGTAATCTTCCTGGCTGTAAGGAAATGCACCAACCTGTAATGCCATTTTCTTGTCGTCAACGATTTTCTTGTAAAGGCGTGAACTTTTACCATCGCTTAAGATTGTTCCGATCATATCTAAAACTCTTGCGTCACGAGTTTTCATTGACGGAGTTCTATAAGCCGCTACAAGCATCGGAAGCTGAATGTTCGGATCTTCGAAAGTAGCCTTGATAGTTTGTGTTATCGGAGCTTCAGTAAAAGTTTCTCTTTTAATTGGCGCCCCTTTAGGGATAACACCAAAATATTGCTGAATCCATTTTTTTGCCTGAGCTTTATCAAAATCTCCTGCAACTACCAATACTGCGTTGTTCGGAACGTAGAATTTTTTATTAAAAGCCTGAAATTCCTCAAGTGTTGCTGCATCAAGGTGTTCCATTGCACCAATAGTCGTCCAGCGGTAAGGGTGATTAGTAAACATATGCTTCTTAACTTGAGAAATCAATTGCCCGTATGGACGATTGTCGTAGCTTTTTCTTTTTTCTTCTTTTACAACTTCGTTTTGTGTGCTAACGCCAATTTGGTTAATTACCGGGTGAAGCAATCTTTCAGATTCCATCCATAAACCAAGTTCAAGGCTGTTTGATGGGAAGATTTCGAAGTAATACGTACGGTCTTCAGTAGTATTAGCGTTGTTTACACCGCCGTTTGATGTTACAATTTTAAACCATTCGCCGCGTTTGATGTTTTCTGTTCCTTCAAATAAAAGGTGTTCGAAAAAGTGGGCAAAACCGGTTCTTTCAGGGTTTTCGTCTTTTGCGCCAACATGGTACATTACAGATGTAATAACAGTTGGAGCAGAAGGATCGTTATGCAGAATAACGTGCATTCCGTTGTCTAAATCGTATTCTTCAAATGCCACTTTCTGAGCTGAAGCAGCACCACCAAGCATAAGTGCAGCACTTAAAGCCATTAATGATTTTTTCATAAGGTTAATAAATTTTGTTGATTTGTGTATTTGTACCCTGTAAGGAATATTTGTTACATCAAAAATACTTTTTTTTAGTGAATTTTACAGATTATTGATGAAATGGTAAACTTTACTATTCGTAGATTATAATTTTAAGTACAATTAGATGCTCTAAAATCCTACCTAAATCCAATAAGTTAACTCTAGAAAAACTTTTTTTCCGAACTAATTGCCAGATTCATTTATAGTTGTATATTTGTATCCATTTTATAAACAAATAAACATCATTGTTATGTACGCAATCGTAGAGATAGCAGGGCAACAATTTAAAGTAAGCAAAGACTTAAAGGTTTATGTTAATCGTTTATCTGGTGAAGAAGGTTCAAAAATTTCTTTTGACAAAGTTCTTTTATTAGATGACAATGGCACAATCACTTTAGGCGCCCCGGCTGTAGAAGGTGCTTCAGTAGAAGCCAAAGTGTTACAACACTTAAAAGGAGATAAAGTAATCGTTTTCAAAAAGAAAAGAAGAAAAGGTTACAAAAAGAGAAACGGTCACAGACAGTATCTTACTCAAATTGTAATTGAAGGCATCACTGGTGCAACAGCTAAGAAGGCAGCTCCTAAAAAAGAAGCAGCTCCTGTAGCAGAAACTGAAGAAGCTGAAGCTCCTAAAGTAAAAAAAGCTCCAAAAGCTAAAAAAGAAGAAGATACACAAGAATAATTAACATTAAAAACTAATACGTCATGGCTCACAAGAAAGGTGTCGGTAGTTCCAAGAATGGTAGAGAATCAGAATCGAAACGTTTAGGTGTTAAGATTTTTGGTGGTCAAGCTGCAATTGCTGGGAACATCATCGTAAGACAAAGAGGTTCTAAACACAATCCAGGCGAAAATGTATATATCAGTAAAGATCATACATTGCACGCAAAAGTGGATGGAGTTGTTAAGTTCCAAAAGAAAAAAGACAACAAATCATACGTTTCGATCCAAGCATTCGAAGCTTAAGATTTTAAGTTCTTAAAATAAAAAAACCCCGTTTCGCAAGATTCGGGGTTTTTTATTGATTGAAAAGTAGTTATTAATCTGCTTTTGCTTTTTCAAGAGTTTCATTATAGCCTTCTTTTATATCTTGGCCTGCTTCTTTAGCTGCTGCTTTGGTTTTCTCCCAAGCCGCTTTAGCATTGTCAGATGCTTCCTGTGCGAGTCTTTCAGCTTCCTTGTCGCCTTTTTTTCGTGCTTCTTCTAAATCTTGCTGTGCTTTTTCATACGCTGTTTCAGCTCTTTCAGAATCAAGCTTATAATCCGTTTCCGTATTGGTTTCTGTAGTTACTGTTCCATCAGATTCAATGGTCGTTTCTGCTTCAGTCGTTACTTCTTTCTTGCACGATGTTGTTAAAATTAAAGCACAAGCCGCTAATGTTAAAGTGAGTTTTTTCATGATTACATATTTTAGTTTCCTAAAGTTACAGAATTAATCCATGACAGCCACTTAAAATTATCCTAATACATAAAAAAACCCTCACATTCTGCAAGGGTTTGTCAAATATTCAAATATAATTTTCAAATACTAGTATCTGTAATATTCCGGTTTAAACGGACCTTGAACTTCAACACCAATATAGGCTGCCTGGTCGTCTCTCAACGTTTCCAATTCAACGCCTAATTTAGCAAGGTGCAAAGCAGCTACTTTTTCATCTAAATGCTTAGGAAGCATGTAAACCTCATTTTTGTAGTTTGCACTGTTGTTCCATAATTCCAACTGAGCCAAAGTCTGGTTTGTAAACGAGTTACTCATTACAAAACTTGGGTGACCTGTAGCACAACCGAGATTTACTAAACGACCTTCGGCAAGGATAAGGATGTCTTTTCCTGCGATTGTATATTTGTCAACCTGTGGTTTGATCTCGATTTTAGAAGCACCGTGGTTTTTATTTAACCAAGCCATATCGATTTCATTGTCGAAGTGACCAATGTTACAAACAACAGTTTTGTCTTTCATCTGCTCGAAATGGCTTCCCATAACGATATCTTTATTTCCTGTAGTGGTAATGATGATATCGGCATTTCCAACAACAGTATTTAATTTTTTAACTTCAAAACCGTCCATTGCAGCCTGTAACGCACAAATAGGATCGATTTCAGTTACAGTTACAATTGAACCAGCGCCACGGAAAGAAGCGGCAGTTCCTTTTCCAACATCACCGTATCCGCAAACTACAACACGTTTTCCAGCTAACATCAAGTCGGTCGCACGACGAATTGCATCAACAGCCGATTCTTTACAACCGTATTTGTTATCAAATTTAGACTTAGTAACCGAATCATTAACGTTGATTGCAGGCATTACCAAAGTTCCATTTTTCATTCTCTCATATAATCTGTGAACTCCTGTTGTAGTTTCTTCAGACAAACCTTTGATTCCGGCAACCAATTCTGGGTAACGGTCAAAAACCATATTTGTCAAATCTCCACCATCATCAAGGATCATGTTCAACGGCTGACGATCTTCACCAAAGAATAAAGTCTGCTCAATACACCAGTCAAATGATTCTTCATCTAAACCTTTCCAAGCATAAACCTGAATTCCTGCAGCAGCAATCGCAGCAGCAGCTTGGTCTTGCGTAGAGAAAATGTTACAAGATGACCACGTAACTTCAGCGCCAAGAGCGATCAAAGTTTCAATCAAAACCGCAGTCTGGATTGTCATGTGAAGACATCCTGCAATACGAGCGCCTTTCAACGGTTGCTCATTTTTATATTCTACACGAAGCGCCATCAAACCTGGCATTTCAGCTTCAGCAAGCTCAATTTCTTTTCTTCCCCAGGCAGCCAGGGAAATGTCTTTAACTTTGTAAGCCACAAAAGGCATCGTTGTCGTACTCATTTATAGTATATTTGTAATTATAAAATTTTGCGCAAAATTACGGAATTACTTTTTATTTAAAATGTTTTATCGAATATTTGTGAAATACAATTTTTGTCGTAATCTTTTGAACTGTAACAGAATAAATTTTTTTATAAGCTATTCCCGCTTTTGCTCCAATCTTTTTTGTTTTGTCACTTCGAGCGCAGTCGAGAAGCTTGTTTTAAAACAAAAAAGGATTTCCGGCGCAATCGGGGCTAAAACCTGCAAACAACAGCATGCCATTATATAAATCCATATCCTGTAATCCGGTTACAAAAGTCCTGATCTGGAAAATCACGGAAACTTTCGATGAGTTGTACGAGGAAACAAAACTCAACGACAGCAGTATCTTCCGGCTCAAGTCAATGAAGTCTGAACTTCAGCAACGCGCTTTTCTGAGTGTTCGAAAACTTCTTCAGGTTGCCGGTTATTCTGATTTTGAGCTTTTTTACGACATGACCGGAAAGCCACATCTCAAAGACGGAACGCACATTTCAATTACTCATTCCTTCGAATTTTCGGCAATAATCTTAAGCGATATCACAATCGGGATCGACATTGAAATGCAGCGTGATAAAATCATCCGCATCGATTATAAATTCGTTGACGATGAATTTGCATTCCTGAATAAAGAAAACACCGATGATTATGTCAAGAAACTTACTGTAATTTGGGGTGCTAAAGAAGCAATCTTCAAAATCCGAAATGAAGTCGGGATCAGTTTTAAAGACCATATTAAAGTCAGCCCGTTTGAAATGAGCGAAGGTCAATGCCACGCCGCATTGCACTTCGGGAGCAAAATAACAGATTTTATCATCCATTTCATCGAAGTAGAAAATTTCACTTTGGTATATGCCTTCGAACAAAAATAATATGACCATTTACGCCGAAATCCTAAAAGCCAAATCCGAAAACCGCAAGCTTCTCGCTATTTTACTCGATCCCGATAAGGTTGTCTTAGAAGACTTAACCGATTTGGTAGTCAAAATAAATGAATCTCCGGCAACGCATGTTTTCATCGGCGGAAGCCTTGTGAAATCAAATAATATCGATGAAATTATTGCGGTTATAAAACAAAAGTGTAATCTTCCGGTTGTTCTTTTCCCCGGGAATCCATCCCAAATTTCAGAAAAAGCCGACGGTATTTTATTCCTGTCGCTTATTTCAGGCCGAAATCCGGATTACCTGATCGAGCATCATATCAACGCGGTGTCGATTCTAAAAAAAACAGATCTCGAAATTATCCCGACCGGATATATTTTGATTGAAAGCGGAAATGAAACAGCAGTGGCAAAAGTCAGCAAAACCAAGCCAATTGACAGAAACAATTCAGAATATGCACTTCAAACCGCACAAGCCGGCGAAATGCTTGGAAAAAAACTAATTTACCTTGAAGCGGGAAGTGGCGCAAAATTGTCGATTCCTCTCGAAATGATACGATTAATTTCGGAAAATATTCAAATTCCGTTGATCGTTGGCGGTGGAATAACATCAAAAATCGGGATTCAGAATGCTTATCAAAACGGCGCAGATTTAGTCGTCATCGGAACTGCTTTCGAAAATAATTCTAATTTTTTCAATATCTAAACACATGCTGGATTTCTTTTTAGATGCTTATAAAAACGCGTCCACTACGCAAATTGTGTTAGAGGCAATTGTGTTTGTTTTTGGAATACTAAGCGTTTGGTTAGCAAAAAAAGAAAGCATTTGGGTATATCCGACCGGCTTGATAGCGACAGTACTTTCAACGTATATTTTTTGGGATGTAGATTATTTTGGCGACGCAATTGTAAATGCATATTTCTCAATATTAAGTATTTATGGATGGTATAATTGGGGAAAATCAGGTAATAATAAAGTAGGCTTGCCAATTTCAAGAACAACTTCAAAAGAAAAATTAACAGGTATTCTGCTGTTTTTTATGACAATTTTTGTAGTTTTCGCCATCTATATCTTTTCGGGTAAAAACATTGAAACTGACAATTATATAGACATCATCGCGTCTGGAATTTTCTTTACGGGAATGTGGTACATGGCCAACAAGAAAATAGAAAACTGGACGCTTTGGATTATTGGTGATATTATTGTAACTCCGCTATATGCTTATCGCGGACTGGGAATGCTTTCCCTACAATATTTAATTTTTACAGTATTGGCCGTTATGGCTTATTTAGAATGGAAGAAAATCTTAAACAGCAAACCTCAACAGCTTTAAAAATAGCGTTGTTCGGACCTGAATCAACTGGCAAAACAACATTGGCAAAACAATTGGCAGAACACTTTGAAACGGTTTGGACACCTGAATTTGCACGTGATTATTTACAGGAAAAATGGAACAAAACTCAAAAAATCTGTGAACCGGAAGATTTGATTCCTATTGCTGTTGGTCAAACAAGACTCGAAAACGAATCGCTCTTAACCGCGAATAAATTTCTTTTTTGCGACACAAATGTATTAGTAACAAAAGTGTTTTCAGAAGTATATTATAATTTTTGTGACCCAATTCTTGACAAGGCCGCACGAAAGCATAAATATGATTTATTTTTCCTGACAGATATTGATGTTCCGTGGGAAAAAGACGATTTGAGAGATAATCCAGATGATAGAATCCGGACTTTTGAAGTTTTTAAAAACACCTTAGTCGAAAACGAAAAACCCTATATAATCTTATCCGGAACTGCTGATGAGCGATTTATAAAAGCAACACAGATTATTCGGAATCTTGAAAAAGCTAAAGAAATGGGTTTTTCATCACAGGATTTTGTCCAAATTTACAATCATGGCGTTTCATTAGACGAAATTGCCGACCAACTAAATGTTTTCAAAAAAGGAATTGCAAAAGTCATATTAGACAGGCCGGCGACTAAAGAAGATGGGATTATTCGGTTATCTGATGAAGATTTTCACGCTTATTCGAACTATTTTTCAAAAAAGAAAGATACTCTAAAACTCAAGAAATTTGTCCCGGCATCTGGAGCAGCAAGTAGGATGTTCAAGTTCTTAAACGAATTCTTAAACGATTTTAATCTTGAAGAAGAGTCGATAAATGCCTACATCAACCGAAAAAACGCAACATCGTTGGCTGTGTTTTTAGTTGGCCTTGAAAAGCTTCCGTTTTATGATGAAATCCACCTTCTGCTTCAGAAAAATTATTCTGAATACAAAATCTGGAGCAAGGATTACAAGGATTTTCATTTCATAAAAATGATGCTTTCTTGCCGTTATTTTGATTATGCAAACAAGCCTAAAGGGATTTTGCCATTTCATAAATATCCAACACATATTGCTACCGCAGTCGAAGAACACTTAAATGAAGGCGCAATATATGCAACAGCAAACAATATTTCCCATTTGCATTTTACCGTTTCCGAAAACCATCAGGCTTCGTTTGAATCCATTATTACTCAGGTAAAATCAAAAGTTGAAAAACTATATGGAAATCAGATAAATATCAAATTTTCATATCAGAATAAAGCAACAGACACAATTGCGGTAGATTTAAATAATGAACCGTTTCGCGATGAAAACGGCAGGCTTTTTTTCCGTCCAGGCGGACATGGCGCTCTTATTGAAAACCTGAACAACCTCGATGCAGATGTTGTGTTCATCAAAAACATCGATAATGTCATCCAAAATCATATAGAAGACATCGCGCTCTATAAAAAAGCACTCGCGGGAATTTTAATAGAATTGCAGCAACAGATTTTTATATATCTCAGAAATATTGATTCCGGAATAATTGACGAAAATCAAATAACAGAAATAGCGGAATTCTTAAAAACAAAACTCAATACCGAACTTATTGAAGATTTCTCGAAATATACGCTTGAAAACAAGATAATTCATCTTAAAGAAATGCTCAATCGACCAATTCGTGTTTGCGGAATGGTAAAAAACGAAGGCGAACCAGGCGGCGGTCCTTTTTGGGTCCTGGATAAAAAAGGTGTCGTTTCTTTGCAAATCGTCGAATCTACTCAAGTTGACACAGAAAACAGCAACCAGCTTCAGATTTTAAAAAGTGCAACGCATTTTAATCCGGTTGACTTAATTTGCGGAATCAGAAATTACAATGGCGAAAAATTTGACCTGCGAAATTTCGTCGATAAGAATAGCGGATTTATCGTAGAAAAGAATAAAAACGGTAATCCAATCAAATCGTATGAGCTTCCGGGATTATGGAATGGCGCTATGGCAAAATGGATTACGCTATTCGTTCAGGTGCCGCTTTTGACTTTCAATCCGGTAAAAACGGTCAATGATTTATTGAAACCAGCGCATCAACCTCAATAATGGAAATCGAAAAAATCATATCGGAACTAACTTATAAAGCTGTACGAAGCTCGGGAGCCGGCGGGCAAAATGTAAATAAAGTTTCTTCAAAAGTAGTGCTGATATTTGATATCAATCAATCGCAATCGCTTTCTGACGAGGAAAAAAATCTTGCGATTACAAATCTCGCATCACGATTAACTTCTGAAAATATCCTGATCCTGAATTGTGACGAAGTTAGAAGCCAACTCAAAAACAAGGAAATCGTAACCAAACGGTTTCTCGAAATCCTTAAAAAATCACTCGTAGTTCCAAAAATCAGAAAGGCTACAAAAGTCCCGAAATCCGTAATCAGGAAACGCCTTAAGGATAAAAAAAACAACTCCGAAATCAAGCAGTCGCGCAAGAAACCTGACTTTTAGGAATTAATAAATAATAATTAATAGTTAATAATGCTTGTTGCGAAAAAACTTTATAAAGACTTTTTCTACATAATTTTAATGGTTAATTATCCATTATTAATTATTAATTAAATAACTTTGCCGCGTCTCAAAGGGGTGCTCTACCAAGGGCTGAGATTATACCCAACGAACCTGGGCAGGTAATGCTGCTAAGGGAAATGACAAAAATAGAGTGCACGCTATCACTTTGTCAAAATATAATTTTTTTAATTTAAACAAGAATAATTCCCCCTTTTATTCGTAAAACTTTTACGGATGAATACTTATTTTTCTTTTTCTGGGCGTGTCCCTGCGGGTCGCGCTGTCCGCTACAATCTTTTTAATTGTCAACCCGAGCACAGTCGAGCGGCTGTTTCCAAATTAAAAAGGATTTTCACTCCCATCGCTCACGCGGTCGCCGCAACATTGTTCTCCATTGCAACATTTGCACAAGAAACACAAAACGATTCCATCAACAAACTCGATGAAGTCTTGGTTTCAGCCGTTCGTGCAACATCAAAAACTCCGGTAACTTTTTCAAATCTCGGAAAAGAAGAAATCAACAAGCGAAATCTCGGACAGGATATCCCAATCCTGATGAATTTTATGCCGTCTGTCGTGACTACTTCAGATGCCGGAAACGGAATTGGCTACACCGGAATCCGTGTCCGCGGAAGCGATGCCACACGTGTAAACGTAACGATCAACGGTGTTCCGTATAACGATGCTGAAAGCCACGGAACTTTTTGGGTAAACATGCCCGATTTTGCTTCTTCTGTCGAAAGCCTGCAATTGCAGCGCGGTGTCGGAACGTCAACGAACGGAGCCGGAGCATTTGGAGCAAGCCTGAATTTACTTACCGATAAATATGCTGAAAGCGCAAATGGCGAAATTTCGAATTCGTTCGGAAGCTTCAATACGCGAAAACATACGGTAAAATTCAGCACCGGATTGTTAAACGATCATTTCGAACTTGCCGGGCGTTTGTCTAACCTGCATTCCGATGGCTACATCGATCGCGCCGAATCGGATCTGAAATCGTATTTTTTGCAAGGAACTTACGTAAACAAATCAACATTGATAAAAGCGCTGGTGTTTGGCGGAACTGAACGTACCTATCAATCCTGGAACGGTATCGATGCACAAACGTTGAGAGAGGATCGAACGTTTAATCCGGCGGGAATTTTTACGGATGAATTCGGGCAAACACGTTTTTATGACAATGAAACCGATAATTACCAGCAGGATCATTATCAATTGCACTGGAATGAAAAATGGTCGCAAAACTGGAATACCAATCTCGCCTTTCACTATACAAAAGGAAAAGGTTATTACGAAAATTACAAGGAAGATGCCGATTTTTCAGAATACGGATTGCTTCCGGTTGGTACAGAAACTTCAACAGATTTAATTCGCCAGAAATGGCTCGACAATGATTTTTACGGAACTACTTTTTCTGCGAATTATAAAAAGGAAAACTGGGATATCATTTTCGGCGGTGGCTTTAATAAATATGAAGGCGACCATTACGGAAAAGTAATCTGGTCACGTTTTGCTTCCCAAAGCGAACTCGGAGATCGTTATTATGACGATTTTGCCGATAAAGTCGATGGAAACGTTTTTGCAAAAGCGAATTATCAGCTAACATCGAAATTAAATCTTTTCGCGGATCTTCAGTTTAGGAATGTAAACTATAAAGCCAATGGCGTTCAGGCAGATTTGGTCAACGATACATTTGATTTCTTCAATCCAAAAGCGGGTTTCAGTTTCGAGTTGAATACAAAAAACACATTTTATTTATCGTATGCGAAAGCACAACGCGAACCTAACAGAAGCGATTATGAAGGCGGAAACGTACGCGCAGAGAAACTAAACGACATCGAGCTTGGCTGGAGGTTTTCAACCGCAAAAACAAAATTCAACGTCAACGGTTATTATATGTTCTACAAAGACCAGCTGGTTTTAACCGGTGCTTTGGATGATGTTGGAAATCCAATTCGTACGAACGTTGGAAAAAGCTACCGATTGGGAATTGAAGCCGACGCAAGTTTTCAGTTTTCAGAACAATGGTTTTTACGTCCGAATATTACAATCAGCGACAATAAAAACGTAGACTTTGTAGTCGATAACGGAAGTGGATTGCAAAATCTAGGAAACACGAATATCGCTTTCTCACCGGATATTATTATTGGAAACGCGATAACTTTCATGCCGTCAAAAAGTTTTCAATTAAGCTTATTGTCAAAATTCGTAGATCAGCAATATATGTCGAATATTGATGATCCGCAATCAAAATTAATGGATTATACACAAACCGATTTCAACTTTAGCTATGACTGGCAAATAAATAAGGTTTTCAAATCGATAACATTTACGGGATTGGTAAACAATATCTTTGACCGTAAAATTGTTTCAAACGGCGCAGATTATGGCGGAGGATACATTTATTATTTTCCTCAGGCAGGAACTAATTTTCTGCTTGGAATGACATTGAAATTTTAAGGAATGAATTTATATTGCACGGATTTCACGATGTATTCAGAAGAATGTCGGCGGAATTCGTGCAATATTTTTTTTAATTGTAAACGCGAATCAGCTTTGGTTCAAGGATTTCAACGCGAAATGGACGCATTGTATATTCGACTTCCTCAGTCCCGATTCCGTTAAAAAGGCTGTACGTATAATCTTCACAGGAACATCGTGCATTCGTAGTCTGATAAACATTCATTAAAGAGCAAGATGTTGGATATTGATTCGGGCAATAAGCATCCCAGGCTCGAAAATCTGTAGCCGAAAATTTCATGATTATAAAAGTACTTCCGCTAGAAGGATCGGTAACTCTTAAGGCATTCATCGGAGAATTTAAATTGCTGTAAAGTGGCAGATTCAGGTTGATTGTCATCGAGAAATTATAGTTCGGCAAATACGGATTTCTATAGCGTGTCGTATTTTCGGAACACCCGATTAATAGTCCAAGAAACAAACAAGCAATGATATATTTTTTCATATTTAAAAATTTCCTGCGATATTAGGAGAAACAAATTTAATTTAATTAACTTTGGATTATATATGATTAACATATAATTATCGACAGAAAATTAATAAATGATATCTTTGTAGAAAGAAATCCCGTCCCGATGGGATTTTTTCTATTTATATAAACGACGAATTATGAGCGCAGTATCTTATTACACAGCAGAAGGATTAAAAAAATTACGAGAAGAATTAGACCATTTAAAAAGCGTAATGCGGCCAAAAGCTTCGCAGGATATCGCAGATGCGAGAGATAAAGGCGACTTGTCTGAAAACGCTGAATACGACGCGGCTAAAGAGGCGCAGGGCCTTTTAGAAATGCGTATTTCAAAACTGGAAGACGTTTATGCAAACGCACGTTTAATAGACGAATCGCAATTGGATGTTTCTAAAGTTTTAGTATTATCCAATGTAAAAATCAAGAACCAGGCAAACGGAATGGAGTTAAAATATACTCTTGTAGCCGAAAGCGAAGCCGATTTAAAAACCGGAAAAATATCCGTAACCTCGCCAATCGGAAAAGGATTGCTTGGAAAATCGGTAGGTGAAACAGCCGAAATAACGGTTCCAAATGGCGTTTTAAAATTTGATATCCTTGAAATTAGCAGAGATTAATTATGTCAAGTATTTTCACTAAAATCATAAACGGAGAAATTCCGGCCTATAAAATAACCGAAGACGAAAACTTTTTAGCGTTTTTAGATGTAAATCCAAATGCTAAAGGCCATACTTTATGCATTCCGAAAACGGAAATAAACAAAATTTTCGATATCGAGGAAGACCAGTATTTGGGCTTAATGCAATTCTCAAGAAAAGTTGCAATAGCGCTTGAAAAAACCATTCCATGCAAAAGAGTTGGAATGGCGGTCATAGGTTTGGAAGTTCCGCATGCACACGTTCATCTAATTCCGCTTAACGAAATGGACGAAATGCGTTTCCAGAACAAAGTCAAATTGGAAAAAGAAGAATTTGAGTCCTTGGCAAAAGAGATTCGTAACAATCTATAATAATACCTAAAATTTTCTTAATATTTTTTTGATTCGTATGTTAAAATCAAAATTTTTATAGTTTTGCGCAATCAATCATTAAAAATCAAAAAAATGAAAAACAAATTTTTAGCTGTTGCAGCTGTAGCGATGCTATTTGCATCTTGTACCGACAACGATGACAATTCAATCAATCAGTCATTATTAACAAAGAAATGGTACTTTAAAGAAACGCTTGTTAAAGGCGTTACTATTCCTTACGAAGGTCATGAAAACTGCGGAAAAGATTATATCGAGTTTCTTCAGGATGGTGTTTTCAAATCAGTTGATATTGAAAATTGCGTTTCCGAAGTTGATCCCGGAACGTGGTCAGTAAACGGAAATTCGCTAACACTTACTTTTCCCGGCGATACTACAGATGTTGAAAATTCTACAATTACGAATATTACCACAACAACACTGCAAATCCAGTTGCGTTATGATTATGACGAAGATGGAGAAATTGATACGATAATCAATAATTTTACGGCAGAATAAAACAAAGGGAAGTGAATAGCTTCCCTTTTTTATGCATTCTTTCTAAAACTCACCTGCATTGTAGTCCCTTTGCCAACTTCAGAGTGAGTAACTTTAATTTTTCCCTTGTGGTATTCTTCTACAATTCTCTTAGTTAACGAAAGACCCAATCCCCAGCCGCGTTTTTTGGTGGTAAAACCAGGCTCGAAAACTCTTCGAAATTGCTTTTTCGGAATTCCTTTTCCGGAATCAGAAACATAAATCTTCACAAATTTATCTTCATCAATAATCGCAACATCAAGATTTCCGCGTCCTTTCATCGCATCAATGGCGTTTTTGACTAAATTCTCAACTGTCCAGCTGTGCAATGCAGAATTAATCATAATCGGGATTGCATAATGCGGTGCCGTAAACGAAAACGCAACCTGCTTTGAAAATCTTGATTTTAAATATTCAAAGGATTGTTCGGTTTCTAGCACAATATCACGGCTTTCCAAGATAGGTTCTGAGCCAATTTTAGAAAAACGATCCGTAATCGTCTGCAGTCGGATAATGTCTTTCTCAATTTCTGAAATCGTCGTTTCATCTACATTATCGGCTTTCATTATCTCAAGCCAGCCAATCAATGACGAAAGTGGTGTTCCAATCTGATGCGCGGTTTCTTTTGCCATTCCCGCCCAAAGTTTGTTCTGGGTTGCCATTTTGGTGCTTCTGTAAAAGTTATAAACCAAGCTGCCAAATAAAACGATAATTAATAAGAGCGCTACCGGATAATATTTAAGCTTGTTAAGAAGGGACGAATTGCCATAATATAAGTATTTGTAATCATCAAGGTATTCAATCGCAATAGGGTCGTTTTCTTTCTTTAGGCGCTTTAGGAATGTTTGGATTTTTTCAGGATTTCCCGTAATATCCGGATCGATATTGGTCGTATTTTCGATTTCGCCTTTGCCTGAAGTAAGGATAACCGGAATTGTCGTGTTGTTGTTGATGATTTGTCTCGGCAGCTCAATATCGTCGTTGAGCAAATCGGCTTTGTTTATGGTTTTGATGCTCTCTGCCAGAATTTCCATCCTAACCCTTTCTTCGGTTTTGAAAATCTGGAAAAAGGTGTATGTATTCCATAAAATCAAGGTGATGATGATAAAAGATGCAAAAATGATTATCCAGCGTGTGATATTCCTTTTTTCCGAAAAATCCATAAAATAAATTTAATGTGATAAATATAGGGATTTTTTCAGGAGCTGTTCCCGCTATCCGCTACAATCTGTTGCGGTTTAAAGAAAACCGCAACAGGATTTCCGCTGCTATCGGGGCTAGGCATTTATCAACAAAATAGACTTCAATCAATCCAATTGTCTATTTTTGCAAAAATAAAATTTCATGTTAAGCATAGAACCAAAAGACCTTTCGCCGGTAAAATTACAAGGATATCTTCAAGGATCTGTAGGTCCGAGGCCAATTGCTTTTGCAAGCACGATTGATGAAAACGGCGTACCCAATTTATCGCCATTCAGTTTTTTCAACGTGTTCAGCTCAAATCCGCCGGTTTTGATATTTTCTCCGGCAAGGCGCGTTCGCGATAATACGGTAAAGCATACATTATTGAATGCTCAGGCAACACGTGAAGTCGTAATTAACGTTGTAAACTTTGACATCGTACAGCAGGCATCGCTTTCAAGCACCGAATATCCGGATGGCGTAAATGAATTCCTGAAATCCGGGTTAACGCCAATTCCGTCTGATATCGTGAAGCCCTATCGCGTTGCTGAAAGCCCGGTGCAATTTGAATGTAAGATCAACGACATTATCAGTCTTGGTAGTAACGGTGGCGCGGGCAACCTTATCATTTGCGAGGTTGTCAAAATCCATATCAATGAAGCAATTCTTGATGAAAACGGCTCCATCGACCAGTATAAAATCGATTTGGTTTCGAGAATGGGTGGAAACTGGTATTCGCGTGCCAACAAAGGACTGTTTGAAGTGCCAAAACCATTGACTACTTTGGGAATAGGCGTTGATGAAATTCCAGTTTTTATCAGGGAAAGCCCGGTTTTTAACGGAAATGATTTGGGGATGCTTGGAAACGTGGAAGCATTGCCTACAACCGAAGAAATTGATATATTTGTAAAGCAGAATATTTCGGTAAAAGGCGTTTTAAGCGCTGACGATGAAGAGAAAGTTCATCTTAAAGCCAAAGAATATCTGAACGAAGAAGACGTACTTTCAGCATGGAAAGTGCTTTTAGCAGAAAGGATTTAAAAATTTAACATAAACAGACGATGGAAGTTACAGGAAAAGTAAAAGTAATAAATGCAGAGCAACAGGTTAGTGCCGCATTTAAAAAAAGAGAGTTAGTAGTTACAACGGATGAGCAATATCCGCAACACATTATGATCGAGTTTACTCAGGATAAATGTGACCTGCTATCGAATTATAAGCCAGGAGAATCAGTAAAAGTTTCCATCAATTTAAGAGGTCGCGAATGGGTAAATCCACAAGGTGAAACCAAGTATTTCAACAGTATCCAGGGATGGAGAATCGAGCGGGTAGGAACGGAAGCTCCGGTACAGCAGGCTCCGGTTCAGCCAACACAAGCTTTCGAGCCGGCTAACGATTTTAAAGAAGAAGATCACGACGATTTGCCATTCTAATAAAGTATAAAATTTAATAATCCTGACTGATTTAAACCTGTCAGGATTTTTTTTGCCATGTATTTACTCAACGACGATTTGTTTTTTCCGCCGGTTCAATATGCTAATGAAGAAGGAATTCTTGCCATTGGCGGAGATTTATCGCCTGAAAGGTTGTTGCTGGCGTATAACAGCGGGATTTTTCCTTGGTTTGAAGATGATCAACCGATTGTCTGGTGGTCGCCAAACCCGAGAATGGTTTTGTTTTTAGATGAATTGATTGTTTCGAAAAGCATGAGGAATATCTTAAACCGAGATGTTTTCAAGGTTACTTTCAATGCTGATTTTCGCGAAGTAATTTCAAACTGCCAAAAAATAAAGCGCGCCGGTCAACGCGGAACCTGGATTACGAATGATATGGTCGAAGCATATTGCAAACTCAATGAGCTTGGAATAGCAAAATCTGTTGAGGTTTGGAAAAATGGGGAATTAGTTGGCGGACTTTATGGAATTGATCTGGGTACTATTTTTTGCGGAGAAAGTATGTTTTCAAAAGCTTCTAATGCTTCTAAAACCGCTTTTATATCTTTAGTTCAAAATCTAAAAATGAACGATTATAGATTACTCGATTGTCAGGTTTACAATGAACATCTCGAAAGTTTAGGATGTCGTGAAATAAACAGGGATGACTTTATGAAAATCCTAATTTCTTAAATTATCTTGTATTAACCTTATTAAAATCAGGGTCAATAATGTATATTTGAATAAAATATTCAATTATAGGCTATGAAAATAGGGGTTCCAAAAGAAATAAAAAACAATGAAAACAGAGTTGGACTTACTCCAGCTGGAGTTTTTGAGCTCGTAAAAAACAATCATACTGTTTACATACAAAAAACCGCTGGTGATGGAAGCGGTTTTTTTGATGAAGATTATGCCACTGCAGGAGCAGTTTTGCTGAGTAAGGCTTCTGAGATTTATGCAGTCAGTGATATGATTGTAAAAGTAAAAGAACCGGTTCAGGAAGAATACGAATTGATAAAAGAAGACCAGATTGTTTTTACGTATTTTCATTTTGCATCGAGCAAGCAACTTACAGAATCAATGATTACTAGTAAATCTGTTTGTATTGCGTATGAAACTGTCCAGGATGAAGATGGAAGCCTGCCATTATTAACTCCGATGTCTGAAGTTGCCGGAAGAATGGCAATTCAGCAAGGTGCCAAATATCTTGAAAAGCCAATTAAAGGGCGCGGAATTTTATTAGGCGGAGTTCCCGGAGTTCCACCTGGAAAAGTCTTGGTACTTGGCGCCGGAGTTGTTGGGATTCAAGCGGCAAAAATGGCAGCCGGACTTGGTGCTCACGTTACGATTTTGGATATTAGCATGAAACGCCTGCGTTATGTAAACGATGTTATGCCAAGTCATGTTGTCACTGAATTTTCTAGTCAATACAATATTCGACGTCATATAAAAGAACATGATTTAATTGTAGGCGCAGTTTTAGTTACGGGCGGAAAAGCACCGAAATTAATTACCAAAGATATGCTTCTTGACATGAAACCCGGAACTGTTATGGTTGATGTAGCGGTGGATCAAGGCGGTTGTTTTGAAACTACAAAGCCTACTACGCATGAAGATCCAACCTATATCATCAATGATGTTGTGCATTATTGCGTGACGAATATGCCGGGAGCTGTTCCTTACACGTCAACTTTGGCGTTGACAAATGTAACATTGCCGTATGTGTTAAAAATCGCGAATCTTGGATGGGAATTGGCTTGCGAGCAAAATAAGGATTTGAAAAAAGGACTCAATATCGTTAAAGGAAAAATTGTTTATGAAGGAATTGGCTAATCAGATTTAAGAATTATTCTCTTTCTGACAAGTATTTTTTTATCGAATAATGACCGAGATAGATTAGTGGCGTCAATACTATGGCGGTTGCAAGTTTAAATGTATAGCCTGTTAATGCTGAGGTTAGGAATGTTTTTGCATCAATTTTTCCCGGAAGCCAGAATGCAATTCCAAGTACAATAAACGAATCGAATAGCTGAGAAATGACAGTTGATCCTGTTGTGCGAAGCCAGATTTTTTTATCGCCAGTAATTTTCTTGAAAAACCAAAAAATCCGTACATCAATTAATTGAGATATCAGAAACGCGGTTATGCTCCCAACAATAATCCACATGCTTTGTCCAAAAACTGCTGAAAACTGATTATCGTTTACAGTGCTGATTCCTTGCGCAGCCGGAATGTTTATGGCTAAAAGGAGTATTATAAAAGAATAGGCAATAAGCCCGGCAGTAATGAATGAAAGTTTTTTAACGCCGTCGCGTCCGAAATATTCATTGATCAGATCGGTTGTAATAAAAACAATTGGCCATGGAATAATTCCCATGCTCATAACAAACGGGCCAATTTGGATTAGTTTTCCGCCAATTAATTCAGCCACAACAGCATTTGTAATAAAAATGCCGGCGAGAATAATAAACACAATTTCTTTTTTCGTCCTAAACATAAACTCAAAAGTATATTTTATTTCTGATTTAGTTTTTGAATTCGCGAAATAAAATCCAACAAAAAACCCCAATCCAAAAGAATTGAGGTTTTTTATATTAGTGTTTGGAATTTACCACCAACCGCGTGTGTTGTAAACTACGGTTTTTGGTTGTCCGTTTCCGTAAGCTACGCCCACATCACGATATGCCTGAATCAAGTCTCTTTTAAGTCCTATTTCAGAATCAACTTTGTATTTCCATTCTCTGTTGTCTAATTCTAAAACACGTTTTGCAACGCGGTCAGATAAAGCTCTCACTTGAGAATAACAATCAGCCTGCGGATCGATTCCCATGATAATTTCTCCAACAGTGTTCGCTGCATCCACAGTTTGGTTTGCATTCCAGATTGCAGTAGCCTCCTGTAGTTTCACTTTACAATCACGATCAATGAATTTTCTGTAGATTGGCACAACTGCTTCGATAGCTTTATTGTAACATTCAAGGCTTGCGTCCGGAACTGAAGTCAATTTGAAAATAGCTTCCTCAAAACGGTTCTGAGCTTCCAGCAATTTAGCTTCTTTTAAGATTTGGCTACAACGAGTATTGTAATATTCTACGATTTGGTTTTTTCCGTTTGTCACGAAAGCCTGCAATGCAGCATCGTTTGGTTTAATGCTTTTAAAAGCATCAATCAGGGCTTTGTTTTCATTAATTCCAACACCTTTTACGGTCATTGAATGGCTCGAAAATTTATTTCCTTCAACACCATCGCCTATGTAAAGTGTAACATCAAGTGTTAATGCTGTCATTGGTGGAGCACTTGCAATAATGTCTTTAGAAAGAACATTTAAGTTAGCGGTAATTATAAATCTTGAGTAACCAGCAGCGCCCAGACCGTTAGCATTTACAACCTGGTTAAGCTTGTTAGTAAGGATTCCGGATGCACCAGGTGTAATTTGCTCAACTTGAGGCGTGATGTAAGACGTAAGTGAAATCCTTCCAATGTCGCTTTTTGCTCCCTGCGCGTTTGCAGAAATGCAAAATCCGAAAGCAAGTACGCTTAAAGCAATTTTATTTAGTATTTTTTTCATGATTCTTTTTTTATATTATTTTTCGCCTAAAACTAGTACTGCCTGCCCAAGGCCTTTCATCATAAGCTTATTAGGAATGTTGTAAGGCGCACTTTTAAGGAAAGTTTGCAATCCTTTCAAAAATCCTCTCGCATCAGTAGCTTTTCCGGCCGCGTCATACAAAGGGATACGAACTTGCTCAAATAACATCATGTTTTCAGTAGCATCAGTTGTGCTGAAACGCCCTTTAACAGAATTTGCAGTCATCCAGTCCTCAAGAACAGTTGTAAGTTCTTTTCCGTCATATTCTTGTTCTAAATCACCTGACCAAGAATCGAATTTCTTGATTCGAACGATGATTTCTCTTCCGTTTGCAAACATATCGTCAAAATGAGCCTGCAATGAGGAATTGAAATTATCGATGTGAGCCAATACAGCTTCTTCCAGAAGAACAGGAAGCTCTACAGAAAATGATGCAGCTCCGGTTCCGGTTGCAGTTGCGATTTGTTTATCAGTGTAGGCGTCAATTCCCTGAAGATTAAAAGTAACTGATTTTTTAGGGCCAGTACTGTTTAATGTCCACGTTAATTGCATGATTATATCAGCTTTTGCTGTTTTTTTCAATTTATCAATTGGACTTTCCTGAACACCAGCGCCGCTTTTTGAACTTAGCATTGCGTTTTCTGCGCTTTCAGATTCCAGGGTTTTAAGAGCAGATTCCATATTTTTTAATGGAAAACCACGATCTGCCATCAAGCCATTTAATTTACTGATGACAACCATTAAATCCGAATTTTCCTGAAATGCTTTTTTATAATCCGGAATTTTAACTTTTGTTCCCTGATTATCAAATTCCATCATATAACCATTTTTGTTGCACCAAACATCGCTTGGTACCACCATAATGGTTGGTTTTTTTGCCTGTCCGAAAACAGTGCTTGCAATAAAAAACGCAAGCAGGGTAATAAATCTTATGTTTAAAATTTTTCTCATTGTTGTAGTTTCAGATTATTTTTTGATGATACCGTCGGCGATTAATTTCTCCTTCAGTTCCGTGCGAAGAACGCGAACGATAAGTCCGTGTGTAACACTTTCGCGTGCTTTCTTTTTATCACGGCTGATTTTATCGAAGATTCTCTCGTCTCTTAAAGAAATGAAATTTTTAAATTCGCCGCCATCAGCGAAAAACTTATTGAAGTAATCTTCATATTTTTCCTGTGCGTTAACCTCAAAAATCAGAGGTTTTACGTTACATTCCTGTTTTCCTTCGCTGATTCCGTTAAAGATTACGTCACGGATTGCATTTTTCTTTGCCTGATCAACAGCATCAGAACGGTTACGCCCGTTGCCCCATGCTTTTAAAGTTTGTGATCCGTCAAGCTCAACTCCCATGCATTCAGTTTTGTATGCATAGTTTCCTGCGTTTTTCTTTTGAGCATAAGCTCCGCTAACGACAAGAAAAGTTACAAGTAATAAAGTTTTTAATTTCATAATTATTTGATTATTAGAAACCTGATGATAAACCTTTGATGATTCCGGCAGCTTCAAGATCTTTTCTCAAAGCATCTTTCATAACTGAAACGACAACGCCAATTTTGTACTCTTTTCCAACTTTCATTCTGTCGCCGGCATCAACGTTTCCGTCAGAAGAAGCGCTTACGAATTTCATGTATTTTCCGCCTTCTTCAAAGAATGGCTCGAAAAATTCTGCTTTTTCGCTTTCAAGGTTTGGATTAGAAACTAATGGTTTTTGAGAATTACATCCTCTTTCTCCGCCCGCAAATCCTTTAAAGATAATTCCATGAACGGCATTTTTTTTCGCTTGCGTGATTGCAACGTTTCCTTTTTTAGAGTATGACCAAACTTTGATTAAATAAGTTCCGTCTGCTCCAATTCCGGCGCATTCAATTTCATAACGCCAAGCTTCAGTTGCTTTATCGGCTTTTTTTTGTGCCTGTCCATAAGTAAGTGTAGTGGCAACAAGTAGTAGTAAGGTTAATGCTTTTTTCATTTTTTGATTAGGTATTAATTATTTTCCTTTTTTCTGTACGATTAACATTCCAGGGAAAAATGCTTTTCCGCTGCTTTTTTTGAAATAAGTCCTGTCGGCTGTTTGTGTTGGATTTTCCTCTGAAGCACCGTAACGATTGTCCCAGATTGGAAATTTCGGATCAACTTTGATTGTTCCCACTTCAACATATTCCGTTTTTCCGTCTTCTTTCATTCTTTGTTCCAAAACGGTAAAAACCGATTTGTTTGTAAGACCTTCTTTTAATCCGATTTTAGCCGTAATAGGTTCTCCGGTAAATAAAGGTGTTTTAGTTTTGAATTCGTCGTGGTTTTTCTGAAGTTTTACAATTACCGCATCTACAGCTTTTACTGTAGATTTTTCGATTAGCTGCTCTTCAGTTTTGCTTGTGAAAATTGAAGATTGTACGTCAGCCCAAGAAACATCCGATCCGATGTACGTCATTTTGAATATTTTAGATTCGTTGAATGCTTTTACTTTCTCCGGAGAAAGGTTTCCGTCTTCTGTCCAAAAATCATTGTAGAAAGTTGCAGCAACTTCATCATTCCAGTCTAATCTGTAAAGGTGCGCAGTCGTTTTTACAACATAACCTTTTCCAGCAACGGTAACTCCCGCAGAAGCAGCAGTTGTAAAGGTTGATGCGTTTGAAATTCCGGCGTAATCACCAATTGTTCCAAGGGCATTAAGCCATCCGCTTGCTTTTTTTGCTACTTCTTCTTTAGAAACATATTTGAAATCATTTACTAAGATGAAGGTGTTTTTGATCAATTCTTCTCCGGCGTCTGCAAGCATGTCTAAGCCTCTTTTGCTTGCTTTTGCTTTAGTGATATCTAAAACCGAAGCATCATAGCTACCTCTTTGTTTTATCATATCCATATTGAATCCGCCTTTTGCTGAACGGCCGAACCATTTTGCAACTACTTCTTTTGCTACATTATTTGCTTCAAGGAAAGCAGTAATGTTTGCAGATTCATCTTTTGCATCAGTAGCAGGAATGATTCTTGTTCCAAGATTGTGATCGTTGAATTTTTCCGGAATCGGACCTTTTTCAAATGAATTCTTGATTACTTCCGCATAAGGACGAGTTGGTTCGTGAATCATTAGCGTGTAAATAGAACTTCTTCTGTATTTCACGTCAACATTGTCAGCAACCTGAGCATTAAGATTAGCTGCTGATACCACCAGCATAACTAAAGAAATTGTAATTTTTTTCATAATAGTAATTGATTTTGTTTTTAGGGTTGTTGCCGCAGAATAGCAGGATTTTAATCAAATTTTACTCGGGGTTAATAAAATCGGATTGTATGAATTAAAACAATACGCCTACTGAAAGTTGGAATACTGAATTCGTGTATTTAAATTGATCGTTGTTTTGAGCGCCATTTACGTTTGTGATACCAAGATTGTATCTTCCCTGGAAGAAAATACCGTTTTTAAGTTCGTAGCCTAAGCCGAGATTCATTCCGAAATCTACGATGTTTTGATCGTCAATGTCAGTATTTCCTGCGTTGCTTCTGCTGTCAGCATTGATAAGGAAACCTACTTGCGGACCAAATTCTACACTTAATTTATCATAAGCATAATATTTTACCATTAGTGGAACGTTGATGTAATTGAAACGTTCTTTGCTCGAAGCTCCTGCTGTATCGTTTTTATAACCTTGTGCAGAAAACAATAATTCAGGTTGAAATGAAAATTGGTCAGATAGAATGATTTCAGAAACCAATCCGAAATGAAGACCGTTTCTCATAGAAGAATCTTCTGCAATATCTCCGTTAAAGGTTGACATGTTTATACCTGCTTTGATACCGATTTTGATTCCTTCTTCTCTTTTTGAGGATTGTGCATTCGACAAAAAGGAAGCACATAAAGTAATTACTAATAAAAACTTTTTCATGATGATTGTGATTTTTTGTTTGTTAATTAAATCTTAAATGCAAAAATAGCAATATTTCGTTTGTTTTAATTTTAATATTAAAAATATTGTTAATTTAAACTTAATTTCCTAAGCCTAAATGCTAGTATGTTAATAACCAGGCAATATTATGTTTTTTCGAATCTTGTCGCAATACCCATTTATAGGTATTTTTTTATTTTAACAATTAGCATTATCCCTACAAAACTAATGTTAAAGAGTTTTGGTTGCAATACGTAAAATGACGTATTAACATTTTATCTATCGTAGGAAATTTTATTGATTGAGTAAAGGCAAAAAAAAACGCCTGACGTAAATCAGGCGTTTTTCAGAAATGAATTATATAATTATCCTAATGCAACTCTTTTAAAGCCTGTGATTTCAACTTTAAATTCATTAACATAATCACCAACTTTTTTGGCGTCATCTTTAATGAAATTCTGATCTAATAAAGCTTTTTCTTGGTCTAAACTAGTGTTGTCAGAAATAAAACGTTGTACTTTACCCGGAAGGATTTTATCCCAAATTTGCTCTGGTTTCCCTTCAGCTTTTAGTTCCGCTTTTGCATCTTCTTCAGCTTGTTTCAAAACTTCTTCAGTCAGTTGAGAGTAAGAAATATATTTAGGAACATTTTTCAACGTTTTTCCTAAACGTTTTGCTTCTTCATTGTCTTTTTCGATTACAGCAATACGAGCAGCAAGTTCAGAATCAACAAAAGCAGGATCGAAATCTTTGTAAGATAATGTATCAGCTCCCATAGATGCAACTTGCATAGAGATGTCTTTAGTTAAAGTCTCAGCGTTGTCAATTTTTGCAGAAATAGCTGTTAATGCAGCAATTTTGTTAACGTGAACGTAAGATCCAACGAAAGCGCCTTCTAAAATTTCAAAACCACCGATTTCGATTTTTTCACCGATAACACCAGTTTGCTCGATTAATTTTTCGGCAACAGTAATTCCGTTAAAATCAGAAGCTAAGAATTCTTCTTTAGAAGAGAAATTGATAGCTTTTTCAACTAAAGATTTAGCTAAAGCCACGAAAGCCTCATTTTTACCTACGAAATCTGTTTCACAGTTTAAAGTAATGATAGCACCTTTAGTATTGTCCGCATTGATAAAAGAAACAGCAGCTCCTTCAGAAGACTCACGGTCAGAACGGTTAGCAGCAACTTTTTGTCCTTTTTCTCTAAGGATTTGTATAGCTTTATCGAAATCTCCATCAGCTTCAACTAAAGCTTTTTTACAGTCCATCATTCCGGCTCCTGTAGTTTGTCTTAATTTATTTACGTCTGCAGCAGTAATTGTTGCCATTTTGTTTGTATTTTAATTTGTTATTGAAATAAAATTAACTTCGCCTGGTTGGCAAATGCCCCGGGCTAAAAATAAAAATTCCAATTTTGAAATCCCGAACTCCAATTTTATAAAACCATCAACTTTACGTAAATGGATTATTTGGAACTTGGAATTTAAAATTGGAATCTTTAACTAATTACTCTTCAGTTTTTGGCTCAGCCTGAACTTCAGGAGCAGCAACTTCTGCAACTGGTGCAGCGATTGGAGCTTCTTCTGTAGCAGCAGCTTCCATTCCTTCAGTTTCTTCAGCAGGAGCATCAGAATTTCTGTTAGAAAGACCGTCGATAACGGCAGCAGTAACTAAAGATAAAATTTTCTCAATTGATTTAGAAGCATCATCATTGGCTGGAATAACGTAATCTACTTCACGTGGATCAGAGTTAGTATCAACCATTGCGAAAACTGGAATGTTTAATTTTTGAGCTTCTTTTATTGCGATGTGTTCCGCTTTGATATCCACTACGAATAACGCTGCAGGAAGTCTGGACATATCAGCTATAGAACCTAAGTTCTTTTCAAGTTTTGCACGAAGACGATCAACCTGTAAACGCTCTTTTTTAGAAAGGGTCATGAAAGTACCGTCTTTCTTCATTCTGTCGATAGTAGCCATTTTCTTAACAGCTTTACGGATAGTTACGAAGTTAGTCAGCATTCCACCTGGCCATCTTTCAGTGATGTAAGGCATGTTTGCAGCCGCAGCTTTTTCAGCTACGATATCTTTTGCTTGTTTTTTGGTAGCTACGAATAAAATTTTTCTACCTGATGCAGCGATTTTCTTAAGGGCTTCGTTAGCCTCTTCGATTTTAGCTGCAGTTTTATATAGATTGATAATGTGGATTCCATTACGCTCCATATATATGTATGGGGCCATGTTTGGATCCCATTTTCTGGTCATGTGTCCGAAGTGAACGCCTGCTTCCAGTAAGTCTTTAACTTCTACTTTGTTTGCCATTTTAAATTTTTAGTTTACGTTCTGTTGATTAGCAATGTTTCTTTTAGATTTTTAGATTTTTGGATTTTTAGATTTTTGGATTTTTCAATCCAGAACCCAGAACCCAAAACCCAGAACCTTTTGAAATCATTTAGATGCTAAACTAATTCCCGAAGGAGCAACAATAACTTTTTTAATAATTTGTAAAATTTTCAGTAATAAACGATTAACGTTTAGAGAACTGGAATCTTTTACGTGCTTTTTTCTGACCGAATTTCTTACGTTCAACCATTCTTGGATCTCTTGTTAATAAACCCTCAGGTTTTAAGATCGCTCTGTTTCCTTCGCCAACTTCACACATTGCACGAGCAAGAGCCATACGAACAGCTTCTGCCTGACCTGTTGAACCACCTCCGTAAACATTTACTTTTACGTCAAAGTTCGTAGCGTTTTCTGTCATAGACATTGGCTGCATAACTTTGTACTGTAAAGTAGCTGTTGGGAAATAAGTTGCGAATTCTTTTTTGTTTACCGTGATTTTTCCAGTTCCTTCAGAAACATAGACACGGGCTACAGCAGTTTTTCTTCTGCCGATTTTGTGAATTACTGCCATTACTTAAGATCGTTTAGGTTAACAGTTTTAGGTTTTTGAGCGCCTTGTTTGTGCTCTGAACCTACAACAACATTTAAATTTCTGAAAAGTTCAGCTCCTAATTTGTTCTTAGGTAACATTCCTTTTACTGCTTTTTCTACTAAAGTTGCTGGGTTTTTCGCCTGTAATACTTTAGCAGTTAAAGTTCTTTGTCCTCCTGGATACCCTGTATGACGCATGTAAATTTTGTCATCCATTTTTGTACCTGTAAGGTTGATTTTTTCTGAGTTGATAACAATTACGTTATCTCCGCAGTCGACGTGTGGTGTGTAACTTGGCTTGTACTTACCTCTCAAGATCATTGCAACCTTTGAAGCAAGACGTCCTAAGTTATGACCTTCGGCATCAACAATGATCCACTCTTTTGTAACGGTGGCTTTGCTTGCTGATTGTGTCTTGTAGCTTAATGCGTCCATAATAATATTTTAATTAAACATTCCATTCCCAATAAAGGGAGTGCAAAAGTACAATTATTTATTTTATATGCAATAGCTGTAAAAGAATATTTTAAGTATTGAAAATCAGCATCCAATAATTTAGTAAAAAGCATAAAAAAACCATCCTAAAACTTAATTCAGGATGGTTTTAGTAAAATCTAATGGATTTAGACAATAAACAAATTAGCAATATTTACAACTTCTTGTGTGGTTAGTGGTTCATCAAATGCTGCTGAGCCTGCCCCTGGTCCAAATTTCGTAGAGGTTTCAAAGCCAGCCTGCATTGTTATTTCTTCGCCATCATAAACACCTTGGGCTTCAGGCGGTAATCCGCCGCTGTCTTTTAGTGTAATCCAGCCTTTTTGGCCTCGCAGTCGTCTTACTTCAGATGCATGTCGTGCTTCTACAGAGTGAATCTGTAATGCTGCGGTTAGCAACGCAGGCTGTGTAATGAGATTGCCTGCTTGTCCTTTATAGGCACGAACGCCTGTATCTTCAAATGCTTGTGCTAAAGCCAGGAATGTGGGATAATCGCCAAACGGATTAAATGGACCTCCGCCATTAGCACTGTTTCCGCCTGTAAAGTCAAATACTGGTTTTGCCGGAGCATTCTCTTTCAAAGCATTTTTCAGAAATGCAACGTGATCCGATTCGTGTGCGGCGATTTGCTCGAAAACTTTCCGGTCACGACCTGCATTCTCGCTAAGCGGAATAACACCGGAATCCAATCCCATTTTATAAAAATCGTCTTCAAGATATTCCAGTATCAAGGCGAATTGCAATGCTCCTGTGGGCGTATTTGGTGTTGGTGAAATGTCGCCGGCGTATGCTTTATTTCCCAAAGATGCAAGTCCGAATGGTATGGCTGCCAAAGCTAAATTTTTTCCTAAGTTTCCAAACTGGCTGAAACTTTCTCTTCGTGAGCCGGTACTGTTCAGCATATTTTCGTCAGTAAATGACTCTATAAATTTTATTAAATTCATGATTTCTAAGTTTAATGGTTAAGGTTACGGTAAAAATTGTGCTGTAAATGGAGTTTGGATAATATCCAGAGCAGAAACTTCTCCTATAATAACTTTAGGATTTCTGGCTACATCTAGTCCGGTTGTAGAGTTTACCACATCGTCGCCCGCAAAATCTTTCGAGTTCGGATTGATCAAGCTTCTGATTGCCGAAGCATGTCGTGCTTCTACAGAAACAATTTTTCCGGCCAGGACTAAATATTTAGCGTCCTTAATATATTGCCCGGCTCCATTATAGGCTGCAACTCCGGTATCTTCCAACGCTTGTGCAGTGCCAAGGACAGCAGCTCTGTTCTGAAAATTCAAAGATCCATAATCGAATGCAAGTTCAGGAAGCAACTGTGTTGATGGGTTTGGTAAAGCTCCGCTTAAAGCAGCTTTGAAAAAATCTCTGTGAATGATTTCATGATGGTACAAATCCGTAAGGACCTGTTGTTCAATCGGGTTGAATGTTGATGTAAACCCGTTAGCGTTTACGACTTTTTCATAAAAATCGGCTTCGAGTTGCTCTAATGCATAAGCATACGACAAAATCCCGAAATCGCCTCCGCCCAAATCAAACACATTGTTTCGCATTCCGGGAAGCTCATTGCTATTGGATGAATCGCCATCATCGGTGTCGCTGCAACCGGCTAACAACAATCCCGTACCGGCAATTGCCAAACCGCTGAATTTCAGAAAATTCCTTCTGTCCGTAAACGAAGGATTCACTTCCTGAACTTTTACTGTATTTTTCATAATCAAATAGTTAAAAAGGTTAATAAAAAACACTTACGGCGTTTGTTTGATGTTGGTTTTATAAAATTGAGTTAAAAAAGAATTATATTCTGTTTGTGGGAATTTTAAATACTGGTTGAGTATTTTTCACTCTTTTATTGTTTGAGATGTAGAATTATTGAGTTTTTTTATAGAATTGATATATATTTGTAATGAAAGCCTGACACCCCTAAGCCATGAAAGAAAAAGCTACATTAAAACAGATTGCGAAAGAACTAAATGTTTCAGTATCAACTGTCTCAAAAGCGTTAAACGACAGTCCTGAAATTAGTGAGCCAACAAAGATCAAAATCCAGGAATTTGCAAAACTTAAAAATTACAAGCCAAATATTATTGGACTAAACCTTAAAAACAGGAAAACCAAGACTATCGGCGTAATTATTCCGAACATTCTTAACTCTTTTTTCGCAAAGGTTTTCAGCGGAATAGAGAAAGTTGCAGAAGAAAAAGGATACAATGTTATTACCTGCATTTCCAACGAATCACTGGAAAAAGAGATTCATACTTTAGACATGCTAAGTAACGGAACCATCGATGGTTTTATACTTTCTGTTTCGGAAGAAGCCCAAAAATTAAACGAATACAAGCATTTTGTCGAAATAATTAATGACGGTACACCAATTGTCATGTTTGACAGAATCGCTGAAGAAGTTGATTGCGATAAAGTGATCGTAGATGATTTTGATTCTGCCGTTCATGCCGTAGAACATTTGATAAAACTCGGCTGTAAGAAAATCGCGATGTTTTCAGCAATCGATAATCTTAGCGTAGGAAAATTACGAGCTAAGGGCTATTTTGAAGCTTTCGAAAAAAACAATATTGCCATTGATCCCGAATTAATAATTCTGACTGATTCCGCCGAAGATTTTGACAAGAAAGCGCAAAATGTCTTCGATAATAATAACGTTGACGGCGTTTTTGCTTTAGACGAACACGCTTCTACGATGGCTATGAAAATCGCAATTAAAAAAGGAGTTAAAATTCCACAGGAACTTTCCGTAATTGGTTTTGCCGATGGTGTCTGGTCCCGAAGAATGACGCCAAGCTTAAGTACGATCAGCCAGCACGGACCTGAAATTGGCGAAGCCGCTGCCGCATTGCTGATCAAAAGGCTCGAGAGCAAAGAAGATGAAAAAGCAGTTACCACCGTTATAAAGACAGAACTGCGACAACGCGATTCTACTAAAAAGCTGTAAACATCTGAAATTTACATAATTAATAATAATAGTAAATAACCACGCAACCTTCTTTTTGTTTTATCATCATTATAATTATTTGTTAAAAAGCAATACATTCGTTTCTTTAATTACAAAAGTTATATGACAAAAAACTACTTATTAATTGTTTTCTTAGCATTCTTTCAATTCTCAAATGCGCAGGATAAACCGGATGTGTTCGATATTGCCCGCAAAGGCACTATCGCTCAGGCGAAAGAACTCATACAACAAAACCCCAAAGCTTTTCAGGTTACAAACCCCGACGGATATTCACCGCTGATCCTGGCATGTTACCGTGGCAATACCGAAGTTGCAAAATACCTTATCGAAACCGGAAGCGACATAAACGGAAACAGTTCCATGGGAACGCCGTTGATGGCTTCAGTCGTTAAAGGCAATATCGAGATTTCAAAATACCTTCTCGAAAATAAAGCCGATCCAAATATTTCCGATGCTAACGGAACCACGGCACTAATCTATGCCGCCATGTTCAAAAATCCAGAAATCATAAAACTATTATTGGCGCACAAAGCTGATAAAACCAAAACCGACAAGCAAGGGAAGACGGCTTTTGAGCACGCTGCTTTCTCGGGCAATGAAACTATAATCAACCTACTAAAATAAACCATCATGAAAAAAACTACTCTTTTATTATTAACTACTTTGAGTTTGTCAGGTTTTGCCCAGCAAAAATCGACTGGCGATATTATCCTCAATAACGAAGATATTCCAATTACGGCCAATTTTACATTGGATAATGCCACTTCAAAAGTTACGCTTGTATGGAAAGGCCCGTCCGATAGATGGTTTGGAATGGGAATTGGTGTCGAAGCAGGATATGGCATGCAGGCCGGCGACGCGCTCGTGTTTACAACAAATACGTCTCCAAATGTGACCGACAGGAATTTCCAAGGACAAAGTCAACCACCACAGGAAGCTTCTCAGGATTGGACTTTAGAAAGCAATGTAGTGAATGGAACTGTGCGTACTCTGACCTTAAAGCGAAACCTTGTAACGGGTGATAGCAATGATTTTCAATTGCCTTATGCGACTACGAACACAATAAGCATTTCATGCGTAAGACCGCCAAATGCAACTATGAATATTGGACAACACGGCGGAAACGGTAACGTTGGATATGCATCAGGCTGGCAGTTTGCAACTTTAGGAGTAGAAGATACTTCACTCAATGCAACTTCGATTTTCCCGAATCCTTCTGACGGAAATTTTACGGTAAAAGCAAAAACCAATCTGCAAAAAATAAGCGTGTATTCGCAAACCGGAGCCTTACTAAAAACAATCGATGTTCCTAATGAAAAAGATACAGAATTGAAATTAAGCGAATTACAAGCAGGAATTTACCTGATTGAATTGCAGAATTCTTCAGAAAAATCATGGAAAAAGATTATCATTAAATAAGTTATTTGATCAATAGTATTGGAAGAGCCGGTTAGTAGCCGGCTTTTTTATCTCCATAACAGACCTCTACATTCATTTCCGCTCAGAATTTGGAATTCCACGCTCTCTACACATCGTTCTGCTCAGAATTTGGAATTTTAGGCTGTTTACCCTTCTGTTCTGCTCAAAATTTGAAATTCCGGTCTGTTTACCTTTGCGTTCTGCCTGGAATTTGGAATTTTAGGCTGTTTACCTTCGCGTTCTGCCCGGAATTTGAAATTCTAAGCGGTTTACCCTTCGATTCTTCTCAGAATTCGGAATTCCGGAGTTTCAATAGTGCCTTTCGACCAGAATTCGGAATTCCGGTATGCTATTATTTCTCTGTAGTCAGAATTCGGAATTCTGGGTCCGTTAATGTATTTTCTGTCCGGAATTACAAATTCTGACGGAACGAAAGAAATCTTTTAAAAATATTTTGCAATTATAGGAGCTATAGTGGTAAAATTCGTACTTTAGCTTTCAATAACCTTTAAATCAAGTAAGTATGTTAGAAGATCTCAACTTTGGCAAGCTCACGCATCTTGAAAGTGGGCAGCATGTGAAAAGCGTGCACAATAACTTAACTACGTCTGCGGGAATAACCGATCCTGTGCTATTACAGTACATGGTTTCCACAAAAACAGCGTTCGATAGTTTTGACGAATCGCAGCTAAAACTCGCAAAAAGCGACGAAACCCAAAAAATTGAAGATGCAGATCGTGAACGGGATCAGGCATTTGCAACACTTCGATGTGCCCTTAATGTTTTTGAATATTCGAAATCGGAGCCGCATAAACTGGCTTTTACCAGTCTTGATAATCTGTTTTCCAACTATTCAGAACTTCAGAAATGGAATTTTGCAGAAGAAACCAACGGTATTGAGAATCTTATTGCCGACCTTGAAAAGCCGAAGTATGCTGCGCATGTTTTAGCGTTGGGCTTGGGTGTTCACATTGACAGGCTGCAGTCAGACAATGACGATTTTAAGGCATTATTCTCAGGACGAACCGTCGAACGTGCAGAAACACCAGATTACAGTTCCAAGTTACTGCGTCAAAAAATGTATGTTGCCTATGATGATATGGCAAATTACATCTTAACAATGTCTAAAGTTCCAAATGCCAATGCGCAATTTGCGAGAGCCTTAGACTTGGTAAACGCAGATCGTAAATATTATTCTGATATGCTGGCAAGGCGTAAAGGCGTTACGGAGGCAAATAAAAAGCCTTAATTCTTTAAAACGAAAAGTGTTGTCCAGAATAATGTGTAATCTACAATTTACAATTAGCTATGCCCCTCGACTGTGCTCGGGGTAACAACGAATGTAAATTAAGTACTTATTGTGTCTGAGTAGTAGAGTTGTCACCCCGAGCGCAGTCGAGGGGCAATTTATTTATTTAGACACTATTCTAGGACAATACTTTTTTATTAATGTGCTTCGAGCCAATCCTTACCCGTTCCCATATCTACTTCTAAAGGAACATCAAGTTTAAATGCATTTTCCATTTCATGCTTGATCATTGGTTTGATTTTTTCGAGTTCAGAATTGTGAACATCGAACACAAGCTCATCATGTACCTGAAGAAGCATTTTGCTTTTCCAGTTTTCCGACGTTAGTTTTTTATGGATGTTGATCATTGCGATTTTGATGATGTCGGCGGCACTTCCCTGAATCGGTGCGTTTACGGCATTTCGCTCGGCGGCACCACGAACTACAGCATTCGCCGAATTGATGTCTTTAAGGTAACGTCGTCTGCCTAAAATTGTCTGCACAAATCCCTGCTCTCGTGCAATCTCGATCTGGTCATTTATATAGGAGCGGAGTTTTGGGTACGATTGATAATAGGCATCGATCAGGTCTTTCGATTCGCTTCTGGAAAGTGACGTCTGGTTACTCAACCCAAAAGCTGAAACACCGTATATGATTCCGAAGTTCACCGTTTTAGCATGGCTTCGCTGTTCTCGGGTCACTTCATTTAAAACCACATTGAATACTTTTGAAGCGGTTGATGCGTGAATGTCTTCCCCATTTCGGAATGCGCTAATCATATTGTCTTCTCCGCTTAAGGCAGCGATGATGCGCAATTCTATCTGCGAATAATCGGCAGAAAGTAAGGTATAGTTTTCATCTCTTGGTATGAACGCCTTTCTAATCTGTCGTCCTCGTTCCGTTCGGATCGGGATATTCTGTAAATTTGGATTATTGGAGCTTAACCTTCCGGTCGCCGCAACGGCCTGCATATAATCGGTATGGACTCTTCCTGTTTTGGTGCAAACCTGCGTTGGCAGAGCCGTAACATACGTATTTTGAAGCTTGACCAACTGGCGCCAATCTAAAATATCCTGAACAAACGGACTTGATAATGCCAGGTATGACAGCACTTCTTCGCCGGTTGCATATTGCCCGGTTTTGGTTTTCTTTTGTTTTGCGCCACCAATTTTCAGCTTGTCGAATAAGATATCACCGAGTTGTTTTGGCGAAGCAAGATTGAATTTCTCTCCGGCGGCTTCATATATTTTACCTTCAAGGTTTTTGATATCGTTGTCGAGTTCGTTCGACAGGTTTTTAAGAAAATCGGTGTCAAGCCTGACGCCTTCGGTTTCCATTGCTGCAAGTACGGGAACAAGCGGAATTTCGATTTCATCAAATAACTTCTGCGTTTCGGTGCTTTGTAAAATGGGTGCAAAATGTTCCTTTAACTGAAACGTTACATCGGCATCTTCAGCGGCATATTCCTTAATGTCTTCAAGCGGAACATCGCGCATGGTTTTTTGGTTCTTGCCTTTTTTACCTATTAATTCCTCGATCGATTTTGGGGAATATTGCAGATAGGTTTCTGATAAAATATCCATATTATGGCGCATATCAGGGTTAATCAGATAATGTGCGATCATGGTGTCGAATAATTTTCCTTTTACGGAAATCCCGTAATTCGATAATACTTTAAGGTCGTATTTTAAATTCTGCCCGATCTTCTGAATTTCTTCCGAATCCCAAAACGGCTGGAATTTATCTATGATTGTTTGTGCTTCGTCACGATTTTCAGGAACCGGAATGTAAAATCCTTTTCCTTTCTCCCATGAAAATGATAAACCAACTAATTCGGCATTCAGGGCATCGATTCCGGTAGTTTCAGTATCAAAACTCACTGAAGGTTGCTTCATCAGGTTTTGCAATAAGAATTTTATTGCCATGTCGCCTTCTACGCTTTGATAGAAATGCTCTGTGTTTTCAAGGGTTTTATAATGGCTGTTTGAAATTTGCTGTGAACTTCCATCTTCTGAATTCACTGCGAAAAGATCAAATTGCTGTTCGTTTTTTACGATGGTTTTAGTAGGAGCGAGGCCTTGCGTTTCAACGTTCTGGAAACTTTTTCCTTCGGTATAAAAAAGCGCATTGAATTGCTCTGACATTCTACGGAATTCCAGTTCATGGAATAGCTCTTCAACTTTTTCAGCATCCGGTTTAGTAAGCTCATAATCGGTTTCGTTAAAGGTAACATCGCAATCGCAGATAATCCGCGCCAATTCTTTTGAAAGCAGGCCAAGAGCTTTGTTGGCTTCAATGTTCTCGCGCATTTTTCCTTTGAGCTTGTCGGTGTTTTCCAGCAGGTTTTCCATGGAACCGAATTCTTTCAGGAATTTCTTCGCGGTAACTTCTCCAACTCCGGGTAATCCGGGAATATTATCAACGGCATCACCCATCATTCCGAGGAAGTCAATAACCTGCTCAGGACGTTCGACTTCAAATCGCGCCTGAACTTCAGGAATTCCCCATATTTCAATTCCGTTGCCCATTCGCGCCGGTTTGTAAATGAAGATATTTTCGGAAACCAGTTGCGCAAAATCCTTATCTGGCGTTACCATAAAAACCTGGTAATTTTGTTTCTCGGCCTGTTTGGCAATTGTTCCGATAAGGTCATCGGCTTCGCAACCTGCCGATTCAATGATTGGAATGTGCATCGCCGTCAATAGTCTTTGTATGTATGGAATGGCGATTCGGATCGCTTCGGGAGTTTCGTCGCGATGTGCTTTATATTGCGGATACATTTCAGTACGGACCAAACTTCCTTCTTTGTCAAAAGCCACGGCAAGATGATCGGGTTTTTCACGCTTGATTACGTCCAGAAGAGAATTCATAAATCCCATGATGGCCGATGTGTCCATGCCTTTTGAATTGATTCGGGGATTCTTGATAAGGGCGTAATATCCGCGGAAAATCAAGGCGTATGCGTCGAGAAGGAACAGGCGTTTTTGAGCTGACATAGTATTATTTTGAATGGATTTCAAAAATACGAAACTTCGGTTTTATAAATAGAAAAACCGATGTAAATAAATTTACACCGGTTTTAACTACAAACTAAACTAAACTAAAATTGGAAGAAACGAAAATCTTTATTTTTTGATGATTTTTTGAGTGGTGGTTTCGCCGTTTTCAAACTTGATTTTGATAAAGTAAATTCCGCTAGCAGAATTGGATAGGTTTACTCTTAATTCTTTTTGTGTTTTGATTAATTGCCCCAATTGGTTGTAAAGCGCAACGGATTCAATTTCGGATTTTGACTCGATAGTTACAAAATCAGTTGTTGGATTTGGATGGATTTTGAAGTTTTTAGATAGATTTTCATTGACATTCAAACTTTCCTGAATATTAACTGAGTATTCTTCAACTTGTCCGTAGTAAGCATTCAAGCAAGCGTCGATTTCGCCTTCTTCATAAACATTCCACATGTCTTTTATGATTCTCATTCTGGTTGTTCCAAGGTTAGCATCGTCAGGAATCTGAATATCTAAAACTGCTTCTATGGCGTCAGCGCCGTTTGATTGCGCCAGAGAAACCGTATAATATTCGGAATCCATATCGAAAACTTTATTCTGATTCCAGTCGATAAATACGCGGATATCATGCTCAAATCCAACAGTGTTTCCTTTTACAGTCAGTGAATACGTTTCGCCTTTATTTACATGAGCAATTTGCGAAGTAAAGTTTTCAAAAGCCGGAGTTGCATTTACAGCCGGAGAAGTTTCGTTTTGGATATCGGCAAATACAACTAATGAAATTGGTTCCACGCCATGATCCACGCCAACTGCACAATAAACAGCTGCCGATTTTACGCAACGAACCGAAGAACCCTGCTCGCGAAAACCTCCGGCAGTTGTATTTACGATGAAATTGCTGTAATACAAATATTTTGCAAAATCCGGGTTGTCACTGGTCGTTTTGCTCCAATAATATCCGCGGACACCTGCATTGCTTATCCCGCTATCGCCTCTTGATCCGGCAATTGTAAGTTTTAGATTACTTTCGAAAGCGGAGGCGATGTTAGTAATATTTTCAGCATTAACGATGGTCTGCCATTCTTCAGAAGTTGGCAATTGCCAGCCGTCGCCCAATGCTTTACACGGATCACAGCCATTATTTGCGGTTACTGAGGATGGAAATTCAGCTTCCCATTTGTCAGATGTAATTCCGCTTTTCCACCAATCAGGATTTGAAATGTAGAACAAATCGTCTCCACCATTTAATCCCAATGGATTATTCGGAGTCGGATTAGAAGATGATGTTGCCGAATTTCGTGCTTGATGACCGTCATCCCAACGTCCCCATTGGAATAAGTCGCCATAAGCATCCTGATCTGTTTGTGAAGTTGCAACAGAATTGCTGCCGAGATTTTGCTGAAGCCATATTTTTCCATCTGCGCCTCTTACGGTAGAATACGTTTGTTCAATTCCACCGTAGATAAGTGAAATACAAGATGTATCTCCTGCATTTTCTCCAGGTTCTTCGCATTGTGCGAACGCAATTTGCTGTAAGATAAATAGTATTATAATGTATGTTTTTTTCATAATTGAACTGTTTTTGATTCGAGTACAAAAATACTTTATTTAGATTAAATAAAAATAAGAAAATTTCATTTTTGGAAATATTTTCTGTTTTTCAGAAATAAATTGAAGTATGAAAAAACATTTAAGAAATAAATTTAGGAAGTCGTTTTTTAATTAAAACTTTAATTTTTGATTTAGGTTTTAGTGGAACTTAGCTAGTTAAATTTTTGGTAATAAAAAATCATCGGATTGTCTTAATTTGTTAATTTGTTGAAAATTTTCGAAAATGATTCGCTGGATCTTCTTTATACTTCTTGTTCTTTTTATTGAAATATATGCTTTTCAGGCATTCAGGACAGTTACAAAACTTCGTTGGGTTTTGCTGACTTACCAGATTCTTAGCTTACTGATACTTGTTTTCATCGTGTATTCGTTTACTCAATTTGACCGGTCAGTCGGGCAAAACAAGCAATCCCTTTTTACTTTAGGCCTTTTGTTGGTGGTTTATATTCCAAAAATCCTTCTTACATTTATAATGTTTGGCGAGGATCTTTTCCGGCTGACAATGGGAGCTGTTCGTTATTTTGTAAATAATGATGTTGAGACGAGTAACATTCCGTCTAGAAGAAAGTTTATAAGCCAGATTGCGCTCGGACTTGCCGCAATTCCATTTGCGTCGTTGATTTACGGGATTTTTGAAGGAAAATATCATTATAAAGTCATCAAGCAGAATATCTTTTTTCCTGATTTGCCCAATGCATTCGACGGATTTACAATCACACAAATCTCTGACGTTCACAGCGGAAGTTTTGACAACAAGGAGAAAATAGAATATGCGATAGATTTGATAAACCAGCAAAATTCGGATATGATTTTGTTTACCGGAGATATTGTGAATACACATGCATGGGAAATGCATCCGTGGATTGAATCTTTTAACGGAATAAAAAAACACCAATATGGCAAATATTCCGTACTGGGAAATCATGATTATGGCGAATATGTCAATTGGCCATCAGCGCATGCAAAAGACGAAAACTTCCAAGCGATTAAGAAATTATATGGTGACATTGGTTTTAGTTTGCTTTTGAATGAGCATACTTTCATCGAAAAAGGAAATGATAAAATTGCATTGGTCGGCGTAGAGAACTGGGGGAAAAACTTCAAGCAGGCTGGCGATCTGAATATGGCTTCAAAAGGGTTAACGCCGGAAGATTTTAAGATACTGATGTCGCATGATCCGTCGCATTGGGAATATGAAGTAAAAAAACATCCGCAGAATTTCCATTTAACGCTTTCCGGACATACGCACGGATTGCAGTTTGGGATTGAAATTCCGGGGATTATAAAATGGAGTCCGGTGCAATATGTGTACAAGCAATGGGCAGGACTTTATGAAAATCTGGGACGGTATATATATGTAAATCGTGGTTTTGGGTTTCATGCCTATCCCGGAAGAGTTGGAATTTGGCCTGAAATAACCGTCATCCAACTAAAAAAGGGGAAAAGTATAGTGTAAATTGTTAAAATTCCTATATTTGTATAACTAAGTTTAATTTTTTTACGACTATGTCAAAATTCGGGGAACTTATAAGCGCGCCAATTCCGGTTCTTATTGATTTTTATACTGAATGGAACGAACAGTCAGTTTCCATGCATCCGGTTATTCGCGATGTAGCGGCAGCGCTGGGCGATAAGGCCAAAGTTATAAAAATCGATGTTGATAAAAACCAGGAGCTTGCCGATGCTTTAAGGATAAAAGGCCTGCCAACCTTAATGATATATAAGGACGGCCAAATGATCTGGAGACAATCTGGTGAGTTGGATGCAAATACCATAATTGGATTGGTGCAAGAACAGCTTTAATAGATTACATCAAATACAAACCCTTTTTCTTTTTTTAGTATTTCAATGGCTTTCGGTAGCGCATATTCCAGATTTGGAAATGCTTTTACACTGTCGTGAAAAATGATTATGCTTCCGGATGTTACTTTTCGGGTTGCATTTTCAAGACACTTTTCCGGAGTTACAGTTTTGTCGTAATCAACGGTTAAAATATCCCACATTATTATTTTCTTGTTTAGTTTTAAGACTTCTTTTGTCTGTAAACGTGAAATTTTGCCATACGGCGGACGAAATAAATCTGTGGAAAAGCCTCCGGATTCGAGTATTTCATCATCGCATTTTTTGATGTTTTCGAGATAAGTCGTGGTTTCAGTTTCCCAGCCTTTCAGATGATTAAAAGTATGATTCCCGATAGCATGTCCTTGTGAAAGTATTTCCTTGAAAATATCCGGATGTTTTTTAATGTTGTCTCCAATACAAAAAAACGTCGCTTTTATATCTGCTTTTTTTAAAACTGCTAAAACCCATGGCGTAACTTCTGGATCAGGTCCGTCATCAAAAGTCAGGAAAATTTTTTTTTCGTTATTCGGAATGTCCCAAATAAAATTGGGGAAGAGTTTCTTGATTATAAGATGTGTTTTTACCCAGTAAAAATTCATATTAGTAAATTGTATAGAGCGAATATATGAAATCCTGTTAAGCAATAATTGAATCGATCAAATAACAATAGCTTTTAAATAAAAAGCAGCATAATTTAAATTACGCTGCTTTTGTTATTTAGTGTTTTAATGCTTATTCGTCGTCTCTGTCAAATCGGCGGAACATTTTATTAAAGCTGTTGAACGTTTCACGATTCTTTTCATAAAACGCATCGTCATTGTTATCTTTCATCACGTGGAGCAAAGAACGGTATCGCTCGATATCACTTATAATATCAATATACAAATCGTTTTGCTGGCTTGCTTTTAATGTGCTGTAATAACGAATGTTCTCCTGGTATTTTTTGGTCACTTGTGTTAGCAATTTTCGTGCTTTTTCAGGCTCACCAACTTTATAGTAACCACTTGCAAACGGGTCAAGCATTGTATAATATCCGTAAAATTCTACCGGCATTTTAGTCATTCCCAGATCAAGCACCTTTTTGGCTTTATCGATTTTACCATCTTTAATAAGCTGCTCTGTCAATCGCGAAAGATTGGTTCTATAGGAAATACTATTCTTACGGGTTTCCGGATCATGGTAGATTTTCGGACTTTCGCTGTTGCCCCAATCCCATTTCATAACGATATCATACATTTTATCGGCATCAATTTGACCCATTTCATAAGAGCTTCTGCTTTTGCTCATCGGCGTTTTGATCGGAACCAGTTTATAAACCATTCCGTCTAATTGAAGATAATCTTTCATCCACATATAATCGTCATCCCCAAAACTTCCGCCAGTAAAATAAATCGGTCGTTTCCAGTTATTATTGGCAAGTATGTCAAGCATCATCAGCCTGTTTTTGTAAAGTGCCTGTCCTTTGATATCAACGTCGATATAGGGAACAATCGAATCATTATATTTAGGATCTACGACTTTATTTGCGATTACAGCTGCTTTGTCAACAGGAATCCTGATTTTGTTTGTTGGATAAGAATGTATTTTCTGTCCATTATTAAGCTCAATTATCGTTCTTGGATCATTGGCAATTACATTGATAAAATCTTTAATGTTCCAACGCGCCTCGGTTTTGCCGGTATGGACAGAATAATCAAGCTTGTCACCAACATACTGATCGTGTGTAAACGAAATTGGCATTGGCTCTGATGAATAAGCTTTTGCTTTCATCTGGTCGATATACCAATCGGTCATGAATAAGCTTGTGTTTACAATTCTTATGTCAGTTCTGATATTTTCGATTTCCTGGGCATACCAAAGTGGGAACGTGTCATTGTCACCAATTGTGTATAAAATGGCGTTTGGCTCACAAGATTCGAGATACGCTTTTGCCATTGCAACTGCTGTATATTTTCCGGAACGATCGTGATCATCCCAGTTTTCTGAAGCCATCAAAACCGGCGCGGCAAGCAATGTAACAGCAATTACAACCGGTCCGGCAATTTTTGGCTGAAGCCATTTTTTAATAGTGTCGTAAATTGCATACACTCCAAACCCGATCCAGATTGCAAAAACATAGAACGATCCAACAAGCGCATAATCTCTTTCGCGTGGTTCGAATGGGCGTTCGTTCAGATAGATTTTCAGTGCCAAACCTGTAAACAGGAATAAAACCATTAATACATAAAAACTTTTCAGGTCTCTGTTGGCATGGAATATCAATCCAATTACACCTAATATAAATGGTAAAAAGAAATATAGATTAAGGCCTTTATTGTTTAAGAAATCCGATGGGAGATTGTCTTGCGAGCCTAAACGCGCTTCGTCAATAAATGAAATCCCGCTCATCCAGTTTCCGTCAAGATTGTCATATTTTCCCTGAATGTCATTTTGGCGACCGGTAAAATTCCACATCAAATATCTCCAATACATGTATCCAAACTGATATTCAAACATGAAGCTCAGGTTGTCAACGGTAGTTGGTTTTTCAATAATCAGATAATCGCCATAGGTTTTTAGGAAAGTTGCATAACCTTCCAGATCAATTTGTCCCGCAGCGTATGCTTTCCTGAATTCAGAAATGATCTGGACAAGCTCTGCTTCTTCAGAATATTCCGGGTTAATCCTAAATTCAAGTGGATTGGTAAAGCTCATATAATTCTCCGCGTGATCCGGACTCCACATTCTTGGCAAGATTGCTTTGTGATTATTGTCACTGTTTTGCTCGGCGTTTTTGAAGTTATTCGTAATGATGTATTTTCCGGTTTTGTAATCTCTTTCGTAGTTTGGAGCTTTGTCCAAATACGGTTGGTCCTTGTCTAGTCCGGCATAAGTATCAGAAAACTGCGGACCGTAAAATAACGGATTCACGCCGTATTGTTCTCTGTTGTAATACGCAAGAACCTCTGCGGCATCTGAAGGCTTGTTTTCGTTAATTACCGTATTTGCATTGGCACGAATTGGAAGCATCATCCAGGTTGAAAATCCGATAAGGATAAATAAGATGCAAAGAATAAGCGTGTTTGCTTGTGCGTAACCCTTTTTGCGGGTAAATTTTAATCCGAAATAGAAAAAAGCAATAAACAATAATGTTACGAAGATTGTTCCGGAATCAAATGGAAGCCCGATGCTGTTTACCATGAAAACTTCCGTTTTTCCAAATAACGCCATTGTTAGCGGCAATAATAATTTGAAAATAAACAACAGTACTGAAACAACAATAATGTTTGCAATGATAAAACCTTTTACGGTTATGGTTTTGTAATGTTTGAAATAATATAAGAATCCAATACTCGGAATGGTAAGCAATGCCATAAAGTGAACTCCAAATGAAAGACCGACAACCAATGAAATTACCAGTAGCCAACGATTTCCTCGAGGCGAATCCATATCTTGTTCCCATCGTAAGCCAAGCCAAAAAAGCAATGCTATAAAGAGTGATGCCATTGCATAAACTTCTGCTTCAACAGCATTAAACCAAAAACTGTCAGAAAATGTATATGCTAATGACGCTACAAACGACGCTCCTAAAACAACAATAGAATTTTCTTTGGTGATTTCTGACGTTTGGAAAAGCAGTTTTTTTAACAACATCGTCGAAGACCAGAACATAAACAAAATAGTAAATGCGCTTGAAAAAACTGACATCATATTTACCATCAGCGCCACTTGTGTTTTATCGAATGCGAACATTGCAAAAAAAGCGCCAATCATTTGGTATAAAGGTGCTCCCGGTGGATGTCCAACTTCTAGTTTTGCCGAAGTTGCAATATATTCTCCGCAATCCCAAAAGCTCATTGTTGGTTCAACGGTAAGTGTATAAGTCACAAGTGCTATTGCAAAAACGAGCCATCCTGTTATTGTATTCCACTTTTTGAAGTTAAAATTCACCATAATTTCAGTAAAGATTTTTGTTTTTAAATTTCAGATACAAAGAAAATGTTTTTTTGTGTAACGAAACGGGGATTAACAATTTTTTCCATAAATGAATCAAAGGTTAATAATCAAATCATTATTCGGAGCAAAGTAACGCCAAATTAAAATAATGAAATCCGAAAAAAAGATTTTTGATTTTTTTTGACTAAAAATTTGTGAGTGATGATTTTTGTACTAAATTTGCACTCGCAATAAGCAACGCTGGTCTATGGTGTAATGGTAACACAGCTGTTTTTGGTGCAGCCTTTCTAGGTTCGAGTCCTAGTAGACCAACATAAAAAGCCTCTCAGATTTGAGAGGCTTTTTTATTTACAATTGATTTTCGATTGAAATTCGAATGCTTATATTTTAAAAGTAATTACCGGACGAATGGCGTGGTTTACAAGGTCTTCGCTAATGCTTCCGTTAAAGAAATGCGCAAAACCGGTTCTTCCGTGCGTACACATTCCGATTAAATCAGCATCCACTTTATTGGCAAAGTTTAAAATTCCTTTTTCAACATTCGTGTCATTATATATATGTAAAGAATGTCTGTTAATTGGAAAATCTTTTATGAAATCACTCATTATCTTTTCAGCAACGTGATTTGATTTAAAGCTGTTAGGCGTATTGATCATGACCAGATTCAAATCGGCATTAAAAATATTGGCAAATTCAACAAGTTTTTGAAAAGGTTTTCTGATCTCTTTTGAAAAATCTGAAGCAAAAACAAAATTATCCGCTTTAAATTCCCCGATTTCATTTTTGATAACCAAAACAGGAACATCAGAACTGCGTACAATTTTCTCAGTATTAGAACCAATCAGCATTTCCTGAAATCCTGAAGAACCGTGAGAACCCATTACAATCAAATCAACGTCGTGTTCCTTACTGTAGGTTACGATTCCTTCAAAAGCCTTTTCGATTTTTGCCTGAGTTGTAATCGTTAAGCCTTCAAGGTAACTTTCAGACGCCAGATCTTCCAGTTTTTCGTTAGTCTTTTTTAAGAAAAGCATAACTTCCGGAATGTTTACGCCGTTACTTACGGCATCATTCATGTGACTTGGCAAATCAAGAAGGTTAAGTATAAATAATTCAGAATTGGTTTTTTTTGCAATTTGCGCGGCAACTTTAAGTGCATATTCTGCGTGATCAGAAAAATCGGTTGGAACTAGAATTCTTTTCATAATAAAAAGGATTAGGTTGTATGTTATTTGTTTGTTTTTTATGAATGAAAGGTAAGAATATTTTTAAGAGTAGACAATAATATTTGATTTATAAAAAAAACGCTATATTTGCACCGTTATTTATAAGAAATTGAAAATAATGAGGGAAGCAATGCTTCCCTCTTTTTATAAAATTATGACATTCAGAGAGAAAGTAGTAAATTTGCTGGAAGAAGGTTTAGCTGAAAAGCCATCGGTTTTTTTAATCGACCTAACTATTACTGACGCGTTTAAGATTATTGTAACCTTAGACGGCGATAATGGAGTGGTATTGCAGGATTGTATTGATGTGAGCCGCGCAATTGAGCATAATCTTGACAGGGAAGAACAGGATTTTTCGTTAGAAGTGGCTTCTGTTGGAGTAGGATCACCGTTAAAAATGGTGCGTCAATACAAGAAAAATATTGGAAGAACACTAATCGTAAAATTAGCAACTTCCACAATTGAAGCAGAATTAGTCGATGCAAATGACGAATTTATTACGCTTGTCTGGGAAGCAAGAGAGCCGAAAAAAATCGGAAAAGGAAAGGAAACGGTACAGAAAAAGCAAGAAATACCGTACACAGATATAAAAGAAGCAATTGTTACAGTAACATTTTAATTAAAGAGTTGGCATGGAAAATTTAGCATTAATCGATTCATTTTCAGAGTTTAAAGACGATAAACTTATTGATCGTGTAACGCTTATGGCGATTTTGGAAGATGTGTTCAGAAATGCATTGAAGAAGAAATTTGGTTCAGATGATAATTTTGATATCATCATCAATCCTGATAAAGGAGATATGGAAATCTGGAGACGACGCGTAATCGTTGCCGACGATGACCTCGATTTAGAAAATGAAGAAATTACATTAACAGAAGCTAGAAAAATTGAGCCGGATTTTGAAATCGGGGAAGAAGTTTCTGAAGAAGTTAAGCTGATTGATTTAGGAAGAAGAGCGATTTTGGCACTTCGTCAAAACCTTATTTCTAAAATTCATGAGCATGATAACACCAATCTTTACAAGCAATTTAAAGATCTTATCGGTGAGATTTATACTGCAGAAGTGCACCATGTTCGCCCAAGAGTTGTAATTTTGGTTGACGATGAAGGAAATGAGATTGTCTTGCCAAAAGAAAAACAAATCCCATCTGACTTTTTCCGTAAAGGTGATAACGTTCGCGGAATCATTGAAAGCGTGGAATTAAAAGGAAACAAACCACAAATCATTATGTCTCGTACTTCTGAAAAATTCCTCGAGAAATTATTCGAGCAGGAAATTCCGGAAGTTTTTGACGGATTGATCATGGTAAAAAGCGTAGTGAGAATTCCAGGTGAAAAAGCAAAAGTAGCAGTAGATTCCTATGATGACAGAATTGATCCTGTTGGAGCATGCGTCGGAATGAAAGGTTCGCGTATCCACGGAATTGTTCGTGAATTAGGAAATGAAAATATTGACGTAATTAATTTTACGACAAACACACAATTATATATTACAAGAGCACTTAGCCCTGCAAAAGTTTCTTCTATCAAAATCAATGAAGATACAAAAAGAGCAGAAGTGTTCCTGAAATTGGAAGAAGTGTCAAAAGCTATCGGAAGAGGCGGACACAATATTAAACTAGCCGGTCAATTGACAGGTTACGAGCTGGATGTTATCCGTGAAGGAAACATTGCTGAAGAAGAAGATGATGTTGAATTAACAGAGTTCTCTGATGAAATCGACGGTTGGGTTATTGAAGAATTTGCAAAAATTGGTCTTGACACAGCAAGAAGCATTCTTAAGCAGGATGTTGCAGATTTAGTTAGAAGAACCGACCTTGAAGAAGAAACAATCCTTGATGTAATGAGGATCTTAAAAGAGGAATTCAGCAACTAAAAATCTAACTGCAACAACACAACAAAAAAGGTAATAATAAAAAGGTTTTATGTCTGAAGAGAGAGTAATAAGAATAAACAAGGTTTTAAGGGAATTAAATATTTCGTTAGAAAGAGCCGTGGATTATCTGAAAGATAAAGGCATCGCTATTGATGCTAATCCAAACGCGAAAATTTCTGACAGGGAATTTAATATCCTGCAAGATCAATTTGCGGGCGACAAGGGGAACAAGGAAGCTTCAAAGGAAGTTGGTGAAGAAAAGAGAAAGGAAAAAGAAGCATTGCGTATCGAACGCGAAAGGGAAATTGAAGAAAAACGCCTCCAGGATGAAGAACGCCTGAGACAACAACAAGAAGTGATCAAGGCAAAAGCAATTGTAACCGGACCAAAAACAGTCGGAACAATTGATCTTAATCCAAAACGAACTGTTGCTCCGGAACCACAAAAAGCAGTTGAAAAAACTCCTGAAAAAGCAGTTGAAAAGCCAGTTGAAAAAGTAGCTGAAACACCTGCGCCGGTTGTTGCTTCTGAAGAGAAAAAACCGGTAACGGAAATGCCTCAGCCAAAAGTTGTGGAAGAGCCGGCTAAACCTGCTGAAACAGAAGTTGCTGACGAAGCAATTACAACGCAGTATGTCCAGTTATCCGGGACTACTTTTACAGGACAAACAATTGATTTATCTCAATTCAATAAGCCTAAAAAGAAAAAAGAAGAACCGAAAATTACGCCAAACAAGCCGGGAACTCCAGCAGCTGCAAATGCAAATAATGCAAATGCAAATAAAAATAAACGTAAAAGAATCATAGCAAAACCGGGAGCTCCAAATCAATCAGGAACTCCGGGAGCAAATAAGATCACTCCAAATACCGGGGCAAATGCTAACAGAAGCTCAAAACCTGGATTCGTAAAAGGAAACCGTCCGGCAATTGTTGCTAAAGTTGAGCCTACTGAAGAGGAAGTGAAAAACCAAATCCGTGAAACTCTTGAAAAACTTCAAGGGAAAGGCGGAAAATCAAAAGCGGCTAAATACAGAAGAGATAAAAGGGATACGCACCGTCAGAAATCGGATGATGAGCAAAGAGCCATCGAAGAAGGAAGCAAAACTATCAAAGTAACCGAATTCGTTACAGTTGGTGAAATTGCAACCATGATGGATGTGCCAATTACAAAAGTTATCGGAACTTGTATGTCACTTGGAATCATGGTTACAATGAACCAGCGTCTTGATGCCGAAACATTGACGATTGTTGCTGATGAGTTTGGTTATGATGTTGAATTCATTACAACAGAACTTGAAGATTCTATCAATATCGTTCAGGACCGCGAAGAAGATCTTGAAACCAGAGCGCCAATTGTAACCGTTATGGGTCACGTCGATCACGGTAAAACTTCGTTACTGGATTATATTCGTAAAGAAAATGTTATCGCCGGAGAATCGGGTGGAATTACACAGCACATCGGAGCTTACGGAGTTACATTGGATAATGGGCAAAAAATCGCATTCCTTGATACGCCAGGTCACGAGGCGTTTACCGCAATGCGTGCGCGTGGTGCTCAGGTTACCGATATCGCAATTATAGTTATTGCTGCCGATGATGACATCATGCCGCAAACAAAAGAAGCGATTAGTCACGCGCAAGCTGCAAATGTTCCAATCATCTTTGCTATTAATAAGGTAGATAAACCAAATGCGAATCCTGAAAAAATTAAAGAAAGATTAGCCGGAATGAACCTTTTGGTTGAAGATTGGGGTGGAAAAATCCAGTCGCATGATATTTCCGCAAAAGCAGGAACTGGTGTAAAAGACCTTTTGGAGAAAGTATTGTTGGAAGCTGAAATTTTAGAATTAAAAGCAAATCCAAATAAGCCTGCATCCGGAACTGTTGTTGAAGCATTCCTTGATAAAGGAAAAGGTTACGTGTCAACAATCCTTGTTCAGGAAGGAACTTTAAAAGTTGGAGATTATATGCTTGCCGGAAAACACCACGGTAAAATCAAAGCAATGCACGATGAAAGAGGCCATGTCGTAAAAGAAGCCGGTCCTTCAACTCCAGTATCTGTTTTAGGTTTGGATGGCGCTGCAACTGCGGGTGATAAATTCAACGTTTTTGAAGACGAAAGAGAAGCAAAAGCAATTGCTGCAAAACGTACACAATTAATGCGCGAGCAATCTGTTCGTACACAAAGGCACATTACGCTTGCGGAAATCGGACGTCGTATCGCGCTTGGACAGTTTAAAGAATTGAACATTATCCTTAAAGGTGACGTTGATGGTTCTGTTGAAGCATTATCAGATTCATTCTCGAAATTATCGACAGAAGAAATCCAGATCAATATTATACATAAAGGAGTTGGTGCCATTACCGAAACTGACGTAATGTTGGCTTCTGCATCTGATGCGATTATTATAGGATTTAACGTTCGTCCTGCCGGAAATGCTAGGCAGTTGGCTGATAAAGAAGAAATCGATATCCGTAATTATTCTATCATTTATGATGCAATCGATGACTTGAAAGATGCAATGGAAGGAATGTTATCTCCGGAAATGAAAGAAGAAATTACCGGAACTGCAGAAATCAGGGAGATTTTCAAAATCTCGAAAGTCGGATCAATTGCAGGTTGTATGGTAATGGATGGAAAAATCATGCGAAACTCGAAAATACGTATCATCCGTGAAGGCGTTGTCGTATTTACTGGAGAACTTCTTGCGCTGAAACGTTTTAAAGACGATGTAAAAGAGGTTTCGAAAGGTTACGATTGTGGTATCCAGATCAAGAATTATAACGATATTGAGGAAAGAGATATTATCGAAGCTTTCCAGGAAGTTGCTGTAAAGAAGAAATTAAAATAAGATTTAGTTTTATAAAAAAAGTCCCGAATATATCGGGACTTTTTTGTTTTATAGTAATTCTTTTATTTGTTTGGTTTGATCAGGAAAGCGTTTTTGTACGTCTTTTTGATTTCTGTTAAATTGCGTTCTGCGTCAATTCGGGTCTTGAAATTTCCGATCCATACTTTATAAACGGGCGTGTTGAAAATAATCGTGCCGTCAAAATTTTTGAATTGTTTCTTAAAATCGGTTAATGTCTTCTTGGATGTTTCGCTGTCGCCATTATAAATCTGAATTTTATAGTTGTCATTAACAGTGATCGAAGAGTTGATTCTGCGCTTCTCTTTTAGCAAATTTTCGAACTTTGAATCCTGATATACATTGGTTTTTGAGTCCTGAGCGGCTAAATTAACGCTATATAAAAGCAAAAATGCAAAAACTGAAATGGGCGTATAAAATCGGATTTTTCTCATAAGATGGTGTTTTTTAAACAAATGTACTACTAATACGAATAAATGAAAATATAAAATTATTTAGAATTGGTATAAATTGCCGATTAAGATATATTTAAGGTTTTGAGAATAGTTCTTAAGTCGTATTTTTGTGCAAGTTTAACAAGAACGTATAGAATTTTCAAACACCATACAGAAAAAACCATACCAAGTTTAGTCGATAATCATTTAACATATGAAAAAGGTGGGTAACCCTAATTCGATTTCAAGGAATTTATTTTTAAGTTTTGCATTTCTGCTGACTTTCTCCTTCGTTTCATTCGCTCAAGACGCTGCTGCTCCAGCAGCCGCAACGACTGCTCCATCGGCGGAAACTGCAGCTCCGGCTGCGGCTGGCGATCCGGTTGCGGGTAAAGCATTATTTAATTCAAATTGCGCCGCATGCCATAAGCTTGACGATAAAATGACAGGTCCTCCTTTGAGGAATGTTGGTGAGAAGCACGATAAAGAATGGCTTTACAAATGGATCCGCAATAGTTCTGATATGATCAAGGCTGGAGATGCCGCTGCTGTAAAATTATTCAACGATAATAATAAATCGGTAATGACTAATTTTCCACAATTGTCAACTACTGATATTGATAATATCTTAGCTTATACGGCTTTTGTTGAGCCTAAATCTGAAACTGCGCCTATTCCGGGAGCTGCTGCTACTGAAAGCGGAGTTTCAAATAATCTAATTTTAGGTGCTTTAGTAGTAGTGCTTTTGGTACTTATTGTAATGCTTGTTTTGGTAAACAGGGTTTTATCAAAAATAGCCAGAGCAAACGGAATTGAAGTTGCTGAGAAAGAACCAACAATGCCAATCTGGAAAGCGTATGCTAAAAATCAATTTTTGGTTTTGGTTACTGCAATCCTATTATTATTGTCAAGTGCTTATTTTGTTTATGGATTCTTTATGCAGGTTGGAGTTGATCAGGGTTATGCGCCGATTCAGCCAATTCATTACTCGCACAAAATCCACGCTGGAGACAATGCTATCGATTGTAAATATTGCCACTCTTCGGCACGTACAAGTAAAACTGCAGGAATTCCTTCGTTGAATGTTTGTATGAACTGCCACAAAACAATTTCTGAATTTCAGGGTGATAAAGATTCCACTTACGTAGAATACACTAAAGAATACTACACAGGAGAAATCCAAAAATTATACGATGCAGTTGGATGGGATAAAACCACTCAGAAATATACCGGAAAAACAAAGCCTGTTAAATGGGTTAGAATTCACAACCTTCCTGATTTTGCTTATTTCAATCACTCACAGCACGTAACAGTTGCCGGAATTGAATGCCAAAAATGTCACGGTCCGGTTGAAACTTACGAAATTCAAAAACAATTTGCTCCTTTAACGATGGGTTGGTGTATTGACTGTCACCGCAAAACCGAAATCAAAACCGAAGGAAATGCTTACTATGACAAAGTTCACGATGAACTTGCCAAAAGATACGGTGTAGATAAATTGACTGCAGCGCAAATGGGTGGTTTAGAATGCGGTAAGTGCCACTATTAATCAAATTATTAAGAAAGCCTAATATTTATATAAGATGTCATCAAACAAAAAATACTGGAAAAGTGTTGAAGAACTAAACGAAAATAGTTCTATTGTTGAGGCGTTAAGAAATAACGAGTTTGTTGAAGCGATTCCTACGGATGAGTTTCTTGGTGATGCTGAAAAATTATCTGCATCTTCTACAACCCGTCGTGATTTCTTAAAGTACGTTGGATTTTCAACTGCAGCTGCATCGCTTGCTGCCTGTGAAGGTCCTGTAACTAAAACTATTCCTTATGTAGTTCAGCCCGAACAAATCATTCCTGGAGTTGCAGATTATTATGCAACATCGGTTTTTGATGGTTTTGATTTTGCTAACCTTTTAGTAAAAACAAGAGAAGGTCGTCCTATTAAAATAGAAAACAACAATTTACCCGGAGCAACATTTTCTGCAAATGCGAGAGTTCACGCGTCTATATTGTCATTATATGACAGCATGCGTTTGAAAGAATCTAAAATTGCCGGAAAATCGGCGTCTTGGTCTGATGTGACTGCTAAAGTTAAGCAAAGTCTTGCTGATGCAAAAGCAAAAGGTGGTCAGGTTGTTTTGTTGACAAATACAATGGCTAGTCCATCTACGGATAAATTAGTTGGTGAATTCATTGCTGCAAATCCAAACGCGAAACACGTTATTTATGATGCGGTTTCTTCTTCCGAAGCTTTAGATGCTTTTGAGGCAGTTTATGGTGAAAGAGCTTTAGTAGATTATGATTTCGCAAAAGCGGATGTAATTGTTTCTGTCGGAGCTGATTTCTTAGGCGACTGGCAAGGCGGAAGCTACGATAAAGGGTACACAACACGCAGAATTCCGAAAAACGGAAAAATGTCTAAGCATTTCCAATTGGAAGCAAACATGACATTGTCCGGAGCGGCTGCTGATAAACGTATTCCAATGTCAGTTTACGAACAAAAACAAGCTCTTGTTAAAATATACAATGTTATTACTGGTGGTTCAGCTGGTAGTAATTTAGATAAGAGATTTGATGCCGATGTTACTAAAGCGGCTCAACAATTAAAAGCAGCTGGTTCAAAAGGACTTTTAGTTTCCGGAATCCAGGATAAAGACGCGCAACTATTGGTTTTGGCAATTAATCAATCTTTATCAAGTGAAGCATATTCAACTGCGGCAACACGTCAGATCAGAAAAGGATCTAACGCGAAGGTGGCACAATTGCTAAATGACATGAAAGCGGGTAGCGTTCACACTTTGATTATGAGTGGCGTTAATCCATCGTATACTTTGCCAAATGCAAAAGAATTTACTGATGCATTGAAAAAAGTTTCGCTTTCGGTTACTTTTTCATTAAAGGAAGATGAAACTGCTTTGGCTTCAACAATTGCTGTTGGAACTACGCACTATTTAGAGTCTTGGGGAGATTTGAGTTTGGTAAGAGGAACCTATGCTTTGACTCAGCCTACAATCCGTCCATTATTCCCCCAAACAAAACAATTTCAGGAAGCATTATTATCTTGGAATGGAAATACGGGAACTTACTACGATTATTTAAAAACAAATTCAGCAGCTTATATTTCAGGTTCAACATGGAATAAAGTTGTTCATGATGGTGTTATCGTAAATCCATCAACTGCCTTGATAGGTGGTTCTGCAAATTTTGGCGGAGCGGCAAGTACTTTGTCTCAGGCTAAAAAACCTGCCGGATTAGAATTGTCGCTATATACTAAAACCGGAATGGGAGATGGCCAGCAGGCAAACAACCCATGGTTGCAGGAATTTCCGGATCCGATTACACGTGTTTCTTGGGATAACTATATTACTGTTTCAAAAGCTGATGCTGACAGATTAAAATTAGTTAACCATAATGTTGCTAACGGAGGATTAAACGGAAGCTATGTTACTGTAGAAGTTGATGGTGTGAAGCTTGAAAATGTACCGGTAATTATTCAGCCGGGACAAGCAATCGGAACTGCAGGTTTATCATTAGGTTATGGTAAAAAAGCAGCATTAAAAGAAGAAATGCAGGTAGGTGTTAACGCTTACACATTATATAAAAATTTCAATGATACTCAATCTGCTACTGTTACTTTAGCTGGCGGCGAGCATGAATTTGCTTGTGTTCAGTTGCAGAAAACATTAATGGGTCGCGGAGATATCATTAAAGAAACCTCTCTTGAAGTTTTCAATTCAAAAGATGCGAAACACTGGAACATGCCTCCAATGGTGTCATTGGATCACAATCCGGTAAAAGCTACAGACGTTGATTTATGGGATTCATTCGATCGTTCAACTGGACATCATTTTAATCTTTCTATTGACTTAAATGCTTGTACAGGTTGTGGGGCTTGCGTTATCGCTTGCCACGCTGAAAACAACGTTCCGGTTGTAGGAAAAGCAGAAGTTAGAAGAAGCCGTGATATGCACTGGTTGCGTATCGACAGATATTATTCTTCAGAAACTACTTTCGAAGGAGATAACGAAAAGAAAGAAAATTTCGACGGATTATTCGGAGATAAAGGATCACTTGGTGGTTTTGGGCAGATGGAAATCGCTTCTGAAAATCCACAAGTTGCTTTTCAGCCTGTAATGTGCCAGCACTGTAACCACGCACCTTGTGAAACAGTTTGTCCGGTTGCGGCAACTTCACACGGGCGTCAGGGACAAAACCACATGGCTTATAACCGTTGCGTTGGAACCCGTTATTGTGCAAACAACTGTCCATATAAAGTACGTCGTTTCAACTGGTTCCTGTACAACAAAAACAGCGAGTTCGATTATTTCATGAATGATGATTTAGGACGTATGGTTCTTAATCCTGACGTAAATGTTCGCTCACGTGGAGTTATGGAAAAATGTTCTTTCTGTATCCAATCGACACAAGCGGTTATACTTCAGGCAAAACGTGAAGGAAGAACTGTTGCTAAAGGAGAATTTAACGATGCATGTGCTTGTTCGGCAGCTTGTAGCAGCGGAGCAATGGTTTTCGGAGATGTTAACGATAAAGAAGATCCTATCGTTAAATTATCTGAAGATGATAGAATGTACCATTTATTGGAGCACGTTGGAACAAAACCAAACGTATTCTATCACGTAAAAGTTAGAAATACCTAGTACAAAAAAGTAATTAATAAGAAACAATATAAAGGATTATGTCGTCTCACTACGAAGCACCCATTAGAAAACCTTTAGTTATAGGTGATAAATCATATCACGATGTAACAGTAGATGTAGCTGCTCCTGTTGAAGGAAGAGCCAACAAACAATGGTGGACTGTATTTTCAATCGCATTAATCGCATTCCTTTGGGGAATGGGTTGTATCATCTATACCATTTCTACAGGTATCGGAACTTGGGGATTAAACAAAACTGTTGGCTGGGCCTGGGATATTACCAACTTCGTTTGGTGGGTAGGTATCGGTCACGCGGGAACGTTGATTTCTGCTGTACTTTTATTATTCCGTCAGAAATGGAGAATGGCAATTAACAGATCTGCGGAAGCGATGACCATTTTCTCGGTTGTACAGGCAGGTTTATTTCCAATCATTCACATGGGTCGCCCTTGGTTGGCATACTGGGTTTTACCGATTCCGAACCAATTTGGTTCACTTTGGGTAAACTTTAACTCACCACTTCTTTGGGACGTATTTGCGATTTCTACGTATCTTTCTGTATCGTTGGTTTTCTGGTGGACAGGTTTATTACCGGATTTCGCAATGTTAAGAGACAGAGCAATCACACCTTTTACAAAAAGAATTTATTCTATCCTTTCTTTCGGATGGAGCGGAAGAGCAAAAGACTGGCAACGTTTTGAAGAAGTTTCACTTGTTCTTGCCGGTTTAGCAACTCCACTTGTACTTTCTGTACACACTATTGTATCCTTTGACTTTGCTACTTCAGTAATTCCTGGATGGCATACAACAATCTTCCCGCCTTACTTTGTTGCGGGTGCGGTATTCTCAGGATTCGCAATGGTAAATACACTTTTGATTATTATGAGAAAAGTGTCCAACCTTGAAGCATATATTACAATACAACATATCGAATTGATGAACATCGTAATCATGATTACGGGTTCTATCGTAGGTGTTGCTTATATCACAGAATTATTCGTTGCATGGTATTCAGGAGTTGAATACGAACAGTACGCCTTCTTGAACAGAGCAACCGGACCTTACTGGTGGGCATATTGGTCAATGATGACGTGTAACGTGTTCTCTCCACAATTCATGTGGTTCAAAAAACTAAGAACAAGTATCATGTTCTCTTTCGTCATCTCGATTGTAGTAAACATCGGTATGTGGTTTGAAAGATTCGTAATCATCGTTACTTCATTGCACAGAGATTACCTTCCGTCTTCATGGACAATGTTCTCTCCGACATTTGTTGATATCGGGATTTTCATCGGAACAATTGGTTTCTTCTTCGTGTTATTCCTTCTTTATGCAAGATCCTTCCCGGTAATTGCACAGGCAGAGGTAAAAACAATTTTGAAATCATCAGGAGATAATTATAAACGAGAAAGAGAAGAAAATAAACATTCACACCATGAGTAGTAATAAAGTTATATACGCTATTTACAATGACGATGATGTGCTAATGGACGCAGTTAAAAAAACACGTGCAGCTCATCACCATATTGAAGAAGTTTTCACACCTTTTCCAGTTCACGGATTGGATAAAGCAATGGGAATCGCACCAACACGCTTGGCAATATGTGCTTTCATCTACGGATTATGTGGATTGTCTTTCGCAACCTGGATGATGAACAATATCATGATCTCTGACTGGCCTCAGGATATTGGTGGAAAGCCAAGTTTCAGCTACATTGAAAATATGCCGGCTTTCGTTCCGGTAATGTTTGAGATGACTGTATTTTTTGCGGCTCACTTAATGGTTATTACTTTTTATATGAGAAGTAAATTGTGGCCGTTCAAACAAGCAGAAAATCCTGATGTAAGAACTACAGATGACCATTTCTTAATGGAAGTTGCCGTAAACAATAATGAAGAAGAATTAATTTCTTTTTTCCAGAATACCGGCGCAGTTGAAGTTAAAGTAATTGAAAAGCATTAATATCAGATATGAAAAGCTTAAACAAAATAATGATCTTACTGGGATTATCGGCAGCGGTTAGCTCTTGCCATAATAAAGATAATCCTAATTACCAGTACATGCCGAACATGTATGAATCAGTTGCTTATGAAACCTATTCTGAATCGGGAGCTTTTCCTAACGGACAAGAAGGGCAATTGCCAGCTAGCGGAAGTATTAAAAGAGGTTACGTTCCTTACGATCTTCCAAATACAACAGCGGGCTATGAAGCTTCTAAAGTAAGTTCGAAATCTCCTCTTGATTCAACCGATGTTGATATGGATAAAGCCGGTCAATTGTACAATATTTACTGTGCGATCTGTCACGGAGATAAAGGCGACGGTAAAGGAAATCTTGCTAAAAGAGAAAAATTATTAGGTATTCCAAGTTATAAAGACCGGGTAATTACTGAAGGAAGTGTTTTTCACGTACAAACGTACGGTCTGAATTCAATGGGTTCTTATGCGAATCAGCTTGACACTCACGAACGATGGTTGGTTTCAGCATATGTAATGAAACTAAAAAGCGAATTATAAAATTGTATAACACACTGATTTATTAGATATGTACACATTTTCAAGCAAATTAAAAACGTTTTCTTTTATTCTGATGGTTCTTGGAATCCTTGGAATAGGATATGGTTTTTTAACTGCACCAAAAAATATCGAAGAGGTTCAAAAAATCCTTGATGCTCAGTCTCACGGACATGGCGGACACGAAGCCGGAAATCACGAGGCTGCTCATGAAACACATGAAGTGCCAAAAGTTGCACGTGCTGAAAAACCTCATGATGATCATGCTGTTGTGACTACTACACACGTTTCAGATGTAACACACGATACTATCGCTATTGATACTGCTCAGCTTGCAACCGAAACAGCTGAACATCATGAAACTGCTGCGCCAGTTCATAAATCAGAGGTTGTTGATGCTCACGCTGAACACGAGAAACATTTACACCACGTATTGCATCAATTGCAAAACAAACCATGGGCAGCTTTGTATGTAGCTTGTATTTTTATTATGTTGATTTCACTGGGAGTTTTGGCTTTCTATGCAATTCAGCAGGTGGCACAAGCAGGCTGGTCGCCGGTTTTGTTTAGAGTAATGCAGGGCATTACCGCATATTTGCCAGTTGGTTCTGTTATATTTTTCATACTTCTTGTTCTTATCGGACTTCATGTTGGAAATAATCACTTATTTGTTTGGATGGGCGAAGGCGTATCTGATCCGGCAAGTCCAAATTATGATAAACTAATTGCAGGAAAATCAGGATATTTAAATGTGCCGTTTTGGTTAATCAGAGCAGCTATTTTCTTAATCGGATGGAACTTGTACCGTCATTTTTCAAGAAAAAACTGTCTTGCCCAAGATGAGGCTTCTGATAATTCTTTCTACAAAAAGAACTTCAAAATGTCTGCAGGATTCTTGGTATTCTTTATCGTTACAGAATCAATCATGTCTTGGGATTGGATTATGTCAATTGATCCACACTGGTTTAGTACATTGTTTGGATGGTACGTATTTGCAAGTTTCTTTGTGAGCGGAATTACAACAATTGCTCTAGTTACTTTATACTTAAAATCAAAAGGACATCTCGAATTCGTTAATACAAGCCACATCCACGATTTAGCTAAATTTATGTTTGGTATCAGTGTATTCTGGACATACTTATGGTTCTCACAATTTATGTTAATCTGGTATTCAAATATCCCGGAAGAGGTAACATACTTCATTACCCGTATTGAAAACTATAATCTTCCTTTCTTCGGAATGGTTGTCATGAACTTCGTTTTCCCAATCTTAATCCTTATCAATACTGATTTCAAACGTTTGACATGGATTATCGTTATGGCAGGTGTTGTTATTTTGTTAGGACATTATGTAGATTTCTTCAACATGATCATGCCGGCAGCAGTAGGTGACCAATGGTTCATCGGAATTCCTGAAATAGGATCTTTAATTTTCTTTGTTGGATTGTTTTTATTTGTGGTTTTCTCAGCACTTACAAAATCACCATTATTGGCAAAAAGAAATCCGTTTATTGAAGAAAGTAAGCATTTTCATTATTAATATTTAAAGTAAAAACAGATGACAAGTTTGTTGGTAATTATTGTTTTAGTTCTATTATCTGTTGCTGTATGGCAATTGACTAAAATATTTGATTTGACTCAAGTTGGAAGCCACGTAGATAATTCTCAAATAGCTAACGATAAAGATAATAATGTTCAAGGTTATTTAATGTTCGGCTTCTTAGCGTTCATTTACATCTTTACAATTTATGGATTGTTCAAATGGGGACATTTAGTTTTGTCAAATCCTGCTTCTGAACATGGTGTAGATGTTGACCGTTTGATGAATATCACATGGGTTCTTATCTTTACAGTACAGGCAATCACACAAGTTTTACTTCACTATTTTGCTTTTAAATATAGAGGAAAACAAGGAAATACTGCGTTGTATTTTGCTGATAATGACCGTTTAGAATTTGTTTGGTCTGTTATTCCGGCAGTTGTTTTGGCTGGTTTGATTTTGTACGGGCTTTACGCCTGGACTAACATTATGTTTGTTGATGAAGACGAAGATGTTATCGAAATCGAATTATACGCAAAACAGTTTAGCTGGGAAGCAAGATATTCCGGAGACGACAATGTTCTTGGAAAAGCTAACGTGCGTTATATCGAAGGAATCAATACAACTGGTGTAGATATAAGTGATCCAAACGCGCAGGATGATAAAGTTGTCACAGGAGAATTTCATATTCCGAAAGGCAAAAAAGTAGTTTTCAAACTACGTTCACAAGATGTTTTGCACTCTGCTTACATGCCTCACTTTAGAGCTCAGATGAACTGTGTTCCGGGAATGGTTACTCAATTCGCTTTCGTACCAACAATTACGACAGAGGAAATGAGAAATGACCCTGATATGATTGCAAAAGTAGCTAATATTAATAAAATACGTAACAAAAAAAGTGCTGAACTAATTGCAAGCGGAAAATCTGGATTGGATCCTTATACATTCGATTACTTATTGCTTTGTAATAAAATTTGTGGTCCATCACACTACAATATGCAAATGAAACTTGTGGTTGATACGCCAGCTGATTATAAAAAATGGCTGAGCGAAAAACCTACACTGGTACAAACTGTTAAGGATGAGAAAGCAGCAGCTGAACCAGCTTCTGAAACACCGGCTGCTCCTGTTAAAGACACAGCTAAATCAGTAACTCCGGTAGTAGCACAAGTAACATCACACAACTAATTATCTTTTTTAATAAAATTAAAGTTAAAAAATATGTCAGCATCTCACGACCACGATCACGGACACGAACTTGAACACGCTCATGATCACGAGCACCACCATAAGGATACTTTCATTACCAAATATATTTTCAGTATTGATCACAAAATGATTGCAAAACAATACCTGATTACGGGTATTATTATGGGAATCATTGGTGTTGGAATGTCCATGCTTTTTAGAATGCAGTTGGCTTGGCCAGAAGAATCTTTCAAAATCTTCAATGTTTTATTAGGTGATAAATTTGCTCCAAACGGAGTAATGCGTAATGATATTTATCTTGCTCTTGTAACCATTCACGGAACTATCATGGTTTTCTTTGTGTTAACCGCCGGTTTGAGTGGAACTTTTAGTAATCTTCTGATACCATTGCAAATTGGAGCACGTGATATGGCGTCCGGATTCATGAATATGATTTCGTATTGGTTGTTCTTCCTTTCAAGTATTGTAATGGTTTGTTCGTTATTCGTTGAAACCGGACCGGCATCTGCAGGTTGGACGATTTATCCGCCTTTGAGTGCATTGCCACAGGCAATTCCGGGCTCTGGATTAGGAATGACATTATGGTTGGTTTCGATGGCAATTTTCATTGCTTCTTCTTTGATGGGATCTTTGAATTATGTTGTAACCGTTATTAACCTACGTACAAAAGGAATGACAATGACAAGATTGCCGCTTACAATTTGGGCATTCTTCATCACTGCCGTAATTGGTATTGTTTCATTCCCTGTTCTTTTATCTGCAGCGTTGTTGTTGATTATGGACAGAAGTTTCGGAACATCGTTTTTCCTTTCAGATATTTATATTGCCGGAGAAGTTTTACACTACCAAGGTGGTTCACCAGTATTGTTCGAGCACTTGTTTTGGTTCTTAGGTCACCCGGAGGTTTATATCGTGTTATTACCTGCTTTGGGTATCACTTCAGAAATTATTGCAACCAACTCACGTAAACCAATTTTCGGTTACCGTGCGATGATTGCTTCCATATTGGCGATCGCATTCCTTTCAACAATTGTTTGGGGTCACCACATGTTTATTTCAGGTATGAATCCATTCCTTGGATCTGTATTTACATTTACAACGTTATTGATTGCGATTCCATCTGCGGTAAAAGCATTCAACTATATCACAACACTTTGGAAGGGTAACTTACAGTTAAACCCTGCGATGCTTTTCTCAATCGGATTGGTTTCTACTTTCATTACCGGAGGATTGACAGGAATTATTCTTGGAGACAGTACATTGGATATTAACGTTCACGATACCTATTTCGTTGTTGCGCACTTCCACTTGGTAATGGGTATTTCTGCTCTTTACGGAATGTTCGCTGGAATCTACCATTGGTATCCAAAAATGTTCGGAAGAATGTTGAACAAAAACTTAGGTTACATCCACTTTTGGGTAACTGCAGTTTGTGCTTACGGAGTTTTCTTTCCGATGCACTTTATCGGAATGGCTGGTCTACCAAGACGTTATTATACCAATACTAACTTCCCATTATTTGATGATTTACAGGATGTAAACGTATTGATCACGACTTTTGCCTTAATCGGAGGTGTATTCCAATTGGTATTCTTATACAATTTCTTTAGCAGTATTTTCTACGGAAAAAGAACTGTTCAGAATCCATGGAGATCCAATACTTTAGAATGGACTGCACCAGTGGAGCACATTCACGGAAACTGGCCAGGAGAAATTCCTGAAGTTCACAGATGGCCATATGATTACAGTAAACCAGGGCATGATGATGATTTCGTTCCTCAACATATCCCAATGAAAGAAGGTGAAGAAGTATTAAATCACTAATTTCAAAAAATATAAAAAAGCCTTTCTACAACGAAAGGCTTTTTTATTTGATAATTCTTATATTTAGAAAATAAAAAATTTAAAAAAAAATCAGAATGAATAATGAATTAATTTTTAATGAAGATAAGAAACGTTTTGAACTTCATGTTGACAGTCATATCGCTTTTATTGAATATTTGATCAGTAAAGATCAGGTAATGTTTCTTACGCATACTGAAGTGCCAAAAGCATTAGCAGGAAAAGGTGTTGGAAGTAAAATTGTCGAATTAGCACTTAATTACATTGAAAATAACAATTATAAATTGGCACCTCTATGCCCATTTGTTGCAAAATTTTTGGTCAAAAATACAGAATGGCAACGACTACTGGCGCCCGGGTATAACGTTGCAAAATAATTTACCAAATAGCTTTCACCTTTATGCTATATTTGCGCCATGAATGAAAATCTAGATCCAACCAACAAAAGCTACAACTTTGAAGAACTCGACATCGAAAAGAAGTTGAGACCACTTTCATTTGATGATTTTTCAGGTCAGGATCAGGTTTTAGAAAATTTAAAAGTTTTCGTACAAGCAGCAAACCAAAGGAATGAAGCATTGGATCACACATTATTTCACGGTCCTCCAGGTTTGGGAAAAACAACTCTTGCAAATATTCTTGCAAATGAACTGAGCGTCGGAATCAAAATTACTTCCGGACCGGTTTTAGACAAACCCGGAGATTTAGCCGGACTGCTCACAAATCTCGAAGAACGTGACGTTTTATTCATCGACGAAATCCACCGACTTAGCCCGATAGTTGAAGAATATCTGTATTCTGCAATGGAAGATTTTAAGATAGATATCATGATCGAATCAGGGCCGAATGCAAGAACTGTCCAAATCAATCTCAATCCGTTTACATTAGTTGGAGCTACAACGCGATCCGGATTGCTGACAGCGCCAATGCGCGCCCGTTTCGGAATCCAAAGCCGCCTACAATATTATACTACCGAACTACTAACTACAATCGTAGAACGAAGTGCCGCGATCATAAAAATGCCAATCACAATGGAAGCTGCTGTCGAAATTGCCGGAAGAAGCCGTGGAACGCCGCGTATTGCCAACGCACTATTGCGTCGTGTTCGCGATTTCGCACAAATTAAAGGCAATGGTAAAATCGACATCGAAATTGCCCGTTATGCCCTTAAAGCATTAAACGTTGATGCGCATGGACTCGACGAAATGGACAATAAAATCCTAAACACCATCATCGATAAATTCAAAGGCGGACCGGTCGGATTGTCAACTTTAGCAACCGCTGTTTCAGAAAGTAGTGAAACTATCGAGGAAGTATACGAGCCATTCCTGATTCAGGAAGGTTTCATCATGCGAACGCCGCGCGGACGCGAAGTTACCGAAAAAGCATATACACATTTAGGGAAAATCCGTACAAATATTCAAGGCGGACTTTTTTAGGGCGTTCACCGGCTCTCAAAAAGCTAATCGCATTTTGTTCGCCGCTACCGCGCTTTCCGCTCTAATCTTTTAGCGGCTCCGCTGCGCTCCGCCGCCAAAAGGATTTCCGCTTTAATCGCTAACTCAACCCGATTTCAAATTTACTTCAGTACTCACTTTACCTTATCTTTGCATCAATGTCAAATAAGGAGAAAAATACCCAATACATAAAATCCGAAGCAAAGCGCCTCGGGTTCCTTTCTTGCGGTATTTCCAAAGCCGGATTTCTTGAACAGGAAGCACCACGTCTTGAAAATTGGCTCAATCAAAACCATCACGGACAAATGTCCTACATGGAAAATCATTTCGACAAGCGCCTCGATCCAACAAAATTAGTAGATGATTCCAAAAGCGTAATTTCATTATTACTCAATTATTTTCCATCGGAAACACAAAACCCAGATTCTTATAAAATCTCAAAATACGCTTATGGTCAGGATTACCATTTTGTAATTAAGGAAAAACTCAAAGAACTCTTATTTTCGATTCAAAATGAAATCGGTGAAGTTTCCGGACGCGCTTTTGTAGATTCCGCACCGGTACTCGACAAAGCTTGGGCGGCAAAAAGCGGATTGGGCTGGATTGGTAAAAACAGCAACCTCTTGACAAAACAAGTCGGTTCATTCTATTTCATAGCAGAACTAATCGTCGATCTTGAACTTGAATACGATCATGCTGTTACAGATCATTGTGGAAGTTGTACAGCTTGCCTCGACGCATGTCCAACGGAAGCGATTGTCGCGCCATATGTTGTCGATGGAAGCAAATGCATCTCCTATTTTACAATCGAATTAAAAGACAATCTTCCTGCAGAAATGAAAGGAAAATTTGACGATTGGGCTTTTGGCTGCGACGTTTGCCAAGATGTTTGTCCATGGAATAAATTCTCAAAAGCGCATAACGAACCGCTTTTCAACCCAAATCCCGAATTGCTTTCCATGACAAAAAAAGACTGGAATGAAATTACAAAAGAAACTTTTCAAGCCGTTTTTAAAAATTCTGCGGTCAAGAGAACCAAATTTGAAGGCTTAACTCGGAACATTTCGTTTCTAGACCAAAAAACCAAATAAAACCTTAATGTCAAGGATTCGGATGTTAAAAGTTTCTTATAATCTGTGATTCAATAAATTCTGACAAAACCGCTCTTAACATAATTGCGTAACTTAGGTATATAACCTAAAAACAATCTTATGAAAAAGAAGTATTTAAACCCTCGTAACATTTTGGCCATGCTTTCAATGGCGCTAATTTTTACAATTACATCCTGCGATGATACTATCGGATCAGATGAAAATGCAATCACAAATCCGAATACACCAGCGGAAGGACCAAATGTAAACATTACCGCTTTGTCAGACAATAACTCGTTAGTGTATTACAATGCAAAAGATGCTAACAGCGTAATCCGAGTTCTAGGAATCAACGGACTTCCGGCATCAGAAAAAATTGTAAGTATCGATTATCGTCCTGCAACAGGGCAATTGTATGCGTTAGGATCTTCAAGCCGACTTTATTTTATCAATGAAGAATCTGGTCTCGCAACCGCTTTAGGAGCAGCTTCGTTTACTCCAGCAATTGATGGAGCGAATGCTTCGATAAATTTTAATCCAACTGTTGATAGAATCAGATTGGTAACCGAGTCCGGACAAAATCTCAGGCTACATCCTGAATTAGGAACTGTTGCCGCAACAGATGGCGCTATTAATGGCGGAGACAATCCTAGAATTGGAGCCGTTGCTTACACCAATAGTGTTTCTGGAGCCGCATCTACAATGTTATATGATATTGATTTTGAATCGGATAAATTGTATCTGCAAACTCCGCCAAATGATGGTGGATTGCAAGAAGTCGGGCCATTAACCGTAGATTTCTCAGGAACCGGAAGCTTCGACATTTCGCCTGATAATTCAAGTGCTTTAGCCGTGACAAACACTGATGCAGATTCAAGATTATATACAATTGACCTGACAACCGGAAAAGCGGTTTGGATTGGTACGTTTAGCCAAGCGATAATTGGACTTTCTGTCAAAAGCAATCCTGTAGCCTTTGCCACAACTGCAGATAACAAATTGCAACGTTTCAATCCGCTAAATCCAGTATCGAATCCAATTGATTTATTGGGATTAAACGCTTCTGAAACAGTCGTTGGATTAGATTTTCGTCCGGCTACAGGAACATTATATGCGATTACAAATCAAAGCAGATTGTTAACGGTAAACACAGCTTCAGGTCAATTAACAGCAGTTGGTTCGGTTTTAGCACCGGCACTTTCCGGCGATTCTTTCGGTTTCGACTTTAATCCGACTGTTGACCGAATCCGTTTGGTAAGTAACACGGGACAAAATCTTAGAATTCATCCGGATTTAGGTACTGTTGCTTTTACAGATGGAAACTTAAATCCAGGTTCACCGGTAATTAGTGGAGCAGCATATACAAACAATTTTACAACATCTACTACGACAACTCTTTTTGTAGTGGATACGCAAACAAATATGCTATACAGACAAATTCCGCCAAATGATGGCGTTTTAGTTCCTGTTGGTGCACTCGGAATTGATATTGAATCACAAACCGGTTTTGATATTGGAGGTTCAAGTAACATGGCTTTCGGATTATTTAAAGTCAATGGAAATACTGCTGTTTATCAGGTAAATCTTAGTAACGGAACAACAACTAAAGTAAAAGATTTCAATGTTAATGCTACAGCGATGGCCGTTGGATTAGGATTCTAAAAAAAAAATCAATTAATAACAATTTAGCCTGGAGTTTCTTCAGGCTATTTTTTTGTGAAATGGAATGAGCTGCGCTTATTCCAAACTTACTGAAAGATTAAGCAATAAAACTTTCCTTATTACGCTCAGACTTCTACCTTTGTAAGTCGGAATAAAAACGATTCAGATGAACAAGTACAGCAAAAGAAGAGAAGCTTTATTATACCACGCAAAACCGACTCCCGGAAAAATTCAGGTTGTCCCAACTAAAAAATACGCTACACAAAGAGATTTATCACTCGCCTATTCTCCAGGAGTAGCCGAGCCTTGCCTTGAAATAGCAAAAGACGTAAACAACGTTTATAAATATACGGCTAAAGGAAATCTTGTTGCCGTAATTACCAACGGAACCGCTGTTTTAGGTCTTGGCGATATTGGTCCCGAAGCTTCAAAACCAGTAATGGAAGGAAAAGCATTATTGTTCAAGATTTTTGCTGATATTGATGTTTTTGATATCGAAGTCGGAACGAAAGACATTGATGCGTTTATTGAAACCGTAAAAAATATTGCGCCTACTTTTGGAGGAATCAACCTTGAAGATATCAAAGCTCCCGAATCGTTCGAAATTGAAAGACGATTGGTTGAAGAACTGAATATTCCGGTGATGCACGACGATCAGCACGGAACCGCGATTATTTCTTCGGCCGCTTTGCTAAATGCGCTTGAACTCGCCAATAAAAAAATTGAAAATGTAAAAGTGGTTGTGTCCGGAGCCGGTTCCGCGGCATTGGCTTGTGCAAATTTATATGTTCTTCTTGGCGTAAATCCAGAAAATATAATCATGTTCGATAAAGACGGCGTACTTTCTTCAGAAAGAACGGATTTGTCAGCATTACAACAAAAATATTCTAAGGCAAAGCCAAATCTCACATTGAAAGACGCATTGGTAAATGCAGATGTTTTCCTCGGACTTTCAGCAGGAAATATCCTTTCTCCGGAAATGTTGCTCGGAATGGCAAGTGATCCAATTGTCTTCGCAATGGCAAACCCAATTCCGGAAATCGACTATGATCTGGCAATCGATACACGTGACGATATTATCATGGCAACCGGGCGTTCTGACCATCCTAACCAGGTCAACAATGTTCTTGGATTCCCTTATATTTTCCGCGGAGCTTTGGATGTTCGTGCAACAAAAATCAACGAAGCTATGAAAATGGCGGCTGTTCGCGCACTTGCAGCTTTAGCTAAAGCGCCGGTTCCGGAACAGGTAAACATCGCATATGGCGAAACAAAACTGAATTTCGGACGCGATTATATCATTCCGAAACCATTTGATCCAAGATTGATTTCTACTGTTGCGCCGGCAGTTGCAAGAGCAGCAATGGAATCTGGAGTTGCATTGCATCCAATTCATGATTGGGAAAAGTATGAAGAAGAACTATTAGAGCGTTTAGGTTCTGACAACAAAATGGTACGCTTGCTTACAAACCGTGCGAAAATGGATCCAAAGAAAATCGTTTTTGCCGAAGCAGATCATTTAGATGTTTTAAAAGCCGCACAAATCGTAATGGAAGAAAAGATCGGTTATCCGATTTTACTCGGAAATAAAGATGTGATACTCGAATTAAAAGCAGAATTAGGTTTTGATGCCGAAGTTCCGATTTACGATCCAAAAACAAAAAAAGAGGACGAGCGTCGCTTGCGATATGCCGATATTTTCTGGAAATCGAGACAACGCCACGGAATCTCGCTTTTGGATGCGCAAAAATGGATGCGAGAACGTAATTATTTTGCCGCAATGATGGTTAACGAAGGTGATGCCGATGCTTTGGTAACAGGTTATTCCAGAAGTTATCCGTCGGTTATCAAGCCAATGATGCAGTTGATTGACAAAGCACCGGGAATCTCACTTTTTGCAACGGCAAATATGATGATGACAAATCGCGGCCCGATGTTTTTATCTGATACGGCGATCAATCCAAACCCATCTGCGGATGATCTGGCAAAAATTGCTCTAATGACTGCGAAAACAGTTCGCATGTTCGGAATGCAGCCAGTGATCGCAATGATTTCATATTCAAATTTCGGATCATCAGCGAACCAAAGTGCTGCAAAAGTGCGCGAAGCAGTTTCTTATCTTCATAAATATTATCCGGATATGATCATAGATGGTGAAATACAGACTGATTTTGCTTTGAATCCTGAGATGCTTCAAAAGAAATTCCCATTCTCAAAACTTGCCGGAAAAAAAGTAAATACGCTTATATTTCCAAATCTGGAAGCTGCAAATATTACCTATAAACTCCTGAAAGAATTGTATAATGTTGATTCGGTTGGCCCGATTATTTTAGGAATGGACAAACCGGTTCATATATTCCAATTAGGAGCCAGCGTTGAAGAAATGGTCAATATGGCAGCGGTTGCAGTTGTAGATGCTCAGGAAAAAGAAAAAAGGAATAAATTATCGAAACAATAACTTCAGCGTAAATTTTTTTGAAATCAATTACATTTAACTTTAATAAAAGATTTTTGCTACATTTGGCAATTACTTAACACTAATGATTGCACACATTCAAGGGAAATTAACGGAGAAAACACCAACCGAAGTTGTCATTGACTGCGGTGGTGTTGGTTATCACATCAATATTTCGCTGCATACCTATTCCTTACTGCCATCTTCAGACCATATAAAACTGTTTACGTATCTTCAGGTTAAAGAAGATGCACATACTTTATTTGGTTTTGTAGAAAAATCAGAGCGCGAAATTTTCAAGATGTTATTGTCTGTATCCGGAATCGGAGCAAGCATTGCCCGTACCATGTTGTCATCATTAGAGCCAAAGCAAATTATTCAGGCTATAGCATCAGGTGATGTTGGTACGATTCAATCGATAAAAGGTATCGGAAGCAAAACCGCGCAAAGAGCGATTCTTGATTTAAAGGAAAAGGTGTTAAAGTTGTATGATTTGGACGAAGTTTCAATGTCGCAAAGCAATACAAATAAGGAAGAAGCGTTATCTGCTTTGGAGGTTTTAGGATTTAACAAAAAATTGGCTGAAAAAGCTGTTGAAAAAATCGTGCGCGATAATCCTGAAGCTACTGTAGAAACCATTATCAAACAAGCGTTAAAAAATTTATAAGTACTTGAAAACATTATACTTGAACAGCTCTCAAGCCTTTCTGAAAATCAGTATTTTGTTACTGGTTTTTCTTTCTACATATACTACGCAGGCACAGGTTGATGAAGAAGATGACAAACCTACAGATACAATAGGATACAATACCGGAAGAGTAGAAATGCCAAACCCACCGAGCGTTGTTGAAGCTTATACGTATGATCCGGTAACTGATCGTTACGTTTATACCAATAGTGTTGGCGGTTTTAACATCAATTATCCCATAATCCTTACGCCTAAAGAATATGCCGATTTAGTTTTAAAAGACTCGATGCGAAAATATTTTAAGGAAAAAGCCGACGCAATCGACGGTAAAAAAGAAGGAAGTGAAGCTGCAAAAAAGGATTTATTGCCTCGATATTATGTAAATTCAAGCTTTTTTGAAACCATTTTCGGAAGCAATACTATTGATGTAAAGCCAACCGGATCGGTTGAAATGGACATTGGCGTTCGTTATACAAAGCAGGATAACCCGGCATTATCGCCAAGAAACCGATCAGCAATTACATTCGATTTTGAGCAGCGGATCAGCTTGAGCTTAATGGGAAAAGTTGGTACACGTCTATCAGTAACCGCAAATTATGACACCGAATCTACTTTTGCTTTCCAGAATTTAATCAAGCTAGAATATACGCCAACTGAAGACGATATCCTTCAAAAGATAGAAGTCGGAAATGTCAGCCTTCCGCTAAACAGCACGCTAATTAAAGGCGCGCAAAGTTTGTTTGGTGTAAAGGCGCAGTTCCAATTTGGAAGAACAACCGTAACCGGAATTTTCTCTGAGCAAAAATCGCAAACTAAAGCTGTAACGGCGCAAGGTGGCGGAACCATTCAGGAGTTTGATTTATTCGCATTGGATTATGATAGCGATCGCCACTTCTTTCTTTCGCAATATTTCAGAAACAGATACGATTCTGCATTAAAAAATTATCCGGTTATTGACAGCCGCGTCCAGATTACCCGTATCGAAGTTTGGGTTACGAACAAGCAAAACCGCGTAAGCACAACGGATAACAACCTTCGGAATATTGTTGCAATTCAGGATTTAGGTGAAGCACCTTTGGAAGGACTAAACCCAAATGAAGTTGTTTATACGCATCCGCTTCCGGCAAACTTTTTTAATAGTGTAACAACGCCAACGGATAATCAGAACAATCATCCGCCGGATAACGGCAATAATAAATATGATCCGGAAAGTATTTTGACGGGTAATGGTTATTATAATGGGAATTTAATCCGAGAAATTTCTACAACTAATCCAAGTGCTTTTAATTTTTCAAGTGCAGTTCCAACGCCAGTTGTTAGTGAAGGTCAGGACTTTTCTAAACTGGAAAATGCACGGAAATTAAGCCCGAATGAATATACCTACAATACACAGCTAGGTTATATTTCGCTGCAGCAACGCCTTGCAAATGACGAAGTATTAGCAGTAGCATATGAATATACAGTTGGTGGCGAAGTGTACCAAGTTGGTGAATTTGCGAATGGTGGCGTTGAATCGACAATTGTAAATGGTACAAATCCGGCTGATCAGGTTATTACAACACAGAGCTTAATCCTGAAAATGCTAAAAAGCAACTTGACGATAGTAGAAAATGAAATTTCGATGGGCGTAAAATATACTACTCCTGTTTGGAATTTGATGATGAAGAATATTTATCAAATCGCACCAGGCGGTCAATTGGAGCAGGAAGATTTTAGGTTTAACATTCTCTATTCTGATCCTTCGCCAATAAACTACATAGAAAAAGCACCAGGCGGGGCAGACTTACCGGCTGATGTTGAAAAAACACCGCTTTTAAGAGTTTTCAATGTTGACAATCTAAATATTACAAATGATCCGCAAAGAGGTGGAGATGGATTTTTTGATTTCGTTCCGGGATTGACGGTTGATTCACAAAACGGAAGAATCATCTTTACAACTGTAGAACCATTCGGAAAATATATTTTTGATAAATTAGGAACAGCTCCCGGTGTTGAAAATTATAACGATCCAACTACATATAACCCGAATCAGGGCAAGTACGTATTCCGGACAATGTACCGAAACACACAAGCGAGAGCATTGCAGGAAAGCGAGAAAAATAAATATGAACTTCGTGGAAAATACAAATCAACCAGCGGCGACGGAATTGCCATTGGTGCCTACAACGTTCCAAGAGGTTCTGTCGTAGTTACTGCCGGTGGTAGAGTTTTGGTTGAAGGCCTTGATTATCAGGTAAATTATCAATTGGGTAGAGTTCAGATTTTGGATCCGTCATTGCAGGCGTCAAATACACCAATTGAAATTTCGTTAGAAAATAATTCGGTTTTTGGTCAGCAAACCAGAAGGTTCATGGGAATAAATGTCGAGCACAAATTCTCAGATAAATTTCAGGTAGGCGCCACTTTCTTAAAAATGACCGAAAGACCATTTACGCAAAAATCAAGCTATGGACAGGAATCGGTAAACAATACGATTTTTGGAGCGAATGTCAATTATTCGACAGAAGTACCATTTTTAACACGTTTGGTTAATAAGCTTCCAAATCTTGATACAGATGTTCCTTCCAATATTTCCTTTAGAGGTGAAGTTGCTTTCCTTAGACCGGATACGCCAAAAGCCGATCAGTTTCAGGGAGAATCAACTATTTATGTAGATGATTTTGAGGGTTCTCAAACAACAATCGACATGAAGTCGCCGTTGGCATGGAGCCTGTCTTCAGTTCCGGTTTATGATCCTGCTAATTCAAGTCCAAACTTTGGATTGGTAATGGGGCAAGCGGATGTTGGCACTTCAACTGGTGATAAAAGGGCACGACTTTCCTGGTACACTATCGATCCGACATTCTTTACAAGCCAGCGTCCGGGTGCACTTACAGATGCTGATATGGCTCTGAATACCACGCGCCGTGTTTACATCAATGAATTATTCCCTAACATTGATATCGCCGACGGACAGCAAACGGTTATCAATACGATGGATATGACCTATTATCCAAGAGAAAGAGGTCCGTATAACAATAGTTTAGCCGCTGATGGAACAAATATTTTACCAAATCCAACCGGAAATTTTGGAGGTATAATGCGTGCCATAAGTTCTACGAATTTTGAGCAAAGCAATGTTGAGTATATCCAATTTTGGATGATGGATCCCTATTATACAGGAGGAACCGATGATGTTCCTACAGAAGGTGCTAATCCATCAAACGTCGGAAAATTATATTTCAATCTTGGAGAGATTTCTGAAGATGTACTGAAAGATGGCAAAAAGCAATACGAAAATGGTTTGCCGGAAGCAGGTTCTACTCAAAACACCAACGCAACAGATTGGGGAAGAGTTCCATATTCGCAGTCTTTAATTTATGCTTTCGATACAAGTGAAGCCAATCGTGCTGTTCAGGATGTTGGTCTTGACGGTTTGTCGGATGCTCAAGAAGCGGCTGGAGTCTATTCTGCTTTCGCAACCCTTGCCGATCCGGCGGCAGACAATTATCGTTTCTACCTTAGTGCAGAAGGAAGTGTTCTGGAGCGCTATAAATATTATAATGGTTTAGAAGGAAATTCGCCTGTAAATGTATCGGATAATAATCGTGGAAACTCAACTCTTCCCGATGTTGAAGACATCAATCGCGATAACACCATGAATACAATTGATGCGTATTATCAATACAGCATTGATCTTGATCCGACAAAAATGAGAGTCGGTGAGAATTTTATTACAGATGTAAGGGAAACCGACGGACGTGTTCCGGGTGGAGCAAGTTCAACTACACGAACAATTCCGGTTAGATGGTATCAATTTAAAATTCCGTTAGATCAGTCGGCTCGCGAAAAAATTGGCACCATAGAAGATTTTAGATCCATACGTTTCATGAGAATGTTCATGACGGGCTTTTCGGAACAAATTACCGTTCGTTTCGGAACGCTTGACTTGGTAAGAGGCGAGTGGAGAAGATATACAAATGCATTAGACCCAAGTGATACAAATCCTGATGATGACAATACCAATTTCGATATTCTGTCGGTTAATATCCAGGAAAATGACAGAAGAGTTCCAATTAGATATGTTGCTCCTCCGGGCGTAATCCGTGAGCAGCTTTATAATAATAATACCGTTATCAATCAAAATGAGCAATCATTGGCGTTAAGAGCTTCTGGCGGTGGTTTGCAGGATGGCGATTCACGAGCGGTTTTTAAGAATATCAGCGTTGACATGCGACAGTTTAATAAACTGAAAATGTTTTTGCATGCAGAATCACTTCCGATGGAATCACCGGATTATAAATTATTGCACGAAAACGAAATGATTGGTTTTATCCGATTTGGAAATGACTTTACGCAGAATTACTATCAGGTAGAATTACCTCTGAAAGTAACAAATCCCGGCGCATTGCTTGCAGAAGAAATCTGGCCGGAAGCCAACAACATTGATTTAAGCATGGATTTGCTCACAAGATTGAAAATCCTTGCAATGCAAAATCCAAATGATATTGATCCCGATTTAGGTTTTACAAGGTCGGAAGACGCACCGGATATGGATCCTTCGTTGGCAAACAAACCCAATAAACTGATTTTAACGATCAAAGGAAATCCGAATTTTGGACAGGTAAGAACTTTAATGGTCGGAATAAAAAATAATCCGAATGTACAAGAAGCGAATCCTGGAGTAGTCGGAGAAGTTTGGTTCAACGAGCTTCGCCTCGCCGGAATGGATAACAAAGGCGGTATGGCAGCAGTTGCAAGTATTGATTCTAATTTTGCCGATTTTGCCACGATTTCAGCAACAGGCCGAATCAGTACAATTGGTTTTGGAGCATTGGAAGACGGGCCAAATGAAAGAAGCCGTGAAGATGTTAAGCAATATAATTTCGTTTCAAATATTAATTTAGGGAAACTGCTTCCGAAAAAATGGGGAATCAATTTACCGTTTAATTATGGTGTTGGAGAAGAGATCATCACGCCGGAATACGATCCGTTTAACCAGGATATCAAGTTAGAGCAATTGCTTAGCGTGACTCAGGACAAAGCGACCAAGGATAATATTGAAAACCGCGCAATTGAATACACTAAGACCAAAAGCATCAACTTTATTGGTGTAAAAAAAGAAAGAGGTGCCGAGCAAAAGCAACATGTCTATGATCCTGAAAACCTGACATTGTCGTATTCTTACAATCAAACGGATAAGCACGATTATGAAATTGAAGATTATATCGACCAACAAGTTCGTACAACAGTTGATTATGCGTATGCGTTTCAGTCGAAGCCAATCGAGCCTTTCAAGAAAAGTAAGTTTTTGAAGAAAAGCAGCTATTGGAAGTTGCTAAGCGATTTTAATTTCAATTACTTGCCGTCAAATATCAACTTTAGCTCTACGATTTCAAGACAATATAACCGCCAGCAATTTCGCCAGGTTGATGTAGAAGGCATCGGGCTTACGCCTTTATACAGAAGGAACTTCCTGTTTAATTATCAATACGGTTTTAATTATAATCTGACTAAAGCCTTAAAAGTTAACTACACAGGTTCATCGAATAATATTGTTAGAAATTATTTTGACGAAAACGGCGACATTCTACAGGATTTCTCAATTTGGGATGATTACTGGAATACCGGAGAGCCAAATCAGCATACGCAACAGTTAACTGTAAACTATGAATTGCCGTTAAATAAGCTTCCGTTTTTAAGTTTTCTAAAATCTACTTATACTTACACTGGAGACTACAATTGGCAGCGCGCATCTGATGCTTTGCAGAATTTTGAAACTCCGGCCGGCGTATTCAATCTTGGAAATACGATTCAGAACAACAGTTCACATCGTTTGAACACGGCATTGAACATGGATTTATTTTACAAATACATCGGATTGACAAAAGGTCCGAAAAAACCAACTACTCCTAAACCAGCCACAACGGCGCCGCCTAAACCGGGTGAAAAAATCAATAACGCAAGGCCAGCTGTTCAGGGCGATACAAATGTGTTTCTTGATGGTTTGATTGGTGTTGTTACCAGCGTAAAAAATATTCAGATTAATTATGCCGAAACTGCAGGAACGGTTTTACCAGGTTATTTGCCAAGCGTTGGGTTCTTTGGATCATCGCGTCCAAGCCTCGGATTTGTTTTCGGAAGCCAGGAAGATGTACGATATGAAGCTGCAAAAAGAGGTTGGTTAACCAACTATCAGGATTTTAACCAGAACTTTACTAGAGTTACATCGAAAACGCTCGACATGACGGCGAACGTCGATTTATTTCCGGATTTTAAAATTGATTTAATTGCGAACCGTAGTTATACCAACAATTTTTCGGAACAATATACCGTTGATCCAGTTGATGGCTACGTTCCGCTTTCGCCTTATAATTTTGGAAATTTCTCCATTTCAACAGTTCTTATAAAAACGGCTTTCGGACAAAGTGACGAAAATGCATCTGCCGCATTCGATGATTTCCGGGAAAACAGATTAATAATTGCACAGCGATTATCTGCCCAAAAAGGTGATAATCCTGCTGATGTTGACGCCGATGGTTTTCCTCTTGGCTTCAGTAAAAACAGCCAGGCGGTTCTTTTGCCGGCTTTCCTCGCAGCATATACAGGGAAAAATGCATCGAGTAGTCCGTTAGGTGCTTTTCGCGATATTCCGATTCCAAACTGGAATGTTAAATATACCGGTTTGATTAAGTACCAATTTTTTAAAGACCGATTCAAAAGGATTTCACTCCAACACGGTTATAGAGCTTCTTATACAGTAAATGCTTTCCGTTCTAACTTTGATTATGATGCAAATCCGGGCGGTAGAGAACTGGATGTGTCAGGCAACGCAACAGGAAATTACATCAATCCAACCGTAATTTCAAATGTCAATTTGGTAGAGCAATTCAATCCGCTGATCAAAGTTGACATGGAAATGCAAAACTCTGTCAAGGTTATGGCCGAAATGAAAAAGGACCGCGCCATGTCATTAAGTTTTGATAATAATTTATTGACAGAAGTAAAAGGTCTTGAATATATTCTTGGTTTAGGTTACCGAATTAAAGATGTTATATTCAATTCTGCCCTGGCAGATAATCCAACGGGAGTTATCAAAAGTGACATTAATCTACAAGCAGATTTTTCATTACGGAATACAAAAACCATAGTGCGTTATTTGGATTATGACAACAATCAGCTTGGCGGAGGACAAAACCTCTGGTCAGTAAAATTAATGGCTGATTACTCCTTTAGCAAAAACCTGACTGTTCGATTCTATTACGATCATTCGTTCTCGAAAGCGGTAATTTCTACGGCATTTCCTATTACGAGCATTCGATCAGGGTTTACATTGCGATACAATTTTGGAAATTAATCATGAATATTATTTTAAAATTATCACGGTAAACGATACATTTGCCTTATAATGCTAAACTAAAAACAAACTAAAAAATACACCAATGAATATTCCAGCTAATTTAAGATACACAAAAGACCACGAATGGGCCAGTATTGAAGGCGATATTGTAACTGTGGGAATCACTGATTTTGCCCAAAAAGAACTTGGCGATATCGTATATGTAGAAGTTGAAACTCTAGATCAGACTCTTGAAAAAGACGAAGTTTTCGGAACAGTTGAAGCCGTAAAAACAGTTTCTGATCTGTTTTTGCCTCTAAGCGGAGAAATCGTAGGTTTCAATGATTCCTTAGAATCTGATCCTGAAAAAGTAAACAAAGATCCTTATGGAGAAGGCTGGATGATAAAAATTAAAGTTGCAAATGTTGATGATTTTAATGAACTACTTTCCAGTGAAGATTATAAAAATCTTATCGGAGCATAAAAAAATCTTTCTGTGGCTGGCGCTTACATGGACAGCTATGGTTACCTTTTTATGCTTGGTCAAATTTGACAATATCCCAAAAGTTAGCGTAAGCAATTTTGATAAATTAGGACATTTTACATTTCATTACGGAATGACCGCTTTCTGGTTTTTATACTATAAATTCCAAAAAACGAATTCGTTTAAAAAATCACTTGTAAAAGGATTTGCCTTTTCAGTCGTTTACGGAATCATAATCGAATTTATTCAGGCATTTTGCACCAAAACCAGAAATGGCGACCTATTTGATGTTTTTGCTAATATGACCGGATCAATTGCCGCGGTTTTAACTGCAGTTCTCCTGATGAAAGTAGCACGAAATTTAAAATCGGATTAATACAAAAACGATCCCGCTTCGGTGGGATGTTTTATTTTTATACGCACGAACATAGTTTATTTACTACAAACAATTCAAAAGTGAACATCAAACAATATTTAGATTCGACTTATCTCAAAACTGCAAGTCAGTCAGGACTTAGCGAAAATGAAAATGAAGCTGTAGTGAAGCAGTTCATCCAGGAAGCTATTGATGAAGAATTTAAGCTCATTATGGTTCGGCCTGAAATGGTTTCACTAGCGAAGAAGATGATTGGCGACTCAAATTCTGTCGTTCAAATTGGCACAGTCATAGATTTTCCGGAAGGAAATTCCTCGATTGAATTCAAGCTCCAGGAAGCCGACAAAGCAATTCTTGACGGCGCGGACGATTTGGATTTTGTATGCAACTATGAAGCTTTCAAGCGTGGCGAAACTGCTTTGCTGAAAGACGAAATCCTTAAATGCACGCAACTGGGTTTGTCGAATCACAAAGTAGTCAAATGGATTATTGAAGTCGCGGCGCTAAACAATCAGCAAATTGTGCAATTATGTACCTTGATTAAAAATTGCGTGATTTCTAATTTCAAAGAAGAAAATTTTGCTTCAGTTTTTGTTAAATCATCAACCGGATTTTATAAAACCGAAAATGATCTTCCAAACGGCGCAACAATTCCTGTGATGATCATGATGATCGAAAACTCATTTCCGTTGCCGGTTAAAGCTGCGGGCGGCGTTCGAACAAGTGAAGAAGCACGGGAAATGCTTCGCCTCGGCGTAAAACGAATCGGAACATCTTCAGCCAAAGCAATTTCTATCGGAGGAATTTCCGACAATGATTACTAATAAATTCTCATTTTACCATTATAATGCAACGATTACTTTCCCTGTTCTTTTTTCTGAGTGTATTTAGCGGATTTTCACAGGATATTTCAAATTCACGATTTCCTGTTTTTCCGGGTTGCGAAAATGAAAATACAATTACTCTCGAAAAGTGCTTCTACACTAAACTGCAGGATTTCGTTTTTAATAATTTTCAAGTACCGGAAAAGGCAAAGGAGAATAATTACAAAGGAACCGTAAGCGTTCTTTTTGAAATTGACATCAATGGAGAATTCAAAGTGCAATATGTTGATGCCATGTATCCAGAACTGATAACGGAAGCAAAAAGGGTTTTCGGTATGTTGCCGAAAGTAAAACCGCTCACGTATAACAATCAGCCTACGTATGCAAAATATACTTACAAAATCGCAATTCCGTTACAAAATGAGACAACAATAATTGCCGGGCAAGAGCAAAAAGCGGCAATTGAAAAAGAGAAAAATAAGCAGTTAACCGAACTCGACAGCATTGTTTATAAAAAGTTCGATAATCCAATCTTCAACAGCAATCTCAACATTCCGTTTACACACAGTTATTATGCGCAGTTTGATAAGGCTCTCAATCAGGTTGGAAGCAATAATCATACGGGTTCTAAACCATTTTCGTATGCGGATGTTTCCCGATATTATGATTTAAAAGCGGCTAATCAAAAGCTGATGAAAAATCGTAACGGCTGGTGGGGCAAAAAATTATGGAATGAAAATCTGGTACAAATTCAAGGTGATGGATATTGGCTTACATTAAATCCAATTCTAGATTTACGATTAGGAAAAAGCAGTCCGTCAGAAACCAGTTATACGTATCAAAATACACGCGGAATCCAGTTTCAAGGGGGATTGGGAGAGCAATTGGTATTTACAACCACGATTTACGAAAGTCAGGGAAGATTCGCGGATTATTTTAATTCGTACGCTGAATCGATGGCTCCTGCAGGTGGCGATCCGGCAATAATTCCAGGCGTTGGCATCGCAAAACCATTCAAAACCGATGCTTATGATTTTCCTTCTGCGGAAGCTAATTTAACCTACACGCCAAGTAAATTCATGAATCTGCAATTGGGCTACGGAAGAAATTTTATTGGCGATGGATACCGTTCTTTACTGCTAAGCGATGGCGCGAGTCCTTATCCTTTTTTTAAGCTTAACACGACTTTCTGGAAAATTAAATACACCAATACGTATACCTGGTTAAAAGATGTTCGTCCGGCAGTTACTGAAGAACGTACATATGCTACGAAATTCATGGCAAATCATTACCTGAGCTGGAACATTACTAATAAATTGAATTTGGGATTATTCGAATCGGTTATTTGGACAAATACGAACGACCGCGGTTTTGATGTAAATTTCGTGAATCCGATTATTTTTTACAGAACAGTTGAATTCACGTCTTCTGCACGAAGCGGAAATGCAGTTTTAGGATTGACGGCAAAGTACAAATGGAGCAATTCGCTTAACTTTTACGGACAGTTTATTTTAGATGAATTTTCATTGGGCGAAATCAAGTCGCAAAATCAAAGCTGGGCAAATAAATACGGCTATCAGGTTGGCGCAAAATACTACAATGCTTTTGATGTTGAGAACCTTACGCTTCAGGTCGAATACAATCACATTCGTCCGTATATATATTCTCACAGCGATCCGATTACGAATTACGGACATAACAATCAAAGCCTCGGACACCAATGGGGCGGAAATGCAAGAGAACTAATCGGGATCGCGCGCTATCAAAAAGGACGTTATTATGCTGATGCAAAAGTAACCTACGGCGTTCGCGGACTTGATTTTAATACGGCAGAAGACAGTTTTAATTACGGCGGGAATATTTACAAGAATTATAACGAAGACCGCCCTTTCGATACTGGCGTAAAAATTGGGCAGGGAAATAAAACAAACATTTTTATAGCCGATTTGCAAGCGGGTTATTTAGTAAATCCATCTACTAATTTGCGTTTATTTGGCAGTTTGATTTACAGAAGTTTTAATCCTGAAACGGAAACTGCATCTGTTTTAAAAGAAAACGCAACATGGTTTTCAGTGGGAATTAAAGCTGATCTTTTCAATTGGTACTTCGATTATTAATATTTAACTGCTAAATTTACTGGTTTTCCTGAAAAAATCGAAAATTGGTAATCCAAAATCCGCAATCTAATTTGTATCTTTGCGGAGTTTTAAGAACCAAATGAAAACAGCATTGAACGCTTCTGCAAATCCATCTTCATTAAAAGCAATTTTCACCGATTTTAAAGAAATCACGAAAGCAGGATTGGCTGTCAGCGTTGTTTTTTCTTCTGTTGCCGGTTTCATTCTTGGCGTAACCGATTTTACTTTATTCGAATTCAAAACGTTAATCATGCTAGCAATCGGAGGATATTGCATGGTTGGCGCGTCAAACGCCTTTAATCAGATTATAGAAAAAGACCTGGATGCTTTGATGGACCGCACAAAAAACCGCCCGATTCCGGATGGCAGAATGAGCGTTACCAATGCATTTATTATTGCCTGCGTGCTTACGATTTTGGGATTGGCAATTTTATACAACATTAATCCTAAAAGCGCAATGTTTGGCGCGATTTCAATTTTTTTATACACGAGTGTTTATACGCCGCTAAAGACCGTTACTTCGTTGTCGGTTTTTGTCGGAGCATTTCCGGGAGCAATTCCGTTTATGCTGGGCTGGGTTGCTGCAACTGGAGATTTTGGAATTGAGGCCGGAACATTATTCCTAATTCAATTCTTCTGGCAATTCCCGCATTTCTGGTCAATCGGCTGGTTCCTTTTTGAAGATTATGAGAAAGGCGGATTTTACATGCTGCCATCCGGAAAAAAAGATAAAACTACGGCTTTGCAAATTATTCTATATACAACCTGGCTGATAATTGCTTCGTTGCTGCCAATGTTTGGTTACACCGGAAGGCTTTTTCTTTCGCCGGTTGCAGCAGTTTTAGTATTTTTGCTTGGACTTTGGATGTTGTTTTACGGCGTAAAGCTTTACAAGCTCAGGACCGCAAAAGCTGCTAAAACACTAATGCTGGTAAGTGTTGGATATATTACTTTATTACAATTGATTTATATTTTAGACAAATTTTTACGATAATGGCGACAATGACTTTTGAAGAACATAAAGAACGAAATTCACGTACTAAAAAGATGCTGCTTTGGTTTGCAATTATTAGTATGATTATGGTTTTTGCCGGATTAACAAGCGGTTATATCGTTAGCAAATCCCGCCCAGACTGGAAAACTCTTGAAATGCCATCGGCTTTTTTCATCAGTACAGCGCTAATGTTGGTCAGTAGCGCAACTTTTTTCCTTGCGAAGAAATCAATGCAGAAGGGCAATAGAAATGCTACCACAATGTATCTTTTAGTAACTTTAGGGCTTGGGATTTTATTCATCATTTTTCAATTTGAAGGATTTAAGGATTTAATAGCCACAGGTTTGTATCCAACTGGTCCAACAAGTAACATTACAACCCAGTTTTTATACGCTTTTGTGATGGTTCACCTGGCGCATCTAATAGGTGGAATGATTTCTCTTTTAACTGTAATTTATAATCATTTTAAACAAAAATACAATGCAAGTCAAACCCTTGGAATAGAGCTTGGTGCGATGTTTTGGCACTTTCTTGATTTTCTATGGCTATATTTGTTTTTATTTTTATATTTCTTTAAATAAGAAAAAAACGTAAATTTGGGAACTTTTTAAGAACAAACTTTTTATGGAAGCGACAGTTACTACTCCAAACAGCGAAGCCCAGAAAACCTGGGGCGGAGGAAATGAACCAATGGGAGCCAGCTACGGTAAACTGATGATGTGGTTTTTCATCGTATCGGATGCCTTGACTTTTTCTGGATTTCTTGCGGCTTACGGTTTTTCAAGATTTAAATTTATTGAAACGTGGCCACTTGCCGACGAAGTGTTTACGCACTTTCCGTTCATGCACGGAGTTACGGCGCCAATGTATTATGTGGCGTTGATGACCTTTATCCTGATTTTTTCATCCGTAACGATGGTTTTAGCCGTTGATGCCGGGCATAAATTAGATAAAGCAAAGGTTACTTTTTATATGTTTCTTACAATCATCGGAGGTTTAATCTTCGTTGGATCTCAGGCTTGGGAGTGGAAAAACTTCATAAAAGGAGAATATGGCGCAATTGAAACAAAAGGAGGAAGTATTCTTCAATTTGTTGATGCAACCGGAAAAAGAGTAAAACTGGAAGAATTTGCTGCTACACTACCTGAAGAAAGAGAGCAATTAACCAGAGATAAAGGTAAATGGTTTATGAGTGAATCGGCTTTGCCAACATATTCTGTTGCTGAAGTTCAGGCTGGTTTTGCAGCTCATCCCGACTTATTAATCAGAACGGAAATTATTTACGAAGGAACTGCGCAAAATAAAGCTGATGCAAAATTGCACCCATCGCTAAATAAAGTAAAACATAAAGAAATCCTTACAAGAGCAGAATCTGAAGCAAGACTTGCAAATTCACTTTACGTTGTAGAAGGCGCAAATCTTCACAGAAATGAATACGGAAGTAAATTATTTGCTGATTTCTTCTTCTTCATCACAGGTTTTCACGGGTTCCACGTATTTTCTGGAGTTATTATCAATATCATTATTTTCTTCAATGTTATTTTAGGGACATACGAAAAAAGAAGAAGCTATGAAATGGTTGAAAAAGTTGGGCTTTACTGGCACTTCGTAGATTTAGTTTGGGTATTCGTATTCACTGTTTTCTACCTGGTTTAATTTTCAAAAATTATTATTATGTCACACGATCACGCATCAAATACTAGCAGAATCTGGAAAGTATTTATTTATCTTTCCGTAATTACTACAGTTGAGGTTGTATTGGGTATTTTTAAACCTGAATCGCTTCACATGAATCATTTACTTGGGATGAATCTATTAAACTGGATTTTTTACATCCTTACAATTGTAAAAGCATATTATATCGTTTGGGCATTTATGCACATGGAAGGCGAAAAAGGCAGCCTGAGATGGTCGGTAGTGTTACCGGTAATATTTTTAGTTATGTATTTACTCTTCATACTTTTGGTAGAAGGAAATTATATTTTCGAGGTTTTTAAAAACTCCACTATAAAATGGAATTTTTAACAGCATATTAATTCACAAAAAAGGGTACGCATTGCGTACCTTTTTTTATTTTTGCACCAGATTAAAACCTAATCCGAAATGAAAAAAAATATTGTTCTTTTCATATTATTTATCCTTCCAATCGTAGCTTATCTTTTCTTCGCTTCCGGAGTAAACAGTTTTACAAAATTGCCAATCGTAACTGCAAAACTTCCTGATTTCGGAAAATGGGAAACTCTAAAAGGTGAAGCCGTTTCATTAGACAATAAAATCACGATTCTTGGTTTTGGCGGAAATGACATGCATAAAAACCGTGGAAATTATTTCAACCTGAATCAGAAAATATACCAGCGTTATCATGAATTCAAGGATTTGCAGTTTGTAATTCTCTGCCCAATCGGAACAGAAGCTGATGCCGAACGAATTCTAACATCGCTTGCTGCGTTTACAGATGTCGGCCAGTGGCATTTTATCTTTGCGAAACCAGAAGAAATAACGGCTTATTACGATAATCTTAAAATCAATACAAAACTAAATCCTGATTTTGGCACCGAAAATGTTTTTATAATTGACAAGGAAAGAAATCTTCGCGGACGAAAAGGAGATAAGGAATTCGAAGCCGGTTACAGTACATTCCATCCATCGGAATTAAGTAATGAAATGCTCGACGATTTCAAGATCATTCTATACGAATACCGAAGTGCTTTCAAACGAAACAATGCAGATCGTCAAATTTAATTGTAAAAATTATGGCTAAAAATAAATCCTATATCGGAATCTCATTTATCATCCTGATTTTTGGAATTTTGGTTGTTCCAAAGATAATAGACCGCGTTAAACAGGATGATGTTGTAAAAGGCGATCGCCTAAATATGGTTTCCGGTAAAGGAAATGAATCCGGTTTATACACGATGGGCGTTGCGCCAAAATTCGAGCTTACGAATCAGGACAATGTCAAAATCACGAATGAAACGTACAAAGGAAAAGTATATGTGTTGGAATTTTTCTTCTCAACCTGCCCAACGATTTGTCCAAAAATGAATGCAAATCTGAAGTTGGTTCAGGAAGCATTCTTTGGAAATAAAAACTTCGGAATTGCTTCCATTACAATAAATCCGGAAAATGATACGCCGGCTGTATTGAAAGAACACCGAAAGGCATTAGAAATTACATCTGAAAACTGGCATTTCCTAACGGGAGATAAATCCTATATTTTTGATCTTGCCAACAAAGGTTTCAATCTGTATGCAGGACAAAGCAAGGAGACATTCAATGGTGGGTTTGAGCATTCGGGATTATTCGCATTGATCGACAAAAAAGGAAATATCCGTTGTCGCAACGATGATTTTGGAAACCCGATTTTGTATTATGACGGATTAGAACAAAAAGGAATCAAAGCTTTAAAAGAAGATATTAAAATTTTATTAGAAGAATAATGGAGAATCTCGCAGTCGAAAAAAAATACAATGTTTGGATTATACTTTTGTCTATCGTAATTCCGGTAGTCGTAGCGATATTATTCACTGTAAAATTAAAAGATTTCGGATTTGATGTAGAGCCGTTATCATTCCTGCCGCCAATTTACGCCACAATAAACGGAATTACAGCTGTGCTTCTCGTTACGGCAGTCTGGGCTGTTAAAAACGGAAACCGCATTTTGCACGAGCGCCTGATGAAAACTGCAATTGCCTGTTCTGTTGCTTTCCTCGGAATGTATGTTGCGTATCACATGACCGCAGATTCAACCAAATTTGGAGGCGAAGGAATTATCAAATATGTATATTATTTCATTCTTCTGACACACATTTTATTATCAATTATAGTAATTCCGTTTGTCTTACTGTCGTATGTTCGCGGTATTTCAGGAAATTTCGAAAGGCATAAAAAAATCTCAAGAATTACGTACCCAATTTGGTTATATGTTGCCGTAACTGGCGTTATCGTTTATTTAATGATTTCCCCTTATTATGCAACTTAAAAACACGAATCGAAAATCAGCATTTAGGAAATCAATGAGAAATACCTTTCTTCTTTCTTCTTTGTTCATTCCTATAATTTCCAACGCTCAATGTGCGATGTGCCGCGCCGTTCTTGAAACAGAAGAAGGCGGAAATAAAGCCGAAGCCGTAAACGACGGAATTGTCTATTTAATGGCATTTCCGTATATATTAGTCGGAATTGTCGGTTATTTGATTTACAGAATGTTGCAAAAGAAAAAAAAGGTTTCAGAATCAGCCTCGGAATAATTCCACGCTTATCAAGCAATAAACTTTTTCAATACCTAAACGGCTGTTTCAGCAAAATTCCTAGTATCTTTGTAATCTGAAATCAGTCTTAATTAAGACAGAAAAATACTTATGAAATTAGACAGAAAAGAAATCCTTAAAGCTTTAGAATCAATTAGTATTGCTGGCGAAGGTAAAAATATGGTCGAAAGTGGCGCAGTTGCCAACGTTCTGACTTTTGGAGACGAAGTTATTGTCGATTTGGTTATTTCTACACCGGCAATGCATATAAAAAAACGTGCCGAAGACGATATTCGAAAAACGATTCAAACATTGGTAAACGCTGATGCAAAAGTCAAAGTAAATATCAAGGTTGAAACGCCGGAAAAAGCCGAAAATCCAAACCAGATCAAAGGAAAAGCAATTCCGGGAATCAAAAATATCATAGCCGTAGCTTCCGGAAAAGGAGGTGTCGGAAAGTCAACCGTTACCGCAAATTTAGCGGTAACATTAGCAAAAATGGGTTTCAATGTCGGAGTTTTAGATGCCGATATTTACGGGCCTTCAATGCCAATTATGTTTGATGTTGAATCTGAAAAACCAGTTTCTATAACAGTTGACGGAAAATCTAAAATGAAGCCAATCGAAAGCTACGAAGTTAAAATGCTTTCCATCGGATTTTTTACAGCACCAAGCCAAGCGGTAATATGGCGAGGACCAATGGCTTCAAAAGCACTGAACCAAATGATTTTTGATGCCGATTGGGGCGAACTCGATTTCATGCTAATCGATCTTCCGCCAGGAACCGGAGATATTCATTTGTCCATCATGCAATCGCTGCCAATTACAGGCGCAGTTGTCGTAAGTACGCCACAAGCCGTGGCACTTGCCGATGCCAAAAAAGGAGTTTCCATGTTCCTGTCAGACAGTATCAAAGTTCCTGTTTTGGGAATCATAGAAAATATGGCCTATTTTACACCCGAGGAATTACCGGAAAATAAATACTACATCTTCGGAAAAGAAGGCGCAAAAAACCTTGCCGAAGACCTTGGAGTTCCGTTTTTAGGCGAAGTTCCAATCGTACAATCTATCCGCGAAGCCGGAGATTACGGTCGTCCTGCAGCATTGCAGACCGCGTCTATCGTTGAAGGCATCTTCGAAGAAATCACCCGCAACGTAGTTCAGGAAACCGTAAATCGCAACGAAAACCTTCCGGCGAGCGAAGCGATCAAAATAACCACAATGGCAGGTTGCTCGGCAGTAAAAAAATAAGACTTTTAGACTTCTTAGACTTTTAGACTCTCTAAAATCTAAGAAGTCTAAAATCTAAAAATCAAAAAATATGACATCAGAAGAATTAACACTTAACGTACAAAAAGCGCTCGAAGAAATCCGACCGTTTTTGAATTCCGATGGCGGCGACATCACACTCATTTCAATCGAAGACGACAAACATGTAACGGTACGTCTCGAAGGCGCATGCATTTCCTGCAGCGTCAACCAAATGACACTAAAAGCCGGCGTGGAAACGACCATTAAAAAGTTCGCTCCGCAAATCGAAACCGTTGTCAACATCGCATAAATACTGAGCGCAGCCGAAGTATGGGCGTGCCCCTGCGGGTCGGGCTTTTCGTTACAATCTTTTTAATTTGTCACCCTGAGCGCAGTCAAAGGGCGTTCTTTATAAATTAAAAAGGATTTCCACTTCAATCCCTCACGCAAACCATAACGTCAAACGACGAACGACAAATGTCAAACGATTTCTTACCGTGGCTTTTTCGTTGGTCATTAGACATTAGACATTAGACAAAATGATCACAACAGATATACTTATTATCGGCGCAGGCCCAACCGGACTTTTCGCAGTTTTCGAAGCCGGACTTTTAAAATTAAAATGCCATATTATCGATGCTCTTCCGCAACCGGGCGGGCAATTATCCGAATTATATCCCAAAAAACCAATCTTCGACATTCCTGGATTTCCGGAGGTTTTAGCCGGAGATTTAGTCAATAATCTGATGGAACAGATCAAGCAGTTCCAACCCGGATTTACGCTAGGAGAACGTGCTGAAACGATAGAAAAACAAGAAGACGGAACTTTTGTCGTAACTTCTGACAAAGGAACGCAAATCCATTGTAATTCAGTTGCAATTGCCGGCGGCTTGGGAAGTTTTGAACCTCGTAAACCGATTATCGAAGACATCGAATTTTATGAAGACAAAGGCGTGAATTATTTCGTTAAAAACCCGGAGCAATTCCGTGATAAGCGTGTTGTCATAGCCGGTGGCGGCGATTCGGCATTAGACTGGAGTATTTTCCTGTCAAACGTTGCTTCCGAAGTGACCTTGATCCACAGAAGAAATGAGTTCCGCGGTGCACTTGATTCAGTAGATAAAGTTCAGGAACTCAAAAACGAAGGAAAAATCAAATTGATTACGCCTGCAGAAGTTGTCGGTTTAAATGGCGCCGAGCAACTTGAATCTATCGATATTGATGAAAACGGAGCACATCGTAAAATCGAGACCGATTACTTTATTCCGCTTTTCGGATTAACGCCAAAACTCGGTCCAATCGCAAATTGGGGACTTGAAATAGAAAAGAATGCAATTAAGGTGAACAATTCCTTTGATTATCAAACAAATATTCCGGGAATTTATGCAATTGGCGATGTCAATACGTATCCGGGAAAATTAAAACTGATTTTGTGCGGTTTCCACGAAGCAACATTAATGTGCCAAAGTGTTTACCAACGGATGAATCCTGGCAAAAAATACGTAATGAAATATACAACCGTTTCCGGTGTTGACGGTTTTGACGGAACACGCAAAGAAGCCGAAAAAGCAGTCGTAAAATCAATTGACTAATGTCTGATATCAAAATAAAAATAATAGACAGGGACGGAATTTCACATGAAGTTGATGCGCCAACCGACATGAACATGAACATCATGGAAGTCGTTCGCATGTATGAACTTGCACCTGAAGGAACAATCGGGATTTGCGGCGGAATGGCGATGTGCGCTTCATGTCAATGCTATATTTTAAACGATGTTGAACTTCCTGAGAAAAACGACGATGAAGATGCGATGCTTTATGAAGCCTTCAACGTAAAGCCAAACAGCAGGCTTGGCTGCCAGATAACTATTACACCTGAGATTGATGGACTCGAAATAGAACTGGCTCCGGAATCATAAAACTAAAAACTTCCTTACGTATTCGAAAGATAATAATTTACTTGTTTAAAATTGATATTGATATAGGAAGAAGCAATTCTGTAAATTTAGAATAAGCTAACTCCGAAGGATGTAATCTGTCTGACGCTACTAAGTCCGGATTTATTAAACCTTGTCTTGTAATATCGGTAATGTTTACAAAAGCAATCCCGCTTTGTTCAGCATGGTTTTTAGCAAATTCATTATAGTTGTCGATTTCTGTCGAAATAGCGGAATTCCCATTTCCAAAAGGCGTAAAAGCATAATCGGGAATTGAAACCACCACTACATTCGTTTTATCACCTTTTGCTAATGCAATAGCTTTTGCAAGCAATTCAGGAAATTCTGTCTGATATTCCGAAAAAGGTTTGTGCTGATATTGATTATTAACGCCAATCAATAAAGTTACCAGATCATAATTGTTGCTCGGATTCTCAGTCGTAATCGCAGTTTTCAAATTGCCGGTCGTCCAGCCTGTTTTCGCAATTATTTGCAGTGAAATAGTGGCGTTTAGATTTTCGGATAATTGTTTTTTCAATTGTTCCGGGAAACGGCAGGTTTCACAAACACTTTCGCCAATGGTATAACTATCGCCCAAGGCTAAATAATTAAAGGATTTTAATTGGATTGGCGGGTTTTCGGATGAAGTATTTTCATTGCCCGTACACGAGATAAGGGCAAAAATTATAGCAAATGCGATGACAGATTGTAAAAATTTCATGGTCTTTTCTTCTAATTTACGCATTTCGGAATATAATAGTTTGCCTAGAAACAAAAAACTCCCGAGTTTTCACACGGGAGTTTTATATATATTTTGCAGTACTTATTTAAAAGCCGCAATTCCGGTAATATCCATTCCCGTGATAAGCAAATGAATGTCGTGAGTGCCTTCATACGTAATTACAGATTCTAAATTCATCATGTGGCGCATGATCGAATATTCACCTGTGATTCCCATTCCGCCAAGGATTTGACGTGCTTCTCGAGCAATGTTGATCGCCATATCAACATTGTTTCTTTTTGCCATCGAGATTTGTGCGGAAGTTGCTTTTCCTTCATTTCTCAAAACGCCTAATCTCCAGGTCAGCAATTGTGCTTTGGTGATTTCGGTGATCATTTCGGCCAATTTCTTTTGTTGTAATTGTGTTCCTGCGATTGGTTTGTCAAACTGAATGCGCTCTTTTGCATAACGCAAAGCCGTGTCATAACAATCCATTGCCGCTCCGATTGCGCCCCAAGCGATTCCGTAACGAGCCGAATCAAGACAGCCAAGTGGTGCGCCTAATCCGGATTTGTTCGGAAGTAAATTCTCTTTTGGAACTTTTACATTGTCAAAAATCAATTCGCCAGTTGCAGATGCACGAAGTGACCATTTGTTATGTGTTTCCGGAGTAGTGAAACCTTCCATTCCGCGCTCAACAATTAATCCGTGGATTCTGCCGGTTTCGTCTTTTGCCCAAACTACGGCAATGTCAGCAAACGGCGCATTTGAAATCCACATTTTAGCGCCATTCAATAAATAATGGTCGCCTTTATCTTTGAAATTAGTTGTCATTCCACCCGGATTTGAACCGTGGTCTGGTTCTGTCAATCCGAAGCAACCAATAAATTCGCCAGTTGCCAATTTTGGAAGATATTTCATGCGTTGCTCTTCATTTCCATATTTCCAGATTGGATACATTACCAATGATGATTGAACAGATGAAGTCGAACGTACGCCTGAATCTCCTCTTTCAATTTCTTGCATGATCAATCCGTATGAAATCTGGTCCAGTCCGGCACCGCCATATTCTTCAGGAATATACGGTCCGAAACCACCAATTTCTCCAAGACCTTTTATAATTTGCTTTGGAAATTCAGCTTTTTGCGCATATTCTTCAATAATTGGAGAAACTTCACGTTTTACCCACGCTCGAGCTGAATCACGAACTAATTTGTGTTCTTCTGTCAATAAGTCGTCCAGCAAATAATAATCTGGTGCTTGAAATAAATCTGGTTTCATAATAAGCTTTTAGGTTTTTAATGGTCGCAAATTTACAGAAAGAATGTAACATTACATCGATTGAATGTTATAATTTCTGTCAATTTTATAATTTTTGTTGTGAAAAGGAAAAGAATTTTAGGAATTCAAGAAAACTAATAATTTGAGCGAATTACATTTTAAGATAAAAATCTTTTGTCAGATTACTATATTCTGGCGTATAATCGTGTCTTGACTTTTCGATTATAAGTTCGTCAATCGAAAAATTTTCTGATTGATTTCTTGAGAAAGCCAGTAAACTCCTTTTGATTTCGGATGTTGGTGTGCCTTTTACTCGTGTGATTTTTATTGGATAAAGTTCGTATTGATACGCTAATGCAATAAACTTTTCTTCTTCCTTGAATGGAATGATTACGCAAAAAATCCCGTTTTCAGATAGCAATAAATCTGCAGCTTCTACTAAATCTTCAAATGGAAGCGCATTCTGAAAACGTGCCAAATCGCGTTGTTCATCATTTGAATAATAATCTTCTGAATAAAATGGCGGGTTGGAAACGATTAAATCATACTCATCTTCGGGTTCGTCAACAAATTCATCGAGTCCGGCATGAAAGCAGAAAAGACGGTCACTCCAGGGAGAATTCTCGAAGTTATCTACGGCTTGTTCGTATGCGTTTTCATCAATTTCTAGTGCGTCGATTTGTTCTGCTGAACTTCGTTGTGCAAGCATTAAGGAAATAACTCCGGTTCCTGCTCCGATGTCAAGAATGCTAAGCGGATTGTGGTTTATTGGTGTCCACGCGCCTAGTAGAACGCCGTCGGTTCCGACTTTCATCGCGCATTTGTCTTGTTGAATGGAAAATTGTTTGAACTTAAACAAGGCGATCAATAATTAATAATGAATAATTAAAAGGAATAATGATATTCTGGATATGGGTTTTTAGCCCTGATGGAAGCGGTATCCTTTTGTGGAATGTAATGGAACAAAAGATAAAGCAGACAGCAGGAATAGCTTCTAAAACTCTGATTACAGGTACATTTCTATTAATCCTTCAGGTAAATCCATGATGATTTTTTTGTTCGCGCGATCCACTTTTACGAGAAAATGATCAATCATTGGAACGAGGATTTCGACTTCGCCATTCAGAACCTCAAAAAGCGGCTGTGCGGTCGAATCGTTTATGGCGTGGATTTTCCCGAAAATGCCAAGGCGTTTGTCTTCGATTTCAAATCCGATCACTTCGTGGAAATAAAATTTATTGCCGGAAAGTTTTGGCAGCATTCGCAACGGAAGATAAATGTGGTTTCCCATTAATTCATCTGCTTCGGCTTCGGTTTTCACGTCTTCGAAACGGATGCGCAGGAAATCATTTTTGTGCAGCGAACTGCTTTCAATAAAAAAAGGAACCAAGTGTTTGCCACATTCGACAAACACTGATTCCAGATTTTCGTATAACTCGGGTTCGTCGGTATCAAGATACGCTAAGACTTCTCCTTTGAAACTAAATTTTTTGGCGATTTTGCCTAAATAGAAACATTCTTCTTTACGCATTATCGCTGAATAATTAAGCCTGAGTTTCCTCGTTGTTTTCTTCAGCAGCAGGAGCTTCTTCAGAAGTTTCAGCAGCAACTTCAGTTACTTCTTCGTTTGCAACTTCAGCAACTTCTTCTTCTTCAACAGCAGGAGCAGCGGCAGCAATCGCATCAGCTTCAGCCTGAGCGGCAGCAGCTAAACGTTTAGCGTTAACTTCTTTTTCTGCTTTTAAAGCTTTAGCTCTTACGTCAGATTGTGCTTTTGTCAAGCCTTCTTTTTTAGCATCAACTTTACCAGCTTTCTCGTCTAACCATTTTGTTAGTTTCTCGTCAGCTTGCTCTTGAGTTAAAGCGCCTTTACGAACTCCGCCATCAAGGTGGTGTTTCAATAAAGCCCCTTTGTAAGAAAGGATTGCTCTTGCAGTATCAGTTGGCTGAGCTCCGTTGTGCAACCATTGTACGGCGCTTTCAAGGTTCAATTCAACTGTTGCAGGGTTTGTGTTTGGATTGTAAGTACCGATTTTTTCAAGGTATTTACCGTCTCTTTTTGAGCGAGCATCAGCCGCTACAACCCAGTAAAAAGGTTTTCCTTTTTTACCGTGTCTTTGTAATCTAATTTTTACAGGCATAATCGTATGATTAAATTTTGAGGTACACGACCTCTGTTAATTAAGGGCGCAAATATACAAATTTTTTTGATTGTTGCTAATTTGTATTTGATTTTTAATGAATTGGATGTGAGTAAATTCGTTAATTATTTTTAATATAGATGAAATAATATAATTTTTTTTAGCATATTTCGTTTTAAAAACTATTTTTGTATCCAAAAATTCTAACGACCCAAATTTAAAAATTATAATTGATGAAAAAAGTTTTAACCCTTTTGATACTTTTAGTTGCTTTTTCTTCTTGTGAAACTGATGTGAAATTCAATAATCCTGGATTTGAAGTAACTAAGGATAATAGAGCATGGAGAGCTGATGTTATGTCGGCATCTTTACAAGGAGATGACATTGTGATTGCAGCATATCGTGGAGCAGAAGGTGTGTTTTTAACTTTTCCGAAACCAGTTGGAGCATCAAAACTATCGCCGATTACCTATACTTTTGCTTATGAAGGAGAAGATAATGACGATATTTCTGCATCATATATATATGAAGATTCGGGAGTAACTCTTGATTATTATGCAGGTCCTGATTCAGATGTTGAAAATCAAGGAAATATCACGATTCAGATAACAGAATTTGACGGTGAGCAACTTAAACTTTCCGGAACATTTAGATTTAATGCTAAATATCAAGGAGATAGCGAAATTGTTCCTGAGAATGTAAATTTCCAATCAGGTTTTTTCTATAAAGTTCCGTTGAATTAATTTACAGGAATGTTTTAATTTTAAAATATAAACCATCCCAAAACAGGGATGGTTTTTTTCTAAAAAGAAGCCTATGCTAAGTCCAGCTACGCCACATAACGAAAGCTTTAGGCTCAAAGCTTTAAAAGAATATTCAATCTTGGATACGCTTCCGGAGCAGGAATATGATGATATTACGCAATTGGCTTCGCAGATTTGTGAAACACCGATTTCACTTATCGGACTTATCGATGAAAACAGGCAGTGGTTTAAGTCAAAAGTTGGTATTGAGGGAAATGAATCTCCGAGAGAAGTTACCTTTTGTGCGCATGCAATTATTGATCCGACAGAAATTTTCACAATAAAGGACTCAAGGCTTGACGAAAGATTTTACGATAATCCCAATGTCACAGGTGAACCTCATGTAGTCTTTTATGCGGGGATTCCGCTAGTCAGCCCGGAAGGTTTTCCGTTGGGAACACTTTGCGTAGTTGATCATAAGCCAAAAGAGCTTTCGATTGAGCAGCTCCAGGCGCTTAAAGCCTTGTCAAATCAGGTTGTCAGTCTTTTTGAATTAAGGAAAAGCAAGATGCTGCTGGAAAAAGCGGCAAATGACCTTGAAACCCGAAATAAAGAACTTGAAAAATTTGCGCATGTTGCCGCTCACGACATAAAATCACCACTCAACAATATTTCAAGCATAACCGAGATTTTACTTTCAGATTATGCTGAAAATCTAAACGATGAAGCCAAAATGTTTCTCGGAATGCTCAATACGTCATCAGCAACATTGCGAAATCTTGTCGATGGAATCCTGGAGCACAGTAAGTCAGACTCTATTTTAAATGATGTTCGCGAAGTGGTTGTTTTTTCTGGAATGATCAATCAAATAAAAAATCTTCTCGATGCTAAAAACGAATTTGAATTCATTTCTGCTTTCGAAGAAAAATCAATTTATTTAAACAAAACCGCCTTACAGCAAATTCTTATTAACCTTATAGCTAATGGCATTAAATATAATGACAAGCAAAAAATTTCTATAAAAATTGGATTTAAAGACACGCTGAATTTCTACTCGTTTTATGTGGAAGACAATGGATCCGGAATAAGGAAACAGGATGTCAACCGAATTTTTAACATATTTGAAATCCTTACGGCTGAAGATCGCTTTGGAAACAGAGGTAACGGAATTGGTCTTTCCACGGTCAAGAAATTAGTAGAAGGACTTGGCGGGAAAATCAATGTTGAATCTGAAATTGGCAAAGGAACAAAATTCACATTTACAATTGCCAAAGACAACTTTATCTAAAAGTATTGTTAAAGTTAAATCGCAAAGGGACAGAATTAACCTCACTGTAGGCATATTACAAAAAAATAAAACTATATTTGTTGGATTATATATAAATAGTACATTATGAATATTTTTGTTGGAAGCCTTCCATTCAGTATTGAGGAAGCAGATTTAAGAGAGTCTTTCGAGGCTTATGGTGCAGTTGATTCAGTTAAAATTATCAGCGATAAATTTACAGGAAGAAGCAAAGGATTTGGTTTTGTTGAAATGCCAAATGATGACGAAGCTCAAAAAGCAATCGATGAATTGAACGGAGCAACTGTTCAAGGTCGTGCAATTGTAGTTAATAAATCAGAGCCAAAACCGGAAGGTGAAAGAAGAAGCTTTGGTGGTGGTGGAAACCGTGGTGGCGGAAGCCGTCCAGGTGGAAGTTACGGCGACCGTAATGGTGGCGGTGGCGGATACGGAGGAAACAGCCGTGGTGGTGATAACCGCGGTGGAGGAAACAGAGGCGGATATTAATCAGCACTTTTCCCATTCCAGCTTAAATATGTACTGTTAATAACGAGCACTATTTTTGAAAAATATAAAACCATTCGTCATTTGGCGAGTGGTTTTTTTTGTTGATAACTTCACAAGGTTTTTAGCCTAAAAAAATCTATTTTTGAAAATCATATTTCGCATTTCATTCGAATTGCAAACACTTCAAATTCAGCTATGTATTTAATTTTCGATACCGAAACTACCGGATTGCCGAAGCGTTGGGACGCGCCAATTACAGATATTGGTAACTGGCCGCGCTGCATTCAGATCGCCTGGCAGTTGCATGACGAAATGGGGAAACTCATTGAACATCAGGATTATCTCGTTAAGCCTGAAGGTTTCAATATTCCGTATGATGCCGAGAGAATTCACGGAATTTCAACTGAACTTGCCCAGGAACAAGGGGTTTTATTATCGGAAGTTTTAGAAAAATTCAACATAGCGCTATCAAAAGCAAAATTTATCGTTGGGCAAAATGTTGGCTTCGACGTAAATATAATGGGCTGCGAATTCCATCGCTTTGGTGTCGATTCACGAATGGCTTCAATGCCTGTTTTAGACACGTGTACTGAAATCACAGCGTCATTATTGAAACTTCCAGGCGGTCGTGGCGGAAAATTTAAATTACCAACATTAACGGAATTACATCAATATTTATTTAATATTCCGTTCTCAGAAGCGCATAACGCAACTGCCGATGTTGAAGCCACAACAAGATGTTTCCTAGAGCTAATTCGTCGTGAGATTTTCACAAAAGAAGAACTTGACGTTCCGTCCGGATATTTTGAAGATTACAGGAATTTCAACACCGGTGAAGTTCAGCTTATCGGATTAAAACACATTAACCTAAAAGCGGCATCCGATGCAATCAGGGAAAACTTCAGGCAAAAGCAACAGGTTGCAACTCCGGCGGAAACATCTGGTTTAGATAAGCAAATTGAAATCGATACTGATTTTGTGCATTTGCATAATCACACGCAATTCTCGGTTCTGCAATCCACGATCAGCGTTGCATCGCTTGTAAAAGCAACAGTTCAGCACAAAATGCCCGCCGTTGCAATTACAGATCACGCTAATTTAATGGGTGCTTTTCATTTTGTTCGTGATATTTTGAATCACAACAAATCGGCTGACGCTAAAAATGCTGCTGCCGTTGAAAATGGCGAACAACCAACCGAAGTTCCAATAAAGCCAATAGTTGGCTGCGAATTTTTTGTATGTGAAGACCATTCCGATAAAACCCGGAAAGACAACGGTTATCAAATCGTATTTCTTGCTAAAAACAAAAAAGGCTACCACAATCTCGCCAAACTTTCTTCGATTGCATACACTCAGGGATTTTATTATGTTCCCCGGATTGATAAAAAACTGATCGAGCAATATAAGGAAGACCTGATCGTATTATCGGGAAATCTCTATGGCGAAATCCCGAATAAAGTCCTGAATCTCGGAGAAAACCAGGCTGAAGAAGCATTGTTATGGTGGAAAGAGCGCTTTAACGACGATTTTTATATCGAGGTTATGCGTCATAATCAGGAAGACGAAAACCGCGTTAACGAAACATTGATTGCATTAGCAAAACGGCATAATGTCAAAACTGTCGCGACAAATAATATATTTTATATTGATAAAACCAACGCTAATGCGCATGATATTTTGTTGTGCGTACGCGATGGTGAAAAGCAAACTACGCCAATTGGTCGTGGTCGCGGATTTCGATACGGAATGCCAAATCAGGAATATTATTTCAAGTCGGGTGACGAAATGAAACAATTGTTTCGCGATTTACCGGAATCAATTTCCAATATTTCTGAAATTGTAGATAAGATTGAAATTTATAGCCTAGCGCGTGAGGTTTTGCTTCCGAAATTCGTAATTCCAAATGAATTTATAGTTGAAGAAGATTCTTCCGATGGCGGCAAACGCGGCGAAAATAAATTTCTTCACTATTTGACATATGAAGGCGCCAAGCGAAGATATCCCGAAATTGCCGATGAATCTGTTAATGCCGAAAAAGCAAAAGAAATTCGAGAACGTATTGATTTCGAACTGCTGACTATCCAAAATTCCGGTTATCCCGGCTATTTCCTGATTGTTCAGGATTTCATTGCCGAAGCACGTAAAATGGGCGTTTCAGTTGGTCCGGGACGTGGTTCTGCCGCCGGTTCTGTTGTAGCGTATTGCCTCGGAATTACCAATATTGATCCTTTGCTTTATAATTTGCTTTTTGAGCGTTTCCTAAATCCGGATCGTGTGTCGCTTCCCGATATTGATATCGATTTTGACGATGAAGGCCGAAGTAAGGTCATGGATTATGTTATCAATAAATACGGTTCCAAGCAAGTTGCACAAATCATTACTTATGGAACCATGGCTGCAAAATCAGCAATTCGCGATACAGCGCGGGTTCTGGATTTGCCATTATTTGAAGCCGATAAAATTGCGAAACTGATTCCGTTCAATTTAAATCTGGCCAAGATTTTTACGATGGATGAAGCGAAACTCAAAGCAGCTTTGCGCCCGGAAGATTTTGAAAAAGTCAAGGAACTGATAGATTTGGCAAAAGCCAATGATTTGGGAGGAGAAACCTTGCAGCAAGCACAAATCCTCGAAGGAAATTTAAGAAATACAGGAATCCACGCTTGTGGTGTAATCATAACGCCGGATGATATAACGAATTTCGTTCCAGTTTCTACTGCAAAAGATTCTGATCTATATGTAACTCAGTTTGATAACTCGGTTGTAGAAAGTGCGGGCTTATTGAAAATGGACTTCTTAGGTCTAAAAACCTTAACGCTAATAAAAGACACGGTCAAATTAGTAAAATACAGAACAGGGAAAGATATCGATCCGGATCAGTTTCCGATTGATGACTTAAAAACATATGAGCTTTTCCAGCGTGGCGAAACCGTAGGGATTTTTCAATATGAATCTGCCGGAATGCAGAAATATATGAAAGAGCTAAAGCCTACTGTGTTTGGTGATTTAATTGCCATGAACGCGCTTTATCGTCCCGGCCCGATTGCTTACATCCCAAGTTTTATCAAGCGGAAAAATGGTGAGGAAGAAATCGTTTATGATCTTGATGCGTGCGAAGAATTATTAAAAGATACATACGGAATTACCGTTTACCAGGAACAGGTAATGCTTTTGTCGCAAAAACTCGCCGATTTCTCTAAAGGTGATGCCGACGTTTTGCGTAAGGCAATGGGAAAAAAACAAAAGGACGTTCTTGATAAAATGAAACCGAAATTCATTAACCAAGCCGTCGAAAAAGGGCATTCTGCCGAAAAATTGGAGAAAATCTGGAAAGACTGGGAAGCCTTTGCCGAATATGCGTTCAATAAATCGCACTCAACATGTTATGCATGGATTGCTTATCAAACGGCATATCTAAAAGCAAATTATCCTGCAGAATACATGGCGGCGGTTTTATCGAACAATATGAGCGATATTAAGCAGGTTTCGTTTTTTATGGAAGAATGTAAACGAATGGGCTTACAGGTTCTTGGTCCGGACGTTAACGAATCGTTTTATAAATTTACGGTAAACGAAAATTACGCTGTACGATTTGGAATTGGCGCCGTAAAAGGAGTAGGAATGGGAGCAGTACAAACTATTGTCGAAAACCGAAAAGACAGCAAATACAAATCGATTTTCGATATGGCAAAGCGAATTGACCTTCGTGCCGCTAATAAAAAAGCATTCGAGAATTTAGCGCTCGCAGGCGGATTTGACTCGTTTACGGGAACGCATCGCGCGCAATATTTCCATGATGAAGGCGACGGAATTACATTTCTTGAAAAAGCCGTTCGCTACGGTTCAAAATATCAGGAAAATGAAAATTCATCTCAAGTTAGTTTGTTCGGAGAAGCGAGCGATGTACAAATTCCCGAACCGGTTGTGCCACCCTGCGAAGACTGGAGCACGATGGAAAAACTCGCAAAGGAAAAGGAAGTTGTCGGAATTTATATTTCCGGCCATCCGTTAGACGATTTCCGGTTTGAAATGCAATATTTCTGCAATAATAAACTCGAAACTTTAAAAAACCTGGAGCAGTATGTCGGAAAGAATCTCTGTTTTGGAGGAATTGTTACCAATATCCAACATCGAACTGCAAAAAACGGAAAGGGCTGGGCAACATTCGTTTTGGAAGGTTACGATGAAAGTTATGAATTCAGGATTTTTGATGAAGAATATTTAAAATTCAGGCATTTTCTGGGGAATAATCATTTCGTATTTATAAAAGTGAATGTAAAAGACGGCTGGGTAAACCGCGAAACCGGAAAAAAATCAGATCCGCGAATCCAGTTCATTCAGGTTCAGATGTTGCAGGATGTATTGTCGGCTTTTGCGAAAAAGCTTATCATCAATATGAATATCAGTGATTTGAAAAACGATACGATTCACAAACTAAGCACGGTTTTCCAATCGAATAAAGGCGATCATCAGGTAACTTTCGAGGTGGACGAATTAGAAAAAATCAAAAGAACCATTAACGCTCCGGCTGTAGAAGTTGTTCCGGCAGAAGAAATTTCGGATGAAAATACAGATGTTTCTGAAGAGGAAGAAATGGAAATGAATGTTCCTACTGAAGTTGAAGAAACAAGAATCGTTACGCGTTTAACAATGCCAAGCCGAAAACTGAAAATCAAAATTTCTACAGAACTCCTTGTTGAACTTGAGAAAATGGAACTTGACTTTAAGTTGAATTAATGAAAATATTCCACTAAAGCCTAGCCCCGATTAAAGCGGATATCCTTTGTGAGGAACAAACAAAGATAGGAGCGGAAAGCGGGAAATAGCTTCAAATAACTTCTCGCAATACACGCATAACCAAATCTGATTTTGTTAACAAAAGATTTAGGTAATAATGCGTAATTTTGTATAACAAATTAATAATTAAAGAAAATAGATATGGCATTAGCAATAACCGATGCAACTTTTGACGAAGTAGTATTGAAATCAGACAAACCTGTAATGGTAGATTTTTGGGCAGCTTGGTGTGGACCATGTAGAATGGTTGGACCGGTAATCGACGAATTAGCAACTGAATATGACGGAAAAGTCGTAGTTGGAAAAGTTGACGTTGATGCAAACCAGGAATTCGCAGCAAAATATGGTGTACGAAATATTCCGACGGTTTTAGTGTTTCAAAACGGGGAAGTGGTAGGGCGTCAGGTTGGCGTTGCTCCAAAACAAACCTACGCAGATTCATTGGACGCGTTGTTAAAATAATAGGCTGATTTTCAGTTTGTATTTAAGCCTGGCGAAAGTCAGGCTTTTTATTTTGTGAATCTTTTAATTTTTTAATCATTCAGCTTTTAATACATTTGGGACTATGAAGATTGAATCACAAATAGAAAAAATTTCGAGTTTCCAGCATTTGGAACTTTTGGCAAGTCAAGTTGTAGAAGGTTTTATTTCCGGAATGCACAAGAGCCCGTTTCATGGTTTTTCAGCTGAATTTGCCGAGCATAAAGTCTATAACGCAGGCGAAAGCACGAAGCACATCGACTGGAAATTATTTGCGAAAACCGACCGTTTATATACAAAGCGATACGAAGAAGAAACCAATCTTCGCTGTCATTTGATTATTGATAATTCATCTTCCATGCATTATCCAAAACTCGCGGATAATCAGCCTTTTTTTGAAAGTAAGATCGGATTTTCTATTTTGGCTTCAGCCGTTTTGATGAATTTGCTAAAAAAACAACGCGACGCCGTTGGTCTTAGTATTTATTCCGATTCGTATGAGTATTATGCGCCTGAAAAGGGTAGCGAGCGCCATCACAGAATGCTTATCAATAAACTGGAGAACCTGCTTGAAAATAAAAAAGAATCCCGTAATACGGATACGATTACGTTCCTTCATCAAATTGCAGAGAAAATGCACCGTCGTTCGATGATTGTGTTGTTTACAGACATGTTTCAGTCCGGAAATGAAGAACAATTATTCGCGGCATTGCAGCATTTAAAACACGATAAGCACAAAGTGGTTTTGTTTCATGTGATCGACAGCAAAACAGAATTAAGTTTTGATTTCGATAATGCGCCTCGGAAATTCATTGATATGGAAACTGGTGATGAGGTAAATATTTTTGCCGACAACGTAAAACAGGAATATGAAAAGCAGGTAGATTCCTATTTCAAAAAACTCGCATTAACCTGCGCCCAGAATAAAATAAAATATGTTCCGGTAAGTGTTGGTGATAATTTTGAAAAAATACTCACGACTTACCTTGTTGAAAAACAAAGTTTTGGATAAAAAGATTGAAATTTGTTTAATATTTTTCTTCAAAACCCTTGCAGAATAGAAAATCTGTACTATATTTGCACTCGCAATTAAGCGCTGGTTTGGTAGTTCAGTTGGTTAGAATACATGCCTGTCACGCATGGGGTCGCGGGTTCGAGTCCCGTCCAGACCGCTAAATTGGGAGAAGCCTTTCGTAATGAAAGGCTTTTTTGCCCAAGAAAAGTATTGAAGATTAGTTGTGTTGTTTAGTCTCGTTGGAAGCAACGAGGCAGGTTTAGTAGTTAGACCAATGAAAAGCTTTCCACTTTTGTGGATGGCTTTTTTGATTTAAGGAGGTTTTGAATTCTAACTTTTAATTTAAGGAAGTTTAGTTTAAAGCAGTATCTGAATGAGCCTTTTCCTAGCTGTCATCTTTTTCTATCGTGCGGTCTTGCTTCTTTCAGCGCAGCGATCTCTAAAACAATCCTTCCCGATGATTCCACACAATTACAAAAAACATTCCCAGAAACATCAGGCAAACTGTAACATTCATAAATGTAGAAGCCAGAAATCCGATGAATGATCCGGTAGCCGCTTTTAAAGCACGCTTATGGTCGCTGGAATTATAAATCAGTTCACCAACCAATGCGCCGACAAAAGCACCAATCACAAATCCAAACGGAATCGGCACAAAAATCCCTACAATCAATCCGATATTCGTTCCCCAAATTCCATACGAACTTCCGCCGTAGCGCTTTGTCCCTTTAGCTGGAATTACATAATCCAAAATGACCATTATAATAGAAACCACAAGCGTAAATCCCAAGGCCCAATAATTCATCGGAACGGCATCAGTAAAATACAACAGCAACAAGCCCAGCCAGCTTAACGGCGGTCCGGGTAAAATCGGAACGAAACTTCCAATGATTCCGCCAAACATGCAAAACAATCCGAGCAGCAGCAACAGTGTGTCCATTATATAAATTTTACTAAATTTGGAATATAATTGTATCTTTAAATCCACATAAAGTTACGCATCAGCATTCAATGAAAAAAATATTGCTTTTAACTATTTGCCTTTATTTCTGTGGAAACCTGGTTTTTGCTCAGGAAAAATCTTCAGAGGATCCGGATATGCCATACAAGCTCGAGCTTTACAAGAAATATAAAAATCACGTCAGAGGTTTTAGCCACAAGGATTTCGAAGAATACTTTTCTGAATATTTTAGTAAAATCGGAAATACCGCGCTGTTAACCCGTGATGAATATTACACTTACACGATAAAAATTGCCATTTATTCCGAAAAACTCGGATTGCTGTATAAAGACAGAAAAGAAGAAGCCCAAAAATCAAAGGAAGATTGGTTTAGCAAAAAATATTCAGACTATCTTAGCAGCCGTACGCCAAAAACCGACGCGCCTTGAAACGATTCTTTCCATTTTTTTTCTTACTACTGGCTTCCTGCAATTATTTAGGCAAGGAAGTTCCGTCGCGGGAAGCGTTGCTCAAAAAAGAACTCGATTCAATCAACTGGAATGAAGTAGACGAATTCCCGTCTGTTTCAGAATGCGAAAAAATTGACGACAAAATCCAGCGGCAGCAATGCTTCTTCGAGTTTATCACACAAACAATCCAGCAAAAGCTCAGCATCGATACACTTTCGGTACTCTATCCGCAACTCGACACAATTCAGGTAAAAATCACCGTTTTTCCAGATGCGTCTTTACAATTCGAACCGCAGTTCCCAAAAGATTCTGTCGCATATGATGCCATAAAAATCGACAGTATTCTTCGTCAGCGATTAACGGATTTTCCAAAAATCAATCCGGCACTAAAACGCGGAATCCCCGTAAAAACGCAATTTATTCTTCCGGTTATCTTAAAAGTCGAGTGATTTTTTTGGCAGCTATTCCCGCTGTCCGCTATATCTTTTTTGTTTATTACCCTGAGCGCAGTCGAAGGCATTCTTCAAAAACAAAAAAGGATGCCGCTTCCATCGGGGCTGGACCGCTATTTCCTGAAAGTTCTTCCTTTCCATTCATACTTTCCAAAAACCGAGTACAAGGCCACCAAAACACTAAAGACCGGATATAGAAAACTTGCAGGTAAAAAGTATCGCATTTTGTTTCCTAAAAAAGAATTGGTTTTTTTAATTAAAATAAAATCCACCATAAGTTTTAGTGCTATAATAAGCAAGGCATACAAAGGAAACGCCTCCAAAATAAAATACACAAAGCTCAAAATCCAAAACAGATTTCCAAAAAACACAACCAAACCCAGCAGTTTTCCAAAATCGCTTTTATATGAAACTGTTTTTGCTGCCCATCGCACGCGTTGATGAAACAAACTTTTCCAGGAATTTTCTGGTTTCGTAAATACAATATTCTGAACAGATTTTAAAAAATGCACTTTTCCCGGAAATTGCGCAATTGCCTTCTGCAGCAAAAAAACATCATCGCCGCTTGCTAAGTCATTATTTCCGGCAAAGCCGCCTAACTTCTGAAAAAAGGATTTCGAGTACGCAAAATTAGCGCCATTACACATAAAACCTTTGTTGAGTCCAAAGCTTCCAATCGTTGCGCCTTGCAAACTTGCAATGTCCAATTGCTGAAAATGATGCAAAAAAGAATTACCAGTTGTATAGGTTACAGATCCGGCAACCATTTCCGGATTTTTCTCCTGGATAAAAGCGTCAAGAGTGGTAAGCCATTCTGGATTTACAGTGCAATCGGCATCCGTAGTAATAATCCATTCGTTGTTGGCAATTGCAATTGCAGTGGTTATCGCGTCCTTTTTCGGGGAATTTGAAACTCGTGTATTATTTACGATCCGAATCGAAAACAGAAATTCGTCAACATAAAACTTTTCTTCCGATGCATCGTCAACCAAAATGACTTCAAACAAAACTTCAGGATAATTTAATCCGGAAAAACTATTCAATAGGTTTGGAAGATTTTCTGCTTCATTTCGAAACGGCACAACAATTGAAAATTTCGTTTTCGGTAAAATAATACTAGTGCTATAATCAGGAATTTTCGAATAACCGTAAATCAGCCAGCAAATGCTTGCAGAATATAGAAGAAGAAAAAAGATACAAGCAACGATCATGTGATTTTCCTGGATTTAAAATTCAGCACATAATAGCTACCAATAATTACCGGCAAAACCACATTTAAAAACCACATGAGTGTACTTATAAATACAATAATCCATTCGTTTACGCCAAGTAATCCAAAGAAATAAATGGAAACGCCGCCTTTTACCGCAAAATCCAGAAACTGAAATGTTGGCAAAGACGAAGCTAAAAAATAAACTGCCGTTATAGTCGCCATCAAAGTGATGTATGGTAAATCCACATCAAATGCTAAAAAAAGAAAATAGTATTGATGCGAAAACGTCAAGTAGCGCAATACCGCAAAAGCAATATTTTTGCGATGGATTTCTTTCGGGATTTCATTAATTTTCTGAATTAGTTTTTCAATTGAATATCCTTTTAGCGTAATTTTTCGAAACCCAAAACCAATAATCCAAAGTCCGAAACCCAAAGAAAAGATAATCAAAACCCAAAATCCATAACCCAAAACCCATAAGCCAATTGTTCCGAAAATAACGCTCAGAATCATTTGTACCCCGTTGCAGATCAGGTTTAAAAATAGTATTTGCTTTGTTAGCTCTTTTTCATAAAACAATGCTTTTCCGGCATATTCACCAACGCCATTTGGAGTAAAAATGCCTGCGGTCAATGCGCCCAGGACTTGTTTTGTGGATTCCGGCAAACTAATTTTCCGAATCGATGAAACAAGATTTTGCCATTTCAGGATTTCGAAAAAACGATTCAGGAAACTAAGTAGCAATATGAATAAAATTCCGCCAACAGACTGGTTTTTTCGAAATAATGTCGTGAATTTTTCCCAGTCGAGCTGCTCGTTGTTTGCAAGCTGATTCCAAATAAAATAAAATGCTCCGGTTACAATCAATACTTTGGCTGTAAAAACGAGGAATTGTTTAACTTTGTTGGGAATCGCAATCATTGCGCAAAATAACAAATTAAAATTGGCAAACGAACGCATCATTTTGGGAATCGATCCAGGAACGACGATTATGGGTTTCGGACTCATAAAAGTCATCGGGAAAAACATGCAGTTTTTACAATTAAATGAATTGCAGTTGTCGAAATACGATAATCATTACCAAAAACTCAGGGTGATTTTTGAGCGTACAATAGAATTAATTGATACACATAATCCGGATGAAATTGCCATTGAAGCACCATTTTTTGGAAAAAACGTACAATCAATGCTAAAGTTAGGCCGCGCACAAGGCGTTGCAATGGCAGCTGGTTTATCACGAGACATTCCAATAACAGAATATGAACCCAAGAAAATCAAAATGGCGATAACCGGAAACGGAAATGCGAGTAAAGAACAAGTGGCAAAAATGCTGCAACAGCTTTTGGGCCTAAAAGAATTGCCAAAAAACCTTGATAGCACTGATGGATTAGCAGCCGCGGTTTGTCATTTTTTTAATTCGGGAAAAACGATTGGCGAAAAAAGTTACTCGGGTTGGGATGCGTTTGTTAAACAGAATGAAGATAAAATTATAAAATAAAAGCAACAATCACTGAAATCTTTTAAAATGAAAAAGCTAAAATCAGTCGCATTTATATTTTTTTTGATAGGAATGCTATCATGTTCAAAAGAAAGTGATGAAGATTCCTTGCCGGAACATTATATAAAAATTGACTTTAACGGAAAAAGCAAAATTAGTAGCGAAGTTGCAATCAAACAAGAAGGAAAAGAACTGACACTTTATAATTATGGACAAACTGATATCTTTCTTATTGCTTATTTTGACCCCTACGGAAATATAAAACATTTCGCAGTTGAAGATATGATAACTGGCGAAAAAAAGTCTATAACTGAAGATTTTCGGGAAAGGTTCTTCGATTTTTCTATTGAAATAGACTCAATAAACGGTATCATAAAAGGAGATTTCAAAGGAAAAATATTTGGTAACTACGGCGATATTACTGCATCATCTTCTAATATCATCGGATCATTCAGGCTTCCATTGTACATTGAGCCAGAACTTCCGCTTGGTAATTTCGAATACGAATGTAGCACCCGAATGAATGGTAAAAACTGGATTTGCACAAATGAACCCTTTAGTAGATCAAGCGATCTTCCCGCGCCATTTTATCCGGGAACAAGCCATAAATTCTATGGTTCGGATGAAAACGTAATTATGATAGCCGTTCCGTATTGGTCAGGTGCAGCATCTTATAATTTCCAGCCTTCAGACCAGTCAAAAGCACAATTGTTCAAATACAATACGACTTCAAATTCATATGATGAATATATGTGTACAGGAACATTAACAGTAACAAGTGCTAATTTAACACAAGGAAGTCCTCCACGAGTGACTTACATAGGAACATTTAATTTTACTGCGGTAAATCCTCAAAACCCTAACGATATTATCACGGTAACAAACGGTAATTTTCAATTTCCTTACTCTTTCTAATTGGCCGGAATCTACATCCATATTCCATTTTGCAAACAGGCTTGTCATTACTGCGACTTTCATTTTTCTACATCAATGAAAAATAAGGAAACGATGGTTTTGGCGTTAGCGAAAGAAATCACAATCCGGAAAAATGAATCAGATGAGGTTGTTGAAACCATTTATTTCGGTGGAGGAACACCAAGTGTGCTGTCTTCTGACGAAATTAATTTTCTGATTGAAACCGTTTTTCAAAATTATCACGTAGCTGAAAACCCTGAAATCACGCTCGAAGCAAATCCCGATGATTTATCGAACAATCGAATAATTGAACTTTCGAATAGCAAAATCAATCGTCTCAGTATCGGAATACAATCATTTTTTGAAGATGATCTGAAGATGATGAACCGTGCGCACAATGCCGAAGAAGCTAAAAAAAGTTTGTCAGAAGCGACAAAATATTTCGATAACATTTCGATCGATTTGATTTATGGAATTCCCGGAATGAGCAATGAGAAATGGATGCAAAATATAGAAACGGCGTTGTCTTTCAATATTCCGCATATTTCAAGTTACGCATTGACGGTTGAACCAAAAACAGCATTGAAGAAGTTAATTCAAACCGGAAAAATTTCTGAACCAAAAGATGATGTTGCTCAGGAACATTTTGAAATTCTAGTCGAAACCCTTGAACAAAGCGGATTTATACATTATGAACTTTCAAATTTTGGAAAACCGGATTATTTCTCAAAAAATAATTCGGCGTATTGGCTTGGGAAAAAATACATCGGAATTGGTCCGTCAGCACATAGTTATAACGGAATTTCACGAAGCTGGAATGTTTCCAATAATATTGTTTATCTTAAAGCAATTGAAGCAGATAAACTGCCAAATGAAGTTGAGGTTTTGTCCATAAATGACAGCTATAATGAATATGTAATGACCGGATTGCGAACGATTTGGGGAATTTCATTAGAAAGAATTGAAACTGAATTCGGAAAAAAACACCTTGATTATTTACTATTGCAAGCGAAAAGATTTATTGACGACGGACTACTTTCAATTGAAAACCAAACTTTGAAAACTACAAAAAAAGGAAAGTTTTTAGCTGATGGAATTGCGAGTGATTTGTTTTTGGTAAATTTGGACTAAATACAAAATCCTTGAAAGCAAACATTAATTATAAAGACAAAAGTTTCCAGATTGACCTATCAAATCCGATTGATATTTCGATTCCGCTAATCAATTCCGACGAAAACCCAATTGCGTGGTACATCGAAAAACCCGTAATTGAACCGGTTGTTTTTGGAGATTGGATCGGGAAAGTTTCTGAAGGGAAATCGGCAACGAATTTCAATAACATTTTCTTTAACCCGCATGGACATGGAACGCATACAGAATGTCTCGGACATATTACACGTGAGTTTTACAGCGTAAATCAACATTTAAAAACGTTTTTCTTTCTGGCAGAATTGATTTCTATTGAACCTGAAGTTATAGGCGAAGATTCCATTATCACTAAAGACCAAATCGAAAAAGCTTTAAACGGTAACTCTCCGGAAGCAATTATAATCCGTACTTTTCCAAATGAAATCAATAAATTATCCCGGAAATATTCGAATACGAATCCACCATATTTACATGAAGACGCTGCGATTTTTATCCGTGAAAGCGGAATTAAACATTTACTGATTGATTTGCCAAGTGTTGATAAGGAACACGACGAAGGAAAATTATTGGCGCATAAAGCATTTTGGAATGTGACCAATGTAAATGAACTGAATGCCGACGCACGACTGAATGCGACAATTACTGAAATGATTTTTGTGCCTGATTCAATTGTAGACGGAAGCTATTTCCTAAACCTGCAAATTGCGTCGTTTGAAAATGATGCGAGTCCGAGCAAACCTGTTTTATACCAGATTTTATAATGAACATCCAACAGTATTTTGAATATTGTCTTTCCAAGAAAGCCGTTACCGAGCATTTTCCGTTTGATGAAGATACATTGGTTTTTAAAGTCGGCGGAAAAATGTTTGCGCTTTCGTCTTTATCCGAATGGGAAAACGGAAATCCATCTGTAAATTTAAAGTGTGATCCTGAACGTGCCGAAGAACTTCGGGCGCAATATGACGCCATAAAACCGGGCTATCACATGAGCAAAGTTCACTGGAATACGGTGAAAGTGAACGACGATGTTTCGGATAAATTTCTCAGGGAATTAATCGATCACTCTTATGAATTGGTTTTCAAAAGCCTGACCAAAAAAATGCAGGCAGAAATTATCGAATTAAACGAATAGGCATTACTTTTGCGGAAAGCAGCACAAAAATTTCAATTCAAATGAAAGACCAGATAAAAAAATTCCTGAACGAAGAACAAGATCCGAAGGCAATTGAGAAAATCACTTCGAAACTTAACGATTTACTGATGAAAAACGAGGAAGTCGGTTATATTGGCGTTCAAAAAAAGCCGGTTACTGTTTTCCCTGACAGTATCGTTGTTACCGATAAACGAATCATCCTTTGTAAGCCGAAAAACTTAGGTCTTTCGATGGATTTTACAGATTATACCTGGGACGATGTAGAAAGTGTTTTCGTAAAAGAGAATATACTTGGTTCCGAATTCTCGTTTACCACTAAAACCGATTTAACGATTACAATCGATTATATTCCAAAAGTACAAGCGCGTAAATTGTATACTTTTTCGAGAGAACAATTGGATATTTTGAAAAATGGAGTTGCGCCTGTTGCCGTTACTTTTGAAGAACCAAAAAATGTTGAAGAAGTTCCGGTTGTCGAATCAATCGAACCACAAAAAACAGAGCCGGAAACAATAGAAGAATTTGAAACGGAAGAAGTGACAAATTTCGCCGAGATTATTCCGGTTTCACATTCGGGTTACCGTGATGAAAAACAACATCCTGAAGAAACTCCGGCGCCGGAAAATGATAATTCATTGGCAAATCTATCAAGTGAGGAATTGTTTGAAAAATTACAGAATTACAAAAAGCTTCTAGACAACGGCTTGATCCTACAAGGTGAATATGACAAGCTTAAAAAAGAGATTTTAGGTTTTATGTAAGTAAAAACTAATCATAAAAAAACCGACTTAACTGTCGGTTTTTTATGATTCCAATTTTCGAGTTCACAATATATTTTAAAACGTTTTCTTCTGTTTCTCTACAAAATTATGAGCTTGTAACTCTAATAATTCTGTTGCTTTGCTTCGCTGCAAATCGTAAAGTTTTTTGTCCTGGGCAATATCGGCATAAACATTATCGTGCATCGAAGCGCTGGTTTTAACCAATAATTCCCGTTGGTATTTATCTTGTGATAATGTTGCCTGAAGTGCCGTTTCTAAATCTTCAAGTTTAAAATCATATTCGCCTTTTGGAGAAAGCAGTTTGGCAATAATTGGCGAAGTTTCAATTGCTAAAAACAAAAGCATAATGAAAAATGAGGGAAGCCAAGGTAGTTTATCCAAAGCATTTATCCGCGCCATTAATCCGTCGAAACCGTCAATTACAGGTTGTGTTTCCGAAACTTTTTTGTCTAAATCGGTTTGTAATGTTGTGTTGTTTTTTTCTTTTGCTGCAATCTTCGCAAGATTTGTGGCGCGAAGGGTATCGAGCTCGGTTTTCGCCAAATTATGCTTGTCAATTTTTTCTTTAAAAACGGGGCCTTTGCCGAGTTTCATGGTTCCTTTTGTCCCTTCGGCTTCCGTGATATATGTTTCGTATAATGTATTGACTTCTTTTTCTTTTTTGGTGATTTCGGCTTTCAAGTTTTCGATTTCGGCTTTATTTTTATCTAAGTCGGTTTTGAAATAATCCGAAACTTCTTTTTTATTGTTAAGCGCCATAGCGTTTTTTTCTTTCAATAAAACGGTGTTGATTTCCTTTTCGAAGATTTTTATTTCGAGCGGTTTTGATATTACGATGGCGATGATTACAGCTAAAATAATTCGTGGAGTTGCCTGAACAAATTCTCTTGAAAAACTGTCACGTTTACGAATCGTTGAAACAATAAAGCGATCGAGATTGAAAATTAATAAACCCCAAACAAATCCAAACGCAACAGCGGGATAAATACTGTCGAAGACAGTGAAAAGGGCATAAGCACTTGCGATAAAAGCCATGACAGCTGTGAAGAAAACGGTAGCGCCAATACCTGCGAATTTTGTTTTTTCGCCTTCAGAGCAACTTTCAAGAAGATTTTTGTCGGCTCCGGAACACAGGATGAAGAATTGTTTTAACATGATATTTTGATTTTTGATTTCTCCGCTACGCTCCGACTGTTCGGCTACGCCTCGGGTGATGATTCGCTTACAAATTTAACGCCAAAAAAATTATTATGTTGTATTTTATTTACAAGTGTTTGATTTTAGCTAAAAAGCAAAAAATCCATTCGGTTAAGAATGGATTTTGGGTTATTTAGCTGCTGTAATCGAAATCGGCAACGAATAAAGTACGCGAACCGGTTCACCATTCTGTATTCCGGGTTTCCACTTTGGAGATTGTTTTAAAATTCGTAATGCTTCTTCGCCTGTTCCAGAACCTAATTCTTTAAGAATTTTTATTTCTGATAGACTTCCGTCTTTCTCAACTATGAATTGCGCAATAATCTTTCCGCTTCCTTTAAATGTCTCCGGAACTATAAAGTTACTTGCAACGAATTTGAAAAACTCCTTCATACCACCCGGGAAGTCGGGTTTTACTTCAACAGCGGTATAAATATCACTTTTTGAGGCTGATTTTTTAATATACATTGAATCGCCAATTTGTACTAATTCAGCTTTTGTTTTTTTGCCGGATTCTTTCTTTTTAAGACCGAAATTGTTGTATTTTCCAACTGTAATCTTTACTGTATCACCAGAAAATTTCTTGTACAAATCCTTTAGATTTTTATTAAAGTAATCGTTCGTGTAAAGATTGGACTGAAACGGCTGTGGAAATTTCTTACTTCGGGCATTTTTAAAAACAGAACTTGTAGTAAACGATACAAAATCGGATGATTTGTAATTACTCAGTTTTGCGTTGGGTACATTCTTACCGTCGATCCAGATTGCATGTTTTGAAGCATTTTTAAAATCTTCAAATTGCGATGCTGTCAACGATTTCTTTTCTGCTTTTTTCGGAACATACGACAAGAATCTATCTTTTTCTGCTTTTGTAAGCTGTTCATATTTTTTATCAACGATAACTGAGCCGTCAGTATTTTTCGCAATTACTTGTACGCCTGAATAATAGCGATCACGATCTTTATCAGTTGATTTTTCGTTTATCGGCTCGGCAGATAATGTGGTTTTTTCCTGAGCGTTCACTTTTACGCAAAATAGAAGGACAAGTGCTGTTATAATCGGAATTAAAGCCGTCTGGCATATTGCTGTTTTAACTTTTGATGTGGTTTTTGTCATCATAAGAAGTCTTTTTTTAGTTATAGAATAATTTAAGTTGCTGGCAAGTGAGAATGCCATTTTCGTTTCTGCTTTAGACAGTAAAAGCGATTGGTAAAACGGGACATTGCTGAATTTGGTTACCACTTTTTCATCGGCTAAAAACTCATGGTTGAGTTGAATTGCCTTTTTATAGAAGTAAAAGATCGGGTTGAACCAAAAAATTGTTTTTAAAGTTTCGATGAATAATACATCGAGTGTGTGCTTTTGGGTTACATGCGTAAGTTCATGCGTAAACAATTCTGTTTCAATGTTGCGATTATTATAATCGGTTTCGTTGATGAAAATCGTGTTTAGGAACGTGTGCGGAAGTGTAGTTTCTTCGATTAAAACCAACGTTGAGTTTTCGAACGGAACCGATTTTCCGGATTTCATTTTGGTAAACATCAGTGCAATGTTCTTTCCAAATCGTATGGTCAAAAACAGCGTTATTAGCCCATAAACAGTTCCTAAAATCCATGGCAGATAATTTATTTTCTCTTCCATTAATACTGTTTGCATTCCTGATTCAAGAGCCTCTACCTGAGGAAGTTGTTGTGGAATTTCACGTATAATCTCAATAGTTACAAACGGAATTACAAATGAAATCAAAATTGAAAACAGTAAATAAAACCGGTTAAAACGATGCATCTTTTCTCGTTCAAGAAACAAATGGTACACTACCAAAAATGTAAAAAGGCAAATTGTCGATGTTATCAGGAAATCTTTCATTGGTAAAAGTTTATTGTTAATCGCAAGCAATTTTGAATGGAATATGAAATAAATCCATATTCCATTAATTGACTGATATTATTTTGAAACTAAAGAAATTGGTACAACATATTGATATTTCACAACTTCGTTGTTAACGGTGGCGGGAATCCATTTAGGACAGCTTTTCAAGACTCTGATGGCTTCCTCTTTTGTACCGTTACCCAAATCTTTTAGCACGTCTATGTTGGTTATGCTTCCATCTTTTTCAACAAGGAATGACACCATCAATTTTTCTTCGCCTTTATAACCCTCGGGAATTTTGAAGTTTTGAGCAATGAATTTATAGAATTCCGGAAGTCCGCCTGGAAAGCTTGGCTCTAACAAATTTTCTTCTTTTCCTATTGCAGCAGTTTCAATTTTTTTGGTTGTGGGTTTTTCTTTAGCTGCTGAAGTACTTTCTGTGTCCTGATTGCAAGATACTAATGCGGCAATTGCAAACACTGGTATTAATGCCAGTTTTTTAAACATTGCTTTGGTTTGCGATGTGTTTTTCGTCATCATAATTAATCGTTTTTTTGTTACTAAATAATTTAAATTACTGGCCAAGTAATACGGTGAATTCACGCTAACCATTGATACTAGCATTCTTTGATATAGCGGAACATTTTTATGAGATATCACGACTTTTTCATCAGCGAGAAATTCGTGGTTTAACTGTATAGCTTTTTTATAAAGGATAAAAATCGGATTGAACCAGAAAATAGTTTTCAGAAACTCGATTCCTAAAACATCAAGTGTGTGTTTTTGTAAAACGTGCGTAAGCTCATGCGTATAGATTTCTTTTTCAATATTTCTCGAATCATGATCTTCAGAATTGACAAAAATGTAATGCAAAAAAGTATGCGGAAGAATCTTCTCCTCAGTTAGCACAAGCGTCGCACTTTGGTAACTTTGCGTCAGATTTGAAACGATTTTATTTCTGATTTTCAATAAATTAACTAAAAATCGTAATAATAAAAACGATGTGATAGTCATGTAAATTACTAAAACAATTGTCAAAAAATAATCCGTCTTAAAGGCGGGAGTTAATATTACAGGATTTAGTGTTTTTCCTAAAATGCCAATTAATCCGGATGCTTCTCGATTTGGAATTGGAATTGAAAGGAACGGAATCACGAATGAAAATGCAATTGAAAACAACAAATAGAATCGGTTGAATCGATGCATTTTTTCTCTTTCAAGGAATAAGTGGTACACTGCCAGAAACGCGAAAAGGCAAATTGTCGATATAATCAGGAAATCTTTCATTTTTTCTTTTTTTGGATTTCACCATCTATGATTTGTTTGAGTTCTTCCAGTTCCGAAGCCGATAAGTTGGTTTCTTTGGTAAAGAAAGAAGCGAATTGTGAAGCCGAATTGCCGAAGAAATTCTTGATCAATCCGTTAACGTGTTTCGAGAAATAGTCTGATTTTTTGACCAGCGGATAATATTCCCGGGAATTTCCAAACTCATTATAAGCCACAAATTCCTTGTCGATCATGCGTTTTAATAAAGTGGCAACCGTTGTCGTTGCCGGTTTTGGTTTCGGATATGCTTCGAGCAGATCTTTCATAAAAGCCTTTTCGAGCTTCCATAAATGCTCCATTAATTGTTCTTCTGAATTGGTAAGTTGCATATTAATTCATTTGTGTTTCGTTAATCAATTCTCCTTTTTCATAATAGCCGATCGATTCTATTTTCCCGTTTTCATCATAAAAAATCCAATCGCCAAAATAAAACCAATGCCGTTCGGTTGCTGTGAGTTCTGATCGCGTTTTCCCGATCGAAGCGACTTTTCCGTTTGGATGATACTTTGTCACTTGACAAACCCCATTTTTGTATACTTCTTTTTTTACCAGTTTTTTATTTGCAAAATATTTCCAGGTTTTGATTTCCTCATCGTGACGGAATTTTCCTTTGGCTACATATTTCACGCTGTCAAGTTCATGCTTTTCAATCCAGCGTCCTTCACGAAGATGGTTTTTTCGTTGGTTGATTTTACAACCGGCGAGCATGATTATGAAACTGATTAAAAATATCTTTTGAATTAATTTCGGCATATTGCTCTACAGAATCAAAGTTTACTCTACAAATGTAGAATAAAAAATAATACAAAAAGCTTTTTGGATGAAATTATTTCATTTTGAGCAGTTTTGCGTTAAGGATGGACGCGAAAAGCCCGCAGTTTCGTTTGTAAAACGAAACGCGGACTTGAAGCAAACAGCCTGGCCGAAGGCAACGCCCAAAATTATTTAACCGAATCCATTTGCCGGATTGTGTTTTTTGGAATAGAAAAATTTAGTAATGAGGTTTGAATCGTGTCGGTTTTGAGTGTGAAGATTTGACTTTTGAACGGTTTATGACCGATTGCTTTTACAATTAGAAGTTTGCCTTCTGCTCCTTCGTTGGCTTTTATGGAACGCTGAACGAGTTGTTCAAATTCGGTTTTTGTGAGTTTTTTATCGCTTGAAATAACGATTCGGCTGCCGATGGTCTGAATTTTAGTGTCTGGTATGTTTATGATTTCAGGTGTAATTGGTTTTGTTTCGGCCTCTGTTTTTTCTGAAATGATTGGTAAAACGGTTTTAGTTATGGTATCTATTCTTCTGAAAGGAACTAATACGGGTTTGTCTGAAACTATTTTTTTAGGGTTCACATTATTAAAATGAATGAATTTTTTCGGCTTTTCAATCGATTTGGTTTCGGATAGAACGGAATCTGTTTTGATTGTCGTAGTAGTAAACTTACTTACTTTAGGATTTGGCACAACGTCATCGTCATTTTTTTGCAAGGCGTATGATACTCCTATTAGTGCGGCAATCAGTAAAAAAAGCTTGGAAATAAATGCTTTCGAAATGCCGTTTGAATGTTTGTTGTTTAAAGTAGTGGTGATTTTATTCCACATTTCATCCGAAGGCATTTCATTAAAAGCGTCACCTTTAGATTTAAAAAATTCGTATAATTCGGCATCATTCATGGCTAAGTGATTTTGGATTGGAGAAAATAGCAAAGGATTTTTTGAGTTTTTCTTTTGCGTAATTAAGTTGTGATTTGGATGTTCCTTCAGATATTCCGAGCATTTTGGCAATCTCGGCATGTTTATAACCTTCAATTGCAAAAAGATTGAAAACGATTCGCGCGCCTTCGGGTAAAATTTTCAGCATTTTTTCTACATCTTCATGGTAAAGGCTTTCGGAAGCGTCATCGGAATTGGAGATTTGAATACTTTCCAGACTTGTTTCAGATGAAAAAGTTGTTTTCTTACGAAGTTCCATCAGACAGCAATTCACGGTAATCCTGAGAATCCAGCCTTCGAAACTGCCTTCGTTTTTATATTGGACGATTTTTTGAAATACTGCCAAAAAGGAGTTCATCGCCATTTCTTCGGCGCGTTCGCGATCTTTCATATACCGCTTACAGATTCCCATAATTTTTGGGCCAAAGCGAATATAAACCTGATGTTGCGCGAGGCGGTCTTGTTTTATGCAGCCCGAAATCATTTCGTGTTCACTCATCAATTGGCTGCTTTTGCGTGTTTTGTAATTTGCTCGATCCTGTCGTATTGTGGGATAACGACTTCTGTGCCTGATTCATCAATAAAACCAAAGTAACCTTCCTTTTTGACTAACGCCCAGCCGTCTTGATATTCTCCGAACGTATTGATTTGCTCATATTGCACTAGCACGACATCATTTCCCTGATCGTCAATAAATCCATACAAACCGTCACTTTGCGTTAATGCCCAATCTTTTTTATGAGTGCCGAATTTATGAATGGAATCGTAAACCGGCGCAACTACTTCTACGCCATATTGATCGATATAACCCACTTGGGAATTGCGATAGACTTTAATCCAATCCCAATAATTTGCCGTCAATTCATCCTGATTTATGTTTGATTGGCTGAAGCCGCTTAAACTGATTGCTAAAAATAAAAAGGCAAGCATCTTTTTCATAATAACTTATTTGAGGTTGTTTCTTATAAAGATGCGATAGTTTTTAAAATGGTTGTAAAAGAAAAAAATCCATTCGGGTTAGGAATGGATTTAAAATTTATTTTTTCGAAAGTTCTACGAAATATTTGTAGAAAAGCGGAATGGTTTCGATTCCCTTCAGGTAATTGAAAATCCCGAAATGCTCGTTTGGGGAATGAATCGCATCGCTGTCTAAGCCAAATCCCATTAAGATGGTTTTGCTTTTCAGCTCTTTTTCGAATAATGCTACAATTGGAATGCTTCCTCCGGAACGCACCGGAATTGCCGGAACACCAAACGTTTCGGTATAGGCTTTGTTCGCCGCCTGATAACCAATGCTGTCAATTGGCGTTACATAACCTTGTCCGCCGTGATGCGGTTTTACTTTAACTGTTACGCCGCTTGGAGCGATACTTTCAAAATGTTTGGTAAACAATTCGGTTATTTGTTCCCAATCCTGGTTTGGAACAAGTCGCATCGATATTTTTGCAAATGCCTTGCTGGCGATTACTGTTTTTGCGCCTTCGCCGGTGTATCCGCCCCAGATTCCGTTAACATCTAAAGTCGGGCGAATCGAATTGCGCTCATTAGTAACATATCCTTTTTCGCCGTAAACATCATTCAGGTCGAGTGCTTTTTTATAATTGTCTAGATTAAAAGGTGCTTTTGCCATTTCAGCCCGCTCTTCTAATGAAAGTTCTTCAACATTGTCATAAAAACCTGGAATTGTGATATGATTGTTTTCGTCGTGAAGCGAAGCGATCATTTTTGCAAGTACGTTTATCGGATTCGCAACCGCGCCGCCGTAAAGTCCGGAGTGAAGATCACGGTTTGGACCTGTAACTTCTACTTCCACATAACTCAATCCGCGTAATCCGGTTGTGATTGACGGTTGTTGGTTGGAGATCATTCCGGTATCAGAAATCAAGATCACGTCACATTTCAGTTTTTCCTGATTGCGCTCTACGAACCAGCCCAAGCTTTTAGAGCCAACTTCTTCTTCACCTTCAATCATGAATTTTACGTTGCACGGAAGCGTGTTTGACTGCACCATATATTCTAAAGCTTTCACGTGCATGTACATCTGGCCTTTGTCATCGCAGGAACCGCGGGCAAAAATAGCGCCCTCAGGATGGATTTCGGTTTTTTTAATAACTGGCTCGAATGGAGGCGATGTCCATAATTCCATTGGATCTGGCGGCTGAACATCATAATGCCCGTAAACTAAAACTGTAGGAAGAGTTGCATCAATTATTTTTTCGCCGTAGACAATCGGGTAGCCCGGAGTGTCGCAAATTTCAACAAAATCGCAACCTGCCTTTTCAAGACTTATTTTTACAGCTTCAGAAGTATCGATAACATCTTGAGAATAAGCGGTATCAGCACTTACGGAAGGAATTTTTAGTAATTCGATCAATTCATTTATGAAACGGTCTTTGTGTTGTTGCACATAAGATTTTATATTGTCCATGTAGTTTGTTTTTTAGAAAATCAAAAATAAGAAAAACTACCGAAATAATTTTTTGTAAATTTTCCTTTGAATATTAGAAGTTATGTTTATATTTGCACTCACAAAATTACCGCGGATATGGTGAAATTGGTAGACATGCCAGACTTAGGATCTGGTGCCGCAAGGCGTGTAGGTTCGAGTCCTATTATCCGCACAAAAAAAGCCTCTATGAAGAGGCTTTTTTTATTTCCATTATTTTCCTTCAATCCAATTATCAATTTTCTTTTCAAGCAACGCCAAAGGCATAACACCTGATTCCAAGATTTTCTCGTGGAATTTTTTGATATCGAATTTATCTCCCATTTTGGTTTCTGCCTTTTTGCGAAGTTCCATTATTTTTAATTGACCGACTTTATAGGATAAGGCTTGGCCCGGAATCGCCATATAACGCTCTATTTCGGCGATAATTCCGGCTTCGCTTTCGGCTTCGTTATCTAACGAATATTTAATTGCCTGCTCACGCGTCCAGCCTTTGCTGTGAATCCCGGTGTCGACAACCAAACGGATCGCTCGATGCATCTCACTTCCGAGCATTCCGAAATATTGGTACGGATCTTTATATAATCCCATTTCTTTTCCTAAACTTTCAGTGTATAACGCCCAACCTTCGCCGTAAGCGCCAAACCAGTTGAATTTCCTGAAATCAGGTAAAGCTGTATTTTCCTGTTGTAGCGAAATCTGGAAATGATGCCCCGGAATCGCTTCGTGCAAAAATAAATCCTCATCGGCATACATATTATATTCGGCTACATTTGGAATCGGGACATAAAAAATTCCTGGACGTGAACCGTCAGCGGCTCCTTGATTGTATTCGGCACTTGCGCTATTTTCACGAAATGCTTCGGTTCTCCTGATTTCAAACGGCGTTTTTGGCTGAAGCGAAAATAATTTATCAACATTTGGCTTTACGATTGCATAAATTCGCTCAAAGTTGGCAATAACTTCTTCCGGTTTTTTGAAAGGCTTCAGTTCTTTTTTGTTGCGTACATGCTCAAAAAACTCTTTGATTGTTCCTTTAAATCCAACCTGATTTTTTACTTTTTCCATTTCGGAATTCAGGCGCGCCACTTCTTTTAATCCGATTTCGTGTATTTCTTCCGGTGTTTTTTCAGTGGTTGTCCATTGTTTTACATAAACCGCATATAAATCTTTGCCGAACGGATAACTTCCAATTCCGCTTGTGGTTCTTCCAGCCGGAAGATATTCGTTTTTAAGGAATGCTGCCATTTTTTTGAAACGCGGTACCAGTTTTTCATTTATCGCAGCAGCATATTTCTCAGTTAAATCTTTTTTTACGGCATCCGGAAAATCTGCAGGAAGAGTTTTAATCGTTGTATAAAAGAGATTGTCTTCGGCTTTCGTTGTGATCATGTTTTCGAATTGGGGAATGACTTTTACAGTTAATGATTTTGGAAGCACGATTCCTTTCTCAATTCCTTTCTTCATGTAAGCCTGCGCAGAATCCAGCCAAATAGCATAATTGTCGATACGAGTCAGGAAATTCTCATAATCTTTTTCGGTTTTGAATGGTTGTGCGCTGGTTCCGCCGGCAAATTGCGCCATTGTTAAATACGTTCCCCAAAACTGCTGAATCGGTAATAAATTTGTGGGATATTTTAGCAATTCTTTACCAAGTTCAACTTCCCATTTAATGATTCCGTAGCTGTTTTTTTCTTCATCGGAAAGTTTGGATTCATCAATTTTAGCAAGTTCCTTTTCATATTTGTCATAGAAATCAAATTGCACTTTTCGATAACTGTCAGTCATTTCGAGTGCAAGCTGGTCGTTGTATTCATTTTGACCATTTTGGGTTGCTTCTAACGGAAAAAGAACACATTTATCAGTAAAATAGTTTTTAGTTATTGTTGCAAAATCCTGCTGTTTTTCATCTGATTTGCATCCAACAAATCCAACAGAAATAATCATTGCGATCAGAAAATTGATTTTTTTCATTTGATTGATTTTGAAGTTCGAAAAACTAAAGTACGTTTATTTTTCAAGTGAATTATTTTTGGACGATTCTTTAACAAATGGCTGAATTTCGATTCCTGCGTTGTAAAGCGCAACTTTGCTGTCTTCAAGCGTGTCAGACACCACATCGCTATAATCAGCATTAATCGCCCACGGACGTACGGCAAGTTTTACGGAGCTGTCAGTCAATTCCACTACAGAAACGGAAGGTTCGGGAGTTTTAAGTACTTTTGGGTTTTTCTGCATGATTTCCATAATGATATTTTTTACCTCTTTCAGGTTGGCGTCATAAGCAACAGAGAAAACCAAGTCTGCACGGCGTTTTCCTTCCATCGAATAATTAATAATATTGCCGTTTGATAATGCGCCATTCGGGACAAAAATCGTTTGGTTATTTCCTGTGATCAATTTGGTTACGAAAATCTGTATTTCGAGAACGCTTCCGCTAACACCTTGTGCTTCAATAGTGTCACCAACGCGGAATGGCTTAAACAGGATAATCAGCATTCCGCCGGCAAAATTCGAAAGTGAACCCTGTAACGACAAACCTACTGCAAGTCCGGCCGCTCCCAAAACAGCTACAAACGAAGATGTTTCGATACCAAGTCTTGAAATAAAAGTTACAAAAAGCATTACGCGCATCGCCCAAAGCAAGATATCGGCTAAGAATTTGGACAAAGTTGGATCGTGATCACGGGTTTGCATAATCCGGCGAACAAGTCGGTTAATCAGTCGGATCACATAAAGTCCGACAAACAATACAATCAGTGCCGAAATTAATCGTGGTGTATAATCGATGAAAATTGCGGTAAATTTTTGCGCATAATCTGCAATGTAATGAGTTTCTGTTTCGAGTGTCATGGTATAAAATTAAAAAAGCCTTTGGTTTATGTTCAAAGGCAAATTTACACTATTAGAATTTTGAAATATAATTACAGTTTCAAAAATTTCTTGATTTCAGATTGATTCCCGGATTCGACTTTTACCAAATAAATACCTGCTGATAATTTAGAAATGTCGATTTCCATTTCATTTGAATTTCCGATGTAATCAGCGACAAATTTCCCGGTCATATCAAAAATCCAAATAGCAGTGATTGGATTTGGAGTATTCAGAAAAAGGTGGTTTTTTGCCGGATTTGGCGAAAGCGTCACGAAGTTTTGGCTTAACAATCCGGATACCGATAACGTATTCATATTAACGGCAGTCCAGCTTGATGCGAGATTGTTGTCGAGAGAAACGTCGGATAATTGCAAAAAATTCCCGTTTCCATCAGCATTTGGCCAAGGCGCAATGTCGTAATAATGTACGCGGTCAATCACATTTCCAAAACCATCAGCCAAAACCAAATCCTGATTGCTGTTTGCGAGGTTTCGGGTAAATTCGCCATTTGCGGCAAAACCATATCGACTTAAAAAAACCGTTGATTTACTGGCAAGATATACGCTGGCATTTGCAGAAAGTGTTTGATTTGCTGGAAATTGATATACGAAACCGGTTCCCCTAAAATAAATTCCGGTTAAATTAACGGTGGTGTTTCCGATATTTTTGATTTCGATAAATTCCTGATCGTTGCTGTTTGTAAATGTTCCGCCGGTATTCGGGTTGTAATTAATTTTTGTAATTACCAATGACGGAACTGCAACATTACTGCATGCGGAAAATGTTCCAAGTTGATTTGTCATCCAGGTTACGCGATTGGCTAACCATGTTTTGAGCTTTAAGATTTCGAATTGTAAATCGACTACAGTTCCCCATTTCTGATCTTCACGAATTGCTGCGGCGCTGATGTAATTTACTGTAGCGTCTATAAAAGTATTTATTGTAGCCAAGTTCATTGGTTGCCCCGGTTGTGTTAACTCGTTCCATCTTTTTGACAAATAGCATTTGAACTGCGGATTATCAAATAAGTCCTTCCAGAATTTCGGACCGTCATTACCGCCATCCGCAAATTGCCATACATTATAATGACTTCTGTCAAAACCCCATAAAAATAAATCATTCCCATAGGTCAGATTAAAATCCCAGATTGGCCCGGCTCTAAGTTTACCATTTCTATCCTTGTGGAAATAAGTGCTTAACGAATAACTGTCGGCATTACTGGCGAGTTCAACGCTCAACATATAATCTACAAACGAAGGAACGTCAATAATGGATGGATATCCGTTAGCCAACGAGATGTTATTGGCTCCTGCGTTTGTCTGTAATTTCGTAAATTCACTATTAATGTAGATATTCTGCACGGAAATTACATCTTCGGGTTTTGGCAATTCATGAATAAAATCGACCGGTCCGGCATAACCATTCATAGTCCATGCAACAGGATCGCCGCCGGTTGTTTTGTCTGCTTTTGTGATATATCCGCCAGTTAATTTTGGCATCGTGTTATCTGCCGCAGTGATTTTTGTAACATTTACCCGTTCAGAATCTGCCTTTACTTTTTCCTGTAATATGTAAAGACCTTTGTATTCTCCGTTAATTACAACTTCGCAGAATTGCGTTCGGGTAGCATAATTTCCCAATGCGCGTGCTAGATTATACGACAGATAATCCCGGATTAATGAAGGATCAAATGCTAATCCGTTTAAAATCCAGTCGTTTTCTGAAGGCATTCCCAAAAGGCTGACATTGTTGTTGGAAATATTATCGGCAAGTCGTGTCGTTAAACCATATTGTTTTTTTGGTAATGACTGCGAGCTGGAACCGCGGATCTCAATATCAATCCGTCCGTTATAATTCAGGAATTCAGCTGTATTTTGATCCGCCAGGAAATTTGTAACACCTTCACCTTTATATATAATCTTCATGTTCGCTAAAACGCGTGGATCATCCGGAATTTCAGCATTACCGTCGGTGTTAATGATTACGATCGGAAGATTACTGCTTGTAAAAACCTGCGAAAAAACCGGATTTGCAGTAAGCGTTACAATTCCGAAAGCAATTAAAAACCGGATTTTTTTATAAGAGCAATGTAAAAGTGTGGCCATGTCAATTTTTAATGTAAATGTAATCAAAAGTTTAGTAATTTATAAATCAGTGCTTTCCAGTAAATCTAACGCGTCCTGAAGATTATCCACGGGTAATCTGCACGCTTTATTCTGGCACACAAAAAATTGATCTTTATCTGCGAAACGATTTTGAAGAAATGGAAGCTCCGAATTGTTCTCACTTCCTGAAAGGACAATATTTGGATAATACTTCACATGAATTTCATTTGCATGAGCCAATGCGTTTTTTCCTGTAATTGCCAATTCCTTATTTTGCAATGAAAGATTAAGGTAAACATTCAGCCAATTTGAAAATGCTGACGGATAATCAATATTTGGAATAATCTGACGCACCATTTTTAGCTGGGTTTCTTCGTAAAATGTATTGCCGAAATAAATTCCGAGCCTGAACAGATTTTCAGCCATAACCGAATTTGATGCCGGAATCACATTGTCTTCTGTTTCAAAATGCCGTGCAATCAAATCGTCGTCAACATCAGAAGCAAATGTGAAAAAGCCTGAATTTTTATCATAAAAATGTTCAAAGCAATAATCGGTTAATTGTTTGGCGTGCTGGAGCCATTTCTCGTCGAAAGTAACTTCATAAAGCGAAACAAAACCTTGAATCGTAAAGGCATAATCTTCTAGATAAGCATTTATGGTGCTTTTACCGTTTTTATAATTTCGGAATAAATTTCCGTCCGGCGACCATAAATTCTGCAGTATGAAATTGGCGTTTTTTAATGCGGTTTCAAGATAATCCTTGTCCTGTAAAGCTTTGTATGCATCAACAAATCCCTTTAGCATAATTGCGTTCCACGACGTAAGGCATTTGTCGTCGAGACGGGGCTTGCTTCGTTTTTGCCTTTCGGCATAAAGTAGTTGTTCCCACGATATTTTTTTGGACCGAAGTTCAGAAACCGACATTTTATTCATTTCCGCGATTGTTTCCAATGTTTGGTTTTGGATCAGGACAAAATTCCCATCTTCCCAGAAACCAAAATTGTTAATATTGAAAACCTCAGAAAACAAATCGAAATCTGCGTGTAAGATTTGCTGTAATTCGGGTTTTTTCCAAACATAAAAAGCACCTTCTTCCAGATGATTTTTTTCGTCGAGACTGTCGGCGTCGAGCGCAGAATAGAATCCGCCGTTTCCATTTGAAAGTTCAGCCGAAATAAAGTTCAGTGTTTTTTCGATGACTTCTTTATACAATGGATTTTTAGTCAATTTATAAGCATCAGAATATAGTGAAACCAGTTGGCCGTTATCGTAAAGCATTTTTTCAAAGTGCGGAACGTGCCATTTCATATCGACAGAATAGCGTGAAAATCCGCCGCCGAGCGTATCGAAAAGTCCGCCCCAAGCCATTCTTGTCAGAGTCAGATTCACAAAATCCAGTAGTACTACATCTTTTGTCTGAAACGCATAGCGCAACAAAAAGTGGTAATTATTGGGCATCATGAATTTTGGAGCACGTGCCATTCCGCCAAATTCGTGATCGAAACTTTTTGACCATTTTTCGATTAATTTTTCAATGAGATTGTTGTCAAAAGTAAATGCTAGTGATTTTTTTAATTCCTCCATTGGCGGAACCGGATGGCTAATCGTTTGCAGTGCCAGATGTAATTTTTCGGCATATTCGATCATTTTTTCAGGGTTGGATTTGTACAATTCCTGAAGTTGCTCGAGCGTATTGATCCATTCGGTTTTCCGGAAATAAGTTCCGCCCCAAACCGGACGGCCATCCGGAAGCGCGACTACATTTAACGGCCAGCCACCGCGTCCGGTCATAATCTGGATGGCTTTCATATAAATGGCGTCAACGTCGGGACGTTCTTCGCGGTCAACTTTGATGTTGATGAAATTTGCATTCATTGTTTGCGCTGCATCCTGATCTTCAAAAGTTTCATGTTCCATTACGTGACACCAGTGGCAGGCAGAATATCCGATGCTAATTATGATAAGCTGGTTTTTTTGCTTTGCTTCCAAAAGTGAGTTTGGATTCCATGCTTTCCAGTGTACCGGATTTTGCGCGTGTTGGAGTAGGTAGGGGCTGGTTTGTTTGGAAAGTTCGTTCATTTATTGGGTGTTGGATGTTTAGGTATTGGGTTTTTAGGGTGGTTGTTGTGAAATCGGCTAGCCCCGATAGAGCCGATATCCTCGAAGCGTAGCGGAGAGATAAAGGCGAAAGCGGGAATAGCTTCAAAAAATAAAAGCGCTCCCGAAGGAACGCTTAAAGGTAAATATTTATACGGATGTTACCAAAGACAGCCGTTACGCATTTAGCGCTTCAACTTTTATGTTTTCGTCTTTTAGCATGTCTTTTAGCATGTTTTCGATTCCGTTTTTGAGTGTAAATGTTGACGAAGGGCAACCGCTGCAAGCGCCCTGAAGGATGACTTTTACGCGTTTTTCGTTTTCGTCATACGAGTCAAAAAGGATATTTCCGCCGTCTGCGGCAACGGCTGGTTTTACATATTCTTCGAGAATGTTGATGATTTGCTGCGACGTTGTGTCGAGATTGTCGAAGTTCTCTATTTTTTGCTTTTCGATTTTTGGATTGCTTGCCGCGATTGTCTCGTCGATTACGGTTCCGCCGTTTTCGATGAATTCCTTAATGAAAGTGCGGAGTTCGAGCGTGATTTCTGACCAGTCGCTGACGTCGTATTTTGTAACGGAAACATAATTTTCGTCGATAAAAATTTCTTTTACGAATGGAAATTTGAAGAGTTCTTTTGCGAGTGGCGAAGTTGCGGTTTCGTCGATATTTTTAAATTCTACTGCAGTTCGGGTAAGCATTGTGTTTACGACAAATTTTAAAACGGATGGATTTGGAGTAGTTTCTCCATAGACGGTCGCCGCTTTCTTTTTGCTCCACGGTTTTTCCTCTTCGGATTCGGTTATGATGGTTCCGCCATTTTTTACAAACTCGTCGATTTGTTCAGCGACAGCGTCTTTAACATCATTCCATTCGACGATATTGTAGCGTTCGATTGCGATGAAATTACCGGAAATATATACCGTTTTTACGAACGGAAGATAAAACAATTGCTGCGCTAAAGGCGATTTTGCAGTATCGTCAATATTCTTGAATTCGTAGTTTGAATTTTTAACAATGAAATCTGGAAATTCGAATTTTAATATTGCGGGATTTTGAGTGTCTCTTATTATAACATTTTTCATGAAAATTGTATTTTTTTGCAAATTTAACAAAGATTATTTCCACTTATATTTATATTTGGTTTTTTAATACATAAATTAACAAATCTTTAGATTTTTCACATAAAAAAATTGCTTATAAAAAATATTACTATGAAAAAAGCATTACTTTTTTTTACTTTATTAATTTGTGGTTTTTCTGGATTTGCACAGGCTGATTTATCAGTTATAGTTACCGATTTTAAGGATTACTACACTCCGACTGTTAATAATTCATATTCTATTACCATAAAAAATAATGGTCCAAGTGCTGCTACTAATGTAAATGTCATTGCGAACGTACCTTCAGGAATTGAAGAATTTTCATGGATGGGTCCAGATGGAACAGATGCTGATTTAGATCCGGATTACGGAGGTGATAATATTGATTATACAATTCCGGTAATAGCCGTAGGACAAGTGGTTACGATTACTGTTACGATGGAAATCCCGGGTTCATTACAAGGAAGTTTGATTTTTCAGGCAAATGTTTCAAGTGCAGTTTCTGATCCGGATATGTCAAATAATCAAAGTACGGATACCGATTTGAAGATTGCCGGTGCGGATATTATAATTACGAATACGAATAATCAAACCTATTTTACTCCCGGAACAACAGCAACATATACGGTAACGGTAACAAATAAAGGACCTTTAACGGCAACAAACGTTCAGGTTAATAATCCGATTCCTGCCGGAATGACCAATTTTTCGTGGTCTGGAAATGGTGCTAGCGGAAATACAGGAATGAGTAATTTGATTCCGACACTTGCAGTAAATTCTACTATAACTTATACGGTTTCGTTTACTATCCCAGCAACCTATTCAGGCACTACAGTTGTAAATCAGACTACTTATACATCAACACCAACAGATCCAACACCTGCTTGTCCGCTTTGCACTGATACAGATACAAAACTGACTGGAGCAAATATTGTAGTTGTAAATACGAATGGACAAACAACTTATACGCAAGGTCAGACAAAAGTATATACGGTTACTGTAACAAATAACGGACCTGAAGCTGCCGCGAATGTACAAGTAAAGAACGCTATTCCGGTAGGAATTACCGAGTTTTCATGGACTGGAAGTAATGCATCTTCGGGAACTGACGTGCCTTTAGATAATACTATACTTAGTTTGGCAAATGGAGCCACTGTAACCTATACTATTACACTTAAGATTCCTGCAACATTTACCGGAAATTTAAAAAGCGAAACAGTTGTAACAAGCACAACTCCTGATCCTTATCCGGGTTGCACGCAATGTATTGATATTGATACAATGGCTACCGGAAATAATTCGGATCTGGCAATTACCAATACCGATGGGCAAGTGGCTTATGTTCCGGGTCTTCTATTGACCTATACAGTTACGGTAATTAATAATGGGCCTTCAGCAGCTTCAAACGTTCAGGTGGTTAATGATATCCCGACGGGAATAACTCAATTTTCCTGGACAGGCAGCAATGGTACAAGTGGTACTAACGCTGCTATTTCCGACATGATAGATTCTCTGCCAAATGGACAATCCATTATCTATACGGTTACCGTTCAGGTTCCTGCGGGTTACAGCGGAGCATTACTGAGCGAAGCAATTGTTTCCTCTACTACGAACGATACAAACTTAGCAAACAATAGAAGTGTTGATAATGACATTCTTGCGGTTGGAGCTGATATCGTGATTGTAAATACTAATAATCAAACTTCTTATGTTCCGGGTTCAACTGTAGTTTATACGGTTACCGTGACTAATAATGGGCCAAGCAATGCGTCAAACTTTAATATTTCTAATCAAGTTCCAGCAGGCGGCGTAACACAAACTTGGACAGGATCTAATGGATCTGGCAGTTCTGGGCAATTAACAGATGTTATTCCAACATTTACTGTTGGTACTACTGTCGTTTATACCATTACGATGCAAATCCCTCTTACATTTACCGGAAACCTTGTAAACGTAATAACCAAATTTGCAGCTTCATCAACTCCTGATCCTAATACTGCTTGTCCTGCATGTACCGATACAGATATTCGTGCGAATGCAGATGTATCCATAACCAACACAAATAATCAGGTTGCTTATATTCCCGGAGGAACTTCAATTTATACTATGACTGTGACAAACAACGGTCCGACAAGCGCACATAATGTTGTGGTTTCAAACCCAATGCCGGTAGGAGTAACGCAAACATGGACAGGTAATAATGGCTCAGGCGGTACAGGAGATTTAAATAATACTATCCCGGTATTAGCTAATGGAGCATCGGTTATTTATACCATTACAATGCAAATTCCGGCGGGACAAACGGGTAATCTGGTTAGCCAGGCTTCTGTCACCAGCGGAGGAATTGATTCAAACACAGCGAATAATCAAGCTACGGATTCTGATGTATTAGGATCTGGCGCAGATATAGTTGTTGTAAATACGAACGGGCAAGATTTTTATACACCAGGATCGACTGTTGTTTATAACGTTACAATTACAAATAAAGGTCCGTCTGATGCTGCGGATGTTAATGTGAGTAATTTGGTTCCGGCTGGAATAACACAATTCACATGGGTTGGAAATGGTAACAATGGTAGTACTGCCATAAACGAGACAATTCCACTTCTTACAAACGGTACAACTATTACCTATACAATTACGATTCAAATTCCATCTGTTTTTACTGGAAATCTGGTTAATACAACAACAGTTACAAGCACAACTCCGGATCCAAATCCAGCCTGTACTCAATGTACAGATACAGATAGCATGGCAACAGCAGATGTTTCAGTTGCGTTAACAGACAATCGTAATTTATATACGCCGGGAACAACCGCAACTTATACACTTACGGTCAAAAATAACGGTCCTGCAACGGCTACCAATGTACAGGTAAATTATCCGATGCCGGCAGGAATAACTAATTTTGATTGGGCAGGGAGTAATAGTACAAGCAGTAGCGGAAGCCTTAGTGAATCCATTTTAACGATGTTGTCAGGAGAAACAGTTACCTATACTGTTACGATACAAATTCCTGCCGGTTTCACAGGTAATTTTGTAAATACTGCAACAATAACGTCAGGCAGTTCAGATCCGGTACTTACAAACAATACGGCTACAGATACAAATACACCACATACAGGTGCTGATATTGTTGTTGTAAATTCAGATGGAGCAGCAAATTATGTAGCGGGTCAAGATCAGGTTTATACCATTAGAATTACCAATTTTGGTCCTGAAAATGCTACAAATGTTGTAGTTCAGGATTTGGTTACACTTGGAATTCCTACTGCAAATGTTACATGGAATGGAAATTCGAATGGCGGAACTGGTGATTTGAATGATACTATTCCTGTTTTAGCAGTTGGGCAAACCGTTACATATACAATCATAGTAAAAGTGCCGAGTGGTTTTAGTCAAACGTCTAATTTGGTTAATGAGGTTGTGGTTACTAGCGATACTCCGGATCCAAATCCAGGATGTGTGCAATGTGTTGATACTGATACGCCAAATCCATTTGCCGATTTAAATATTGTAAAAACAGATAATCAGAACCAGTTTTTATTGTCAGATCTTCCAACCTTAGACGTTCCTTTCCCAAAACCGGAAATAAATACTTATACGATTACGATTTCCAATAATGGTCCTAGTGACGCAGTCAATATAAATGTAAAAGACCTTTTGCCTCCTGGTATTTCTCCAGACAGAATGCAATGGTTTGGAAATGGCATAAGCGGAAATGGTAGTATGGATACTAATATTGCATCTCTTGCAGCCGGTCAAACAGCCTCTTTTATAGTTACAATAAGAATTCCAACAAGTTATAATCCGCCAGATCCTAATAATCCATCGGCTTTAATTACAAATTTAGTTAACTCGGTAATTGTAACCAGTGGAACTCCGGATCCAACACCGGGATGTCCTACATGTACGGATACAGATACGCCAAGACCGGATTTTGTTACTGTAAATAGTACAAAATATACTATTACAGAGTTAGTCAAAGATATTCTTATAGATTCTCCTTGTGTGAATATTTCTAATTTCACAGCGTCAGCTGCGGTTGGATTTGGATATTTTCATAGAAATAACTCGGATTTTCCTTTTAAAGAAGGAATTCATTTGAGATCAGGTGATGCGGCTGCTACAGGAAGTAAATATAATGGCAGTTCTAACGATAGCTTCGGTTCTAATAGCGGTCCTGATCCTGATTTAGCAGCAGTAATGAATGCAAATGGATTAAATGGAAGTCAGAATCAAGACGCCACGTTTGTGAAATTTAATTTTGTACCTGTTGCTAATGAGTTTAGTTTTAATTTTATTTTTGCTACCCAAGAATATGGGACTTTTCAATGTAGTACGAGTTATACAGATGCATTTGCTTTTGTGCTAACAAATTTAGTTACTGGAGAAGTTAGAAATCTTGCGGTTGTTCCCGGAACTAATATTCCGATTTCAGTCTTTAGGATTAAGGATTCTCAGTATTATAGTACATGTGCGTCCCAAAACCCACAATATTTTGGAAAGTATAATGCAGCAACCTGTGGTGGTCCGGGGTGTAGCGCAGCTAATCAACTAGCTTCTGATATAAATTTAAGAGGCCAGACAATAAGCATGAAAGCGTTTTCTCCTGTAGAGCCAAACACCCCTTACTCTATTAAGTTGGTTGTTGCCGATGTAGGGGATTATAGATATGATAGTGGCGTTTTTATTGAAGCGGGAAGTTTTAATATTGGAGAGCCAGATTTAGAAGCAGCTTTGGATGATGAGACTGGTACAGTTTTAACTGGTGGAAATTCTGTTGTTTGTAATGGTGTAGGAGTTCAGCTTCGCGCCGGAACTTCAGCTTCACCATTTATTCAATACGCCTGGACAAAAGATGGAGAAATACTGGTTGGCGAAAACGATTATTTCATTGAAGTTGAAGAGCGAGGAACTTATACGGTAACTCTTACCTATGGTGCGGGTTGTACGAAGACTAAAAGTATGACCGTTGATTTTACAACTCCGCTACCGTTAAAGGATCCAAAGCCTATTACGTTGTGTACGCTTACAGCGCCTTTTATTTTTAACCTTGATCAAAATGCGTACATTCTTGATGGACAGTCGACTTCTGATTATGTTATTGGGTATTACAGAACGGAATATGATGCTAAGTATGATGTGGATGAAATTACTGATTATACTGCTTTTGACGTTGATGATACGCCTGCGCCATTTACCAAATCAATTTTTGTTCGAATCGTAAATCAAGGTACTACTGATAGTTGTATTGAAATAAAAGAATTTAAAATTAGCGCGGCTCTTAACGAAGGGTCAATTTCGTATGCTACTTCTGATTATTGTTTTGGCCAAAGCCAGAATTTGATACCGGTTATTAATTCCCTTAATTTGACTCCGGGCGGAAAATATTTAGCTACTCCAGCAGGTCTTGCGATTGATGAAGATACTGGGGAATTTAATATTACCGCTAGTGATCCTGGAACTTATTCTATCGTTTATGATATAGCGGGAGTTGTCGGTGGTTGTCCTCAATATACTACAAATCCGGCGCAAGTCATTACAATTATGCCATGTTCTATAATTGACCAGCATCCTCCGGTTTGCGCGGGTACAACATTTGATTTAACAACTTCTGATGCTGGTGTAGGAGCAACATACGAATGGTACCAAGGCACCACGCTTATCGGAACAACAACAATTCCAACACTTACCGGTCTAACTGCTCCAGCAGAAGGAACTTATCCTTACTCGTTAATAGCAATTATTGGAGGTGTTTCATCAACTGGAAATCCTATGAATTTGGTTGTAAATCCAATTCCAGGAGTAGTGATTTCAGGCCCATCGCTTGCCTGTACAGGCCAAAACACGGTAATTACCTTTACAGGAACAGCCGGAGCAACATTTGTTTATGATGATGGCTCGGGAGATGTTTCTGCTGTAATCCCTGCTACAGGAATTTATGACTTAAATGTTTCTTTGCTTGTAGCAACGACATATCAAATTAAAAGTGTCGCTGGAGCTACAACTCCTGATTGTTTGCAAAATTTTGCTGCATCGACACCGGGTTCATTTTTAACTGTCAATGTCGGTCAACCCGACGCCACGATAACCACAACAAGTCCTGTACCGCTATGTTCCAGTGGCAGCGAGAGCTTCGTAATCTCGGGTACGCCTGGGGCAGTGGTAAACGTTTCGCTAACCAACAGCGCCGGAACAC